>Ga0315900_10005967_pt1 | contig 16539 bp, 9 predicted proteins | sample LakEriMetagenome_FD_203521 | JGI IMG/M metagenome (GOLD analysis project Ga0315900, IMG submission 203521) | Freshwater fungal communities from buoy surface, Lake Erie, Ohio, United States - Buoy 12 MA114 | ecosystem: Environmental > Aquatic > Freshwater > Lake > Lake biofilm | place: USA: Lake... | reverse complement strand
TGCTGCCCGTAAATCCCTCCGCATTCGACGGTCAGAGACCGCCGCTACAGGGGAGGGCATTCGACGGTCAGAGACCGCCGCTACAGCGCAGCAGCCCTGGCAAGCTGGGCAAGCCCGCGCGTCCCTGCCGCATCCGGTCCGTCTGCGGGAAATGCTCATGGATCGGGTCGGGGCGGGTCGATCACTCCTGACGATCATGCCGGTTTTTCGGCGCGGGGACCGCCCTGCCCGGACGACCGGCCCACGCCAGGGACGCGACTCCGATGAGCAGGAAAGCCGTCAATCGCTTCGGAAAACGGGCCGCTGCACGCCTGCGGGCCATCCGCCTCCGGGCGGCTGAATGGAAGCGGAAAGCCCGGCGGGCCGCCACGCTGGCACTGATCGCCGCCGGCACGGCCGCCGCCCCCTCGTTCGCCGAGGCGCAGACCGGGCAGATGGCGATGGCGCCGGCCGGCGGGATCGTGAACCGGGCCGTGGCGGGCTTCCAGGGGCTCAACCTCAACGGCCCCGGCTACCTCTACTACGGCCTCAACGCCGCCGACCGCGGCCTCGGCTACAACGGCAGCTACATGACGCTCGGCGGGTTCATCCCGTATTCCGAGGACGACCTCGGCGGCCTCTGGTCCGCCGACCTGCGCGGCCACCTGTCGGTCAACGGCGGTTTCTTCTCGAACGTCGGTCTCGTCCGCAAGCAGTTCCTCGGCGGCAGCCTGCTGGGCGTCGGCGTCTACTGGGACTACGACGGCGACGAAAACCAGTACCCCGCGTTCGGAGTCGCCGGCACCGAGTTCGGACAGTTCGGGCACTCCTACAACCAGGTGGGCGTGAGCGGCGAGTGGCTCACCGACTTCGGCAACCTCCGCTCCAACGGCTACATGCCCGTGGGCAGGACGGCCCACACGGCCGGTGCGCCGGGATCACCGTTCTTCCAGAACTACGTGATGTGCCAGTACGGCCTCGACGCCGCTCTCACCGGCGCCGACCTCGAGGTGGGCGCCTACATTCCCGGCCTCTCCGACTGGGCCGGCATGATCAGCGTCGGCGGCTACGCCCTGGGCAACGCCCGCTACAACTGGTGGAGCGGCCCGCAGCTCGGCCAGGACGTCGTGCCCTGGTTCGGCGGCGTCTACACCCGCCTCGACATGACGTTCATCGAGAACTGGGACTTCTCCCTCCAGGCCAACAACGACAGCTACTTCGACTGGACGGGCTTCGCCCGGCTCACCTACCGGATGGGGGGCAGCCGGCGGCGGAACGTGCCCGACCAGATGGAGCAGCCGATGATGCGCAACGAGCACATCGTCCGCGCCCACCAGACGCCGATCATGGCCCTCAACCCCGGCAACGGCAACACGCCGTGGCGGGTGATCCACGTGGACAATGCCGCCCCGAGCGGTGGCACCGGCACGGCGGAGAGTCCGCTGAACACGCTCGCCCAGGCCAGTGCCGCCGCCGCGAACCCCTACGACATCGTCTTCGTTCATCGGGGCCTGAGCCGCACGAGCACGCCCTACGGCGGCACCTTCGCGTTCGGCAACGCGAATCAATACCTGATCGGTGACGGGCTGGGATTCGCAATTCCCACGGTGACCTGCGGCCCGTTGCCGTTGTCCACCGGTTCCGGCCTCAGCCCGCTGCTGAGCAATCCGGCCGGAGACAGCATCGCGATCGACGGGGCGATCGCCGGCGGCGCGACGGTCGCCGGCATCGACATCATCGGCTCGCGCACCGGCATCTACGCGACCGGTCCGCTGACGAGCGCGGCAGGCCGGCCGCTGACGGTCCAGAACGTCTCGATCACGGGCAACGGCACGACGGCGGCGCAGGAAGGCGTGTATCTCGAGGCAGCTTCAGGCAAGGCCACGTTCGCGGACACGTCGATCGCCAACATGACGACCGCCGGCTTCACGATCGCCGGCACACCGGCAGGCCCGCTCGACGTCGACTACCAGGGCTCGATCACGAACGACACGGCGCTCAACGGCGGGGCGGTCGCCCCGATCGTGTACATCGCCGACACGGCCGGCGGCGCGATCAACATGGCCACGGGCGGTGGCGCCGCGGGATCCACGGTCCCCAACCAGATCAGCGACACCGGCGGCTCCGGCATCCAGATCGTCAACAATGCCGCGGCCACGAACATCAACATCGGCAACGTGTCGCTGACGAACAACGTGCAGACGGCCATCGCGGTCGTGGACGACAACTCGACCACGACGATCACGGCCGGCTCCGGGACGGGCATCGTCAAGCAGACCAACGGCGCGGCCGTCTCCGTGCTCGGGGGCGCCCCGACGTTTGCCTACACCGGCCCGATCACCAACGGCCTGCCCGCCACCGGGGCCACAACATCCTACCTACTGTCGGTGGCCGACACGACTGGCGGCGGCGTGACGCTCACCGCTCCCGGCACGCCATTCATCGACACGGGCAGCGGAATCAGCATCAACAACGCCGGAGGTGATGTGACACTTGCGGGCGCGGGGGCAAAGATCACGAGCGCCGGCGGACAGGGGATCCTCATCGACGGAGCGAACTCGACCGGGTCCTACCTGTTTCGCAATGCGACGATCCTCGGGGCCACGAATGCCGGCGTGCTCATCAATGGCGCTCCGGGTTCGACCGAGTTTGAGAACCTGACGATCAACCTCACCGCGGCCACAGCCGCCGGCTTCCGCGCCAGCAACGCTGGCCCAATTACCGCAGTTGCCGGTTCCAACAGCATCACCACGGCCTCGACGTCTCAACCTGCGGTTGAGATCACGGGCAGCGGGCCGATCGACATCAATTTCACGACTATCACATCTGCCAACACCACAGTCACACCGGGAACACCCACGGCGTTGCTCTTCAACACGACCCCGGGCAGCTTCAACGTCACGAGCACGTTCACTGTCGGTGCCGGCACCGGCACCACCGCAAACGTCACGAACGATGCCGGCACGACGGTAACCCTGCCCCCGTGAGGGGGCGCCGATCGGAACGCATCTCCCAGTGGCAGACTGCCTCGCGCAATTACCTCCGTCGTGGCGGCAGCGGCGGTACGCCGCGTCGACCGGGGGTGCCGGTCGGGGTTGTCGGTGTGTTCGTAGTCGGCGTCCCGTAATGCTCATTGCCCTCCGCATCGACAAGCGTCATCGAATTGGGCACATACCTGTTGCCAACCCCCGCGTAGACGACGTCGACCGCCGGCAGGCCAAATCGTAGACCAACGTTGCCCTTCCCGTTGCGTCGGGCGATTGACTTGTCGTTCTGCGTGACACCCAAGAAATTGCCGCGGATGGCTTGCCCTTGGGCGATGGTTTCCGCCGCCGCCCGGGATCCCGTCGTTGCCGCAACGATGCCAAATCCACCATTCCCGACGATGACGTTGCTCGCCGCGGACCTCGCGATCTGGCTGCCGATCGTATTCGTGCCGCCCGCGATCCGGATGCCGTCGAACGTATTGGCACTGACGGTGGTGTTGTTCACCGTGGTCGCGCCGTTGCTCAACACGATTCCGGTCAGATTGCCAAGCACGGTATTGCGGGGCGGGGCGCCAAACCTGACCGCCGTCACGCCGGTGACCGTGAGGGGCGCCGACAGTGTGATCGTCACGATCCCTGCCCCGTCAACAGCGATCGCCATGATGCGGGCCGTCGTCGGGATGCCGGAGTTGGCCGTGCCTCTCACGGATTGACCGACGTACAACCGTTCAGCCGGCACGGTCGCCGGCAGCGTGAGTTCCAGGGCGTTCGCCGTCGTGGCGACGAAATTGCCGAACGTGACCGACCCCGATGCGGAAATCTGACCGCCAACGATGGCGATCGTCGTGACGCCCGTCGTTGGATTGGTCGTCACGGAGGCGATCCGCGCTGCCGGCGATCCGTCCGTGACCGTGATCCGTTCACCCCTCACGCCGAGACCGGCAAAAAGGCCACCGGCATCCGTCCTATAGCTGGCGGGGAGCGTAAACGTCGTCGCACTGGTTCGCGTCATGGTGACAGGTGGAATCGCTGCTGCGGGCGTGATCGGCAGCACGCCGATTCGATTCGCTCCCGTCGTGGCGACTTCTACGCCCACGTTGTTGTCGCGGTCGGCGGCACCGATCGTATTGCCGACGAGCACGCTGTTGGTGGCAGCTCCCTCGAGCCGCACGCCTGCCTTCGTGCTCGCCGTTATGGTATTGCCCGAGATCGTCGCACCAGCTGAACTTCCGGCGACTTGCACGCCGTACGCGTTGGTCACTCGGACGCCGAGTTCACTGGTGCCCAGGGTCATGCCGTTCACGGCCACCGCGTTGGCATTGGTGATGTTGACCGCAGCGCCTCGGGTGAATCCTGCGACCGTGATGTTCGCAATCGACCCGCCGCCCGCGGCGCTCCCCGTGATTTCGAATCCGTGCACCACGCTCGTCGTCGTGACCGCATTTCCATCCCTGTCCCGCGCGATCCGCGACCCGTCGACGAAGATCCGCGGACGACTGACCGGCGGGCTGCCGGGCGGGTCGTACGTGACGTTGCCGTCAATGGCGATCCGCTTGGCGATCGAGGGCAACTGCTCGGTCAGCCGAATCGGATTCACCACCTGAGAGGAGAAGGCGAAGTCGATCAACTGCTCGGGATTCATCGAGCCGGCGGTGTCGTTGGCCTGCAGCACCTGGAGCATCTTGCCCAGTGAACCGGCGGCAGCGTTCGTGCCCCCCGCAGTGGACACGACGAACGTGGTCTTGTCTCGTGCGTCATCCGAACCGATGTTCGTGACGACGGTCGTCTCGGTAACGCCCAGTGCCGCACGTGTGAACGGAACCGTAGGGGTGGGCGAGTAGGTCAGCTGATAAACCTTTGCCTTGGCCGGACCATCGGTCACCCGCACGAACGAGTTCGACGGCGTCTCCGCAGCCGTGTCCGAATCGGCGGCCCGGGTCAACACCCAACGGGTCGAGGCCCCGCCGACACTGGTGACGGAGTACACGCCATTCGCTGGATCGGCCGTCTGGTTGATGTTCACGAGCAACCGATCACCGACCCTCAGGTTCGGCAGCCCTCCGATCAACAGGGCACCATTGCTGACCGCGGTGAGCGTGCTCGCAGTCACACCCGGCACGCCTGGCAGATACGCGAATGGCTGCAGGTTCGTTACCAGACCGCGAACAGCTCGCGCTCCTGAACCGGCAATCGGCGCGTCGAGCACGTAGATATCTCCGAAACTTGCGCCGCCGGTCGAACGAATCCGCACGCTGCCACCCGCCCGCATGGAAACCGCCCCGCCCCGCCGCAACGCGTCGCTGTTGCCCAGCGTGATGGTCTTGGGCGCGTTGTTCTCGATGTCGATGCTGCCGTTGGGCGCGTTGACGTCGAGTTGCGGAACGTCGATCAGATTGCCCCGGAGTGCGGCCACATGCCCCGGCCCAAAGGCGACCGGATCGACGCCCCGGGCTCGCAGCGATACCAAGCCGCCGGACCGGATCGCTTCTACCTGAAGATCCGTGATCTCGTCCACGGCGAGACTCGCTCCGGCCCGAGCCTCGAGCGTCCTAACGTCGGTTTGAAGGAAAAACTGCGGATTCGAGGGAAGCACCGCCGGATTGCCGACATATCCCTCGGCATCGATCACCAGCCGCTCGCCGACGATCCGGGCCGCGCCCGTGATGCCGCCCTGCTGCCCTGCCCGGTTGGTGAAAAAAATCTGAAAGTTTTCCAGCGTGCCCGTCGCCCCAGCCGCCACGTCGCTGACCTCCAGCCGCCACGTGCCGAGCACCGTGTCTCCGTAAAGTGGCGCGAAGGAATTGATCGGCCGGAAGCGGCCGGTGTAGGGGGCCGTACCGGTCGCCAGAAGATTCGCCGCTTCCGAGTCGAAGATCGTACCCGTCAGGTTGGCTGCCGCCGGCCCGGCCAGCCCCGGACGGTTGAACAGTTGGTACCGCGTGCCATTGGGCGCGATCAACGTGGCGATCAAATCGCTGACCCGCGGATGGCTGATGTCCACCTGCACATCGATGTCGCTGAACGTGAAGCTGTCGGACACGACGATCGACCGGGTTATCGTCGCGTTATTCGCGATCGGCGCAGCCGTCGCGTTGGAGTACGACGTCACCAACGGTTCCGTACGGTTCCGCTGAACGAGGTTTACGTTGTTCTGCGCCCGCAACGCCCCGCCGATCGTCATCACGCCTGCCGAAGCCGTCAGCGTGATGTCGTCCCGAGTTTCATCCTGGGCCGCCGCAGTCACGGCGAGCGAGTTCAGGACCGAGACATTGTCACCAGTCACGCTGATCCGCCCGAGTGTCGTCGAAACCGGTGCAGAAACCGTGAAATTATCCCCCGCCTCCAGGATGACATCATTGGCCGTCGCCAATGTGGCGGTGAACAGCAGGTTTTTTGCCGCGGTGATTGCAATCGGAAAACTCGAAGCCGCGACCGCATCCACCGAAAACGAGTTCAGTTCGGTGACCGTCAGTTCATAGGGAAAAGGCTCCCGCCGCTCTACACCATCCCGCGTCGAAGCCCGGATGCGGAGCGACTCGATGTCCGTTCGCAGGCTGACGGTGTTGAACGCGATGGCGTTGTCACCGCCTGCGTTAATCGGTGCCGGGGTGGGGGCGTCGTTGGCGAGCGTGACGGCGACCGTCTGCCCACGAATGAGGCCGGTTTCGAGCCCTGTGGCCCGGGCCGCGGTGGTCAGGCGGAATGGTGCCAGTTCGCTGTCGCGCTCTACCGACTGCATCAAGTAGGACTGCTTCGTCCCCCAGATCGTGCCCTCGATGTTGACGTCCGCAGTCTGCGCGTGAATGAAGACCGCGTCTGCGGCCTTGGCCGCGAAGATTGCGCCGGCGATCGATCCTGAGGGCGTGATGTTCAGGCTGCCGCGGACCACGCTTTCCGTGGCCACCTCGTCGGCGATCCGGATGTCGAAAATCTGGGCGGCTATGGCCGCGTCGAGGTTCACGGTTTCCACGCTGCCCAGCGGAATCGGGCCGCGGATCTCGATCGCCGGCAGTTTCGCCGGATCGTAGCCCGACCCCGGATTGACGATCTCGATCCGCTCGACCCGGCCGACGACGTCGAGAACGGCCCTGGCCGTGGCCTGGACGCCCCCCGTCTCCTTCGGCGGCGGGGCGATCCAGACCTGCGGCGGCGCCAGGTAACCATAGCCCTGGTCCGTCAGGCCGATGCCGATGATGGCACCGCTGCCATCGAGCGCCGTCACGATCGCCCCGGCCCCGGAAATCTCCTCGGGCGGCGCTAACGTCACGACAGGCCGTGACGTGTAGCCAAAACCAGGATGCGTGATGGCATACCGCTCCACCCGCCCGAATGCGTCGATGATGGCGACCGCCGTTGCCTGCGGCTGGGCGATCGTGGCGACTGGATCGGCCGCCAACCGATAATCCCCGCCATTGACGATCGTGACGCCGACGACACGACCGAGGCTGTCGAGAACGGCCACGGCGGTCGCCTGCGTTCCCACGCCACCCGCTGGCGGCGCGATCGTGATCACAGGCTGGGCACCCGTCAATGGCGGCGTGTCGTCGTATCCGAAGCCTGCCGCCGTGACCTGGACGGCAGTAACCCGCCCGAAGGTGGGACTGGCCGGATCTCGGTCGACCGTCACGGCGCCCAAGGCAGCGTTAATGGCGCCGTTCGGACCCGCAATCGTCACCGTTGGCGGCTCGTCGTTGTCGTACCCCGCACCAAACAGGCCGGCGGGCGTGAACAGCCTCACAACCTGCCCGTTCACGATCTCGGCAACAGCCCGTGCTTCCCGAATCACATTCGCGTCACGGCTGAATCGCGCATCCGAAACCCGGTCGTAGGCAAGCGTGTTGTCCGTCTCCAAGGAGGGCATCAGCGACCGACCGATGTCGAGTCTGTCGTTGACGAGCATCTGCGCCGCGATGTTGATGTTCGTGGCCCGCAGCGCGGTGTCGCCCCCGAGAAGTCCGGGCGCCATGATCAGCGGCGAGTTCACGTTCACCGTGGCGCCAGGCGTGGGCAGATCGACGTATATCTCGCGAGTAATGTCCTGGCCTGCGAAAAACGTGACGCTACCCGGGTTGCCGTCCACACCGTTTCCTTGCGTGGACACGGCATAGGTCACGTTGATCCTGACGGCCCCAGGGTCTTGCGAAAAACGGCCACCGTCAAGGCCCGTCGGCCCTGCCGTGGCCCCATCGAATAGCAAACTCACCAGGCCTTGGAGCCGATCGACGACTCCGGTGACCGTGTAACAAACCATATACTGTGGCGAAACACCCCGTGGGGCCGAAATCAGTTCCGGTTCATAGCCCGGCGAAAACGCCCCGCCGCCAAACACGAGGATATCGCTGTTGTAGGAAGCCGTGCGGAAATCGTAGGTACCGCCGTCGAACGAAACGGTGCCACTGATCGTTCCTGAGATCAGGCCATTGGAGCCGTTCCCCAGGGCATTCGGCAAAGTGAAGGATGGGGAAAGCTGAGCCGAGGTCTGGATTTGCCCATAAATGCTGTCGAAAACGGGTTCGCTCGAAAATGGCGACAGGTCGGTAGCGGCCCCTGGAACCCGCCACGAAACAACGAGCGAGATGCGGTCCGCCCAGTCAGCAACCCCATTATTCTCAATCGGATTCACAACCGGAACAAGATTGTTTGCCGGCAACACGTACCCCGCGGGCACAGCGGCGGGATTGAGCGGGCCACTGATGATTCGCACGTCTGGGTTAAGGCCGCCGCTGGTCGTTGCCACCTGCCATTCGGTCACGACGCCATCAGACTGCCGAAATCGAAGGGTCCCGATGATGGCCGGGTTGGCTGGCGTTCCGGCAGGCAAGTCCGCCGGTTCATTCAAGGGCAAAACAAAGCGCGTGGTAACGGTGTTTCCCGCGAAGTCATACACCGCATCGTTGTCCTGCTGGACACCGACATCCTCTCTCACTTCCCCGCTGGAAACCACGATCTTGTCGAAACGCGCGTCGACATCCCGGACGAATAGGCCCTGCAGGAAGCTCGAGTTGTCGGCCACCAGCAGCGACTGCGGCGAGGTAGCCGTCTGCTGGATGAACACGTCTTCGCCGGGGCTGCCGAGAATGACCAAGTAGCCCGGTTGCGTGATTGGCTCAGCATTGGGCCCACCGGATGGATTGTTCTGGAGATAACCGCCCTGCTCGAACACCGTGACAGCCAGCGCCAGTCTTTGCTCGAGCGATTCATGCCGCAACGGCGTCCGGGACCGCCGGCCGCGTCGGGATGCCGGCGTGCGTCGGCCGCGACGGGCACTCGACCGGACCGGTCGCGCGGAGCGGGTCGCCGACGGCCGGCTGTGACGCCTACGGAAAACCTGGCCGATGTTGCTGCACTTCGTCATCGCCGCTCCTCGCTTCGCGTTTACCAAGGTCTCGAACTCGAGGCTCGTCCGCCACGACCTACTGTTGCCGCCTCGTGGCCGCGTTCCGAGCCGCCTGTTTCTTAGGGGTAGCCACTACTCGCAATTTCGTTGGGCACGAACTGGCATGGGCGCTTTCTCTGTGTTCCCTAGAGGCCTTAAACCTCGACCGTGATTCCGGACGCCGTCGTCTCGTGGGCGAGCGGCAAATGCCGGCGGCCCGGCCGCTGGCGGTTTTCCGATGTCCGATCGGCGGCAAACAGCCCGAAGAACTTGCGCCGGAGATTCATGCAAATGCCTCTTGGAAACGATGGCCCTTCGGAGTGGGCGCGCCACCCCCATCAGGTACTCCGTTGGAACGTACTGTCCCCCTACGGAACTAGCAACAAATCGGTTCGGACCGGCGCGAAATTGCGATCTCACCCGTGAATCACGGTCATCCGGCCTGGGAAAGAGCGGCTCTCATCGGCCGCTGAAACGGTTAGGAGGGCCTTACCGACTGCCGAGGGTGTACCGGGAGGGTGACCGGCGTTGGCGCCAAACACCGGCGGCCGCCGAGACGAGACGGATTGACGTACGAACGTGATGCCGTGGTGGCATCGGATACCGATCCCGTGACACCTATCTGCCCGGTGGTTATTCTCATGGAGATGAACTCCCCAGAAGAGGCAGGTTCTGCCCCTTTTCCCCGCCGGTGCTGAACGCATTGCGGCTCTGTGCCGGCACGATTCGGCCCCCGAGCTCACGAGGACTACACATGCCAACTTCCAGCCGTCGCCGCCAGTCATCGCTTGCCATCGGCAACGGCCGGCGAGCCTCCTCCCGGGGTTCCGTGCTGGGCCACGAATCGCTCGAACGCCGGGCCTGCCCCGCCGCCTTCTCGCTCGAACTGCCGACGACCCCGATCGTGGAGGGCGACCGGGCAACCTTCACGGTGCGGATGGCGGCCCCTTCCACGCTCCCGCAGCGGGTGGCGGTCAGCGCGATTTCGGGCTCCGCGACGCTCGGCAACGACTTCATCTTCAGCAACGCCACACAGTTGCTGTTCTCCCCCGGACAGACGGTGAAGACGTTCAGCGTGCAGACATTCACCGACTCGATCCCCGAGAGAAGCGAAACCTTCCGCATCACGGCGACGCCGCTGAACGTGCCCAACGCCGCCACCATTTCCGCCCAAGCCACGATCTATGACCTCGTCGCCACGACGGTCACGGCCGGCAACGTGCGGGTGACCGAGGGCAATTCAGGGACGGTCAATGCGACGTTCACGGTGACGCTCGGCGGCCAGCCGATCCTGCCGGTCACTGTGCTCTACAGCACCCGTGACGTGACCGCGACAGCCGGCAGCGACTACACCGCCACGAGCGGTTCCGTGGTGTTCCGGCCCGGCGAGACGACCAAAACCTTCACCGTCGCCGTGACCGGCGACACGATCGCGGAGTTCGACGAAACCTATCAGGTGTTGCTCTCGAGCCCCACCCGCGGCTGCACGGTCACGACCCCGACGCTCACCGGCACGATCGTCAACGACGAGCAAGACACAGTCGGGTTTCAGATCACACTCTCCTACGCCAATCCGGCACTTCCTGCGAGTCAAAAGGCAGTCTTCGAAAGCGCTGCGGCCAGGCTTCAGCAGATCATCGTTGGGGACGTTCCGGGCGTGACGCTCCCCAGCGGTCAATTCATCGATGACATCCGGATGCAGGTGTACGTCGAGGCTATGGACCCATCCATCAACGGCTTCGCTCGAATCCTACAAAGCCGCCCAGGCGGCCTGCCGTACGAGGGCGAGATTCGCATCAATTCAGCCCGCATCGGCAACCCGGGCATCTACCACACGATCATCCACGAATACCTCCACGCCCTGGGCTTTTCCGCCTCGTTCTTCTCCAACGTCAATTTGGTCACCGGGCTCGGCACGCCGCAGCCGTTGTTCACGGGAGCGAATGCGCGGCGCGAGTATGGGTCCGCGTTCGCCATTGCGGCGCCGGCCGGCGTTCCCTTGTACGGAGATTTGTCGGCACAGGGGAGTTACGGGTCTCACTGGGACACGGGCACGTTCGGCACCGAGATCATGTCCGTCGGTTGGGATACGATGAGCAACGCACTGCGGCCATTCAGCCGGATCACCGTCGGGGCAATGCAGGACCTTGGCTATCAGGTGAACTACGGAGCCGCGGACCAGTTCACCCCTCCGCGCGACAGCGTGCTGATGTCGGTCACACCTGAATCCAGACCAACAGGGCCGCGAACCAGCATCAACTTCTCACACGCGCCATGGGCGGTGGCGCCGACTCCACCCGTGGCGGTGCGAACGACGAGCAGCACCACCCCATCGACGCCAGCCTTCGGTAAGGCGGCCCCGCGGGCATCAGTCGCTGCGGTCCCTGCTGCCCCGTCGGTCCGCATGACCAGCACGTCATATCCCTCCAAGACGCCGCGGGTCTTCGTGCGTCTCTGATGTGAGGCAGGCGACTCAAGCATGCCCCGCCGGTTATCCGCACCTTTGACTGCCGTCACGCGGCGCGCGTTCTCCATCGTCGAGCTGCTCGTGGCGATCGCGATCTGCGGGTCTCTCATGGGCCTTCTGCTGCCTGCGGTCCAGCGATCTCGTGAGGCGGCGCGGGCGACGGCTTGTCGCCTGCATCTGCGGTCCTTGGCTTGGGGAGCGCTCCACTTCCAGGCGGCGCGCGGATGTTTTCCGCCTGCCAGGCTCGTGCCAGCCCGCAATACCATGGCCGCGGCGCCCTCGGCGACATGGCTGGTACGGGTGATGCCGTATCTCGACGCAGCGGCGGCGGTAGCGTCCTGGGATGATTCAAAGCCCTACGATGCCCAGGTTGACGCCGTCCGCGCGCACGTCGTCCCGACGTATCTCTGCCCGAGCCGACGCGGCCCGGAGAACTCGCTCTCCACGCCCGGCAGGACACCCGACCGATTTGCCGCGTGCGGCTGCCTCATTCCGGGCCGCACGGTCATGGGTGGAGCCGTGGTGGATTTCGGTGGCAATCACGGCGACGCGGCACCGGACCCGACCGCAGGATCTTCCCCTGCGTCTGGAATGATCGTCACGGCGGAACACCTGGCCGGCACCTCGCGATGGACGCCGCGGCTGCGGCCACCCGACATCAGCGACGGCCTCTCCCGCACCGTTCTCGCGGGCGAGATGCATGTTCCCAGAGACAGACTGGGAGTTCCGCCTGACAACGGTCCCGCTTACGATGCGACAGAGTTCTTCGCGTCGAGCCGCGTCGGCGGGATCGGCGTGCCTCTGGGCGACGGCCCCGACGATGACGTGGTCGGCATGGGTGTTTTTGCCTTCGGGAGCTGGCATCCCGGTGTGTGCCATATGGCTTTCGGCGATGGGCGCGTCGAGGCGGTCTCAACGGCGATCGCTTCCGATGTCCTCGCCGCGACCTGCAATCGATCCGATGGAAAACATTGACTTTTCCGAAGCCTTGCGGGCGATCACGGTCTGGGCGGCGACCCTCATCTTTACGGTGGGTTGCGGATCCGGAGAGCGGCTGGAGCCAGTATCGGGATTTGTACGGTTTGCTGACGGGCGGCCAGTCGCCGGCGGGGTGGTGGAGTTCAAGCCGGTCGCGGCGACGGGACGGCCTGCACGCGGCGCGATCGGGCCTGATGGCCGCTTCGAACTCAAATCCGGATCCGCACCCGGCGCACGGGCGGGGCGATATCAGGTCGCCGTCGTTCAGGCGTCGCCCCCGACAACCCACACCCGCGACCATGCGCCGCTGCCGCAGATACACACGCGCTACGCCCGCTTCGAGACCTCCGGGCTGGTCGAGGACGTGAAGTCCGGCACGACCACCTCGGCGCTCATCACGGTCGAACAGGCCCGGGCGGCAGCGGAACGATAGCCGGATCACCGGTCACACCGCGACGCGATCGCCTCTCCACAACGTCCCGCCGGCCACTGCCATCCGCGTATTCACCGCCAGCCGGTAGAGATGGCTCCATGCGGAGGCGTCCACATCGGCCGGGAGCCCGCGTCCGCACCGAGCTGGCAAGCGCGTCCTCCCAGAAGGCGGCGCAGTCGCCGATCTCCAGGTTCGCCCGGAACCGCCGCCGGGCCTCGGCCAGATCGAAGCCGAACCGTTGGCCCACCTCATCGAGCGTGGGCATGGAGGTCACGCGTCGTGAAACGCCTGCCATTCAAGGCCCAGTTGCCGCACCGCGGACCGCACCGTGCCCGGCTTCAAGTCCTTGCCACCCCAGTCCGGCAGCACGGTGCCCAGCTGCAGGGCGGGATTCAACCACTTGCGGTGCGACCCGCCGCCACGGCGGGGAAGTTCGCGGCAGCCGAGGGCAGCCAGCTTGGCGGCAACCTCCCGGTACCTCACGGGGCCGGCACCAGGGCCTCGAACCATACCGGACCGGTCGTCTCCTCGACGACGGCGCTTTGCGGCAAAGGCTTGCCCAAATCCTCATACAGTTCGATGACCGCGGCCAGGGCGTCCTGGACGTTGGCGACCGCCTCGTCCGCCGTATCCCCGTCGGTGTGCAGTTCAGGCAGCAGCGGGCTCGTTACGGTGTAGCCCCCTTCCGGCTGCGGAGCGAGCATGAGCGGAACTTTCAGGTGCATGACATGGTCTCGCTAAGGTCCTCGATTCGTTTTCTCAGTATACGCCGAGTTCCTGAAAAACCGGCCGGGCCGCCCCGCACGATGGAATGTATCAGCCCGGCTCACCGGGCCTGGCGCTCGTCCAAAAACAGGGTCATGACCGCTGCACGGTCGCCCCAACTGCCAGTAGCCCCGAAACAATGACCGTCGTATTCACCGCCAGCCGGTAGAGATGGCTCCATGCGGAGGCGTCCACATCGGCCGGCACCCCCCGGCCGCGCCGGGCTTCGAACACGTCGCGGAATCGCTCCGTGACCGCACCCGTGCGACTGTCGCGGCTCGGCACCACGCACCGCCGGCAGACGTTCGTCGCCCGGAACCGCACTTCCCCGACGGAAAACTCCCGCGGCTCCGGCGGCGGCAGGTCGGCATACGGATCGGCCAACTCGTCGGGGCCGAGGTCAAGCAGCGACGGCTGCAGCTCCGGCCGCGCCGGGCTGGCGAGCGCGTCCTCCCAGAAGGCGTCGCAGTCGCCGATCTCCAGGTTCGCCCGGAACCGCCGCCGGGACTCGGTCAGATCGAAGCCGAACCAGCGGCCCACCTCCGTGAGCGTGGCCGTCGAGATCAGCGTCGGGCCGCGGGCCTCGCGGTCGTCGGGAAACCCGCCGTCCGCCCGCTCGAGCAACAGCACGCCCGTGCCGAGGGCTTCCGACAGCCAGCCGCACGGCCCGTCGGGCCCCGGCACCAGCGGAAACGACGCCGGCCGCAGGCTCGCCAGCCGCCCGACGCCCGGAATCGCCCCCGCCCGCACCGCCTCGGGGGCCACGTCGAGATGGATCATGTTCGCGGCCAGCCGCGGACCATCGCCCCCCTGCCCCGCCAGGTCGAACTCTGCGCGGATGGCATGAAAGAGCGGGGATCGCTTCGCGTTGACGACGCGGCCCTCCATGTCCACGAGCTGCCAGCGGCGGTCGTGCTCCAGGGCCCCGGCCGGCAGCACCCGCGTGGCCTCCACGGCCACGCCGTCGAGGCTCTTCACCGGATAGATCGTGATCCGTTCGAGCGTGGGCATGGGCGCCATCATAGAGCCGGAACCGGACGAGTGGCTTCAGCCGTGCCGCATGGACGACGGGGTGGTTTTCATGCCCGGAGTCCCCGGGTTTCCACCCGGGGCTTCTTGGTTCAGCACACCGCTCCCACCCAACCAACCGGCACCAGCACGACACTCCCACAAAAAGCCCCCGGCGGAAGCCGGGGGACTCCGGGTCGAATCGCGAGCCCGCGTGCCATGCGTGTTTGTATTACGGATTCGTGGCGCTGGGCGTTGTCCGCATGGACGACGGGGTGGTTTTCATGCCCGGAGTCCCCGGGTTTCCACCCGGGGCTTCTTGGTTCAGCACACCGCTCCCACCCAACCAACCGGCACCAGCACGACACTCCCACAAAAAGCCCCCGGCGGAAGCCGGGGGACTCCGGGTCGAATCGCGAGCCCGCGTGCCATGCTGTGCGAGCCGGAACCAGACAAGCGTTTTCAGCCGTCCAGCATGGACGACGGGGTGGTTTTCATGCCCGGAGTCCCCGGGTTACCACCCGGGGCTTCTTGAGAAGACATACGCCACATCGATTCAAACATCGCCCCCGGCGATGTTTTGCCTACATCCGAAAATTAAACGTCTGCCACAGGAGCCGGAGGAGCCAGCCGCCCACGGTGCGGCTCCCGACCTCGATCCGGGCCGTGCCGCGCATCCCCGGCGTGAGCACGGCCTCGGTGTCGTCGAGGGTCATCATCGCCTCGTAACTCGTCGAGATTGGCACCTCACGGCCCGACGGGTCGGTCTGCGTCGGCACCTGGCCCCCCGCCTTCACCGAGAGCCGCTCCGAGCCGCTCTCGATGTGCGTCTCCGCGATCTCGGCCACCGTGCCCGTGAACGTCTTCCAGGCGAAGGCGTCGAGCTTGAGGGCCACCGGCTGCCCGCGGTCGATGAACTCCACCTCCGACTGGTCCACCACCATCACCGCCTCGAACCGCTCCGCTTCACCCACCATGCACAGCACCGTGCCCTCGGTGAACGTGGCCCCCAGGTTTCGCTCGTCGAGGGCGTTGCCCGTCCAGGCCGGCAGCTTGCCGGTCGGGTCGGGCTGCGGCTTCACGCTCGCCGCCGGCAGCACGACGCCGTTCCGCGGGGCCACGAGCACCAGTTCGCGGCGATCCTCCACCTTCTTGGCCAGCTTCTCCTCGTCGCTCTTGAGCAGCTCCTCGGCCGTGCCGATCTCCAGGGCCGCCGTCGGGTCGGTGAACCGCTCCACCTGCAGGCTCGCCAGCCGAGCCTTGTACTGGGCGACCTTGCCTTCCAGCTCCGCGATCTGCAGGTCGAGATCCACGCTCGACAGCCGGGCCAGTTCGTCCCCCTGCTTGACCACCGCCCCCGGCTTCACGGCCAGGGCCGCGAGCTTCCCCGGCACGGTCACGTAGACCGTCTCCTCTCCCCGCGGCCGCAGCTCCGCCGCACACCACACCCGCTGCGGCAGCGGAATCAGGGCCACCGCCGCCGCCACCGCCGCCGCTGTCGCGGCCGTCGCCGCCACGTTCAGGCTCTTCACCTCGTCGCGCCTCC
>Ga0315900_10005964_pt1 | contig 16542 bp, 16 predicted proteins | sample LakEriMetagenome_FD_203521 | JGI IMG/M metagenome (GOLD analysis project Ga0315900, IMG submission 203521) | Freshwater fungal communities from buoy surface, Lake Erie, Ohio, United States - Buoy 12 MA114 | ecosystem: Environmental > Aquatic > Freshwater > Lake > Lake biofilm | place: USA: Lake... | reverse complement strand
GGTGCCGCTCTCGATCACGATGGTGCAGTCGCTGAGGCCGGCGATCACGCGGTTGCGCGCGGGGAAGTTGCCCGGTGCGAAGGGCGCGCCGCTCGGCAGCTCGCTCACCAAGGCCCCCTGCCTCGTCATCTCTTTCGCCGTGCTGGCGTGCTCACCGGGGTATATGCGGTCCAGCCCGTGGGCCACGCAGCCGATGGTCTCCAACCCGGCCTTCAGCGCGGTGCGGTGCGCCACGATGTCTATGCCGTAGGCCAGCCCGCTCACGATGGTGACGCCGGTGGACTTCAATCCCTCCACCAGCTCTGCGCACAGGCGGCGCCCGTGCTCGGTGGGCGAGCGGGTGCCCACGATGGCCACGGTACGCTCGGCGTCCAGGTCCGCCGTGCCGCGTGCGTACAGCACCACCGGTGCATCATCGCAGTTGCGCAGGCGCTTCGGGTATGCTTCATCCAGGTAGAACAGGGCCCGCAGCTTGTGCTTGCGCACGTAGGCCACCTCCTTCTCCGCGGCCGCGAGCACGCGCTTGTCCATGATGGCCTTCATGCGCTCCGGGCCGATACCCGGCACCTGCTCCAGCGCCTGCCGCGCCCTGGCATCCGTGAAAAGCGCATCCACGCCGCCGCAGAACGCCACCAGGTTGCGCGCGTTCACCGGGCCGATGCCCTTGAGCATCGACAGGGCGATGCGATGGATCAGCTCCCGGTCCGTGGCCATTGTGCGTTGCGGGCGATCGCTATTTTCGGCGTCAACCCGTGAACGCCCAATGTACTTTTCCTTCCACAGGCAGCTCCTCTTCCCCGTCCTTGCCAGCATGCACCTTTTGGCCCGCGCCCAGGATGGCACGGTGACCGGGGTGGTCACCGACGCCGCCAGCAAGGAGACGCTTCCCGGGGTGAGCATCGCGGTGGGGGGCCTTGCGCGCGGCACATCCACCGATGCACAGGGCGGCTTCAGCCTGCAGCTGCCGGCCGGCGAGCGGGTCCTGCGCCTGCGCAGCGTGGGCTATGCCGACAAGGAGGTGAGCGTGCAGGTGGTCGCCGGCACCACGGTGGCCCTCGGCACCCTGGCCCTCGAGGCGAGCTCCTCGCAGCTGGAGCAGGTGGTGGTGAGCGCCGGTCGCTTCGAGCAGCGGGTGGGGGAGGTGACCCAGTCGCTCAGCGTGCTGCCGGCCAACATCGTGCGCGACAAGAACACCACCAGCATGGAGGATGTGATCGTGCAGGTGCCCGGCGTGGTGGTGGTGGACAACGACCCGCAGATCCGCGCGGGCAGCGGCTTCAGCTTCGGGGCCGGCAGCCGCGTGATGATGCTGGTGGACGACCTGCCCATCCTGAGCGGCGACATCGGGCGGCCCAGCTGGAGCTTCCTGCCCGTGGAGAGCGTGGAGCAGGTGGAGGTGATCAAGGGTGCCAGCAGCGTGCTCTACGGCAGTGCTGCGCTGAGCGGGGTGATCAACGTGCGCACCCTGTACCCGCGCTCCGAGCCGCGCACACGGGCCAACGTCTTCACCGGTTTCTGGGATACGCCCGGCCACGCCCCCGCCAAGTGGTGGGGCGAGAACCCGCCCATGTTCGGCGGCGCCAGCTTCAACCACGCCCAGCAGTACGGCAACTTCGACCTGGTGCTCGGTGGCCTCGCCTTCAGCGACTACGGCTTTGTGGGTCCCGAGCGCGTGGACCCGGACACGCTGGCCACCGATCCGCAGCGCGTGGGCCCAGGCGGCTATGAGAACCGCGCGCGCCTCACCTTCGGCACGCGCTGGCGCGATCGCAAGGTGCGGGGCCTCACCTACGGCCTCAACGGTAACCTGATGAAGAGCCGCAGCAGCACCATATTGCTGTGGGACAACACGGACGACGGGCTTTTCCGCCCGTTGCCCGGCACCCTCACCCTCACGCGCGGCACCCAGTACTACCTGGATCCCTACATCAACTGGCACACGGCGAAGGGTGTGCGCCACCGCCTCCGCGGCCGTTACTACTACCAGGACTTCGACAACAACAACGACCAGGCGAACTCCAGCGCCACCCTCACCGGCGAATACCAGTTCCAGCGCAAGGTGGAGCTCTTCGGGGAGACGATGATCACCGCCGGGGCCATGGTGCAGTCCATCAACTCCAACGCCGTGCTCTACAGCGGCGACCCCGATGGCAACGGCCAGAACACGGCGCAGACCTATGCGGGCTACCTGCAGGTGGACAAGAAGCTCTGCCAGGAGCGACTGAGCCTGAGCGGTGGTGTGCGCTACGAGAACTTCAAGGTGAACACCTATGAGAAGGCCCAGCCCGTATTCCGTGCGGGGGCCACGTACCGCGTGCTGAAGGCCACCTACCTGCGCGCCAGCTACGGCCAGGGCTTCCGCTTCCCCACCATCGGTGAGCGCTACATCCGCACCAGCGTGGGCCAGCTCAACATCTACCCCAATCCCGAGATGGAGCCGGAGTTCAGCGTGAACATCGAGGGCGGCCTGAAGCAGGGCTTCAAGGTGGGGAGCTTCACCGGCTACGTGGATGCCGTGGTGTTCCAGCAGGACTTCGACCGCTTCGTGGAGTTCACCTTCAGCCAGTGGGCCGTGCCCACCGCCACCAACCTGGGCGGCCTCGGCTTCCGCAGCGTGAACACCGGTGGCGCGCGCATCACCGGTTTCGAACTGGAGCTGGCGGGCAAGGGCCGCATCGGGCCGGTGGACCTCACCATGCTGTTCGGCTACACCCATACCAAGCCCGTGAGCACCACGCCCGATGAAGCCTACGCGTTCTCCATCCCCTTCGCCGGGCAGAGCCGCCCCATGAGCTACACGAGCACCAGCTACAACACCGAGGGCAACATCCTCAAGTACCGCATCACGGACCTCTTCCGGAGCGACCTGGGTCTCGGCTGGAAGCGGCTCACCGCCGGCGTCAGCGTGCGCTACAACAGCCACATGCGCAACATCGACCAGGTGTTCATCGACTTTGACAAGGGGCCGCCGGCGCCGGACGTGCTGCCCACCGGCGTCACGCAATGGATGAAGGACCGCACCACGGGCGACTGGATCGTGGATGTGCGCACGGGCTTCAAGCTCACCGAGCAACTGAAGCTGTCGGTGATCGCCAACAACCTGGGCAATACCATTTATGCGGTTCGGCCCATGGCCATCGAAGCCCCGCGCAGCTGGCAGGTGCAGCTGGCGTGGGAGCGGTGATCACCGCTGGGCCCGGAACCGCACCTTTGCCCCATGCGCCTCCTCGGCATCATCCCCGCCCGGCATGCCAGCACCCGGCTACCGGGGAAGCCCCTGCTCGACATCGGCGGCCGCAGCATGGTGATGCGGGTGGTGGACCAGGCCGTGCGCGCCCGCTCCCTGGCCGCCGTGGTGGTGGCCACCGATGATGCACGCATCGTGGAGCACGTGCACGCGCACGGGGGCACGGCCATCCTCACGGGGGCCGCGCATCCGAGCGGCACGGACCGCTGTTGGGAGGCGCTCACCCTGGCGGCAGGCGGCCCCTATGATGGCGTGGTGAACATCCAGGGCGACGAACCCTTCATCGCCCCGGCCCAGATCGACGAGGTTGCGGCGGCCCTGCAGCAGCCCGGGGTGCGGATCGCCACCCTGGCACAGGTGGTCACCGATGATGCGGACCTGGACCACCCGGGCGAGGTGCTCATCACCACCGACGTGCACATGGATGCCCTGTACTTCAGCCGGGCGGCCATCCCCTTCCTGCGCGATGCCGCACCGGGACCGCGCCATGCCCGCTTCCGCTTCCTGAAGCACGTGGGGCTGTACGCCTTCACCACTGCGGCCCTGCGCGCCGTGGTGGCGCTGCCGCCCTCGCCCCTGGAGCGCGCCGAGGCCCTGGAGCAGCTCCGCTGGCTGGAGCACGGGCACCGTGTCCGCATCGGCCTCACCACGCATCCCTCGTTCTGCGTGGATACCCCGGCCGACCTGGAGGAGGCCCGTCGTAGGGTGGCGGCGCTGTAACTTCGCCCGACCGTCATGCCCATCGAGCGCGACCTGCACGACCTGCTGCACGACCACGATTGCGTGATCGTGCCCCGCTTCGGTGGATTCCTCACCCATTACCGGAGCGCCCGGATCGACACGGCCCGCAACCTGGTCCACCCGCCCGGCAAGGACCTCAGCTTCAACCGCCACCTGGTGCGCACGGACGGCCTGCTGGCCGATCGCGTGGGCCGGCGCGAGGGCCTTGACTTCCGGCAGGCGCATGCCGTGATCGACGGGGAGGTGGATGCCTGGATGGCCAAGCTGGACCGCCAGGGCCGGCTGGAGGTTCCCCGCATCGGCACGTTCTTCCGTGATGGGGAAGGCAACCTGCAGTTCGATCCTGACCGGCACGTCAATTACCTGAAGGATGCCTTCGGCCTCCGCCCCCTGGCCGCCGTGCCCCTGGCCGTGCCGGAGACCCGGAAGGAGGCGCGGGTCGTGCCATTGCCACCGCCGCCCGTTCACCGGGATCCGGTATCCGAGCGGAGCGGGGTGTCCACGTTCGCCGTGGCCGCTTCCATTGCCGCCCTGCTGATGACCGCAGCCACGTGGATCATCGTTTCCGGTGATCGGCCCGGCACCGCCGCGTGGGCCGGCCTGGACCCTTTTGCGGACAGCGGCACCCCCCAATACACACCTCGCACGGAACCGCCCGTGCAGGAGCTGCCCCTTGCTGTTGTGCCATCGATCGCGCTGCCCGATACCGGCCATGGCTTGGTCGAGCTGTCCTTGGGCACGGAAGCCGTGCCGCTGATGGTGGTGGACCTTGGTGCGGAACCTGCCGCCGCACGCATCGCCCCACCGGAGAGCACGGCTGTGGCCATGCCAGCACCGCAGCGGCGTTACCATGTGATCGGCGGCTGCTTCCTGCTGGAGGAGAATGCCGAGACCTTCGTGGCCGAACTGCAGGCGCGCGGCTTTGCGGCCTCCATACTGGACCAGCAGGGTGGCCTGTACCGCGTGGCGTACGGGAGCTATCCCGAGCGTTCGCTCGCCCTCGAAGCGTTGGACGCCGTGCGCAAGGAGGAGGCGCCCGAGGCCTGGTTGCTCACCAAGTGACGCGCATCACGCGCGCCACCCCACCGTCCATCTACATTCGCGGCCCCTGGGTGGTGATGAAGACCGTGGAGCTTTCCGCCTGCACCGTTACGTTCCTCAACGACGACGTGGTGCATGCCCATTTCCGGGACGGCCATACCGGCGGTGTGGATGACGTGCAGGCCCTTTTCGCGGCCATCGCGCAGGAGCGCGGCGGTCGCAAGGCCCTGCTCATGGTGTCCATGGGCCCGGGCGCGAGCCTCACCAACGAGGCCCGTGCGTACGCTTCGGGCGTGGAGGGCGATCACATCATCGCCGCAGATGCCATCATCGTACGCGATTTCGGGCATCAACTGGCCGCGAACGCCTTCGTGCGCTACAACCGCCCCGGCCGCCCTGCCCAGCTGTTCCCCGACAAGGACAGTGCGGTACGATGGTTGCTCACCAACCGGGAACGCATCGAACGACCATGACCCGAACCCTGACCCTTGCAGCAGCGCTCGCCTTTGCCGGTGCGCTGTGTGCCCAGGCCGTGCTGGAGCCGGCCGCCCGCACCATCCAATGCACCAAGGCCGCCGTCACCTGCCTGGCCGTGTCGCCGAAAGGCGACCGCCTGCTGGTGGGTTCGGACGATGGCGCCGACCTGATCGATCTGACCACCGGCAAGCGCCAGTACCACTTCGCATTCGACGAGGACGGTAGCACCGCAGTGTATCATGCCATCTTCAACGAGAACGGTGAGTACGTGATGCTGGCCGGTTTCACGGGCAAGCGCCGCGTGTTCGATGTGAAGACCGGTGAACAGGACCGGAACCTCGCGCCCTTCAAGTGGCTGCCCAATTCGCTGGCCCTGAAGGCGCTCGGGCTCAAGACGGGCAACTCCCCGTTCGACCGGTACTACCAGCAGGAGGAGGCGCGCCGCGGGGAGATCACCGCCAAGGCCGACAAGGATGGATCGGTGGTGTTCACCGGTGCCGACGGTGCCGCCGTGCAGACGTTGAGCTTTCCCGGCAACAAGGACGTGCACCACCGGGCGCCCTGCCTCTTCCACGAGGGCTCCTTCATCACCGGTACCGATAACGGGAAGGTGATCTTCTACACGCTGCGCTGAGCGTTGAGCGCCTGCAGGGCGCCGTCCACGTGCGCCTGTGCGCTGAAGTGGTCGCTCACCACGTGGCGGATGATGCCTGTGCGGTCGATCACGAACGTGCTGCGTCCCTTCAGCAGGCCCAGCAGGCCGGTGACGCCATACCGCTTGCGGGTGATGCCGCCCGGATCGCTCAACAGCGGATAGGGCAGGTCCCAGCGCGCGGCGAAACGCTCATGCGAGGCGGTGCTGTCGTCGCTGATCCCCACCACCACCGCCCCCAGCGATACGAACTCCTCATAGCGGTCGCGGAAGGCGCAGGCCTCGCGCGTGCACATCAGCGTGTTGTCCTTGGGGTAGAAGAACAGCACCGCGCTCTTCAGGCCATGCAGCTCCGCGAGCCGGAATGCTCGTCCTCGCTGGTCAACGAGCGCCAGCTCCGGTGCCGGGTCCCCCGCTTTCAGCATGGTCGGTACGGCGTTTCCGGTAGGCGTTCGCGGCCAGCACCAGCACCAGTACCAGCACCAGCAGGCCAATGGCCCCGTATTGCCAGTCCAGTCGCTTGACCACCGCCAGGAAGATCACCGCGATGAGCACCACCGTGGCACCCTCGTTCCACAGGCGCAGGCCGAAGGACGACCAGGGCACCTCGTTGCGCCGCGTGCGCAGGTACAGCGCGTGGTTCTTGAAGTGGTAGGCGAAGAGCAGCGCGATGAAGCCTAGCTTGGCGTGCATCCAAGGCTGCTTCACCAGGCCGGGGTTCAGCGCGAACATCCACAGGCCGAAGGCGAACATGAGCACCAGCGAGGGCCATGTGATGATGTACCAGAGCTTGCGCTCCATGAGCATCAGCTGCCGGCAAAGGATGGTGCGGTCCGGTTCCCATTTCGCGAGCGCTTCCCTGTGGTAGATGAACAAGCGCACGATGTAGAAGGTTCCCGCGAAGAAGGTGACCATGAAGATGAGGTGCAGCGACTTGATCACCGGGTACCAGCTGGGGTCCATGCAGGCAGGGCCGGCGTTAATGCCGGGCCGGTCCGAAAGGTAGCGGGCTACCTTCGCCCCGCCATCCCCACCCATGACGATACCCGCCTCACGCCCCGTCAGCGACAGCTACGCCGTTTCCACCAACGTGGTGCTCCCCAACGACACCAATACCCTGGGCAACCTGTTCGGCGGGCGGCTGCTGCAGTGGCTGGACATCAACTGTGCGATCAGCGCGCACCGGCATTGCAAGCGCGTGGTGGTCACGGTGGCGGTGAACCACGTGGGCTTCGACCGGCCGATCAAGCTGGGCGACTTCGTCACCATCGAGAGCCATGTGAGCCGCGCGTTCGGCAGCAGCATGGAGATCTGGGCCGATGTGTACGTGGAGGACCAGCAGACCGGGGAGAAGGTGCCGTGCAACAGCGCCATCTACACCTTCGTGGCGGTGGACAACGCAGGGCGCCCGATGAAGGTGCCAGCGGCCGTGCCCGGCACCGAAGAGGAGCAAAAGCGTTTCGATGGCGCCCTGCGCCGCCGCCAGCTGCGGCTGATCCTGAGCGGCAAGATGAAGCCCGAGGAGGCCACGGAGCTCAAGGCCCTGTTCGCCTGAGGCGGGTCACAGCCCCTCCTCCAGCGTCATCGCGTCGAACAGGTCGCCCGTGGCCGTGTCCATGGCGCGCAGGCCCAGTTCGCGCAACACCGCCGCCACGCTCGCCGCGCCCTGCTCACCGTTGTGCACGTGCACCACGATGTAGCGCACACGGCTGCTGTCCTCCATGTGCAGCTGCATGCTCAGGTCGATGCCCGGTGCCTTCGCGAACAGCCAGTCGTTGTCCTGGCGGTCCAGCATGGGCAGCACCTTGCGGATGCGCGCCACAAGGTCCTCCCGCTCACCGATGGGGCCGGGCCGGAAGTCGGCCGGGATGGCGTCCACATGGTGCACCGGTGGAAGGTCCTGGATGAAGATGTCCCAGTTCATGGCCGTGGCGGGGTTCCGTTCAGGCTGTGGTGGCGAGTTCGGCGATGCGGCCGACATCCTGCTTCTCCATGCAATGGAAATGGCCCTTGGGGCAGTGTGCGAAGCCGATCTTCGAGCAGGGTCGGCAATCCAGCCCCGCCACCTCCATCACCTGTGCCCGCTCCGGGTGCTGCGGGATGTACGGACCCATGCCGAACAGCGGCACGGTGCTGCCCCAGATGCTCACCACCGGTCGCTGGAACGCCGCGGCCACGTGCATGGCCCCGCTGTCATGGGCGATCACCGCACGCGCCCCGGCGATCAGCGAGGCGGAGCCCAGCAGGTCGTATCGGCCCGTGGCATCCAGCGCGCGGGCGCCCACCGCATCGGCGATCATGCGGGCCACGGCCTGGTCCTCCCTGCCGCCGATGATCACGAGCGGCCCGTTCAAACGCTGCGCAAGATCCACGAGCTTGTAGGGTGGCAGCCGCTTGGTGGCGTGCGCCGCACCGATGCACAGGGCCGTGTAGCCGTTGCGGTGCGTTGCCGGCAGCGCATCCGGGGTCACCGCGCGCTCCGCAGGGATGTGCAGCTCCAGGCCGCACCCGTCGTTCTTCACGCCCAGGGGCGCCACCGTTCGCAGGTAGCGGTCCACGATGTGCAGGGGCGTGCGCCCATCGGCCCCGCGCGGCATGCGGTCGCGCTTGAGGTTCACCAGCAGCCACTTCTCGATGTTCAGCTTCGGGAAGCTGTGCGCCTTTGCGCCGAGCGCACGTTTCACCTTCCAGCTCCGCAGGTTGTGGTGCAGGTCGATCACCCACTGGAAGCCCTCGCGCCGCAGCGCCGGCAGGGCTTCGCCCACCTCCTCCTCGATGGTGTGCACCTTGGCCACATGGGGCGAATGCGCCACCAGGTCGCGGAACACGGCCTTCGTGAGGAAGTGGATCTCCACCCCGGGCACCTGTTCCTTCAGGCACCGCAGCACCGGCGAGGTGAGGATGATGTCGCCGATGGAACTGAAGCGGATGACCAGCACTTTCATGGGACGGTAAAAGTAGGCCGGTGCCCCAAGCCCCCGCGGGATCCCGCAGGCAAGCCCGTACACAACGGCCACATGGACACCCCCTCGCCGTTACTTCGCACCGATGTTCGTAGACACCCACGCCCACCTGTATGCACGGCAGTTCGATGACGACCGCGCGGCCATGCTCGCGCGCGCCATCACCGGCGGCGTGGAGAAATTCTTCCTGCCGAACATCGACGTGGACAGCATCGCGGGCATGAACGCGCTCGCAGCCGCGCATCCGGACCGCTGCTTCCCGATGATGGGGCTGCATCCCTGCTCCGTGGGCGAACGCAACGCGGAGGTGATGGCCGTGATGGAGCGCGAACTGCGCACAGGGCGATACTGCGCGGTGGGCGAGATCGGCATTGACCTGTACTGGGACAAGACCTGGCTTGTGCAGCAACAGGAGGTGTTCCGCCAGCACATCCGCTGGGCGAAGGAGCTGCGCCTGCCGGTGGTGATCCATTGCCGGAACAGCTTCGAAGAGACCATCACCATCGTGGAGGAGGAGTCCCTCGGTGCTTCGGGAACCGCCGACCTGCGCGGCGTGTTCCACTGCTTCGGCGGCACGGTGGAGGAGGGCCGAAGGATCCTGGCGCTGGACGGCTTCGTGCTCGGCATCGGCGGCGTGATCACCTACCCGAAGAGCGGCCTGGCCCAGGTGATGGCCGAGCTGGGGCCGGAGCGCTGCGTGCTGGAGACCGATGCACCCTACCTCGCACCCGTGCCCCACCGCGGCAAGCGCAACGAGAGCGGGTACATCCCGTTGGTGGCGGCCGAACTCGCGAAGGCCACCGGTCGGAGCGTGGAGGAGATCGCGCGCATCACCACATCCAACGCATTGAACCTGTTCGGCCGATGAGCCAGCGTTCCGTTCTCATCATCTATACCGGCGGCACCATCGGCATGCTGGCCGATCCCCGTACCGGTGCCCTGCGCCCCATGGACCTGGAGCACCTAGAGGAGCAGGTGCCCGAGCTGGAGCGGGTGGGCGTGAAGCTCGGCTCCGTGGCCTTCGACCGGCCCATCGACAGCAGCGACATGCGGCCCGCGGACTGGGTGCGCGTGGCACGGATCATCGGGGAGCACTACGACCGCTACGATGGCTTCGTGGTGCTGCACGGCAGCGACACCATGGCCTACACCGCCAGTGCGCTCAGCTTCCTGCTCGAAGGGCTGGGCAAGCCCGTGGTGCTCACCGGGTCGCAGCTGCCCATCGGCACCATCCGCACCGATGCGAAGGAGAACCTGATCACCGCCATCGAGATCGCCGCCGCCCACGAGAACGGCCGGCCCATCGTGCCCGAGGTGGCGGTGTACTTCGAGTACAGCCTGTACCGCGGCAACCGCACGGTGAAGGTGCATGCCGAGCGCTTCGAGGCCTTCCGCAGCCCCAACCACCCGCGGCTGGCCGAGGCCGGTGTGCACATCCGCTACGACCGGAACGCGGTGCTGCCCCTGCGCGCCGGCCCACTGCGCGTGCACACCACCGTGGACGACCGGGTGGGCGTCCTTCGCCTCTTCCCCGGCATCCGTCCGGACTGGGTGCGGCATGCGCTTTCCACCCCCGACCTGCGCGCCGTGGTGCTCACCACCTTCGGCAGTGGCAATGGCCCCACCGACGAGGCCTTCCTCGAGGCCCTGCGCGATGCCACGGAGCACGGTGTGCTGCTGGTGAACGCCACCCAATGCATCGGCGGCCGCGTGGAGCAGGGGCGCTACCAGACCAGCCGCGCCTTCGTGGACATGGGCATGCTCAGCGCCCACGACATGACCGTGGAGGCGGCCGTGACCAAGCTCATGTTCCTGCTGGGACAGGGCCTCAGCGATGACCTCGTGCGGGAGCGCTTCCAGCGGCCGCTCTGCGGCGAGGTGGGCGTGGGGTAGGGACACACCGCCTTTCATACCTTCGCCGCCCCATCGGGAGAGATGGCCGAGTGGTTTAAGGCGCACGCCTGGAAAGTGTGTTTACCTGAAAGGGTAACGGGGGTTCGAATCCCTCTCTCTCCGCCAAGCCGCCCCGCGAAAGCGGGGCGTGTTCGTTCCGGGGAGCGTGGTGAGCGCGCTCACCCAAGCGGACCGGAGCGAACACCAGCCCGCGCAGCGGGCACGGCTTGATGTTCCCCCCTAAGGGAAAGCCCGCTTCGGGCAATCCCTCTCTCTCCGCCGATCAGCCCCGCGAAAGCGGGGCTTGTTGTTCACGGATGCGTCCGAGCTCGCTCGCGCACGCATCCGTGAACAACAAGCCGGGCCGCGAAGCGGAGCCGGGCTGATCGAAGCCCTCCTCTCCGGGAAAGCCCGCTTCGGGCAATCCCGTTTTCTCACAGGATCAGCGTGAGCGACGAGCGTGCGGCCACTGTCCACTGTTGCGAGTAGGCCTCGCGGGCGGTACTGTCCATTATCACGCGAAAGCCTGTGGGGGCACTATCCTACTTCCTCCCCAACACCTCCGCCAGCTTCTCCAGCGCACGAGCATTGGCTTCCAGCACCTCCAGAAAACGCTTGGTGACCTCTTCGCTCATGCCATGCTGGTGCTGCATGTGGTAGGCGTTGAAGCCATTCGAGGAATGATCGTGCATGTTCAGCACGGGCTGTCCGGGGCGGAGGAATTCATCGAGGCTGAGGCCGTAGAATTCCGCCAGCTTGTCCAGCGCCACGGCGGTGAAGGTGGTGCTGCCGCTCTCCAGGTCGCAGTAGGCCGGCTGCTTGATGCCCAGCACACGCGCCACGTCCTCCTGCCGCAGGCCACGCTCTTCGCGCAGCTGCCGGATGCGCATGGCGATCTCCTTCTTGTTCATGGCACTCCCTGATGGGACCGCCAAGGTATCGATGCCGTCGATAACCGCATAAACAAAGCCAATAACAGCCCCACCGGCCCTATGGGTTCCGCATCCACCCCGATACGTTCGCGTTCGCTGATCAATACGCATTGAACGGACGCAGCGCCTTGCTCCAGCAGGCAACCGGCTACGGCGATCGGACGAAACACCTGACCCAATTGATCGGACGCACCATGCCCGTCGCCGCCCAAGACCCCTGGACCCGCCTCACCCCCAACGCCAAAGGCTGGGCGAGGCCTTCCGGGCATTGTGGGAAGTGCAGGACACCGAACGGTGACCTGTTCGAGGGCAAGCACGGTTTCGGCTTTGAGGAGTGGCTCTTCAACCCCGCGCACTGCGACGGCGCGTGGCAATTCGGGTACATCCAAGCCCTGAAGGCGAAGAAGCATGCGGGCCGCAGTTTCGCCAAGCTGCAGCTCATCACGCGCATCTGTACCAAGGCCAACACCCTGCCCGCGTCCAAGGCTCCAGCGTCGAACCAGCTTTCTGACGGCTACTACCAGGTGGCGGTGATCCACAAGGTGCGCTGCCTTACGGATGCTGAGGCTGCCCGGGTGCTGGCCCGCGCCAACGCCAAGGGCTGGGTACGGAACATGCTGAACGACCTCATACCCGCGCAGCAGAAGGAATTCAAACTGCACGCTCATCCCCGCGAGCTCTTCAACGTGGTCTTTGAGCTGGGCGAAGTGCCCGGACCGGATTACGCCGAGCTGGTGCGGATGGATCAAGCATTTCATCGTACCCCCTACGGAAAGAGCTTCGATCTATTCCCGGGACGCTACGCTGATCATACGGCCATCGATTATGGCCCGGCATGGCTTTACCGCAAATAGGTTAACAAGGCTCTGGCCCTTCCGCTGCACAAAATCTACCACTGCCTCACTGTTCACTGACTACTGTCCACTGTCCACTGTCCACTACAACCCCAACACCATGCGCCATCTTCTCACCACCCTCACCCTTTGCACCACCCTTGCGCTCCATGCCCAACCCCCCAGCTACGTACCCACCGACGGCCTCGTTGGCTGGTGGCCGTTCAACGGCAATGCGAACGATGAGAGCGGGAATGGGAATAATGGGACGGTGAATGGAAATGTTTCGCTCACAACAGATAGAAATGGAGAAGAAAATATGGCATACCTCTTTCCAGGAAGCAGTGCATCATATATTGATTGCGGAAGTTCATCATCACTTGATATATCCGAAGAAATAACCATGTCAGCATGGATTTTTATGGATGGAGGCTCATCGAATCCAAGAATATTATCACGAGAAGGTTGTGACGGACCTAATAATGGTTATTTTATGGCTGCTTTTGGAACAAGTAACATTCAAAGACGTATTGACGCAATGTTCTATGGTGTCGGATCGGGTTCATATTCATTTGCCGAAAACGTCTCAGCTAATCAATGGATTCAAGTCACTTACACACTCAGCAATGTCGGTATCGGAAAGTTGTATATTAATGGCATTCTCATTGATGAAGATACCGGCACTCCAGTTAATACTACAAATTACTGCGCCAGTCTAAATATTGGAAGAAAGAATCATGCGGGTTTTGACGCTTGGGGTGGTAAGCTAGACGATATCGGCATCTGGAACCGCGCCCTCAACCCAGCAGAGATACAAGCCCTCTACAACGCGCAACCTCTTACCCCCTGCGTAAGCCCCGATCCGGTGAGCTTCACTGGCCTGGGCAGCAGCTACACGTTGGCTGATGCGCCCGTGACGCTCGTAGGCAGCCCGGCAGGCGGAGTGTTCCTCGGCCCCGGTGTGACGGGCAGCACCTTCGACCCTGCAGCAGCAGGTGTCGGTACGCATGGCATCATGTACATCTATGAAGATGGCCAGGGCTGCATTAACGGAAGCAGCTTATGCACCGAGGTTAGCGTCAACGTAGGCGTTGGCGGAAGCAACATGACCACCGGCGGTGTACGCGTATTCCCCAACCCCAACCGTGGGCAGTTCACCGTGGAGCTGGAGCTCAATGGCCTCGTGGGCATGCAGGTGTTCGATGCACGCGGTGCCTTGGTGCACAACGAGGTCTTCACCGCTTCCGGAAGCCGCACCCAACGCACCCTCGACCTCTCCACGCTGGCCAAGGGTAGCTACACACTGCTCCTGGAGCACGATGGCCAGCGCATCAGCCAGACGGTGGTGGTGGAGTAGGGAAGACCCAAGACACAAGGCGCAAGTCCAAAGGGGCTAAGGGCACCGTGGTTTGACGCCCACGATCCACTGTTGCGGGGTGGCCTTGTGAGTTGGCACTCACCACTCGCCACTCACCACTGTTGTGCGTGAGTTGTGTGGGTGGCCACTCTCCACTGTTGCGCGCAAGCCCCGCGGGCAGGCACTCACCACTGTCGCGGGTAAGGCTTGTGCGTAGGCGCTCACCACTCGCCACTGTTGCGCGTGAGCCCCGCGCGCAGCCACTGTCCACTGTCGCGCGTAGGGCGTGTGCGCAGACACTGTCCACTGTCGTGCGTATGCCTTGTGTGGAAGCACTCACCACTCACTACTCGCGTTTGGAATCCCCCGCGCAGCCACTGTCCCCGTACCTTCGCCGGCCTTTCTCCCATGCCCCGCATCGGTCCCATCGAGCTGCCGGAGTTCCCGTTGTTGCTGGCCCCCATGGAGGACGTCAGCGACCCGCCGTTCCGCGCGTTGTGCAAGCAGCATGGGGCCGACCTGATGTACACCGAGTTCATCAGCAGCGAGGGGCTCATCCGCAAGGCGGCCAAGGGCCTGAAGAAGCTGGACATCTTCCCGGAGGAACGCCCCATCGGCATCCAGCTCTTCGGCGGCAGCGAGGACGCCATGGAGGAGGCCGCGCGCATCGCCGAGGCCGCGGGCCCCGAGCTGATCGACATCAACTACGGCTGCCCCGTGCACAAGGTGGTGAGCAAGGGCGCCGGCGCGTGCTTGCTGCTGGACGTGGACAAGATGGTGCGCCTCACCGAGAAGGTGGTGAAGGCCGTGAAGCTGCCCGTGACCGTGAAGACGCGCCTGGGCTGGGACGACAAGAGCAGGAACATCCTCGAAGTGGCCGAGCGCCTGCAGGACGTGGGCATCGCTGCGCTGAGCATACATGGCCGCACGCGCGCACAGCTCTACCGCGGCCCGGCCGATTGGACGCTGATCGGTGCGGTGAAGAACAACCCGCGCATGCACATCCCCATCTTCGGTAACGGCGATGTGGATTCACCGGAGAAGGCGGTGGAGAACCGCGCCCGCTACGGGGTGGATGGTGTGATGATCGGCCGCGCGAGCATCGGCCACCCGTGGATCTTCAACGAGATCAAGCACTTCATGGCCACGGGCACGCACAAGGCGCCACCCACCCTGGGCGACCGTGTGGATGCCGCGCGCGAGCACCTGGAACGCAGCATCGCGTGGAAGGGCGACTGGGAGGGCGTGGTGGAGATGCGCCGCCACTATGGCAACTACTTCAAGGGCCTGCCCAACTTCAAGGACCACCGCATGAAGCTGGTGACCGAGCGCGATCCGCGCCTGCTGGTGGAGCTGCTGGAGGCCGTGCGTACCGGGTTTCAGCTGGCCGCCTGAAGGTAGCGCGCCCCCAGCCCGCGCAGGCTGGTCCACGTGGCCAGGGCGCCGATGCCCAGCACCGCGCCGAGGATCAGCACCAGGTCGGCCGGCAGCACCTTCACCGGGTAGCTCTCCACCACCGAGCCGCTCAGCTGCACGAAGCCGGTCCACTGCTGCAGGCCGCATACCAGCAGGCCGAGCAACAGGCCGGCCAGGGTGCCGGTGATCACGATGAGCAGCCCCTCGTGGAAGAACACGTTGCGCACGAAACCGTCCGTGGCGCCCATCGCGGTGAGGGTGCGCATGTCCTGCCGCTTCTCGATCATGAGCAGGGTGAGCGAGGCGATGATGTTGAACGCGCCGATGAGGCCGATGAAGCCGAGCACGGCGAAGGTGAACCACTTCTCCGTGGCGTTCGTGCGGTACATCAGGGCGTTCTTCTGCCGCCGGGTCTGTACCTGGAAGCGGGTACCCGCCACCGCGGCCACCTCCGCCGCCAGCTCGTCCAGGTCGGTGCCGGGCAGGGTGCGCAGCTCCAGGGCGTTCACCTGGCCGCCGTAGTGCAGCAGGGAATCGGCCAGGGCGATGGGGGCCAAGGCGTAGCGCTGGTCGAACTCCAGGTTGATGCTGAAGGCTCCGGCCACCGCCACATGCGCCTGCTCGAACGCACCGGCCTTGTCGCGCAGCAACTTGCGGCCGCGCACGGGCGCACTGATGGACAGGGGGCGCGTCACGCGGTCGTCCAGCGGCACCAGGAGCTGGTCCTTCAATGCCGCACCGAGCACCACGGTGGGCGCCCCGGGGCCGCCGAGCGAGGCCTCGCCGGTGTACATGTGGCCCGGAAGGCCGCTCATGTCCAGGTAGGCGGGCTCCACGCCCTTGAGCGTGGCCACGGCCTGCTGTTCCCCGCTCCGCAGCAGCACGTTCTCCTCGATGGTCCAGCTGGCCCGCTCCACCTGCGGAAGGGCGCGGATGGCCGCGAGCGGAAGGCTGTCGCGGGCGAAGGTCTTGCCCCGGGCGGGCGTCACG
>Ga0315900_10005963_pt1 | contig 16547 bp, 10 predicted proteins | sample LakEriMetagenome_FD_203521 | JGI IMG/M metagenome (GOLD analysis project Ga0315900, IMG submission 203521) | Freshwater fungal communities from buoy surface, Lake Erie, Ohio, United States - Buoy 12 MA114 | ecosystem: Environmental > Aquatic > Freshwater > Lake > Lake biofilm | place: USA: Lake... | reverse complement strand
CCAGAAGCAGGTGGACTTTCTGCCGGGCGGCGGCACGCAGCAGGGAGCGCAGGCCAGTGCCGAGATGAAGCACAAGGTGAATCAGAACAAGCGCAAGTCGCTGAACAAGTCGATGCCGATGAAGAAGATTGTGAGCACGAGCAGCAACTCGGCGATCTCGCTCCCAGACGCGCCGCCTGACCTGCTGGACGTGCCGGACGTGAGCTCGATGATCGGTGGTGGCTCGATGGGCAGTGGTGGATTTGGCAAGGCGGGAGCCGGGGGTGGTTTTGGATCGGGGATGGGCATGGGAGCCATGCAGGGCTTTGTCAGCCTGCCACCCTCCATGCGCAGCCGCTGCTCGCCCCAGGAGCGTTTGAAAAAGCTCGCGGACACAGGTGGTTCACCGGAATGCGAGCGTGCGGTGTCGAACTCTCTGGAGTGGCTGAAGACCAAGCAGAACCCGGATGGCTCCTGGCCCGGGCCTAACAAGGCCGCAATGACCGGACTCGCCCTTCTGTGCTACCTCGGCCGTTGTGAGACGCCGGATTCCCCGTTCTATGGCGACACGGTGATGAAGGGCATCATGTATCTGATCGAGCTCTCCAAGAAGAACGAGTACGGCTACATCGGTGAGGAGATAAAGAGCGGAGGCTCCACCTATGCGCATGGCATCGCGACTTATGCTCTGGGGGAGATGTACACGCTGGCCCGACTGGGCAGCAAGGAGCTGCCGGGCATGAAGGACGCCTTCGTCAAAGGGGTGAAGCTGATCATTGAAAACCAGAACAAGCGCGGTTCATGGACTTATGGAGGCGTCGAGGCTGGAAAGCCCTACGCCTACAACAAGGACAGCAACGGCGAGGACCTCTCCGTTGCGGGCTGGCAGTTCCAGGCCCTCAAGGCTGCCAAGAACAGCAGCCTGAAAATCGAAGGATTGCACAGCGCGCTCGACAAGATGGTTGAGTATGTGCTCGCCAAGCAGACCAAGGACGGCGGCTTCGGCAATGCCAACCGCGACCAGCACTACAATCAGTGGAGCCTCACCGGCGCGGGTTCACTTGCCCTGCAGACGGCGGCCAAGGGCAAGTCGGCCGCCACCAAGAAGGCGATCGATTTCCTGCATCGCTTCCTCGAGGCGGAGCCGCTCGACTGGAACAAGAACTGCAACCCCTACTGCTGGTATTACTACACCCAGACCTTTTTCCAGGCCGGTGGGGAGGAGTGGAAGTTCTACAACCAGCAGTTCCTGCCGCAGATCCTGTCCGCCCAGCAGCCGGACGGCAGCTTCAAGAAGGGGCGCGCCAACTGGCCGTCCGGGGACACTGCCGACCCCGTTTATCGTCAGACCCTTTGCACCCTCATGCTTGAGGTGTATTACCGCTACCTGAAGGTGGCCGACCGTGACGAGGAAAGCTTCTTCGACCGTTGATCCATTTCGCTTCAGCAACTTCAGTTGAACCTGCGGGAGGCGCTCATTTGAGCGCCTCTTTCAGTACGCGGCCTTCGACGCCGGGAATGGTCACGCCAAGAAGCTCGGCCATGGTCGGGGCCACGTCACGATTGTCGATTTTCTCGATCACGCCGCCCTTCTTCACGCCGGCTCCGCTGATGACAAAGCAGCCGTGCATGTCAGGGTGGGACTGCAGATAACCGTGGGCGCCCTTGGGCGTTTCCGTTTTGTTGATCACCTGGGTGTCGGCCAGGGAGTCGGTGAATGTGTAGCCGTCCTTCGCGGAAAGAAAAAGATCGGGCTCTCGGTCATCTAGTTCGGCAAGCTGATGCCCGACCACGCGGGCGAAGTCCTTGCGTTCGATGACGCTCTCCACCCCCTCGATGGCCGCCAGCTTCGGCGTGATCTGCGCCAGGATGCTGTCACGGTTGACCTGGTCAAAAACATAGACGAAGCAGGCGCCGCCCTCGGACATGGCAAACACCTTGGAAGACTTGTCCAGCGACTTGCCAAGAACGGCTTTCGTCAGTCCCTCCTGCTTCAGGACCACGTTGGGGTTGATCATCTTGTCATAAGTGATGAAGCCGTGGTCGGTGGTGATCACAAACGCGGTCTTGTCACGGATGCCCGCCTCCTCCGTCGCGCGGATGAGGTCGGCGACCCGGTTGTCGGAATCATTCGCAGCCCAGTAGGCCTCCGGCACCTGCCGGCCGTGGGCATGTTCAAAGCTGTCGAGGCTGACCAGGTGAAGGGCCAGGAAGTTCGGCTTTTTGCTGCGGATGATGTGCTGGGCGAGCTGCGAGTACATGTAGTCGCGCTGCGCCTTGCCGGGGTTGCCCAGCTTGCACCACTCCATCTGCTTTTCGACCGGGATGCCCAGGGCCTTGGCCTCCGCGATGAGCTCCGGCGTGCCGTATTTTTCAAACAGCTCCTGCTCAAAAACGTCCGGCACCGTCCAGTCGAGGGTCTTGGCGCCGCGTGAAGCCGGCCAGATGACTGCCGCCGTGGTCATGCCCGCCTGCTTCAGCACATCATAAATGGTGGGCGACTTCACAATCTCCTCCTTGTTGAAGATCGGGTCCGGAATCAGCGGGATCTTCTTCCACTCACTGCGGCTCCAGTAGTCGTTGGAAAGCACGCCATGCTTCCCTGGGTTCACCCCGGTCACCAGGGTGGTGTGGTTGGTCCAGGTGACGGTCGGAAAGCTGCACTGCATCTTTTTCGCCCGAACCCCTTCGGCGGCCAGCTTCTTGAGCGTGGGCATGTGGCAGCGCGCATCTTCGAAGTAGTGGTGGGCCCAGCCGTCGATGCTGACCAGGATCACATGCTCCGCCGGAGCGGCAAAGGCGGGGGTGGTGGCCAGCAGGGCCAGGGCGGGGAGGAGCAGTCGGGGAAGATTCATGCAGGCCGGAACATACGCCGCAGGAAGGTGGCATTGTTCAATTCGTAAAGTGCGCCGTGTCCTGAGGCTGTTTTCCAATCCAAGGCCCGACTGCCCGCTGGCATTTCTGAAATCACCCTCTACTCTCCGCCCCCCCGGCGACCTGTGCAACGGAGCCGGGATAGTTCATCCGACCTTTTCCACCCTTTCATCCTTTTTCATGATCCGAGTTCGATTTGCTCCCTCCCCCACGGGGGACCTCCATGTTGGCGGCGGCCGCACGGCGCTTTTCAACTGGCTCTTCGCCCGCAAAAACGGCGGCACCTTCATCCTCAGGATTGAGGACACCGACGGTGCCAGGAACACCGAGGAGGCCCAGCGCGGCATCGTCAAGGGGTTGCGCTGGCTGGGCCTGGACTGGGATGAAGGCCCGGAGATCGGAGGCCCGCACGGCCCGTACTTTCAAAGCCAGCGCAAGGCCGTCTATGACGCCTATCTGGCGAAGCTGGAGGCCGACGGACGTGTCTACACCGAGGAAAACGGCGCGGTTCGCTTCAAGTTCAGCCGCACCGCCATCACCGTGCATGACCTGGTCTGCGGCGACGTCACCTTCGCGCCGACGGAGGAGCCTGACATGACCATCCGTCGTCCGGACGGCAGCTACATCTTCCATTTCGTCAACGTCGTCGACGACATCGAGATGAAGATGACCCATGTATTCCGCGGCGAGGACCACCTCTCCAACACCTGGAAGCACATCGACCTCTTCAAGGCCTTCGGCGCCACGCCGCCGACCTACGCCCACATCCCGCTCATTCTGAACCCGGACGGCTCCAAGATGAGCAAGCGCGACGCGGGAAGCGCCATCGAGCACAGCTACATCAACGAAGGCTTCCTGCCCGACGCCGTCTTCAACTACCTTGCCATGCTGGGCTGGACGCCCAGGGCCGACAAGGAGGTGCTGACGCGTCAGGAGTTGGTGCAGCTTTTCGATCCTTCGGAGATCCACAGCGCCAACGCCCGGTTTGACATGCACAAGTGCCAGTGGTTCAACGCCCAGTTCCTGCGGGCCATGACGCCCGAGGCCCTGCTGGCCGCCGCACGGCCGTTCATGGAATCCCGGGGGCTTGCCATCACGGATGACAGCATGGCGGCCGCCGCCGTCTTCAGCGTGAAGGAAAAGGTCAGCCTGCTCACCGACATCCCGGCCTGGGTGCACTACTTTTTCCGGGAGGACTATCCTTTTGAGACGGATGTCAGCGACAAGCTCAGGTCCAAGCCTGAAAACCCCGGCCTGCTGCGTGCCGTGGCCGGGGTCTTTGCCGGCCTTAAGGAATGGACTGAAACCACGGTTCACGCCGCCATCGAGGAGGCGGCCAGGGGGGCGGCGGTCAAGCCGGGAGCCCTGATGCCGCTGCTGCGCGCCGCGTTGAGCGGACAGTCCCGCGGGCCCGGAGTCAGCACGATCGCCCATTTGGTTGGTCAGGAGAGCACCCTTCGTCGGGTTGACAGGGCGCTTTCCGAGCTTGGCTGAACACGGTTCCAGGCATCTGGGTCAAACAACAGTCGTAATCCTTTTGGCAAGGAGTGAGGTTGCATTACTCCGGCACAGCTTCTAGGTTTTCATCATTCAAACCCTTCGCGGCCCGCCCGCGATCCTTCATCCCCATGAACAATTTCACCCCCCGCGCACAACAGGTGCTGGCCCTCGCCCGCAAGGAGGCGGACCGGTTTAACCACAATTATGTCGGCACCGAGCACATCCTGCTCGGCCTCATCAAGCTGGGGCAGGGCGTCGCCGTCAACGTGCTTGGCAAGATGGGGCTCGATCTGGAGACCGTCCGCCTGCATGTCGAGCAAAAGGTCGGCTCCGGTCCCGAGACCAAGATGGTCGGCAACATTCCCTACACGCCGCGCGTGAAGAAGGTGCTGGCCCTGGCGAGCAAGGAGGCAAAGGCCCTGACCCACAGCTATGTCGGCACCGAGCACATCCTGCTCGGCCTGCTGCGTGAAGGCGAGGGAGTGGCCGCGCAGGTGCTGCGTGACCTCGACGTGAACCTCGACAAGGCCCGCAATGAGATCCTCAAGGAACTCGACCCCAACTTCAATTCCGGTGAGGAGCCCGAGGACGAGTCCGAGGAGGAGGCCGAGCAGGTCACCCCCGAGGGCAAGGGGGAGGAGGATCCCAAGAAGAAGAAAAAGAACGAGAAAACCCCGGCGCTCAAGGCCTTTGGCCGCGACCTGACGGAGCTTGCCCAGAAGGGCGAGATGGACCCTGTCATCGGCCGCGCCGAGGAGATCGCCCGCGTCATCCAGATCCTCTGCCGCCGCACCAAGAACAACCCCGTGCTCATTGGCGAGGCGGGTGTCGGCAAGACTGCGATCGTCGAAGGGCTGGCCCAGGAGATCATCAACGGCAACGTGCCTGAAATCCTGCGCGACAAACGTGTCATCACCCTTGATCTCGCCCTCATGGTCGCCGGCACGAAATATCGCGGCCAGTTTGAGGAGCGCATCAAGGCGGTCATGGACGAGATCCGCCGCACCAAGAACGTCATCCTGTTCATCGACGAGCTGCACACCATGGTGGGCGCCGGTTCCGCCGAGGGCACGATGGACGCCAGCAACATCATCAAGCCCGCCCTGAGCCGCGGCGAGATGCAGGTGATCGGCGCCACGACCCTCAATGAGTACCGCAAATACATCGAGAAGGACAGCGCCCTGGAGCGCCGCTTCCAGCAGGTGAAGATTGAGGAGCCCTCCGTCGAGGACGCCATCAAGATCCTCATGGGCCTGAAGGGCAAGTACGAGGTGCACCACAAGGCCAGCTACACGGACGAGGCGATTCGCCAGGCCGTGCAGCTCAGCGCCCGCTATCTCACCGCGCGCTTCCTGCCGGACAAGGCCATCGACATCATGGACGAGGCAGGCTCCCGCTGCCGCATCGCCGCCATGACGCGTCCTCCTGAATTGAAGGACATCGACGCCGAGATCGAGGCGATCCGTGTCGAGAAGGAGGGCTCCATCAAGGACCAGGACTTTGAGAAGGCCGCCCGTCTTCGTGACCGTGAGAAGAACGCCAAGAAGCGTTACGACGACGTGCTGGCCCACTGGCGCCAGCACAACCAGGAGAACATCGTCAAGGTGACCGAGGATGACATCATGACAGTCGTCTCCAAATGGACGGGTGTTCCGCTTCAGCGCATGGAGCAGGCCGAGGCGGCGAAGCTGCTCAAGATGGAGGCCGAGCTCAAGGGCAAGGTCATCGGCCAGGATGAGGCGGTAATCGCCATCTCCAAGGCCCTGCGCCGCAGCCGCGCCGACCTCAAGGATCCGCGTCGTCCCATCGGCAGTTTCCTCTTCCTCGGCCCGACCGGCGTCGGCAAGACCTTCCTCGCCAAGAACCTCGCCGAATTCATGTTTGGCAGTCCTGAAGCCCTGATCCAGCTCGACATGTCCGAGTACATGGAGAAGCACACGGCCTCGCGCCTCATCGGCGCGCCTCCTGGATACGTCGGTTACGAGGAGGGCGGCCAGCTCTCCGAGGCCGTCCGCCGCCGCCCCTACAGCGTCGTGCTCTTTGATGAGATCGAGAAGGCCCATCCGGATGTCATGCATCTGCTGCTGCAGATCCTTGAAGAGGGCCAGGTGACGGACAACTTCGGCCGCAAGATCGACTTCCGGAACACCATCGTCATCCTCACATCCAACGTCGGCGCCGAGCAGATCAAGCGTCAGACCACCCTGGGCTTTGCCGCGATGCAGCAGGACCATGCGGACAACGATGCGATCAAGGGCAAGATCCAGGAGGTGGCGAAGAAGTTTTTCAAGCCCGAGTTCCTGAACCGCCTCGACGATCTCATCGTCTTCAAGATGCTGGAGAAGGAGCAGCTCAGCCAGATCGTCGACCTCGAGGTCGGCAAGGTGGTCACGCGCCTCAGGAAGCGGAACATCCACATCACTCTCGACAGCACGGCCACGGAGTTCCTCATGAAGGAGGGCTACGATCCGCAGTATGGCGCGCGTCCGATGCGTCGTGCCGTGGAGAAGCACATCGAGGACCCGCTTTCCGAGCACCTCCTGCGCGGCGACGTGCGTGAAGGCGACTCCGTGAAGGTGAGCTATGACGAGGAGCACAAGCGCCTGAAGTTTGCCGCCGAAACGCCTCCGAAGGAGCCTTCGGAAGTGGCGGCTGACAGCAAGTCATGATCTTTCGTTTCCGCGCCTCCCAAAGCCTTGGGCTTGCGGGCTGCATCGACGGCGGCTAGAAGCCGTCGATGCCCTCGCTTGTTCATGAAAACGCCCTGCGCGCCGCCGGCTACAGGCTGGTCGTGGGCATTGACGAGGCCGGGCGCGGGCCGCTGGCCGGACCGGTGAGCGTGGCAGCCGTGATCCTGCCGCCGGACTTCGAGCATGACCTGCTCAATGATTCCAAGCAGCTCACGGAAAAGAAGCGTGAGCGGCTCTATGAGGAGATCAGCACCCGCGAGGACATCTTCTGGCATGCCGAGATGGTGGGGGTTGAGGAAATTGACCGGATCAACATCCTGCAGGCCACCTGGCTGGGCATGCGTCGCTGCGCCCAGGCCCTTAAACCCAGGCCGGACGCCGCCTTGATCGACGGCAGACCCGTGCGGAATTTCCCCATGCATCAGGTTGCCCTGGTCAAGGGGGACAGCCTCAGCCACAGCATCGCGGCGGCCAGCATCATCGCCAAGGTCAGGCGTGACCGGCTGATGGTGGAGCTGGCGGACAGGTATCCAGGCTACGGCTTTGAAGTCCACAAAGGCTATCCCACGCCGGCGCATCAGGCGGCGCTGAAGCGCCTGGGCCCTTGTCCTGAGCACCGGCGCAGCTTTGCCCCGGTGGCGCAGATGGAACTGGGGCTTTGAGCCTGGGAAAGAACCTCATGCCACCTCAAGCCCGGCCATCTCCCCGGTGCTGGTGGCGAAGCTTTCATCCTGAAGTCCCAGGCGGTGCAGGGCGCTCAGATAAAGGTTGGGGAGCGGATGATTGTCCTTCTGGTCAAAGGCCAGGTGATGTCCATGGCGGAAGCCGCCGCCGGCGAAGAGGACGGGCATGTTCTTGTTGTCGTGGCTGCTGGCGTTGCCTAGGTTGGACGTCAGCAGCACCATCGTCTCGTCCAGAAGCTTGTCGGTCTTCAGCCTTCGGACAAAGCCGCCCCACTCGCGGACCATGCCCTCCTCGACGAGGGCAAGCTGGGCGAGCTTTTCCTCATCCATCCCATGGTGGCTGAGGTTGTGGTAGCTTTCATCCACGCCTTCAATGCCCTGCACGTTGTTGCCGGTGACGTGCAGCGTGACGAAACGGGTGCTGTCCGTGGCCAGCGCCATGTGGATGATGTCCAGGAAGATGCGCTCGACAGCCACCTCGTTGTCCCTTGGGATGCGGGCGGGCGGGGCCATCTTCACCCTGGGCTTGGGCCGGTGGGTCCAGGCTTCGTTGGCGGCCAGGCGCTGCTCAAGCTCGCGCACGCTGGTGAACCAGGCGTCCAGCTTGTCACGGTCGCCGGCGCCAAGCTCGCGCTGCAGGGCCTTCGCCTCCGTCCCGACGACATCCATGACGCTGCGTCCCTGGCGGATCAGCTCTGCCTGACGCTCCTGCTCGGCGGGGCTGTCATCGACAAAAAGCCGGGTGAAGAGGCGCATGGCGCTGTTCTCCGCCGGAATCATCGAGCCGTTTTCGGTGTAGCTCGGGCTCGACTGGGAGTTGGTGTTGAGGACCAGGGAGGGAAACCGGGTTTCATGGCCGAGGTGCTTGGCCATCAGCTGGTCGAGCGAAATCGTGTTGCGGGTCGTGGAGCCGCGGGCGTTCGGGCAGGCGGAAAAGATGCTGCCTTCCGCTGTGTGCCCGCCGGTGACGCCGGGGTGTGAGGAGCCCGAGACCACGGTGAAGTCCTCACGAATGTCCTGGATGCCCGCGAGGTAGCGCGAAGGCTTGTAATTCCGGCCCGCGCCTTCTGGCACCAGGTTGGGATTGTGCAGGCCGAGCGCCAGGCTCACCCCGACAAAACGCTTTGCCTTGCTGGACTCAGCGGCTGAGGCAAAGGCGGGCATCATCGCCTCCAGCATCGGCAGGGCGAGCGTGACGCCCGCGCCTCGGAGCATGGCACGGCGGGAAAGGTGTTTCTGAAGGCTGATGAAGCTCATGGGGGGACTGGCTCAACGAACCAGGAAAGGAGGTCTTTCGCGGGATGGGCAGGGGCTGTCGAAAAGTTGCCGCGCTGGCATTGCAACCTTGCCCTTGTCCCGGAGTTCAGGCCATTCTCTCGACCATGAAGCATCGTTTGTTCTGCCTTTTTCTCCTGACGCCCCTGTGCGGCCTGGCTCAGCTGACCTCGCAAAACGACGAGCGGCTGAAGGAGGGGCTGAGGAAGTACCCCGCAGCGGATGCCGACAAGGACGGTGTGCTCACCCTGGCCGAGGCCATGGCCTATCTGGCAGAGCGCAAAAAGAAGGGCAAAAGCACCATGCAGCCCATGAAGCCGGGCGGGCTGGAGCCGGATGTCAGGGATGTGGCCTATGGAGCGCATGAGCGCTGCAGGCTGGATCTATACCTCGCCAAGTCGTCCCCCGGCCCGACACCGTTGGTGCTGTTGATTCATGGAGGAGGCTTCCGCAACGGTGACAAAAGCAAGTGGGGCGGGGACAAGACCACCCGTGAGCTGCTTGCCAAGGGCGTCTCCTGCGCGGCGGTGAACTATCCCTTCCTCGATCACATGCCCGTCCAGGACATCCTGAAGCAGTGCGCCCGGGCCGTGCAGTTCCTTCGTTCGCGAGCCGGTGAATGGAATCTCGACAAGGCCCGGTTTGCCGCGATGGGTGGCTCGGCGGGGGCCGGAACCTCGCTCTGGCTGGCAACCCGGGACGACCTCCGCGATCCGGACGCCGCCGACCCAGTATTGAGGGAGTCCACGCGGCTGAGTTGCGCCGTGTGCAACGCCACTCAGGCCACTTATGACGTGTCGCGTTGGGAATCTTTCCTGGGCAGGCCGGGGCCCGAGGTGCGCACCAGTGAGACCGAGGCGGCCCTCTTTTACCATCTTCCCTCCATCGAGGCCTTCAAGACCGAGGAGGGCAGGGCCATCCTGAAAGAGTGCGACATGCTCAGCTGGATCAGCAAGGATGATCCACCGTTGTATGTCAGCAATCCCCAGGTGGTCGAGGCTCCATCCAACCGGGGTGAATGGCTGCACTGCATCCACCATGCCCGTGAAGTCGGCCGGGAGTGCAAGGCGTATGAGGTCGAGTGCATCATCCTGCAGGACCAGCCTGAACCGAAGCCCGGTGTGGTCGAGTTTCTCACGAAGCACCTCCTGGGAAGCACCCTCTGAAAGAGACTGCGCAGCCCTGCCGTTTGCGTTTCGCCCCCATGACGAAAGCCTTCCTGACCAGCGGCCTGCTGCTCGTTCCGATGCTGGAGCCGGCCTTCACGGCCAGCGCCGACAAGGATGCGTTTTTTGAAAAACGCATCCGGCCTCTTCTGGTCGAGCACTGCCTCGAATGCCACGGACCCGACAAGCAAAAGGGCAGCCTTCGACTGGATCATCAGACGGGCTGGAAAACGGGAGGGGATTCCGGCCCCGCCATCCTTCCCGGCCGGGCGGAAGAGAGTCTGCTCTGGCGTGCGGTGAACTATGAGGACCGTGACCTGAAGATGCCGCCGAAAAAGAAGCTTTCCGCCGCTGAACTTGCCGACCTGAGGCAATGGATCGCGTCAGGTGCGCATGACCCGCGTCTTGAGACCGGGGATGGCTCGGGCAGGGGACCCCAGCCGAAGGTGGATGGCAGTTTTTGGTCCTTCCAGCCGCCGGTCATCAAGGCGCCACCCGCCCTGAAAAACGCGGCCTGGGCGGTGAACTCGATTGACCGCCACATCCTTGCACGTCTGGAGGCCGAGGGCATGAGTCCGGCGCCCGATGCCGATCCCCTGGTGCTGCGGAGGAGGCTCGCCTTTGACCTCACGGGCATGCCTCCGGCTCCCGAGGCCCTGAAGGATGGCGACATCGCCGCCTATGTGGACGGCCTGCTTGGCTCGCCCGCCTTCGCCGAGCGCTGGGCCTCCCACTTCATGGACATGACGCGATTTGCCGAGTCCTCGGGCGGCGGCAGGTCCCTGCCGTTCAAGGACGCCTGGCGGTTCCGTGACTACCTGATCGAGTCCATCCGCGACAACACCCCGCTCGATCGCATGATCACCGAGATGATCGCCGGGGACGTCCTGCCATACGCCAGCGCCTCCCAGCGCAGGCGGCAGGTGACCGCCACCGGCTTCCTGGCGCTTGGCCCAACGAATTATGAAGAACAGGACAAGGGCATGCTGCGCATGGACATCGTGGATGAGCAGTTGGAGGCCATCGGGCGGTCCTTCCTGGGCATGACCCTCGGCTGCGCCCGCTGCCACGACCACAAGTTTGACCCCATCCCGACGCGTGACTACTACGCCATGGCGGGCATCCTGAGGAGCACCAGGACACTCAAGAACTACACCGACAACGTCGCGCACTGGATTGACACGCCGCTGCCTTTTGACGGAGCCGAGGAGGCCCGGTTGGTGGAGATGGAGAAGGCTGCCGCCGCCGTTGAAAAGGAGGTCGCCCTGCTGAAGGATCAGCTTCGGGACGCAGGCAGCGTGGCGCTGCGACGGAAAAAGCAGCTGTCCCCCGGTGACCTGCCGGGAATCGTGGTTGATGACGTGGACGCGCAAAAGGTTGGGAACTGGAAGTCCTCCAGCCGCTTCCCGCCTTTCATCGGCGGCGGCTACCTTCACGATGAGAACCAGGGCAGGGGCGAGAAGACCCTCACCTTTTCACCGAGGCTCCCCGTGGCCGGGCGTTATGAAGTCCGCGTGGCCTTCAGCGGCGGACCGGGGCGTGCCGAAAGGGTGCCCGCGACCGTTTTGCACGCCGACGGCGAGGACCTGGTTTATTTCAAGCAGACCACCGAGGCGCTGGACGGGCTGCAGTTTGCCACCATTGGCACCTGGCGGTTCGAAGCAGGCGGACAGAACTTTGTCATGATTTCCAACGCCGGAGCCGAGGGGTATGTGACCGTGGACGCCGTGCAGTTCCTGCCCGCCGAGTCCGGTATGCCCGACATGCCGGCGCAGAAGGTCAGCGAGGAGGAGAACGGTCTGCGCATTCGCCTGGCCGAGATGGAAAAGAAGCTGAAGGAGATCCGCAAGTCCGGTGGTCCGCCCCGCCCTGAGGTCATGAGCGTTGTGGAGGACGAGAAACCGGAGGATGCACGCATCCACATCCGGGGCAGCACCAGGAACCTGGGCGCCGTGGTTCCGCGCGGCTTCATCCAGGCGGCGTCCCGGGGGCCGGTGCCCGAGATATCCCAAGGGCAAAGCGGCCGGCTGCAACTCGCCCAGTGGATCACTTCGCGTGACAATCCACTGACGGCCCGCGTGCTGGTGAACCGTGTCTGGCACTGGCTCTTCGGAGCCGGGCTGGTACGCACCACCGACAATTTCGGCAGCACGGGCGAGACGCCCTCGCATCCTGAACTGCTCGATGAACTCGCCGTCAGGTTCATGGAGGACGGATGGAACCTCAAGCGGCTGGTCAGGGAGATGGTGCTGAGCCGCACTTATCGTCAGGACAGCCAGGGGGTGAGAAAGCATGAAAAGGATCCCGACAACCGGTTGCTGTCGCGCATGAACCGTAAGAGGCTCGACGCCGAATGCATACGTGACGCCATGCTAGCCGCTGCCGGCACGCTGGACGCCAGCTTTGGCGGCCCGAACGTCGGTGGCGCCACGAAGGTGGACTCGAACGACCAGAAGGTGCAGAACCTGGAATACGCCTTCACCTTCGATGACACAAGGCGCAGCGTCTACACGGCGGCCTTCCGCAACGTCAGGCACCCGTTGTTTGAAGTCTTTGATTTTGCGGACATCAACCAGCCCATCAGCCAGCGCGCCACCAGCACGGTGGCCACCCAGGCCTTGTATCTGATGAACCATCCGAAGGTGATCGAACAGGCCCGTGCCGCGGCCGACCGTGTGCTGAAAGAGGCGGGAACCCTGCCTGACCGCATCCAGAACGCTTATCAACATTCGTTGGGCCGCAGACCAGGCGCGCAGGAGGCTGGCATCGCCGCCGATTACCTGGAGGCCACGATTTCAGGCAACGCCGATGCCGCAGAGGCGCGGGATGCCTGGGCCAGGTTCATCCAGACCTTGTGGGCAACGCCGGAGTTTCGGTTTGTGCGCTGAGCCCTGAAGCGGTGATCAGCGCTGAACCCTGGCGTCTCCGCCTTCGGCAAGTTTCTGCACTTCCGGCAGCGTGGCCATGCTGGTGTCGCCGGGCGTGGTCATGGCGAGAGCGCCGTGCGCGGCCCCCAGATCGACGGCCTTCTGCGGGTCCTTTTCCACCAGAAGTCCATGGACGAGGCCGGCCACGAAGCTGTCACCCGCACCGATTCGGTCAAGGATGTCAAAGCGCGGGTAGTTCCGGCTGCGGTAGAAACGGCCTTCGTGCCAGCAGAGCGCGCCCCAGTCGTTGACCGAGGCGGTGTGAACCCGCCTGAGGGTGGCGGCCACGGTTTTCAGGTTGGGAAATTCGGCCGTCAGCTTCTCAATCATCGGGCGCAGCCTGGCATCTTCTGCGGAGAAGATGTCGTTTGGATTTTCGGCAACGGCGCTGGCGGCGGGCGGGTCATCGCAAAGCACGCCGATCATGACGTCCACATAAGGGGCAAGGCGACGGTTCAGAGCCTGGGCGGCGGGGAAGCCGCCACGCTCCTGCCAGAGGGAAGGGCGATAGTTCAGATCGTAGCTCACGGTGACGCCATGACGCTTGGCGGCCTCGCAGGCCTGCACGGTGAGTTCGGCCGTGGATTCGGAAAGGCCTGCGAAGATGCCGCCCGTGTGAAGCCAGCGGCAGCCAAGCGTGCCGAAGAGATGGTCGAAGTCAAAGTCACCCGGCTTGAGCTGGGAGGCGGCGCTCCAGCCTCGGTCCACGCTGCCCTTGGCGCCGCGCACGCCGAAGCCACGTTCGGTGAAGTTGATCGGGTTGCGGACTCTTTTGCCCATGCCGTCGTACGGCACCCATTGGATCAGGGAGGAGTCGACGCCGCCCTGCAGGATCAGGTCCTCCACCAGGCGGCCGATTTCATTGTCTGCAAAGGCGGTGAGGATGCCCGAGCGCAGGCCGAAGCAGCGTCGTGCTCCGCGGGCCACGTTGTATTCGCCGCCGCCCTCCCAGGCGGTAAACTGGCGTGAGGTTCTCACGCGTCCTTCGCCGGGATCGAGACGCAGAAGGACTTCACCGAGGGAAAGCAGGTCGTAATGAGGCTGGGCGGGCATGATGGGGCGGCAGGTATGGAGAATGCCGGCCCGGATGCAAGGCGTGGTTTGGCGCCTGGAGAATCAGGAGTCGACGCGCCGGTCCTTCTTCATGGGCACGATCACGCCTGCCTTGCCTTCTGGCCAGTCGGCGCCCTGCTTGATCCAGTCATAGATCAGGTTGACCTCACGGTCGGTGACGCGGTGTCCTGCCGGTGGCATGGCCTTGGGGTTCTTGGGCGGCATCTTCAGCACCAGGTAGAGGGCGCTGCTGTCGGGCCTGCCTGGTACGATGACGGGGCCGTTCGCCCTTTTCTTGAAGGCCATCGCCCTGTTCTCCAGGCTCAACTGTCCGAACATCGATCCGGAATGGTGACAGTTGATGCAGCGGCTGGTCAGCAGTGGTTTGACATGGGCGGCGAAATCCACCCGCGGTTCGGCCGCCTGGGTGGAGTGTGGCAACACAAGGGCAATCGTCGTCAGAAGGAGGGAAAGGGCACTTTTCATGGGAATACCGGATTTGACCTCAAGCATCCCGGAGTTGTCCAGCGAAAGCCTGTCGAAGTTTGCTTTTGCCTGCGTTGATCTTGAGCTGCCCGAAATTGCTTAGGTGCTTGTTTTGCGCCGCACCGGACGTTCCATCCACTTCATCATGAACCGTCGACACCTTCTCGCCACGCTGCCAGCCGTCCTTGCCACCATGCCCGCCCTTGGGGCCGGGAAAAAGTGGCGGGTGGGCGTCATCGGACACACCGGGCGCGGAAATTACGGCCACGGGCTGGACACGATGTGGCTGCGGATTCCGGAGGTGGAGATCGTTGCCGTGGCGGATCCGGACGCCGCAGGCCTGCAGGCCGCCCGGAAGAAGCTGGGGGCTGCCGCCGGCTATGCGGACTTCCGGCGGATGCTTGAAGAGGCCGGGCCGGAGATCGTGGCAATCGGCCCGCGCCACATCGACCAGCACCATGCAATGACGATGGCCTGTGTGAAGGCGGGGGTGAAGGGCATCTACATGGAGAAGCCTTTCTGCCGCACGCTCCAGGAGGCGGATGAGATGGTGGCCGCCTGTGAAAAGACGGGCGTGAAGCTCGCACTGGCGCATCGCAACCGTCAGCATCCGGTGATGAAGGTGGTGGCAAAGTTGGTTCGGGATGGACTGGTCGGCCGGGTTCTTGAACTGCGCGGTCGCGGCAAGGAGGACGCCAGGGGCGGTGCGCTGGACCTCTGGGTCCTAGGATCCCATGTGCTCAACATGGCCGCCTTTTTCGGCGGCGACCCGGTGGCCTGCAGCGCCGTGGTGAAGCAGGACGGCAGGCTGGTGACCCGCGCGGATGTCAAGGAGGGGGACGAGGGCATCGGCCCGCTTGCCGGCAGCGAGGTTCACGCCCGTTTTGAGCTTTCCGACGGCCTCATGTTTTATTTTGATTCGATCAAGGACGCCGGGGTGCGGGAGGCGGGGTTCGGTCTTCAGATCATCGGCACCAAGGGCATCGTCGATTTCCGGGCGGACAAGGAGCCGCTGGTGCATCTGCTGCCAGGCAGTCCGTTCCAACCCTCCGCAGAGCCTCGCTCGTGGATTCCCATCACCAGTGGCGGAGTCGGCAAGCCCGAACCAGTCGCCGACCTGGCCCGGCTCCTGTCCAGTCATGAGCTCGCCGGGCGCGATCTCATGGCGTCCATCGAACAGGATCGCCCGCCGCTCTGCGATGCGCTGCAGGGCCGTCAGACGGTGGAGATGATCAGCGCGGTTTTTGAATCGCACCGTCTTGGCGGCCAGCGGGTGGGCTTCCCCCTGGGGACGCGGGTGAATCCGCTGACGCTGATCTGAGGCGGTGTCAGCGCCGCCTCAGTGTCCGCCCGTCGGGGATGAGGGCCTTGGCGTGCTCGATCAAGGCGAGGGTCTGCTTGAAAGTTTGGCTCGATTTTCAGAGCCGTACGGTGGCATTCGACCGCCTTTTCCTCCTTGCCTGCGGAGGAGTAGGCCACGCCCAGGTTTCCCCAGGAACGAAACTTGCCCGGGCTTTTGGCCGTGGTGTCCTTCCAGAGGCTTTCATCCGTGCTCCAGACCTGGTTGCGCTGGCAGGTCCGCCAGGAGAACAGGCCAAGAATTAGGGCGGACGTGGCAGGAACGACCGCCCCTGTCCATGGCCGTAGTGAACTAAGCTGGCAGCGTGCCTGGTCAAGCAGGCTGGCGACGATGAGGAAGATGCCGATGGAGGGCAGGTAACTGCGATGTTCCGCAACCATGTCCGGCAGGGGCACGACGCCCGATGAGATCGAGATCGATGCAAAATACCAGACCAGCGACACGAAGACCAGGGCGGGCAAGGCTTTTTCACGGTGGTGGCGCAGCCACCATCCGGCGGAGGCGAAGAGGGTCACGATCCACGCCAGCGCGGCCATGACAGGAGCCTGAAACAG
>Ga0315900_10005962_pt1 | contig 16547 bp, 24 predicted proteins | sample LakEriMetagenome_FD_203521 | JGI IMG/M metagenome (GOLD analysis project Ga0315900, IMG submission 203521) | Freshwater fungal communities from buoy surface, Lake Erie, Ohio, United States - Buoy 12 MA114 | ecosystem: Environmental > Aquatic > Freshwater > Lake > Lake biofilm | place: USA: Lake... | reverse complement strand
ATTAACAAGAATTTGCCTAGAGGCTCATGAGAATCACAATGCCTTCAACAAAGAGGGTAACATGGTGGCACCTAATGATCCTCGCTACACGGACCTTATTGGTCCGTGGAATGGTTACCAAAGCCCGGAGCAAAGATGGAATGATTGGCATGTGGAACGTAAGCGACTCCGTCGCACGATGCTGGATTGGTTACACGAACCAACTCAGTCTTTTGAAGAACTAGATCGCCAATCCAGCAGTTATATGGAAGCCTTACAAGAAAGGTTTATTCGGTGAAAGACTACGTCAAAACGGCAATTGAAAATACTGCTAAAATCAAATATGAAATGAAATCTAACCGAGAATTGACGTTTAAAAATTGTTCTTCAGCAAACAAATTCGCTAAAGAGATTTTAAAAAATTCAATGTATACTGAGGAAGTAATCCTTACTTCAAAATACAGGCAGTATGTGGATGATGAAGGCAAAATCACTGTAAACGGAGGTAAGCATTTCGTGCTAACATTCCAATATTGGGGTTATGATTTTGACAAAGTAAACTTTGAGAAACTTCTCAAAAAGTATCAGGATCACATTATATGGTAAAATCCAACAGCTCTCTCGAAAGAGAGATAGACGATATCATTCTGTATGCAAAAACCGGTGGCGTGGCCCACGCAATGCATTTTGCAAAATCAATTCAAAATGACAAACTAATAGAACTCTTAGAGGTTTTTTACCAAGCTCATCAATACGGTGCGAAGTATGAAGACAAGATGGAAGAATTAGAATCAAGTCTTGATGACATTCGGGATCAAATATATGGACTTAAATGGGATATTCAAGACTTGAAAAGGATGGGCAAATGAAATTTCTACGAGATTGGTTTTCTGCAAAGCCAGAGGTTTATATAGTAAAAGTTCTTAAGCAATCTAGAGTTGTTAATACATACGCTTGCTACGAAAAAACCGAAAGATATACTTTGGTAGAAGTCCAAAGCAACCTTACACTAAACGGAACAATCCCGAAGGGTGTTAAACTGGAACTACACGAAAACCTGCAAGGCAGGTATGAATTAACACGGAACGTGGGTGAAGTTTACGAATTAGCCGATCCCCTAAAGCTGGGATGGAAAGTAGCACCGTGAACACGTTTGTAGTTCAACAAAACCGTTTTTCCGAGGATGAGTTACAAAAGCTAACCACCGCTATCAGTAAGGCTGGAAAAACGTTTAGATGGTTGACAAATCAAGATTTTGACCTGCCAAGTGCCAGATCAAAAGGCGGGAACCTATTAGATGCATACAGCACCTTTGCCTTTTTATCTGTAGACAAGTTTTTGAAATATTGGAATAATCGTAATTACCAGTCTTCCTACGGAAACTATTTTAACTATTCGTTCTTTAATCGTGCAATTATGCACAATTTTTTAAAGTCACGCCACATTGCTTGTGTTAATGACGACGGGGCTGTGACTACTTCTACAGAATTAATCAAGGATTGGCATAATAATGACCTCATGGTTTTTACCACCACACCGACCAAAACCGCATTTGTCGGCGGGCAACGAATGTCTAGTCAATTAATCAAATATATATTGACTCCGGGCGAATTACAACAATCTGACTTCTTCGTAGCAAGTTATAAACCAGTAATTAACGAGGCACGGTTTATTGTCATTAACGACAAATTGGTAACACAGTCGATGTATCGTTATAATGGTAAATTCATTACAGAAGACGATAATGTCGTCAATTATGCCGTTCCGCCACAAGCAATGTTCTTGGCAAAAACTATTGTTGGCACAATATTAAAAGAAAAATTTCAATCGTCTCATCAAACCGAATTTTCGCATATATCAACTTATGTGTTAGACTTAGCCCAATTAGAGGGCGAAAATTCGTGGAGGTTCTTGGAAGTCAATGCACTTCCGTGCAGTGCCCTTTATGGATGTGATTATTCTAAGGTGATTGAACTTTTATGATACTTCGCAGTAGCAACGAACACGTACCCAAATGGGCCACCGATTTTCTTATTAACTACGGAAGATATCGCGGTGTTAATGGCGGTCAGTGGGAAATGCAAGATACCTGTGCTGACCAGTCAACTAACAAAAAATTGATATTACTGGCTTGGACTGGCTGGCAAACAGAAGTAAATGACAGAGTATCTCATATTTTGTCTTGTAAGCATTATTTGGGATACAAGCAATCAGATGTAAACATAGCAAAACAAATACAAGAATTGATGTATCATTACAACCAGTCAAGAAATATTTAAACATTTGATGGCATCAAATGTGCAAGTGTATATAATCTATCCCAGCGTGAATGTTTTACGCCTACGGAATCTATAAAAGAAAGAGTGTCATATGGAGCTAGTAAGTCAACTGTCAGATTTGCAAGATTTTACGTTTACAGATAGATATGCACAGTGGAAGCCAGATGCTTCTCGCCGAGAAACTTGGGCGGAAGCGTGTGAAAGAATGAGAAGTGCCCACCTGCAAAAGTTTGCGGGACTTAACGTAGATGATGAGATCAACGAAGCAATTAATGGACAAATTGATCAGATCGCCCTTGGTTCCCAGAGAATGCTGCAATTTGCTGGCCCAGCCATTTTTAAGCATAATTGTCGTGTTTATAACTGTGCTGCTCTTTATCTAGATAAACCCTTTAGCCTCGCCCAATATTGGTATGCTTTGCTTGCCGGTACAGGAATGGGTGTTTCTGTCCAAACTCACCACATTAAGCACATGCCGAAACTTCTTGAGGAAGTTTCCGAGGAAAAGGTTGTCCACAGTATCCAAGATAGTATTGAAGGCTGGGCAGACAGTATTCTCGTTATGCTCGCTTCGCAGTTTGGCACCGTGGTAAAGCCAGAATTTGAACGCTACAAAGGTAAGCAGGTAGTGTTTGATTACTCAATGATTCGTCCTCGCGGGGCATCTTTCAGCCATGGCGTAGGTACGGCTCCCGGCCCCAACGGGCTTCGCAATGGCCACGAAAAGATTTCGGCCCTATTTAACAAACTTCGTACCGAAAAACAATTTACGCTGACCAGCGTAAACTGGTATGATGTGCTCATGCATATTGCCGACACGGTTCTTTCTGGTGGTGTTCGTAGAAGTGCCGTTATTATCCTATTCAGTTTTGATGACGAAGGCATGATGAATGCCAAGACTGGCGATTGGCACATTAGTAATCCTCAGCGGGCACGAAGCAATAACTCAGCCATTCTGGTACGAAACAAAGTTTCCCGTGAGCAATTTGCCAAAATCTTTGCTTTCTCTCGTCAACAATTCGGCGAACCCGGATTTGTGTGGGTTGATGATGAAGATATTTTGACGAATCCTTGCTTGACAGGTGACACCCGCATTCTTACTGAAAATGGCTATCGCCAGATCAAGGATCTGGTTGGTCAATCAATTAAAGTAATTACTGACGGTCGCGTAACTGCTGGTGATGATCTACTACTAGATAACTACTCATCAATTGTTCAGTCGGCTACCCCGGTGAAATTGACGCAAAAGAATGCCCCAATTATCAAGATTGTTACAAAGATGGGGCACATCCTTCGCGTAAGTGATAACCACGTATTCCCAACGCTTCGCGGAAGAGTCAAAGCGAAGGATTTAGTTTCCAAAGATAAACTGTTAGTTTTATCTGGAGAAGGTTCATTTGGCGAACATGGCACTTTTGCCGAAGGTTTTACCTTTGGCATTATGACTCAAAGCGGTTATTTCTTTGACGACAGAACTGCCTGCATTGAAATTTACAACGACAGAGTCGGTGACTCAGATAAGGCCAAGGAAATCATTACCAAGTTTGTTGGCAAACTTGCCGACAAGGAAGTTAACTTCGTAAATCAAGACACCGAAGGTCACAAGGTAAGACTTACCTCTCCGTCACTACGTGAGTGGTTAAAAGACAAGTACGGTGTTACTGACATTGCCCAAATCAAGAATCAAATTCACCCCAAGGTGTTTGAAGGTTCTAGGGAATTCATTAAGGGATTCTTGCAGGCTCTTGTTTACAAAGAGGGCGTGGTATTTAAGTCGGGCCACAAGCACTCACCATCTATCTACCTTCGTATTAAGTCAGGAAATGAAAATTTCCTTTCTGACGTACAATTGCTAATTCAGCAATTTGGTATTCCTGCTACCATTTATCGTGACCGTCATCCTGCCAGACAAGAAAAAATCGCGGGATCTAAGAAAGCCTTTAATATTTCCGCAAGTCACGAAATTAACGTAGGTAAGTACGGTTGCACCCTGTGGCTCAAAAAGATTAAGTTACTTGGCGTTCAACATGAAACCCTTGATGGACTGCTTAACTCTGTACCGGAAGCAAAACCTCACAACTATTACGATACTATTGAGTCAGTAAGTAGCGACGGTACAGAAGATGTGTATTGTTTAGAGCAGCCGGTTTCGGCAAGTTTTGTCGCCAATGGCGTTATCGTTGGAAATTGTGCCGAAATTTCATTCTTTGCTTATGACACAACCAAAGAGGGTTGGCAGCGTACTCCTGAATATTCAGGCGTTCAGATGTGTAACCTAAGCACAGTTAATGGTAAAAAGGTAAAGACTCCGTCAGATTTCTATAAGGCAGTTAGACTGGCGACCATTCAGGGAACCTTGCAGGCTGCATATAATCAGTTTGATTACCTTGGTCAAACCACCAATAACATTGTTCAGCGTGAAGCCCTGCTTGGCGTATCCATTACTGGCATAATGGAAAACCCCGACGTACTTCTTAACCCCGACGTTTTGCGTAAGGGTGCGGAAATTGCCAAGCAAGTTAATGCGGAACTGGCAGCAAAACTCGGGATTAGACCGGCTGCCCGCATCTGCTGCATTAAGCCAGAAGGTACCACAAGCACCGTTCTGGGCACATCGGCTGGTGTTCACCCCTTCCACGCCAAGCGTTATGTTCGCCGTGTGCAAGTCAACAAAGACTCTCCTGTAGGACAATTCTACAAGAATCACAATCCTCATGCCGTGGAGGAAAGTGTTTGGTCAGCCAACAAGACAGACTGGTCAATGAAGTTTTATTGCGAAATTGACGAAAAGGCATTGACAAAAGCCAAGATGACTGCTTTGCAGTTACTTGAAAATGTCAAAATGATTCAGCAAAACTGGGTCATTCCGGGTGCAAATCCAGAGCATTGCACACTGGCGTGTAACACTTCGCAAAAAGTCAGCAATACCATTAACGTAGAAATGTCAGAGTGGGCTGATGTTGAAAAATTCATCTACGAGAACCGTGCTTTCTTGTCGGGAGTCTCCGTCCTCGGTGCCTCTGGCGACAAAGATTACAACCAAGCTCCGTTCTGTGAAGTTTTAACCGCCAATCAAATTGTCGAAAAATATGGGGCCTCTTCTCTTCTCGCAAGCGGGTTAATCGAAGATGCTATCCTTGGATTCGGTGATTTGTGGAAGGCTTGCGATCACCTGATGGGTAACAGAAGGGAAATCGTTACCCTGCGGGAACTGAAAGAGCAAATTGGCAGAGATTACCAAAGTGGTACTCCTGAAAAATGGGCAGATATTGGTTTACACGCCCGTAGTGCTGACGATAAACTTCTGCGGTATTTAGAAGCAAACGTTGACATGTGGTACGCCAAGAACAGCTTTATAGAGCGTGCTGAACGATTCATGCACAAGCACTACGGTCGGAAGCCCGATGTTAAACAATTTACCTACATGCTCAAAGATGTCCACCTGCTGTATGATAGTATTAACCTGTGCAGCAACCACTCCAAGGTAGACTACACAAACTTGGTAGAAACCAAGAACACCACGGCTGGGGCACAAGAGGTTGCTTGTGCTGGCGGAGCATGCCTAGTATAACTTATCTGTCAGGGAAACAGAAATGTTTTTCTGACAATTATGACAAAAACAAAGTTTTTGGATGAAAAAGTAAAAAGACAAACGACTCAATTTTTATTGAGTCGGTCTGGTCAATCAGGCCCCGCTATTACGGTTCTAGTAGCAGCAAGAGCGTCTAAAGGTAAATGGGCCTTGTCACAACAAATTTTAAGGAGAGTAAGTGTTAAATAAGATAAAACAGTTTTTTGGTATTCCCGTAACAACAATAGATCATCAAATAAAATTTTCTCCAGTTGACGAACCAAGCAGATGGGCGGGTTTCTCGCCTCACATCATTGGTGCCATTGTACAAGTAATTACTACGAAAACTACACGCCATAAAAACGGTTTAGACCAAGTCATTGACGTAGAATATTTCTATAAACCTCTCTTTTCGTTCTATGCTTATAACATCTCGACGGGTGAAGCATTATCATACAGAGATAACGATTTGGGTGAAAAAATTGATTCGCTTTACACTGTTTGGCGTGATGTGTATCGTAAACCAGCACAATTTGCAATCCCTGATGACCTTCGTGACTTTATAGAAGGCAAGCGTAAAAACACAATTTAACATTGACTATAGTCAATCCGAGCGTCGGCTAATGGCAGGCCACTTCATTTGGGGTGAAGTCCCGTAAGGGAAGTGTAGGTTCAATTCCTATCGCTCGGACTTTCTTCGAAAGTCCAATATGACATATCTTACAATTTACAAAATAGTGTTAGTAATATTGCTAGTAGCAGCCATTTACAAATGGCGACATTTATACAAAGGAAATGACGTTGTCAACAAATAACGCGAACACGGTTGAGGTATTACGGTTTACCGCGACATGGTGTATGCCCTGCAAAGCAATGGCACCCATAGTCGAGCAACTTTCAAAAGAATTTGAAACCGTGCAATTCCGTACTGTCGATGCTGACCAAGAAAAAGAACTTTTTAAAGAACACAAGGTCACGGCAGTACCCACTATTGTTTTTTTGAAAAACAATGTAGAACAAAAAAGAATGGTTGGTTTGCAAAATAAATCGGCGATATCCTCATGCATAAAGAACTTACTGTAAATAATCCCGCAAAACCACCGGCGTATATTCGCATATACTCCGAAGATGGTGGAGCCATTTCTGAACTCAAAGTAAGTCACTTTGAAATTCTTTCTCAGCATGTCCGTACCGGTTTTACGGAAATATTGATTAACATTGACGCTACAGAAATTGATAACTTGCAACCTTTAGCAGGCGACAAACACGTTGCAAAAGTAAACATTGAATCTAGACCGGGGGCTGCTATTCATTGTATAAGTTGTGAATTAACTCCGGAAGCAAAAGAGAAATTAACGGTTTCTAAGGAAGCCTTAGATCGCTTTCGAGTCAAACGGGCCAAGCGTTGGTGGGAATTTTTTTAAAGGAAAACAATGAAAGACATTCTACGAAGATACTGGTGGATTCCAACGGCTCTCATAAGTTTCACTTATATGATATGGTTTTTACATGACCAAAATAAGAGTCGGCGAGAGGTAGCGTTGCAAAACAATGCAATTGTAAATTTTTACAAAGAAACACCCGGTTACTATGTTGCCCCAACCCCTGCTGGTGCTTTAGTTATCGGTTACCAAGACCACTCAAAAACAGCCAGTTTCATAACCCATTTGGAGCAAAACTCGTTAAAACTTAACGGTCGGGTGTATGAAATTGTAAGGAATGGGAGTTTTATAGATAACCCCGACCTTAAGTGGTATAATCTCTCTATTCCAGAGGGTACCATAAATGAAATCATCCAAAAACCTACTGTTAACGTTAACGGCAATAGCTATAAGTTTTTTGTCGGGCTGCCAAACGACTAAATCTAATTTGGTTGTGCCAGAAGTTGTTAACGAACAGATTAAAACTCAACAAGATTCTGTTGAAACCATTAAAGATGAGGCTGGCAAAGCCGTTGCCTTAGCACCCGTTGTAAAACCTCACACTGACCGAATTGTTGAAGAGGCAACGGAAATTGATGCTGCTGCTACACAAATCAAGGCAAATCACGCTTTGGTAACCAAAGAGGCTTCTAACAAGTTAAATCAACTTGCAGACACTAATGAAAAACTGGCTAAAGAAAATAAACGGCTTACAGACGAGAAAAACAAATTACTTGATCGGTGGTTAAGTGTAACCATTTTTGCCTCCGGCCTGTCACTTGCTGTAGCAATTGCCCTATTCTTTTTAGGTAAAATCAGGGATCTAACAATCGTTGTCGTTGCTGGGGCTATTCTGCTTGGTGCCATAACCTTGCAATTTTTGTTACAATACGTGATGTGGATCGCCATTGGCGTCACCATCATAGTCGTTGTGCCCCTTGTGTATCGTGCGTTTGTAGCCAAACGCAGTTTGGATGAAGTTATTGAAACAACGGAAGAAACTAAGAAACTCGCGGGCGATTCCAATAAGGAAGAATTCAAGAGAATCGCTAATGAGTTACAGTCTAACTCAACAATCAAACTTGTAAAGGAAATAAGAAATAAACATGGACTCGACACCCCAAAAGAATAAAAGACTTTTCTTCGTAACAATTGGTCACTTTGAGAGCAATCCCGATAAAATCACTCCGGGCAAATTCTTGATCGGTACAGAAGAGCATGACCTGCCAAGTCCGCATATCATGTACATCGATGCCGAATCTCTCAAAAACACCTTGTGCAAGGTAATTGATGAATACGAAGCATTGCTTCGCAAAGAGGTCCAAAAGTAATGCCGACATATGTATATAAAGATTCGGTCACTGGTGAAATCTTTGAAGTCTTTCAGTCAATGAAAGATGAGCCTTTAACAATTAACCCGGCGACAGGCAATCCTTGCGAAAAGCAAATAACTGCTCCGACGATCATAGACGGGTTAAAGACCCCTAAGACGTTGGGAGCGTTAGCAGAAAAAAACACGGCTGAGAAACTCAAACGTGGTGAAATTACAAAACGAAAAGAGCCACCGAAGCCGTGGTGGAGAAAAGAAGAAAAACCTCTTAATACAAGAGGATGGTCAGAAAAGCAAAAGAAAAAGTATATTATGGAGGGTAAAAAACCTTGAGACAGTCAGATGTTTTTATTACGAAAGTGGCACCAAGAGAAACAGAAGAAACCGGTTTGAAACCAGTGGTTACTTCGTATGATGCCACCGGCAGTGTCACTAAGACACTTAACCAAGACGAAATTTTCGCTCAGTCAATTCAATATAACGGGCGAAGTCCAAAATACTGGATTAGAGTTGACACGTTCAAACTTCCTTTCCAAGTGCATAATGCAAAGGATGTTGAAACAAACGAACGCCGGGCCAAGAACGCCGGGCTTCGCACAAGCACTATGCTGGAAAAAGGCACCAAAGCATTTGCTGCTTATCTAGATTATCTAAAGACAAAGAACATGGGTTCTTACGAAATTGCGAGAAAGAATTAAATGCTTAACCAAGAAGAACTTAGTAAATTTACAGAATACGTCAACAAAAATATTAAAGGGGCAGCCAAAAAGAAGTTGCTTGCATATGTGGAAACCCACCTGACAGCAAAGCCAAACCCCCTCAATGTGGCTGACAAAAATAACTTCCAGTCCAGAAATCTTGCTATTACTCGAATGCCCCCAAGAGAAATCAACGGTTTATCAGAGATGGTCAAAAAGGGCGTAACTATAAGGACAGAAGGCGATGGACAAAGAGCAGACGAATTCAAGCGAATGCGGTAATGAAAAGTCTGTCAATATTGATGAACTACGTGTATTTCAATCAACAATCTGTCCTTCGATAAAAGTCAATAAGCCCAATTACCTCTGCGAGGTAATGATTCAAAATTTTTGCAAGTTGCGTAAAAAAGCAGTCCCCTCTTCACCTTTTTGGCGAAAGGGGATTTGTTCTAATGATGAGTTCCTAGCAGAACTCAGTAAACGCTACACAGTTGAAGTGGCTTCTTGTAGAAGATTGCTTAAAAAATACCCATTATCATTATTGATAAAGTACTACAAAGATAGTTGCATGCCGGGCTACCAGTTACTTCGTAAAGAAACCCGAAGCAAGATCGACCAAGAGTTGGCCCGCCGACATGCGGAATATTTGCTTCGGGAGCCTAAACAGATGATATTATCTCCCGAGGAGACGAAGTTCACCGGTATCACTAACATTACTAAGAAAAACAGAATTTCGGAATTATAAAATGGCTAAAAGAGAAAAAGTAGAAAAAACAGAAAACGTTCAGGCTGTTGCAAACAGTCTCTTGACTAAGGACTTGGTCAAAAAGTTTGGCGATGTAATCATGGATGTTGACACCATGGTAAGCAATGAACATGGCACGTTAACCTCCATCCTATCGTTTGACATTGCTACCAACGGTGGCATTCCCATCGGGAGTAATGTATTGATTACAAGCGGTCCCGGCACCGGTAAAACCACCCTCTTACTCTCTATCGTTGCCCAAGCCCAAAAACAGGGCTTTAAAGCATATTATGCTGACGTTGAAGCTCGACTTCAAAGTGCTTTGCTTAAAACCATTCCTTCAATGTCATTGACGGACGAAGATGAAAAGAATGGTTTGGGACCAAAACTAGAAGTCATTCGTTCTACAGAAGGTAACGTGTTGACAGCCGAGAAATTCCTTGAAATCATCATTCGTTTGATGCAGGAACAAAAGCGGACAATCATTATTGTGGACTCTATTGCTGCTCTTTCGCCCGAAAGCGATCAAATGGCGGAAGTCAGTGATCCCAGCAAGCTGGGTAATGTGCAGAAACTTCTGTATAAAGTACTTCGTGGAATGGCACAGCAGCTTGTAGTTAACGGCAACATCTTGATGTGTGTCAGTCACCAGCAGGCCAAGATTGGTGGTTATGGTGGCAAACCAACAACCTTTGGTGGTAATGCTCCGCAATACTTTGCCACCACAAGCATTGTTTCTTATTCAACGGCAAAGCCTTATCCTGAACAAGGTGAACCAAAGATTGGTCAAGACACTACTTTTAGAATTATCAAGTGTGGTTTAGGTGCCCCAAACAAGGAATTTGTAATTCCTATTAGATACGGTTTTGGTGTTTCTTTAGAAACAGACTTGTTTAATGTGGCGGAGGATGCTGGTAAAATTGCTAAAGTCGGTTCTTGGTATGTATTTACTAATTCAAAAGGTGAAGAAATTAAACAACATGGCAAAGACACCATGATTGAATGGCTAAAAGCCAATCCCGATGAAGCAAAGATTTTAGAAAATGAACTAAGAGAGTTACTAATTACTACAAAGAAATAAGGTGAGCGATGAAATTCGCGATCTTGTCAGACAATCCTAAGACTGCTAGACTACAAGAAATTATTGACAAGTTTATTGATAAAAAAGTGGATACGTACTACTATGACGTAAACACTCGCAAATATGAAAAAGCAATGGTAGACCTTTGCAAAAAGAATAACATTAAAACAGAGTGTGTGCCACGAGCATGTGCTATCGCACACTTTGTATTTGTCATTTATGAAGACAAAACAGAAAGGGTTAGAAACGAGCAATGAGACAAAAATTCCTAACCTTAGCAGGCAAAGATGTAACAGTTACATTTGAGCCAAGTGACTATCCAATTAAATCTGCGGAGCAGTGTCGTTCTAAACTGCAATTTAATTGCGGACAGGTTCTTAAAGAATATTTTCCAAGTGTTCTCATTTTGGAAGATTTTCCTACCCCAGAAGGGTTTTACTTAGATTTCTACATTCCTAGCCGAAAGCGTGCTTTTGAAGTCCAAGGTGAGCAGCACTACAAATACAACTCGTTCTTTTACAAGAACGAAAAAGAATTTAAGAACGCCAAAGAACGAGATTCTCGTAAGCGAGAATGGTGTCGTAAAAACAACATAGAATTGAAAACAATAGATACTCCGGAAGAATTGAGGGCATACCTAAATGAGGGATAATTTTGACACTGCTGGTTTTACTAAAACCATTACTGATTTTCAAGCGTCGGTAAATTTGCCCAAGTTTGCTAATTTGGATATTCAGGGTATCCTTGATGAGTTGGGTAATCTTACTAATTACTACGATAAAGATCCAGTGGAATTATCAGAATGGGCGATTAAATTGACTTATTACAATGTTTTCTTAAATAGCAAAAAAGCAAATTTAATGAGAAACATTCGGTTTTACCAAAAACAACTAGATACTATTGTCGGTACAGATATGGCCAATGACCCATCATTGAGAACTTTGTATGGTAAAACTGCCGAGAGACTGGTTTGTGCCCAAAACCCGCGTGCGGGGGAAATAGACGTTAAATTAACAGAATTACACGGCCAGCACGATACTTTAGACAACTGGACAAGTCAACTAGAAAGCCTTGTCAAATCAATAGAAAAATTCATATATGTCAAAAAGCAAGCAAAATTCTCCAATTGACTCGCTGCGGGAGGGACTAGAAACCGGAAACTGGCAGTTGGTTTCCCAAGCCTATAAAGGGCTTACGGGCGTTTCTATCACACCCCCTGCTTCCACCCCCTCTGGCTACGAAGACCTCATAGAACAAATCGTAGCCCGTTATACGGGGACACCCCGTGACCCCGTGGAGGCGGTGGAGGAAACTCCGGTTACTCCCGCAAAGAGGGGACGTAAAAAGAAACCACAAAACGCGGAGGAAGAATCCCCAGAAGTGGTGGTTTCCAAAAAGGAAATTGAAGATACCAAAGCAAAACCACTTCGTGCAATTCCCAAGATTTCTGGTGACAAATTAGATTTTAATAAGGAAATGCAAGTCATTAGCATAGATGTTCTTTCTAGTAAGAAAAAGCAAGCTAATGCCAATGTTAGCCAAGAAAAAATGGCAAGAGATCCTGCCGAATGGACAATGGAATGCAATTCTTGCGGTAAAGAGTTCCCGAAGAGAATGTGTCTACAAAAGACGGGTTTTGAATCAGATGGCAAATCGGTACAAGAGTACAAGTGCCCGCATTGCAGCAAAATCAATAAAGGATAAGTATGAGTCGAAAACCAAGGATTGACACCAACTCAATTGATTCTGTACCGTTAAAGCCCGGTAACACCAGTGTTCCTGCCAGTGAACGTATCGTTTTGACGGGTTTGTTACAACACGGGGATAAGGTTCTTTTTGAAATCCTAGCATACGTTAGTGTTGATAGTTTTGTTACTATTGAAAACCAAGCAATATTTAAGTCCATCAATGATTTAATCATTAATGACAAGATTGAGAAGCCGGGACTGGCTTCCATTATTGCTTATTTAAACAAGCACTCTTTTGAATTTAAGATTGATCTTGAAGAATATCTGCAAACCTTGGAAATTCAAAAGGTTTCTTTGCAAGAAATCTACCATCACGCAAAGCGAGTTGGCAGAGCCAAAATTCTACGAGAAGCAAAGATGGCACTGCTCCATGCGGGCGATGCTGTCGAGAATGCTGATATTGATAGACCAATTGCGGAAACTCTCAATAAAATTGAAGAGCCTATTCTTTTGCTTCACAGTAATTTAACTGGACAAAACGATTCGGTTGAAATCGGAAAAATTGCAAGATCTATTATTGCAGAATTTGCCGAACAGAAACAAAGTCATGCCGGAATCCCGTCAGGATTGCCAATTTATGATCGCAAGATCGGCAGGGGATTTCGTCCGGGTGTCCACGTTATTGCAGCCCGTGCCAAGATGGGTAAGTCAATGGTAAGTATGTTTATTGCTGGCCAAGTTACTCAACAAGATGTTCCCGTTTTATATTTAGACACAGAACTGGATGAAAAAACTACCGTCACTCGTTTGTGTGCCCACTTGAGTCAAGTAACCATTGATGAAATTGAAACTGGTGCATTTGCCAAAAATGACGTAACAAGAGAACGAGTAGAAAAAGCTGTAAAAATTCTAGAAGAAAAGAATAAACTTACATATTTGAACGTAAAGGGTAAACGTCACACCGAATGGATTCGCACAATGCGTCAGTGGCTTTTCCAAAAAGTGGGATTTGAAGCAGACGGTAAAGCCAAGCCCTGTCTCATCATTTTAGACTATTTAAAAATGATGGATACAAAGGAAATGGGAAATCTTCGCGAAGATCAACTACTTGGTCAAGTCATGACAGATTTGCAAAATTTCTCTGGTCAATTTGCCGTACCCATCCTGTCTCTTGCACAATTAAACCGTGACGGAATCAATAACTCTACTGAGTCTGCCCTCGCCGGTGCGGATAAAATAGCGTGGTTCTGCTCTAGCCTCACCATTCTTCGTAGAAAAGAGTCAGAAGACTATGCTGCTGACGGACTTAACGATCATACTCACAAACTTATCGTTATTCTGTCACGCTTCGGTCAGAATGATCCGGGAGAATACATCAATCTTAAGTTTGACAAGTCACGCGTAACTCTCAAAGAAGGACCATTAAGTACGATATCATTTAGTGGCGGTGGGCCGGTTACAGTTTCTACTACAAACCCTGTAGACAAGAAAAAGGGTAAAACTACTGATCCTGCTAAAGCCGGAGACGATTTCTTTGCAAGACCGCAAGATACAGACATTCTAGATGATGACCTCAATGGAATACCAGAATTCAACAACGAAGACGAATCAAGATCTTCTGGACTTTGATAAAGCCAGAGAGTTGGCTAACAATTATTCAGATAAAATTCTCGAAGAGTTAGGGTTTGAAACAGATGTATACGGAGATGTCAAGTGCGAATGTCCCATTCACGGAGGCGATAACTCACGGGCTTTTTCTTGGGATGACAAACGTAAAACATGGCTGTGCTTTACTGGTAAGTGTCACGAAAAGTACACTAAAACCATTTTGGGCCTCATCAAAGGCGTAAAAGGCTGTGATTGGAAAGGTGTCATTGACTTTGTCGAAGAAGTTACCGGCGAAAAAATCGGTACGATTAGTAAAGAACAAGTAGACTTACACAAATTTCTACGAAAAAATAAGCAACGCCCAGCCGAAGAACTAATTGTTTATGACTACAGTATTCTTAATAGAATTCAACCACGCTCGGCGTATTTTGAATCACGGGGCATTTCCCAAGAAGCCATCCAGCAATGGCTCATGTTTGATTGTCTAACACCCGGCAAAACACTGTACAACAGAGCTTGCTTACCGATAATTAATCACAACGATCAGTTATTGGGTTTTGCGGGAAGATCCATCAATGGAATGGAACCCAAGTGGTTAACTTCACCCCTACGAAATAAGTTCAAAACCACCTTCTTTGGAATTAATCACGCTAAACAAAGCATTATAGATACTAAGTCAGTTATCCTTGTGGAGGGGTTTTTGGATGCTGTTCACATGCATGAGTTGGGTTATACCAACTGCGTGAGCATGTTTGGAATTGATATGGCAACAGAGCAGCAACACCTGCTGTTGTCGATGGGTGTCGAAAAAGTTACGTTTATGTTGGACCCGGACTTGGCTGGCACAAAGGCTGCCAGACATTTGACGGAAAAATTTCAAATTTTTTTTAACACCACAAATGTGACGGATAAACTATTAAAGGATCCCGCTGATCTTTCGATCAGCGAAATTAAGGAAATCCTACGAGGGACATAAATGGGCGAAATGTCAGACTATTTCAACGGTATGTACGGGATAGACATTGGCGAAGCATTACATCGTCATCATCTTCCTAAAACATTTACTTGCAAAAAATGCAAAACCAAAGGGTTGACATGGAAACAAAATGCCAATGGCAACTGGTGGCTTTACGATAAGAACGAATGGCACAAATGCAGGACGGAAACTAAAAAATGATCTATTTTTCTAGCGATTTACACGGGCATCACGCTAACATAATTAAGCATTGCAATCGGCCCTTCGACTCCATCGAAGACATGAATGATGCAATGATACAAAATATCAACAGGGTGGTTAAACCAAATGACACCATGTATGTCATTGGAGACTTTGTGTGGTGGGGCGGAAGTGAAGAACAAATCACCAATTTCCGTAGAAAAATCAACTGTAAAAATTTACACTTGGTAATTGGCAACCACGATGAACCAATTCTGGATAAGCTAAAACCACATTTTGTGAGTGGCGATTATTTAAAAGAAATTCGCCACGCCCAACGGACCATCGTTATGTGCCATTATGCAATGCGTACTTGGAATCAATCCCATAGAGGCTCTTTCCACCTGTATGGCCATAGCCACGGACAATTGCCCGATGATCCACACAGTTATTCATTTGATGTAGGAGTGGATTGCCACAACTTTAAACCCCTTTCAATTGAAGAAGTCTTTGAAATAATGGAAAAGAAAAAGTGGGTAAACCCACTTGCAAATCAAACAGATGCACGCAAGGAACTTGCGTCAGCATCAAAAAGAATAGAGAGCATAAAATCTCATAAACAAACTGGATTTATTACTTTTGGAGAAATATGATGTATCGACGTATTAATTTGTTTGGCGGTCCCGGTTCTGGAAAAAGTACCACGGCAGCCAAACTGTTTAGCGAATTAAAATTGCTACGAAAATCTGGTAAAATTAGGCAAAACGTAGAATTGGTAACAGAAGTCGTAAAACCTTGGGCATATGCCGGGCAGACACCCGTTGGATGGGACCAACTCCATTTGTTTAGTGAACAACTTCGTAGAGAAGAATTGTATTTGCGTAACGGGGTTGATATAGTAATTACGGATTCTCCGTTATTGTTAAACTGGGTCTATTCTGACCAAGCAAAATTATCATTTACTTCCGAAATATACAATATGGTCTGGCAA
>Ga0315900_10005961_pt1 | contig 16547 bp, 6 predicted proteins | sample LakEriMetagenome_FD_203521 | JGI IMG/M metagenome (GOLD analysis project Ga0315900, IMG submission 203521) | Freshwater fungal communities from buoy surface, Lake Erie, Ohio, United States - Buoy 12 MA114 | ecosystem: Environmental > Aquatic > Freshwater > Lake > Lake biofilm | place: USA: Lake... | reverse complement strand
GCGGAGCACAGGGGCGGCGGGCTGGGCTTGATTCGCCTGACCAATCTCTCCGCCGAGACGATCGTGGCGCTGACGCAGCACAAGGGCTTCCTGGCCCTCGACGGCCTGACCACGCTCTCTGACGAGGCGGCCCGGGCGCTGGGGCAGCACGCAGGCGAAGGGCTGGCCCTCAACGGACTGACCGCGCTCTCTCGCGAGCAGGCCACGGCGCTGGCGGAGCACAAGGGTAAATCGTTGTTCCTCGGCGGCCTGAAGGGGCTCTCCGCCGAGGCGGCCCAGGCGCTGGCGCAGCACAGAGGCGAACGACTTTCTTTGAGGGGTCTAACCGCGCTCTCCGCCGAGGCGGCCCAGGCCCTGGCAGCGCACAAGGGCCAAGAGTTGTGTCTCGACAGCTTGACCACACTTTCCGACGAGGCGATCCAGGCCCTGGGGCTGCACCAGGGGCCGGTTTCCATAAACACACTTCTACGAAACGAGGTTGTCGCCAGGCATCCGTTGAGCCCCCAGACCGCAAAGGCGTTGGTCCTTTTTCTGCAGGGAGACCTCAGTGGCATCACCGCCCTCGACTCCCCTGACTCCGTCGCCATTGCCAAGGCCCTCGCCGCAACGAAACGCCCGCTGTTCCTGCCCAACCTCAAGAAAATCTCCCCCAAGACGCTCACAGCCCTGATCGAAAAGCGGGACGTCGAGATTCCACTGATCGAGACGCTGGAAATAATCGCGGAACCAGACGGCAGCGCTACCGAGGACTTCGTGATCCCGGAGTGGCTGGAAGCGAGGCAGAAGGAGAGGGCCCGGTAAGCCAGCCCGTCTCAAATGGGCGTACCTCGCCCATCTCGCTTGCCCCGGCCGACGGAACGGTCGATTTCGCCATAGGTTTCCCGGCCGCGAGCCGCTGCATGCATGCAGCGAGAGCGGATGAAACAGGTGTTGAGCCTCGCAACCAGCAACGCGGTGGCCGCGGCGGCCACGCCGGCGCCGCTGCCGGGAAGCCGGAATCGTCGGATGAGGGAACCCGCGTCGCTCCCCGGGAGGCCGTCCGCATTCCCTCGACTCGCGGCTTTTGCTGTTGCCGGTTCTCCAATCGTGCGCTCGGCTTGACATGCACGTGTCACGAGAAGCCCCGGGTGGAAACCCGGGGACACCGGGTGTGAAAACCACCCCGCCGTCCATGCCGGATGACCGCACGCAATGTCCCGGTTCAAACCCGCGCAGCATGGCACCCGGGAAGGCATGCGACCCGGAGTCCCCCGGCTTCCGCCGGGGGCTTTTTGTGCCGTTCGCGCGCGTTCCGAGAAGCCCCGGGTGGAAACCCGGGGACTCCGGGCACGAAAACCATCCCGCCGTCCATGCCGGATGACGACACGCAATTGCCCGGTTAAAACCCACATCGCATGGCACCCGGGACGGCATGCGACCCGGAGTCCCCCGGCTCCCGCCGGGGGCTTTTTGTGCGATGGTCGCGCATGTCATGCCGAGTGCATGACTGGAGAACGCGCAACACCAAAACTCGCGACTCGGGCTTCAAGGAACAGAGCCGCCAAACCCGACAGACCGGAAACGCACCACCAGTCCCAAGAGGCAGACCGGCTCAACGACAGCGCAGAGATGCGCGAGTGACGCCCAACTCAAATCAGTGGGCTTCACTCGTCTTCTCACTGCTTTCGCTCCTGCCGATCGTGGGGCTGGGATCACGACACGGGACACGAGTGAACAAATGAGCGCCGGGTGATTGGTAGGAAATCACAGCCTCTACTATTCACACACACCGTCGCCAGCCAAGGACCTTTTCCAGCCCGGGCCGACGACAGTCTGCGCGGCGGCCAGCACCAGTCAGTCGCCTTTCGCCAGCGGCTCATCAAGAGCGTCCGAGAGCATGTCGAAATACTCGGTCTCGAACCATGCCTTGAAGAGGGCGAAGTCGTGGAAGTCTGGGCGCTGCTCCAGGTCCAGATGCCGCGCCGACACCTCCTCATAGAAGATCGCCGCGGGTGACTCCTGCAGGACCGCGTCTTGGTCTTCCGGGTAGTCGCACTCGCCGATCAGGGAGACCGACTTTTCGCTGTGGCCTGGGAGCCAGAAAACATTGCGGTTTCCAGACGACGCATGGCATCGACATCGCCCTCTTCCACACGCACGGCAGTTTGCCGGAGCCCACGTTCACCAGCAGATTTTGCTGCCGAGGCTTACGGAACAGGGGCGGCTCTATCTCGGCTTCTCCCCTGGCGTCTTGCTCTTCCGCTCGATGCGTTTCAACTGCGTGGTGGATTTCTCTTCGTTGAGCGTTAGGACACCATCGGCAATGGTTCCGCTCCAAGCCTTCCCTGCGAACGTGACCCTGCCGTTTTCGGCCTTCGCGGTTGCTTCCTGCTTGGTCTTGCCGTCCCAGCCTTCGCCGGGGAAGCCGCCTTCGAAGATGCTGACGACGAACTGGTCGTTGCCGCGGGCGACCACCTGGGCGGCGATGGTCCGGGGCGGCGCATTGACGCCCGTTATCCTGGCTTTGTACTCCCCTTCAATCTTCATCTGGGGCTTGGCCTTGGCGGGACCAATCACCACCTTGACCGGTTCGTCGGCTGCACAGGCAAGCAAGCCGCAGTAGGCAAGACACGACAGCACGGCACACCAGCGTTTCACGAGGCACCTCCCTGACAAGGCTTTTGATTTTCGTTGGGTAAGGTTCGAGTAACGTGCCCGGCTTTACCCATGGGCACTGAGAATAGGTCGGCCAACGGGACTTCGGCAAGCGTCTGCCGAGCGGGGTGGATCATGAGAAGCAGCCGCCTGAGCTGGTCGGGCTGGATGCGGTCCGATCGGGGAGGTGCCGCGGAGCTTCTCGGCAGTTCTTCGCGCGATCCCGGCGGCTGAACATTCGGTCTAGTCACGAGTTGGATGCCCGCGTCGAACAGGGCCAGCAGACGATTGCGGGCATCGAGCCGCCGACGCTCAGGGACTCAAACAGGCTCCGCGCGACAGTCGCCCGAGACTTCGAGCAGATTCAGGCCCGTGTTGGTGACCTGCTCGTGAATCGGCCCCGCAGGAACATTCTCAGCCGCGGGCAGACGGGGGCGGGCCAGGCCGGCGCCGCTGCCGGGCAGCCCGAATCGTCGGATGAGGGAACCCGCGTCGCTCCACGGGAGGCCATCCGCATTCCATCGGCTCGCGGCTTTTGGTGTTGCGCGGAGGAGTTCAACAAAGGTGCGCCGCTGCAGGGATCCAGCAGCGAATCGTGTTTTGACCACCCGTACACAGGCGATCGGTCCCGTCACCGGCCCGAGAAAGCCCCGGGTGGAAACCGGGAGCATGCTGCACGCGAACCCGCGGCCTCGTGCCGCGGTTCGCTTGGCGGGCCGCCGCCCGCTTGGAATCAACCCGGCCCTCCAGGCCTGGCACGCACAAAAAGCCCCGGGTGGAAACCCGGGGACTCCGGGTGTGAAAACCACCCCGCCGTCCATGCCGGATGACGACACGCAATTGCCCGGTTCAAACCCACATCGCATGGCACTCGGGAAGGCATGCCACCCGGTGTCCCCCGGCTCCCGCCGGGGGCTTTTTGTGCCGTTCGCGCATGTCATGCCGAGCGCATGACTGGAGAACGCGCAACACCAAAACTCGCGACTCGGGCTTCAAGGAACGGAGCTGCCGAACCCGACAGACCGGAAACGCACCACCAGTCCCAAGAGGCAGACCGGCTCAACGACAGCGCAGCGATGCGCGAGTGACGCCCAACTCAAATCCTTAAATCCTTAGAAGGCTTCACGTCCTCGGCGAACTGCCGGAGCCGGAAGTCACCCGAAGGTTCTGCTCAGGAGGCCAAAGGTTAAACGAGCAGGAAAAGTGGATTCGCGAGCGAAAACGCCGGATGCTAAAATCGGAGGTGCGTGCCATAACCTGTTCCGGACTGCGAGTCCTGGCCGCTTCTACGGCCTTTTCTGCGACGAGAACCCTATGGCACTGCTGTTGCAATTCATCCTGTTCGGTCGTCGTCGGCGGATGACGGACGGGGGCCGGCGGCGCAGCCGCCGTTCGGCAGGCGGCACCCCGGGCCTCGAGGGCCTAGAGCCGCGGGCCATGCTCGCGGCCGACGACGTCCTCGTCGGTTTCGTGGGCAATCGGGTCGTGCTCACGCTTGACCCGCGAGGCGCGACGATCACGAACCTCGCCACCAAGTACGACGCACCGGCAGCCAGGCTGACGATCACCGCCGCGACGGCGGGCTCGCTTGCCATGGCCGCTCCGGTCAACGGCATCTCCGTTGATGCCCTGGCCGACACGATCACGGTGGACCTGAAAAAGATCAGGAAGTTCGCGGGCCTCTCGATCGTCGGAGGAGCAAACACCGATTCGGTCACGATCGGCCCCGGCGGTGTGAACCTCGCCGCCATCGGCCGAGGGGCGGCCGCGCAGGGCTTGGTCATCGACACCGGCGCGGGGATGGGCGACAGCATCACCATCGCCGGTCAGATCGTGGCGAAGGGCGCGGGCGGCGTGCGCCTCGCGACGAAGTCCGAGGGCGTGACGCACGGGATTCTGCTGGCGTCCAGCGTGGTGACCGCCGGAGGCTCTCAGTCGTTCGGCGGCGCCGTCACGCTCCTGAACGGCGTGGCCCTTCAGGCCGGCGGCGACATCGCCTTCGCGTCCTCGGTCGATGGGTTCGGCAGGCTGCGGCTCACCGCCGGACGGGCGATCACGATGGCAGGTGATGTCGGCAGTCGGCTGCCGCTGCAGGGCATCACGCTGGCAAAAGCCAGCCGCGTGCTCGTCGGCGGAGGGTTCGTGCTGGACGGATCGGGCACCGCCGCCGGCACGAGCGGTCTCGTGATCGGGGCGAACGTCCACAATGTCGTGTTCTCTCGGCTTTCCGACGCCCGCACGATCAGCGGATTCGGCGGTGCCGGCATTCGCTTCGTCGGCGGATCGACGGGATCCCGGATCACGGACGTGGCGAGCTTGGGTAATGGTGTCGGGCTGCTGGTCGGCCCCGGCGTCTATCGGGGCACCGTTATCTCCGGCAGCTCCTTCAGCGGCAACGTCGGCCACGGCGTGTCGCTCCAGGCTGCGCGAGGCCTCACGATCGGCGGTCGAAATTCGGGTGCCGGCAACGAAATCGTCTCCAACGGTGGATTCGGTGTCGCGGCGATGGGGCCGTGCACAGGTTCGCTCGTGGTGGGAACCGAAATTGGCGACAACGCACTCGGTGAGGTCGAGAATTACCTTGCGAGCACCCTCTCGGGCAACCTGCTTATCCAGAACGCCACACGCCTGCGGCTTCAACTGAACGAAGTGGGGCGGGCAGTCTATCGGGCGCAGAAGGCGCGAAGCTATTCCTTCGACGTCGGGGTCGAGGCCTTCGTGGTGTCAGCCCGTTCGACCGGGTGGCTCGACACCCGCACCGCCGCGCTCGACGTCGATGCCTCCGTCGGATTCTTGGTGCCGCCGCCGGGGACGATGATCCCGTCGGGGATGCAGCGGACCGTGCTCGGCGAGAACCGTCTTGCCATGTCGCTGACGCCTTTGAAGTCGCTTCCCGGGATCGGCTTCGCGAGGAGCGTGCAGTATGTCGGTAGCGACTCGTATGGCCGGCATTATCGGGCCGTCGTGGGGCTCTCGACGTTCGCGGGCATGATCCCGCTGGCCGATCTGGAGGCTGCCCCGCGCATCGGCCGCGACGGGAGCCCCGTGCCGGTGGATGTGTGGGTGAACGCCCAGGGCAACGTGAGCCGGATCGCGGGTGCGTTCGCGGGCGGCACGTTCACGATGTCGCTGCGCGGGCAGGGTGCGACAGGGTTCGTGCCGGCGATGGCCCCGGCGCCGGTCGCGGCAGTGACCGTGGCCACCGCACGAGCGGCTCCGGCCGCTGCGGGCATCCGCGGAGCCGGCGGTCCAAGCCTGCCCGGAACGTCGAACGGCGTCAGCGGCGTGCAGGTGGGCCGCTCCACGCTTGCGATTCCTTATGGCGGCGGCGTGCAGGCGCCTGCCGATTGGTACTTCCCGACGCAGGCCGACGGCGGGATCGAAGCCCAAGGCATGATCTGGCTGCAGCATGCATCCGGCGGCACCGGCGGCTCTCTCTCCGCGCTGGCCGTCGATCTCGCCCGGCAGACCAACAGCATCGTGGTGGCGCCGTCGCTGCCGGCCACAATGAACTGGTCGCGGGCTGGCGAACCCGTCCGGCAGGCTGTGGCGTCGTTGTTCGAGGGCGACCGGTCGGCGCTCGTCGGCAGCGCGGCGGTGGCCGGCTATGCCGGGCAGGCCAGCGGACTCACGGGGAAGTTCGTGCTCGCCGGTCATTCCGCGGGCGGCGGCTTCGTGACAGCGGTCGCGGCCGCCTACGTGGACCGCAACCCGGGTTCGACCAACCTCGTCGGCGTGATCATGGAGGACGGCGTCGCGTACGGCGCGTTCGACGGCAGCGGCAATTTCGCGGCGCAGGTGGCCGCACTCGATTCCCGTTCCATCCCCGTCTATCAGCTTGCGGCGCCCGCGCAGCTCTGGAACGCCTACGGTGCCACCACGAGCGCGCTTCTGACGGTGGATCCCGGCAGGTTTCGGGGCGTGGTGCTCACCGGCGGTTCGCACGTTGACGCCATCGTGGGCAGCAACCTAGCCGACGACATCGTGGCCCAGCGGGTGACCACGCGGTCGCTGCCCAGCAATGCGGCGGCCGCCCGCCTGCTGACCGCCGGCTGGATCAACGACCTGTATGCGGGCGCCGTGCCGGATGATCCCTCGTATGGCTTCTATGCCGCGGCGAATCGCCCGCTCCTGTTGGGCGATGCCGCGGCGACCGGGCTCCCCAGCCCGGTCGCAAACATGTGGTCGGCGGGCGAGTGGAGGCTCGATGCGGAACTGTCCGCCATTGGCGGGCTGTCCGGCTTTGAGCCGGAGCCCGCGGTCAACAGCGGCAGCAACGGCCTCTCTGGAGCCTCCACCCCGTCGCTCAGTAACGGCGTCACCGGCGTGAAAACCGGCACCGCGTCGCTGGCCATTCCGCTTGGCCCCAGGGGCTACGTGACGTCGGCGGATTGGTACTTCCCGACCCAGGTCGACGGCCAGGTCTCGGCCAACGGCGTCATCTGGCTCCAGCCCGGCGAGGTCCGCGACGCGGCGGCCTTCGCGGCGCTGGCCACCCGGATCGCGGGGCAGACCAACAGCATCGTAGTCGCGGCCGCGATCAGTTCCTTCGAGATCCCAACCCGGCCCGGGTGCTTCCTGGGCAGTGCAGCCATGCAGCAGGCGGTCGCCGGCATGATGCTCGGCGATCGCGGAGCGCTCGTCATCAGTGCGACCGCCGCCGGCTATCAGGGGGTGCTGCCCGAAAAGATCCTGCTTGCCGGTCAGCGCATGGGCGGCGGCTTTGCCGTCGAGGTGGCGGCACGCACCGTCGACAACGGCGCCGCCGAGCACGTGCTGGGAGTGGTGATGTTCGACGGGGTGGCCAGCCCGAACCAGTTCCCCGCATCGCTCGCGACGATCGATTCCTTGGGCATCCCGGTCTACCAGATCGCCTCGCGGCCGCAGGCCGCGAATCACTGGGGCCGCACCACGGAGCAGCTTGCGGCACTCCACCCCGACCAATTCGTCGGCGTTCAGTTTGACGACGGCAGCACGCTCGACGCCATAGTCACGCTCGCCACCGGCTGGATCAACGATATCTACGCGGGGAACGGACCGACCGCTCCGCGGTACGGCATCTACGCGAATCCCAACGACGGCTCATTCGTCGCCAACCAGCCGATCATCATGGGCGGGACGGGGGTCACCGTACTCCCTGCGCCGCCGCCGGTCGACATCAATCAGTACGCAGGCACGTGGCACGAACAGGGCAGCGTGAAGCAGGGGCCCCTTATCGGGCTGGTCAACACCACGGCTGTCTTCACGCCCCAGCCGAACGGCACCATCGATGTGGAGAATTCCGGCACCTACGGGCCCAATGGCCCGGCGTGGAAGGTCACCAGTTCTGCGGTCCCAGTCAACACCGCCAACACCCGCCTCAACGTGAGCTTCTCCGGCGAGCCCAGCAGGGACGGGCCGGGCAACTACTGGATCCTGGACTACGCCCCGGACTACAGCTGGGCGATCGTCAGCGACCCGACCGGGACCTCGGGATCCATCCTCACCCGTGACCAGGACATCCCTGAGGCCGAGTACAAGGCGTTGGTGGCCCGGGCGTATCGGCTCGGTGTGCGGCGCACCATCACCCCGACTCCGCAGCACCCGACCATCCCGCCGGCGTGACCGCTGCCTTGACCCGCGACGATGCCGACCAAGGGCACGGCTTGAACATCCCCCGAGTCGGCTCGGGCCCGTCTCTTTACCGGGCGCCACGCTGTCGTCTCGCGGCCCCCCTGCTCCAGAGAACGGGCTGCCGAGGTATCTGTCATTCGGCGGTTCAAAACCAGCCACCGTGCGGGGAGTTATGGGCCGGAAGAATCCTGTTGTTCGGACCTGTTGGCAAGGGGTTGTGATCAGGTCGCAGGGGTCTGATCGGTCGGCGCGCCGGTGTCGTTGGCCGGTTTCGCCCAACGTTCCCTTCGGGATCGGCACCGAGGCGAGAGGGTGCGGCGGAGTCTATGGCGGATCCACCGGTCGGCCGTCGTCGATCCAGGCGAGCCGCTGCCAGGTGCCGTAGCGAGGCGGAGTCGTGCTCAAGTCGACAAGGCTTTCAACCGTATCGTCGATGAACCCCACATGGCCGTCGCAAAAGAGCACGTTCACCCCGCCGCGATGGCGGCTGCGGGATGTCGCGGAGCCGTCGATGCCCTCGCGATCGTCCGACTGCTCTCCCCCGCGGCAGGGCAGATTCAGCGCGGGTCGATTGTTCACCGAATTGGTAACAAATCCCTGAGTCCCTTGGCCCGCGAAGCAACCCCAGTCGTCAGGAGAGAAGGATGTTCCACGCCGTTGGTGGAGGCTATCCGGCCGGGTGGCGTTCGGAGCCTCCGCTGCTTGCAGCATCTGCATGCCCGCATCGTTAAACCAGAACGCACCACGGCCATCGCGATCGGAGACGCCGCGGAGATACTCGGCGACGGCAATCGTGTTTGCCAGTCCGTCTTTGATCGTTTGGGCCGTGGTACCCTGCGAAAAGCCAAATACAGCGCGGCGGTCGGAGGGGCGCGGAGGAAGCGGTTGAACACTTTTGTTGGTCCAACCGGTCGTGTCGAGGCGACCAATTGCCCCTTCCACGTTCGTGCCTGAAAAGATGCCGAGATAGTTCGACTTGGCGAGTCGCAGCACGCCCACCTGCGGCAAATTCCCGATCACCGGCGACGACCAGAGGGGGCCGGTCTGGTTGTCGGACGGGCAGAGAAACGGCTCGATCGACCTGCCGTTGGCGCCCGCGTACAGGGACTGGGCCTGAGCCGCATCGGCCACCTTGTCCAGGCTCGGGATGCGAAAAAGAGGCCCTCGCAGAGCGTCATAGTAGGCCTGCTCTTCGACCCGCGGCAGCAGTTCGTGCAAAAAATACGTCCAGTCGAAAAACCCGAACTTGGCGATGGGGCCGGTGAGGGCGGTCGAACTGGGTTCCTTGTCGCCCGATCGCCAGGCGCTCGCGAAGATTCCCGGGGGGAAGGAACCCGCCGCCGACTCGTAGCCGGCCATCGCGACGCCGATCTGCTTGAGGTTGTTGGTGCAGACCGTGCGCCGGGCCGATTCCCGTACCGATTGCACGGCCGGAAGCAGCATCGCCACGAGGATCGCGATGATCGCGATCACCACCAGCATCTCGACGAGCGTGAAGCCGCGGCGGAGTAAAGTAGGCGCAGGGTTTTTCATGGGACGCTATTTTTCCCTGCCAATCTCCCCGGTATTGGCGAGCACGTTTCCGGGGGGGTCGTTGGGCACCATGAGCATGTCCCAGATGCCGTCACGAAATTGCACCGTCCCCGACATCAGGATGCCGCCGAGGCCGGTGGGATGGTAGGTGTCTCTGCCATATTCACGGCCGGCCACGTCGGGATCGCATTGCTCGCGGCGGGTGACCCGCGGCGAAATGCCCCGCACCGACCCGTCGCACATGACCACGTTGAGCACCTCGTGGTTGGCCTGTAGCCGGAACTTATTGCAGCCGGAGAGCATGGGCCGTTGCTGGAACATGAGCGTGTTGCCGAACCCCATGGACAGGGTAGAAGCGTACCACTGATCGGCTGCCGAGGTGCCGGACGCCCTCACGTCGATCCCGAATGAGTGTTCGTCGCCGGGTTCATTCGTCGGAAGGAAGGCATACCGGAACGAGTTGCCATCGTCGCACCGCCGCATGCCCTCGCCGAACATGATCGTGTTGGACAGGCCATCCACGATGTGGGCAAACCGCCGCGGATCGAGGCCGAGCGTGCCCGAACTCATGTGGTGAAACTCGGGCGGCAAACCAGAACCCGCAGCAGCGGAACGGGCCCGAGGAAATCGCCCGCCCATGTTCTGATCCAGCGGCGACGCGCCGGCTGCGCTCAGAATCCGCCCTCCGGCGCACGCCGTGCCAGGGGCCGTGCCACTACATCGCTGAAACCTGACGAAGGCATGGGCATTGGCCATGTAGTTGGTGAGCGACCAACGCACGTTGCCGCGGCTCTTGTTTGAGGCTTCCGCGGTCATCCGCATGGTGTTCGGCGGCACCCCGGAACCGTCGGCACTGCACTGCAGCACGTCGAGTGACTTCGCCGCCTGTGCGGTGTCAAAACCGGGGGGAAGGCCGCTGCTCGTGAGAACGTTGGTCGGCGGTTGCGGAATCTGCTCGAATACGGCCGGTATCGCGGGAGTGCCCCTGCCCGGATTGGTGATTATCGACCGCACTTCGAAGATGGTGCCGGTGATCACGAGACCAACGTTGGTCGAAGAGTAGACCAGAACCGCGTTCGTAGAGGTGGTGTACGTCGGGGGTTCGTAGTCCGGGCTCTGGGGAATGGCCGGGGAAATCATTGTGCCCGTGGTAAAACTGGTCAACTGGATCGTTCCCGTCGTCGACAGCGGAAACCCGTCAGAGAACGTCTGTTCGCCGAGGTGTGGCAGCAGGTGCAAGATCCAGGGCCCGAACCTCTGCCCGCCCGCATTCCTCATGCTGCCCCAGTAAGGCGGCATCGAGTCGTTCAGATGGTGAAACTGCTGAACGGCCGACCCGAGCTGCTTGAGGTTGTTGCCGCACTGGGCCCGACGGGCAGACTCGCGGGCCGACATCACCGCCGGCAGCAGCAGGCCCGCGAGGATGCCGATCACGGCGATCACGACGAGCAGTTCGACAAGCGTGACTCCGCGGCGGCGGGAACGGGCCAGATCAGTCAGCCGTGCTTGCGACATGATGCGTTGCCCCGGGCGTTGGGTGTGGCCCCCCGGCCGACATCAGACGATTTCGACCCGGCCACTTCCAAAATATTACCCGTATTTTCCGGGAACGGAAAGCGGGAACAGTCGAACGCGTCGCCCATGGCACGCCCCCCGGCTGGCCGTGGCGGGGGCTTCGGAACGCCGCTCGCGAGCCAATCAGGACCGCCGCCGAGCCGCGACGTAAACCGAAGCCGCGATCCCGATGAGGGCCAGGGTGATCGCCGTCGGCTCGGGAACATACTGGAGGACGATGTTATTGCCCGACTGCACGACGTTGAACGTGTTGGTGTTGCGGGAGGAGGCGGAGAATGCCTCACCCGTCGAGTCGACCCAGCTTGCCGGATTGTTCGCGAGCTGGAAGTTGCTGAAGTTTGTCGTCGTGCCGGTGACGCTGTACAGCAGCCATTGCCGGGACTCGCTCCAGAACGCATTGTCCCAGTCAACAACGCCGACCCCGGTGCCACCGAAATTGAGGGTCAGCGTTGTCAAGGCAGCGAAGTCGAGCGTGCCGACGACATCAATGCCGTCGTAGCCGTCGTTCAAAGCGCCCCGACTGCCGGGAGAATCGGTATTGCCCCACAGTTCCCAGATCACCTGCGACGTGCCGCCCGTATAGGTGAGGTTGGTCGAGAACGTCTCGATGCCGGGCGAGTTGCCCGGGGAATGAATGCCGGCGATCGTGGCGTTGCCGCCGATCGTGCCCGAGCCCATGAGCGTCGCGCCGGCAGCCACGGAGAGGGCGCCTTCCGCGAGGCGACCGTTCACGACGAGCGTGCCTTGGTTGACCGCCGTGTTGCCGGTGTAAGAGTTTTGACCGGAAAGTTCGAGCGTGCCGAGGCCGGTCTTGGTGAGGCTTCTGGCACCGCTCGAGCCGGTGCCGATCACGCCGCTGACGGCGAGCCGCGCCGAGGCAGCCACGTCGAACGTGCTGTTGTCGTCGAGGGCGACGCTCGCGGAGATCTGGTGGCCGGTGCCGACCACGTTTACGGCGGCCGTACTGCCGTTATTGAACAGCCGCAGCGTGCCGGCGGCCATGCTGCTGACGGTACTGCCAGTGCCCGTGAACGAAAGGTTCGAGAGAGGTTGATTGCTACTGCTTATCAGCAGCGTGGCCGATGCACCGACATCGCCAACAGTCACGGGCGTGGCGTAATCGATTGGGCCGAGATTAGTGCTCGGATCGTTATAGTCCAGCCGCAGCGTGCCGCGGCGAACATCAACGCCCGTGGCGGCGGGCGGGAGAAATGACTCCAGCACTACGGTGCCGGCGTTGCTCCCCGAACCGATTGTGAATCGGACCGCTGGTCCTGGGTTAAAACCTTCAGCAAACGTCCGCCAACTGTTTGCAAACGATACAGTTCCTCCGGTGGAAGACTGGAGCGTGACATCACGGTCAAGCCTGACTGGAACGCCGTTCTCAAAGCGTGATAATCCGGCCCCAAAACCGCCGAGCACCACCACCTGCGGCCCGCCGCCTCCTACGACATAGAACCCGCGATCGATGGTTCCAGTTGTAAGCAGCGCAGCCGTGCCGGATGTTGGCGAGGAAGCGCCGATCAGCGGCAGGTTTGAGGTGCCCGCAGTTACAATCGTCCCAAACGGGCTAATGCCGCTGTTGGCAACCGAACCAACGATTAGGGTGCCATCGAGAACCCGCAGCTGTCCGCTGTAGCTGCTGTTGCCCGTGAGTCGCCAGGTGCCAGCCCCGCTCTTGGTGACGCTCGCGACGCTAGCGTCGATCGACGGCAGCGAATTGAGGGCCGTGCTCGTGCCGCTGAGCGTGAAATTCGTCGCGGCGCCCGTCACCGTGCCGGAGATCGTCAGGGCGTCGCCGCCGTTGGCCGCGATGCCGCCGTTGCCGGCGAGGCTGAACGAACGGTTGGTCGAAGCGGCGCCGGCGCCGACATAGCTCAGCGTGCCGGAGGTCGTCGAGGAGCCGAGGCCGATCGTGGCGCTTGCGCCGGTTGGTGCACCGAGGGGGCTGTTGCTGCCGGCGTTGGCGAGGGCCGCGACCTCGAGGACGCCGGACGAGATCGTCGTCACGCCGGTGTAGGTGTTCGCCGTGTTTGCGAGCCGCACGACGCCGCCATTGATCATCGTGAGCGAGCCCGTTCCGGAGATCACGCCGCTGGCGGTGCCCGTCGTCACGCTCGCTTGGAGGATTTCGAGCCCGGCACTGTTGGCGATGTTGCCCGGCAGGTTGGCGATGCCCAGCCGGAGCGTGCCGGCGGTGATGGTCGTCGTGCCCGTGTAGGAGTTTGCCCCGGTGAGTTCCTGGACCCCGGTACCGGACTTTGTAATTGCCATCCCCGAAGCGCCGTCGGTGATCGCGGCGGTGTAGGTGCTGGTTCCGGTGAGAGCTCCGGTGCGATTTAAGGTGATGCTGGTGAGGGTGCTGTAGCTGCTGCCAAAAACGGTGGAGAGATTCCCGGACCCGACAAGGCCACCGAAGGTCGGCGTGGTCACACTCCCGGACATTGCGACAAGACCGGTGCCGGACGTGTTGAGCCAAGCGTTTTGCAGGGCCAGATTGTTCGCCAGCAGCAGGGTGCCTTCCGACACGGTCGCTGTGCCGGTGAACGTGTTGGCGGCCCGGAGTTCGAGGAGGCCGGGACCGGTTTTGTTGAAGTTCCCGCCCGCTGAGGTGGTTTGCATCGGGCCACTGATCACGGCATAGTCGCTGCTTGTATCAAGGTTGTCGAGGACGCGAATCTCGCGGGTTCCTGTGGCGTCGGCGGCGTGCAAACTGATAGGGGTCGTCAACGTGATGATTTTGTTGGCCGTCCGCGAGCCGAAAATGAGTGGGTTATTGCCGAAAGCAGAGTCCCATCTTATCCATGGAAAGGTTCCGGTACTCAGGATCACCTCGACGTCGCCGCCGTACGCAGAAAATCCGCCGCCGCCGCCGCTCGGGGCCCACACAAAGGTGGTCTCGGCCGCGATCCAGCCGGTCCCTGCCGACAGCGTGCCGCTGGTTCCGAGGGAATTGTCAACCTCGTAAACGCCACCGGCCAACGTCACGGAAAAGCCGCGGAGCGAGTTGGATGAGTTGGCAGCGGTGCTGCTCACGGAAAGGCCGCGGACCGGACCTTCGGGGACACCAGTACGGCTGCTGGAACCGGAACCGCCGATCTGCCATCGAAAAAAGCTCTGCGTGTTGCTGCCACTAAGCGCCACGTCTGTGTAGCTGACGTTTCCGAGGACGAGCGGCCCCTCGCCGAACTTATAAAGCCATCTCTGGCCCACTGTTGCGTCGCTGTAGTTGGTAGGAGTTCCTGCGGCTGAAGATCCGGTAGTTGGGATCAGATTGAATGGTGCTCCTCCTGTTCCGAGCGTCAGTTCCGAGCCCTCGACGACATTAAAGGACGAGTTCAAAGTGCCCGTGGTGGCGATGCTGAACACGTTCAACAGCAGGCTCGACCCTTTGACTGTCACCTTTCCGCCATCAGCCCCGAAAGTGAGAAAAACCGTGTTGGATGAGGATGGGGCACCAACGTTGGGGCCCCCCAACAAAAATCGGTATTTATCCGACAGGTCATAGTCCACGTTCGTGGCACCACCGCCCGTGAACAGCAGGCCTGCTGCTCCACCACTATTAATAGGTCGGGTGGCGGCGATGTACGACGTGCCGCTGTTCGCACCCGTGGGCAGTGACTCAGGCCTTGCGAACCGGACAAAGCTCTGGTGGGCGATAAGCCCGCCCGGGCCGGCACTATTAGGGCCTTGTAGCGAGGAACTCGGTGCACCCTCCCACGAGTTCGACCCGCTGAGCGTCAAAATGCCGCGAACGGTAACGGCATTATTGCCCATCCCAAGGACGACCAGCGCCCCGGTGCCGGACAGAGTGCCGGAAATTTCATTCAGCACGTTCGGCCCCGGCACCTTCGGGCCTGCCGTCCCCGACATTCCAAAGCCGTCCATCCCGTTGGCGGCTACCGACACGAGACGCGTGTCCGTGAGCGTCGTGTTTTGGGCGATCGTGACGCCTTTGTCCGCGTATAAAGTTCCATTGGGATTACGAAGGCCGTAGCCGAGGGAAAAGTTCCTGTCGAATGCCGACGTGCCGGAAGCCTGATTGGGGATCGTGGCGGAGGAGACCGTCGCGGCGAATCCCGCCCAATTTGCGCTCCCGCTGTTATTCGGACCCGTGATCTGCCATTGGCCGGTTCCGGACCCGTAGGGCCGATTGAACGATGATCCCATGTTGTTGAGGATCAAAACACCTCCAAGCGTCGCATTTCCCGAGGCAAGGTTCAGGTTGCCGTTCGGCAACTGGTTCACGTTTGAGATCTCAAGGCCCGAGTCGGTTCCACTGAGATTCCCAACCTGGACGTTGAGCGTGCCGGACTGACTCACGGCCGAGGCCGAGAGCGTCAGCACCGGCACAGCGACTTCTAACGTCCGGGCGATGGTGTCGGTGCTGCTGCGAAGGGCCGAAAGCAGCGTCACACGGCCTTCCGTACCCGAGCCGCCGCCGATCCTCTTGCCCCCGCCCGAAATGGTGAAGGTGCCGTTCTCTTGCCCAAGGTACAGCCGATACGGGTTGGACGTGGTGGGGTCGACGCCGCCGGTGACTTGGATGCTTCCAACAGACGGGTCATTAGACCCGGGGCCGGTGCCCGACCAGTCGTAATTTTGGAGACCATCTGGGTTCCAGTAGACGTCGCCCCCGGTGAGGCGGATTCCCGAGGGGCGCTGGGCACCGTTCCTGCTGAACAGCACTCGGGCGCCGGAACCTGAGGTGAGACTGGTGGCGATGCCGAAGGTGTAGGTGCCGCTGCCGGCCGTCAGCCATAGATTGTCTACCCCGACTGTTCCATTTTCGAAGGTGATCAGGCCGCCGGTCATCGCGGCGGGGCTGCCCAGCAGCAAGCCTTGGCCGGATCCGATATAGCTGATTGTGCCGGTGTAGCTGCTGTTGTTGCCGGTGAGCCGGAAGTTTGGCAGTGGCGACCCTGTTGTCCCTGAATTGACACCACCCGCGATGGTGAGATTGCCGGCGCCGGAAAGATTCCCCGACACGATCGTGATGGCGAAGGCGTTGCTTGCGGAGGCCCACACCTGGGCGTTCGAGAGGGAGAGGTTATTGCCGATCGTGACGTTTCGGCCGGCGGTCGTGTTGAGGTTGTTGATCGTCGCCGGGGTGTAGGTGCCGGTGACGGTGGACACCGCTCCTGAACTGACGCCGGTGTAGGTGAACGTGTTGGCGTCCACGACGGTCACTC
>Ga0315900_10005960_pt1 | contig 16547 bp, 16 predicted proteins | sample LakEriMetagenome_FD_203521 | JGI IMG/M metagenome (GOLD analysis project Ga0315900, IMG submission 203521) | Freshwater fungal communities from buoy surface, Lake Erie, Ohio, United States - Buoy 12 MA114 | ecosystem: Environmental > Aquatic > Freshwater > Lake > Lake biofilm | place: USA: Lake... | reverse complement strand
CGTCAGCGCGGAGATCAGCCGCGGATTCCCCGCCGCGAAGCCCATGCGCCAGCCGGGCATGTTGTAGGTCTTGGACATGGAGGTGAACTCCACCGCCACATCCTTCGCCCCCTCGATCTCCAGGATGGAGGGCGGAACGAGCGAGCCGAAATAGATCTCGGAATAGGCCAGGTCGCTCAGGATGAAGATCTCGTGCTTCTTCGCGAAGGCCACGACCTGTTTGTAGAAATACAGATCCGCCAGAAGGGCCGTGGGGTTCGAAGGGAAGTTCACGATCAGCGCGGTCGGCTTGGGCACGGAATGCCGCACGGCGCGATCCAGCGCGCTCAGCATGTCGTCATCGGGCGTGTGCGGCACGGAGCGCACGGAGGCCCCCGCCAGCACGAAGCCGAACTGGTGAATGGGGTAGGAGGGGTTGGGCACCAGGATGGTGTCGCCCGGCGAGGTGATGGCGGCGGCGAGGTTGGCCAGGCCTTCCTTGCTGCCGAGCGTGGCGACCACCTCGGTCTCCGGGTTCAGCTTCACGTTGAAGCGCCGCTCGTAATAACCGGCGAGCGCCTTGCGCAGGCCGGGGATGCCCTTCGACATCGAGTAGCGATGCGTGCGCGGATCGGCCACGGCCTCGACCAGCTTGGCGACGATGTGCGGCGGCGTGGGGCTGTCCGGATTGCCCATGCCCAGATCGACGATGTCCTCGGCCGCCGCGCGGGCCTTGGCCTTGGCCGAGTTGACCTCGGCGAAGACGTAGGGCGGCAGGCGCCGGATGCGGTGGAACTCCTCGGTCATCGTCGTCTTGTCCAAAGTGGGAGGTGAAGTGTGGCAGGCGGGGGCGGGTATACCGCAGCCCGTCACGGGCGGCGAGGACCCAGCAGGTCGGCGCTCGGGGGGGCAGGGACGCCCAGGAAATCGGCCGGCCCCGCCGGTGCCAGCGCGGGGCCGGGCGCTTCCGGCGCGGCCGGAGCCGGTGCCAGCGCGGGCACGCCGCGCGGCAGGCGCAGATCGGGTGCGCCGGGCGGGCCCTGCGCGAGGCTGCGGGTCAGGGAAGGCGCCTGCGGCTCGGCCGCCTGCGCGCGATCGGTGGCGAGTTGCTCGGACAGCGCGGCGAGCGCGGCGCGGTCCACCGGCTCGGGCCGCGGTGGCAGGCTGCCGAGGGAGGGGAAGGGCCGATCCAGCCCTGGCGGTGGCAGCCGGCCTTCGAGATGCGCGCCGAATACATTCGCGATGGTGATGCGCGGGTCGATATCCGCCGGCACGGCGCAGCCGGCCAGCGGCAGCAGGGCGACAAGCGGCAACAGCCTGCGGCGCGCTTGATCGCGCCCGCTGCCCCCCCTACCCTTACGCTGCTCCGCAACCAGGCACATGGCGTTCCCGTCTTTCGCGGTCGAGGGTTACCCCGAACCGTGCTGCGGCGAAAGCACCATCAAGGCCGGGCGTCGATGTCGGGCGGATCAGGGAAGAGACGGCGCATGGCGCAGAACGGTCAGGGCGATGGCAGCGACAGGGAGGGGCCGAATTTCCGCATGCCGGACCCCGCGGTGGTCAGCCGCACCATGGCCGATGTCGCGGAGCGCGGGCAGCGCATCGTCGGCGACTTCCTGAAGCGCCAGGCCGAGGGCGGCAATGCGGGGCCCGACCCGCTCAACATCGGCACCGCCTTCCTCGACATGACGACGCGGCTGATGAGCAACCCCGCGCGGCTGATGCAGGCGCAGATTGGCTTCTGGCAGGACTACCTCACGCTCTGGCAGAACACCGCGCGGCGCATGCTGGGCGACGCCACCGCGCCGGTCATCGAGGAATCCAAGACCGACCGCCGCTTCAAGGACGAGGCCTGGCGCGAGAACGAGGTCTTCGACTTCATCCGACAATCCTACCTGCTCTCCGCGCGCTACTTCACCAACGTGGTGCAGGGCGCCGAGGGGCTGGACAACAAGACGGCGCAGAAGGTGGATTTCTATACGCGGCAATTCGTCGATGCGATGAGCCCGTCCAACTTCCTGATGACCAACCCCGAGGTGCTGCGCCGCACCGCCGAGACGGGCGGCGAGAACCTGCTCAAGGGCCTGTCGAACCTGCTCTCCGACCTCGAGCGCGGCAAGGGATCCTTGCGCATCCGCATGACGGATGACAGCAAGTTCAAGGTGGGCGAGAACATCGCCGTGACGCCGGGCAAGGTGGTGTATCGCAACGCGCTGATGGAACTGATCCAGTACGCGCCCGCGACCGAGACCGTGCTCAAGCGCCCGCTGCTGATCCTGCCGCCCTGGATCAACAAGTTCTACATCCTCGACCTGCGCCCCAAGAACAGCTTTATCAGATGGGCAGTGGAACAAGGTCACACCGTTTTTGTCGTCTCCTGGGTCAATCCGGACGAGACGCTCGCGGAATATGGCTTCGACGCCTACATGAATCTCGGCGTCTACGCCGCGCTCGAGGCGATCGAGGCGGCGACGGGCGAGAAGCAGGTGAATGCCATCGGCTATTGCCTCGGCGGCACGCTGCTGGCCACGACTCTCGCGCATATGGCGGCGAAGAAGGATACGCGGATCAAAACCGCGACCTATTTCGTGACCATGACGGATTTCGCCGAGGCCGGCGAACTCGGCGTCTTCATCGATGAGGAACAGCTCGCGGGCCTCGAGGAGAAGATGCATAAGCGCGGCTTCCTCGATGGCCGCGAGATGGCGACCACCTTCAACATGCTGCGCGCGAACGACCTGATCTGGTCCTTCGTGGTCAACAACTATCTGATGGGCCAGGAGCCCTTTCCCTTCGACCTGCTCTACTGGAACGATGATTCCACGCGCATGCCGGCGAAGATGCACAGCTTCTACCTGCGGAGGATGTACCAGCAGAACGATCTGGTGAAGCCCGGCGGGATCGAGATCGACGGCGTGGCGCTGGACCTGCGCAAGATCAAGGTGCCGAGCTACCTGATCTCGACGCGCGAGGACCACATCGCGCCGTGGAAATCCACCTATCGCGCGACGCAGATCTATGGCGGCAAGGTACGCTTCGTGCTCGCGGCCAGCGGCCACATCGCCGGCGTGGTGAACCCGCCCGGCAGCGGCAAGTACAGCCACTGGGTCAACACCGACCTGCCCGCCGAGCCCGATGAATGGTTCAAGGGCGCGACTGAGCTTTCCGGTTCCTGGTGGCCGGATTGGCAGCGCTGGATCACCGCCGAGGACCGCGCCCAGGTGCCCGCGCGCATCCCCGGCGCGGGCAAGCTCCCGGCGCTGGGCGATGCGCCGGGCGAGTATGTGAAGGTGATGGCGAAGGATTAGTTGTTCTTCGCCCTCAGGCGCCGGGCGCCGGCATCCGCCGGCTTGGCTCGCGGCACTAGCCGCGGCGGCCGTTCGGCCGCTCGCCCGCCTTTGGCGGGCGCTTGGTCGTTGCCCTCAAGCGGCGGGCGCCTGGCCTCAGGGCGTGCCGAAGCGCATCAGCATGGCGCGCAGCGGATCGGCGCCGGGGTTATGGGCCTCCATCCGCACCACGATCTGCTGCGCCGAGAAGGGCCGCCCGTAATAGGCCTCGGCCTCCTGCGGCCGATGCGTCAGCACCGAACCGGCCAGCGAGAGCCCTGCGAAGAGTCCGCGTGAGCGCGCGACCGTCACGATATCCGCCCCGGCGGCCGAGGTGGTGCCGCCCTGCAGCCCCGCCCCGACGGTCGCCATGGTCATGGAGACATCGGCGCCCAGCGTGAACTGGTTGGTCATCACCGCCTGCAGCGCGCGGTCGGTCATGATCATCATCATCACCGTGGCTTCCTGCATGCCGATCTGCAGCCCGACACTGCCCGAGCCCAGGCCGTAGAAGGCCGGCGAGGACCAGGATCCGCCGCCATCGCGCGCCACCAGCACGCAGGCCCCGCCCTCGCCGCCGAAGATGAAGCTGGCGCGGAAGACGCGCGGGCAGATGATGACGGCGCGCGCGCGCTTCAGCCAGCCGATGCTATCGGCATTGCCCTCGCCGGTGGTCAGCACCTCCTGCACCGCCAGCGTGGCGCGGTCCACCAGGGTCTGCTGCGCCTGCTGCGCGACGGCGGGGCTGGCGAGCATCGCCGCCCCGAGCAGCAGTCCGGCAAGGCGTAGGCAGGTGAGACGAAACATGAAGCGCCCCCGGCAAGATGCGGATGGCCTTGACTCTACAGCCTGCCGCCCCGCGAGTCCAAGGGCGAGTCGATGGCTACAGCGGGGCGCCTTCGTGGCGTCGGCGGGGGGTGTCCGGCGGGGTGGTGAAGGGTTCCTCATTCACCGCCGCCACGCGCCAGTCCCGGTCATGCCGCTCCAGCCGCGTCATCGACAGGTTCTTGATCGAGAAGGTCAGCGCCTGGTGCGCGGAGAGCCCCATCGCATGGGCGACCGAGGCGCGGATCGACCCGCCATGCGCCACCACCACCACATCGCCATCGGGGTTGGCATCGGCCAGCGCCTCCAGCACCGGGCCGACGCGCGCCACCACATCGTCGAAGCTCTCGCCACCTGGCGGCTTCTCGGCCGCGCCATGCGGCCAGAAGGGGTGCGGCGGATGGCGCAGCAGGGCGGAGAAGGCTTCGTGCGACAGGCCCTGCCACTCGCCCAGGCCTTGCTCGATCATGTCGGGCTCCACGGCCAGCGGCGCGGGCTCGTAGCCGGCGGCGAAGATGGCGGCGGCGGTGGCGCGGGTGCGCGAGAGTGGCGTCACCACCCAGCGTGCGCCGGGCGGCAGCCTTGCGGCGAGCCAGCGATAGCTCGCGGCTTCCTCCTGCAGCGCGAGGTCGCAGAGCGCGACATCCATGCTGCCATACATGATCGTGCGGGCGGAGGGTTCGACCAGCGCGTGGCGAACCAGGAAGAAGCGCGTGACGGGCATGAGCCCGCCTTACCCCTCCCGGCGCCGCTCGACTAGCGGCCCCTGGAACAGCGTGATGCCGATCTCCCAGCCCCAGGCGATGGCGGCGGGGCGATCGACGCCGGTCAGCACCACGAGCGGCGCCTGGCCCGGCTGACCCAGCAGCGCCGCGATGGTCGGGCCGGGGATGCCCGGCAACTCGGGCGACCAGCGCAGCCGCAGCACATCGATGCCGAGCCGCCCGGGCGGCAGCAGCGGCAGCAGCGTCGCCGGCGCGTCGTCCAGCGCCAGGCGGAAGCCATGCCCGCGCGCGAGGTCCCGCGCCGCGACGAAGCCCGCCGGGTCGGCCAGCGCGTCGCGCGGGGTGATGCCGATGGTGACACTCTCCCGCCGCCCGGCCGGCAGTGCCGCCTCGAAGCGGCCGAAGCCGCCGCTGAGGAGGGTGGCGGGGCTCAGCACCAGCCCGGTCGGCCGCCAGTTGCGCTGTGCCAGCGGGCGCACCAGCTCGGCCAGCAGGCGCAGTTCGGCGCTGCGGGCGAGGCGGCGCTGCAATTCGGGCGCTGCGGCGATGTCGATGCCCGGCAGCACGGCCTCGGCCAGCGCGTCCCACTTGATGCGCCGGTCCTCCCAGGCCAGCCGCGCCGGCCCGCCTTCCGGGTCGAGCCGGCAGACCGCCTGGGTGGTGGTCACGGGTTCCAGATCGGCCTGGCCGATGGCGCGCTCGGCGGTGACGAGGTCGGCGGTGGCGATCGGTACGCCGCGCGGCCGCGGCGGCGGGGGCGGTGCCTGGTCGGGGTCGAGCCCCAGGCTGTGCGCCGTGGCGGCGAGCAGCTGGGCCGCTTCCTCGGGCAGGCGCATGGCGCGCACCACCTCGGTCGCGCTCGCGTCCAGGGCGCGCAGCAGGGCGATGCGCGCGGTCTCCAGCCCGAGGGCGGGCGGCGGGGCCACGGCCACGACATCGCCATTCGGCAGGTCGAAGACGCGCGTGCGCCCGGCCGCCATCAGCGGTTCCAGCACGTCGCGCAGCAGGCGCTGGTGGTGCGGACGGCGCAGTTCCGGCGCCAGGGCGCCGATGCGCAGGTGCAGCACGTCGCGCACCGCATTGGCGGCCACGCTGTCGCGTACCAGGGCGGCGAGTTCCGCGGCGGCGCGCGTGCCCAGCGCGCGGCGATCGACATCGGCGCCGAGGCCGCTCATGCCCCGCCCGCCAGGCTGCCCTCCTGCGCGGTGATGCCGAGCATGCCGGCCCAGTCGCGCGCCGCCGGGCTCTCGACGCCCGAGAGCACGAGCCGCGCGGGCGCGATCCGCCGCAGCGCGAGCATGGCGGCAGGGGCGGTCAGCGCCTCGGACCAGTGCAGGCGCAGCAGATCGGCCGGCAGGGCGGCGGCATCGAGCAGCGGCAGCAAGGCCGCATCCAACCCTTCCAGCTCCACGCCCCAGCCACGCGCGGCCAGGGCAGCGCGTTTCAGCGCCAAAGCGGGGGGATCGGCGAGTTCCTCCACCGTCAGCGTGGCCATCAGCCGCTGCGGGCCTCCGCCATGGCCCTCGCCACCCGGGGCCATGATGGCGGGCGGCACGGGCAGGTGCAGCGGGCCGCCGCCGGGGGCCGGGGTGCCGAGCAGCGCGCGCGCCTGCGCCGGATCCGCGATGCCGCGCAGCAGCCGCGCCGCCAGGGCCTGGGCGGCGTGGCGCAGCAGATCCGCATCCGCCCCAAGCCCGCCGAGGCGCGCCTGCAGCGCGGCGCGGGCGATCTCGATGCGCAGGAAGCCCGGCCCCTCGGCGCGCCGGCCGAGGCTGCGCTGCAGCAGCGGCGGCAACGGCACGGCGGCGAGCCAGGCATCGAGCCCGGCGAGGTCCGGCCCGGCCTCCCCGGCCTCGCCGGCCGCGTAGTGGCGCAGCGCCGGCAAATCGCGTTCGAGCGACCAGAGATGGGTGGCGCTGCCGCCCAGCAGCCGGTCGAGCAATTGCCGCAGCCGGACCGCGCGCCCGGCCTCGGCGCCGACCAGCACCAGGTCGCCGCCCGGGCCTTCCACCACCTGTCCGCCGGCGGCCTGGGCACCTTCCTGCAACAGCGCCCGGGCGACGCGGCGCTGATGCGCGGCCGCGGGCGTCACGGCGAGCGCCACGCGCCCCGAGCCCTGCCGCAGCGCCTGGCGCAGCGCGACCTGCAAGGGCGCCTCGACCGGCGCGGCGGCGGGGCGTTCGACCAGCAGGGCGGTGCCTGCGTGCATGGAGGCTGCGTGCATGGGTGCTGCGTGCATGATTCTCATGGCCACGGGGCGGCGAGGGCGCCGGCCCGGCCCCAGCTTGGCGCCGGAGAGGTTGAGGAAACCTCAACACCGGCCCCGCCACGGCCGGCTTTGTCACGCGGCCGCCTTGCGCGGTGGGGTTGGGTTGCGCTAGCCAGACGGGATGCAAGGCCCAGCGCCCGCCGACCGCCCGATGCCGGAAATCCCCATGGGCGACCTGGCGGAAGCGATCCGCCAGCTCAAACGCGCCTCCGTGCTCGTGGTGGGCGACGCGATGCTTGACCGCTACGTCTATGGCCAGGTCAGCCGTGTCAGCCCCGAGGCCCCCGTCGCCGTGCTCGGCGTGGAGCGCGAGGTCGCGATGCCCGGTGGCGCGGGCAATGTGGTGCGCAACCTCACCGCGCTGGGTGCCGCGGTCGCCTTCGTCTCGGTGGTTGGCGACGACCAGGCGGGCAGCGACCTCACCGGGCTGATCGGCGGCCAGCCGAATGTCGAGCCCTGGCTACTGGTCCAGGGCGGGCGCGCCACCACCACGAAAACCCGCTTCATCGCCGCGGGCCAGCAATTGCTGCGCGCCGACCATGAGATGGCCGGGCCGATCCATCCGCGCCTCGCCGAGCGCATGGTGCGCATCGCCGCCGATGCGGTGGCCGCGACCTCGGTGATGGTGCTCTCCGACTACAACAAGGGCGTGCTGGCCGGCGATACCGCGCAGAAGCTGATCGCCGCAGCGCGCGCGGCCGGCCGGCGCGTGGTGGTGGACCCCAAGGGCACCGACTATGCCCGCTATGCCGGCGCCGACCTCATCACCCCCAACCGCGCCGAGCTTCGCCAGGCCACGGGCTGTGAGAGCGATGACGAGGCCGCGCTGGTCGCCGCCGCCGAGGGGCTGCGCGCGCAGCACAATTTCGGCGCCGTGCTTGTCACCCGCAGCGAAGATGGCATGACGCTGGTCGAGGCCGCGGGCGTGCGCCATTTCCCCGCCGAGGCCGCCGAGGTGCATGACGTCTCGGGCGCCGGCGACACAGTGGTGGCGGTGGTGGCCGCCGGCCTCGCCGCCGGGCTCAGCCTGCGTGTTGCCGCGCGGCTCGCGAATATCGCCGCCGGCCTCGTCGTCGGCAAGGTCGGCACCGCCGTGGCGCGGGAGGCCGAGCTGCTGGAGGCCCTTACCCCCGAGCGCGGCGCGCTGCGCAAGGTGGTCTCGCGCGCCGGTGCGGTTGAGCAGATCGAACGCTGGCGCCGCCGCGGCTGGCGCGTGGGCTTCACCAATGGCTGCTTCGACCTGCTGCACCCGGGCCATGTGCACCTGCTGGAACAGTCGCGCGGCTGGTGCGACCGGCTGGTCGTCGGGCTGAACAGCGATGCCTCGGTCAAGCGCCTGAAGGGCGCGGCCCGGCCGATCCAGGGCGAGGCGGCGCGCGCCGCCGTGCTGGGCTCCCTCGCCTCGGTCGATCTGGTCAGCGTGTTCGATGAGGACACGCCCGTCGAGCTGATCCGCGCGCTGCGCCCGGATGTGCTGATCAAGGGCGCGGACTATACGGTGGAGACGGTGGTGGGCGCCGATCTCGTCGCCGGCTGGGGCGGCGTGGTCCGCCTGGCCGAGCTGCTGCCCGGCCAGAGCACCACCGCCACCGTCGCGCGCATTAAAGGGTAGAGTACTATCCGTCCAATTGGACGGATTTCGTGCTCTACAACTTATTGTTTCTAGAGCAAGAATTCCGATCGAATGAATCCATTCGATCGGAAATTGCTCTAGCTTCGCCGCGCGGCAGCAGCCGGGCGAGGGAGGCGGCGCGGTCCCCGACCGTCAGCCCGTGCAGCACCCGCGCCCGCCCCGCCGTGCCGAAGCGGCGGCGCTGCTCCTCGGGCATCGTCATCAGCCAGTGCAGGCCCCGCGCAAGCGCCATCTCGTCGCCCGGGGACACCAGATGCCCGGCCTCGGCGGGCAGGACCTCCCGCAGCCCGGGCAACGCGCTGGCCAGCACCGGAAGTTCCAGCGCCATGGCCTGCAGCACGGCGATCGGCACGCCGGCTGCCTCACCGGGCAGGCCCGGCGCGACAAGGCCAAGGTAGCGCGCCCCCTCCGCCGCCACCCAGTCCCGCCCGCGCGCGCCGAGGAAGCGCAGATGGTCCGACACGCCGGCCTCCAGCGCCGTGGCGCGCAGCGTCTCCAGCAGCGGGCCGGCGCCGATGACGTCGATCACCGGCCGCGCCGCCGGGGGCATCCGCGCCAGCGCGCCGATCAGCGCGGCAAGGCCGGATTGTGGCACCAGCGGCGCGAGGCAGAGCAGCCGTCCATTGCGGGACATGCCGGATCCGGGACGGAACCATTGCGCGTCGAGGCCCTGCGGCACGACATGGATGCGCGCGAGCGGCGCAAGGTCGCTCAGCGCGCTCGCCGTCTCGCGGCTCGGTGCCAGCACCAGGTCGGCCGCGCCGAGTTGCAGGGGCAGGTCGGGCGCATCGCCCGCCCCTGTAGCGAGGGAGACCTGCAGCCCCGCCAGCCGCCCGCCGATCAGCGCCGCGGTGGCGCCGGCATCGCTGGTGGTCGCATGGATGCCCGTGCAGCCATGGCGCAGCGCGGCCGCGGCGACGCGTGCGCCGAGCGCCATGGCCTTGCCGGCCGGCATGCTGGTCTGGCGCATCGCCAGCCGCGCCGCGCGGGCGAGGCCGAGTGGGCGGGTGAAGGCGCGCTTGAGCGGGCTCTCCGCCGCCGCTGCCGCCACGCGCCGGGCCTCGGCCAGCAATTCGGCGTCGGCGCCATAGCCCTGCGGGCCGAGCAGGAAGGGCAGGATGGGCCGGCCCAGACTGCGCAGCCCGGCGATCTCAGCCGCGAGCAGCCCCGCGCTGCCGGCATCCCGGTCGGGCTGGCTGGGCAGGAGGTACAGCAAGGGCGTGCGCGCCAGGCTGGTGCGCGGCAGTACGGGGCTCTGTGAATCGAACGGCATCGTCGTGGTCTCCGCTCTGTTTGGGCGGGGACACCGCATGCGCCATGCCATGCAGTTTGCGGCCCCCGGTTGCGGGCGGGACGGCGGGAGGGGCCTCTGGACACGGTTTTTTTGCAATTTGCAGCGCACATTGCCGGCACGGCGCCTGCTGCCACGGACCCAGAAGGGGCTCCTCCGGGGCCGCCAGTCAGCAGATCGACGAGGTCCGCCGTGTCCAACCGTGCCAATGCCCAACCGCGGCTCAGCGTTGTCATCCCCGCGCGCAACGCGCTGCGCTGGCTGCCGGGCGCCATTGCCTCTCTCGGCGGGTCGGCAGATCTCGAGATCCTGGTGGTCGATGACGGCTCCTCGGACAACACCGCGGACTACCTGGCCTCCATCGCCGCGACCGACCGGCGGATCCGCCCGCTCGCCACGCCGGGGCTGGGCCCGGCCGCGGCCCGCAACGCCGCCCTCGCCGTGGCCCGCGCCCCGCTGATCGCCTTCCTCGACGCCGATGACCGCTGGCGCCGTGGCAAGCTCGCCCGGCAGCTCGAGCTGCACCGGCTGCACCCGGAGATGGGCTTCTCCTTCACCGATCACCGCCGCTTCGCCGAGGATGGCACGGAGCTCGGCGCCGGCTTCGCCCGCTGCCCCGCCTTCGCCGCCCGCCACGCCATGCGGCGCGAGGCCTTCCTGCTCGACAGCGACGCCCAGGCCACGATCTACGCCGAGCGGCTGGTCGCGACCTCCACCGTCATGGTGCGCACCGACCTGCTGCGCGCCGTGGGCGGCTTCAACGAGCAGCTCAAGCGTGCCGAGGATTGGGATCTGTGGCTGCACCTCGCGGCCTGCGCGCCGGTGGGCTGCGTGCCGCAGGCGCTGACGGACCGGCTGGTGCGCGCGCGTGATCCCGATGCGCCCGAGATGCTGATGCGCCGCGTCACCGAGGCGCGCGTGGCAGCGGCCTATGCGCCCGCGGTCAGCGCGCTGGATCAGGCGGCGCCGCGGCTGTATCGCCGCAGCCAGCTCGCCAGCCAGGCCGACCATGCGGCGCTGGCGGGCCGGCCGGTGCAGGCCGCCTGGCTGCGCCTCTCCGCCCTGGCGCGCGAGCCCCGCGCGGCGCTGCGCACGCCGCTGGTCGGGCAGCGCCTGTCATGAACGCCATGCTGCGATTGGTGACGGACCGCGCTGAACATCAAGCTTGCGTTGACCCGCACCGCGCGGGATGCGAGAGGTGGATCGTGAGCGTCATAGACCCTGACATCGCCGGACAGCTTGCCGCGGACCTCCCGCGGGAGGATTTCGTGCGCATCCTGCGGACCTTCGAGACCGATCTCGGCCGCCTGGCGCAGGAGCTCGAATCCTCCGTTGCGCAGGGCAACCAGGATGGCTATCGCCGCGCCGCGCACAGCCTGGCCGGTGCGGCCGCGGCGGTGGGCGCGACGCGGCTCGAACGCGTGGCGCGCATCGCGATGGATCACCGCAACCTGGCGGATCCGCGCGCGCTCGCCGTGAGCGTGCGCCAGGAAGCCGCCGCGGCCCTGGCCGAACTCGCCGCCCTGGCCGACAACCCGCCGGGCTCTCGCTAGCCGATCATGGCGGCGGCCGGCGCGCGCATCCTGCTGGTCGAGGATACGCCGACCCAGGCCGAGGTGGCCCGCGCCCTGCTGCGTGATCTGGGCCATGAGATCCGCCTTGCAGAAACCGGTGCCTCGGCCGTGCAGCAGGCGCTGGAGTGGCGGCCCGACGCCATCCTGATGGATATCGAGCTGCCCGATTTCTCGGGCTTCGAGGCGATGCGCCGGCTGCGCGCCGAGGGGCTGGAATCGGCCATCATCGTTGTTACCGCGCATGGCAGCGTGAACCATGCGGTGGAGGCGATGCGCGAGGGCGCGGTCGATTTCATCGTCAAGCCGTTTGCCAAGGCGCGCCTGACCGTCACCTTGCAGAACGCGCTGGAGAAGCGCGCCCTGGTGAGCGAGCTGGCGGAGGTGAAGGCGCAGCTCGCGCGCGATCGCTTCATGGGCTTCATCGGCGCCAGCCCGGCCATGCAGGCGGTCTACCGCACCATCGAGAGTGTCGCCGCCAGCCGCGCCAATGTGTTCATCACCGGCGAGAGCGGCACCGGCAAGGAACTCGCGGCCGAAGCGGTGCACAAGGCGTCGCCGCGCCGCCAGAAACCCTTCGTCGCACTGAATTGCGGCGCCATCCCGCGCGACCTGCTGGAGAGCGAGATCTTCGGCCATGTGAAGGGCGCCTTCACCGGCGCCACCGAGAACCGCCTGGGCGCGGCGCGCATGGCCGATGGCGGCACGCTGTTCCTGGACGAGATCGGCGAGATGCCGCTCGACATGCAGGTGAAGCTGCTGCGCTTCGTGCAAACCGGCAGCTTCCAGCCGGTCGGCGGCTCCAAGGCCGAGAAGGTGGATGTGCGGCTGGTCTCCGCTACCAACCGCGACCCCTGGGCGGAGGTCGAGGCCGGGCGCTTCCGCGAGGATCTCTACTACCGGCTCTACGTCGTGCCGGTGGAGATGCCGCCCTTGCGCGATCGCGGCACCGACGTGCTGCTGATCGCGCGCCATTTCCTCGCCAGCTTCGCGCGGGAGGAGCGCAAATCCTTCCGCGGCTTCGCCCCGGAGGCCGAGCGCGCGCTGCTGGCCTATGGCTGGCCGGGCAATGTGCGGCAGTTGCAGAACGTGATCCGCAACATCGTCGTGCTGCAGGATGGCGCGCGGGTGGAACCCGCCATGCTGCCGCCGATGCTGCTGCGCAGTGGCGGGCCGGCGCCCGCGCCGACTTCGGCCCGCGTGCCGGAGGCCGAGGCCGCGCTGCCCCAGCCCGCCGAGCTACCGCCTGCAGCCCTACCGGTGTCGCTCCCACTGCCGGCCTACGAGCCTGCCGCCGCCCTGGCTCCCGCTCCCTTGGCGCTCGACCCCGCGCCGCAGGTCTTCGAGAAGCTGGCCGTGGTGGAACGCCGCTACATCATGGCCGCGCTCGATCATACCGGGCAGGACATTCCCCGTGCGGCGGCGATGCTCGGCATCAACCCCTCGACCATCTACCGCAAGCTGCAGGCCTGGAAGGCCGAGGACGAGCGCGGCTTGGTGTAATGCGCTTGGCATGACGCCGGTGTCGCCCACATGATGGGGCGTCACGGAGGGTCATGCGCATGGAGCCGCTCGACCACGCTGCCGATCGCAGCATCCGCCGCGCGCTGGGCTTCACCGGCCTCGCCATCGGCACGGTGATGCTCGCGCTGTCCTACGACCTGCCGCTGGCGCTGCGCAGCGGGGCGGATCTGATGGCCCTCGCCGCGGTGGTGCTGCTGGGGATGGCCTGGCGGTCCCGTGGCACCGACCCGCGCGACAGCGAGACCTGGGCCTTGTTCAGCGCCATGCGCCCCGAATTCGCCAATACCCTGCGCCGGACTGAAGCGCAGCGCCTGCTGGCCGCGACGCTGCGCCGCCGCCTGCTCTGGCATGCCGAGCGCGTCGGTGCGGCCGCCGTCGCCCTCTGGGCCCTGATGGGGCTGATGCTGCTCTTGCGCTGAAGGGGCGCTTTACACCCCTGGCGTGCGGTCGCCCTCGCCGAGCGCCTTCTGCATGAAGACCACATCCACCCAGCGGCCGAATTTCAGCCCCGCCGCCTTCAGCACGCCGGCCTGCCGAAACCCCGCCGAGACATGCAGGCCGATCGAGCCGACATTCTCGGAATCGCCGATCACCGCCAGCATCTGCCGGAATCCGGCCGTCTCGGCACGGGCCAGCAGGTGCTCGACCAGCAACTTGCCCACGCCCTGGCCCCGCACATCCTCCCGCACATAGACCGAGTTCTCGGCCGTGTAGCGATAGGCGGAGCGGTCGCGGAACTGGGCGTAATAGGCATAGCCGGCGACCCCGCCGGCCAGGCCCTCGCCCGGCATCGATTCGGCCACCAGCCAGGCCCAGCCGGCCTGCTGCACCTTGGCGAGGCGGGTCGCCATCTCGGCCTCGTCGGGCGGCGTTTCCTCGAAAGTGCCGGTGCCGTGCAGCACATGGTGGGCGTAGATGGCGGTGATCGCCGGCAGGTCGGCGGCAACGGCGTCGCGGATCAGCATCTGCTCTAGACCGCCAGCCGCAACTCGGCGGCGAGCTTCTCGGCCGCCGCCAGCAGCGCGCGGTCGCGTCCTGGGGCGGCGGCGAGCGACAAGCCCACGGGCACGCCCTCGACCTTCGAGGCCGGCAGCGTCACCTCGCACAGCCCGGCGAGGCCGGCGATGGCGGTGACGCCCATGGTGCGCTCACGCACTGCCTGCTGCGATTCCAGGTTGATGTCGAGCTTGGGCGCCGGCACCGGGGAGGTCGGGTAGATCAGCACCGCGCCGCCCGCCAGCAGGGCGCGGGCGCGCATGCGGAACATGTCGCGGAAGGCGCGGCCGGCGGCGGCGCGCACCGGGTCGGTCGCCTTCGCGGCGGCGAAGCGTTCCTGCACGCCCGGGCCGAGGGCGGGGCGCATCGCGCTGATCCAGGCACCCAGGCTGGCCCAGGCTTCCTCCGCCTGGGCGGCGCGGAAATGCTCGTAGAACTGGTCGAGCCCCTCGGGCGCGATGTGGATGGACAGGCTCGGGCCGAAGACGCGCTCCGCCGCGCCCAGCGCGCCGACCAGCGCGGTGGCGGTCTGCGGCACGGCGTTCACCCAGGCCTCCTGCACCTTGAGCAGCGGGCCAAGCGCGCCCTCACCACCGGAGGGCAGCAGCACCTCGCCCACCCGGCGCAGGATGCTGGCACTGCGCGCCATCCAGCCGGCCGTGTCGAAAGAAGGCCCGAGCGGGCAGGCGCCGGTCAGGTTCACCGCGCCCCAGCTCGGGCGGATGCCGAACAGGCCACAATAGCTTGACGGGATGCGCACCGAGCCACCGGTGTCGGTGCCCAGCGCGAAATCCACCAGCCCGGCACCCACCGCCGCGGCCGAGCCGCAGGAGGAGCCGCCGGGGAAGCGATCCGGCGCGGCCGGGTTGATCGGCGTGCCGTACCAGACATTCTCGCCGGTCAGCCCGTAGGCGAGCTCGACGGTCTTGGTCTTGCCGCGCAGGCTCGCGCCCGCCTGGGTCAGCGCCAGGATGGCGGGTGCGGTGGCGGCGGCCGGCGCATGGGTGCGCGCCCAATCCGGGTTGCCGTAGCCGGTGGTTGCCCCGGCCACGTCGAACAGATCCTTGACCGCGAATTCCAGCCCCGCGAGGGGGCCTTCGGCCGCGCCCGGCAACTCAACGCGCGGACCCGGCACGAAGGCGCCGACCCGATCCTCGAAAGCACGCGGCATGGTAATGCTCCCCGACCATCCCGATGAGGGTATGACCCTGCGTCAGGACGGCCCGAAAGACAACCGGCGCGGCGGCTGTCTCAGGTCATTGGCAGCAGCGCGGCCTTGGTGAGCAGCGCGGCGAGCGTGGCCAGCGCCAGCGCCCCGCCCTGGGTCAGGCGCGTGGCGCCCAGGCCATAGACGATGGTCGCGGCGATCAGGCCCCAGGCCACGATCTCGCTGAACTCGGCGGTGGTGTCGATTCCGGTCACGAGGCCCTCCTGCGCAGTCGCACGCCTCCAGGGGCGCCGTGACGATCCTGTCACAACGCCGTCACCTATCCCAGCGCAATTTTCGGACTCAGGCCTGGTCGCGCGCCTCGACCATCGCGGCGCTGAGCGAGGTGCGCGGCCGGCCGGCATGGTCCCAGTTCGCGTCATCGAGCCAGGCGGCGATGGCGTTGCGTCGCGCCGGCCATTCGCTGTCCAGGATCGAGAACCAGGCAGTATCGCGCCGCCGGCCCTTCACCACGACATGCGCCCGGTGCGTGCCCTCCGGCACGAAGCCCAGCCGGTGCGCTGCGGCGACAGAGGGCGCGTTCAGCGCGTTGCACTTCCACACCAGGCGCCGATAGCCCAGGTCGTCCATCGCGTGGCGCATCAGCAGGAACATTGCCTCGGTCGCCGCGCGGGTGCGCTGCAGGCGGGGGGCGAACCAGATATGGCCGATCTCGATCGCGGCGTTGGCGGGCTGGATCTCCATCAGCGTCAGCCAGCCCGAGACCGCGCCCGAACTGTGGGGCCGCACTGCCCAGGCCATCGGGTCGTGCTGCGCGGCGAAGGCGGCGACATGGCGGCGCATCGCGGCCTCATCCGCGAAGGGGCCGTAGCCGAGATAGGCCCAGCTCGCGCCCGCCGTATCGGCCTGGGATGCCTGGAACAGCTCCGGCGCGTGGCGCACGGCCAGGGGTTCGAGCGTGACGACCGCGCCGCGATGGGGGATGCGCGCGGGCAGGGGGCGCGGCGTGGCATCGACCTCGGGGCCGACGGGAGGATTGGACATGGGCGAAAACTCCGCGGGGCGGCGAAGCATCGGCCAAAATTGCGCCAGCGCAAGGCGGCGCACCGCACTGCGTTGCAGGGTGCCGCCGTTTCCGCCTAGGAGTGCGCATGAGCGCCGACACCCTCACCCGCCCCGACCAGTCCCTGGCCCCGAACGGCTTCTTCCTGGAATCCGTGCTGAGCGTGCATCACTGGAC
>Ga0315900_10005959_pt1 | contig 16548 bp, 17 predicted proteins | sample LakEriMetagenome_FD_203521 | JGI IMG/M metagenome (GOLD analysis project Ga0315900, IMG submission 203521) | Freshwater fungal communities from buoy surface, Lake Erie, Ohio, United States - Buoy 12 MA114 | ecosystem: Environmental > Aquatic > Freshwater > Lake > Lake biofilm | place: USA: Lake... | reverse complement strand
TTCCTGGCCGACAACGCCAACCGCACCGCGCCACCGGCCGAGCGCGTGATCATCTTCGACGAGGCCCAGCGCGCATGGGATGCGCAGCAGGCCATGCGCGACACGCAGCGCCGAGTCAGCACGCTGCGCATGAGCGAACCCGCACATGCGCTGGAGATCATGGCGCGGCATGATGGCTTCGCGGGCATCGTTGCGCTGATCGGCAATGGGCAGGAGATCAACACGGGCGAGGCCGGTCTGCGCGAATGGGGCGCGGTGATCGCAGCCCATCCCGGCTGGCACGCTGTCGCTCCCGCGCGCGCGCTCGGCGCGGCGGATCGCGCGCAGCGCCTCGCGGATTCACCACCCGCCTGGCTCACCCTCGATGAGGATCTCGACCTCACCGTCTCCTTGCGCAGCGTGCGCGATGAACGCGCGGCGCGCTGGGTCGATGCCGTGTTGCGCGATGCGCGGGCCGAGGCGCGCGCCCTGGCCGAGGAAGGGCCTCTGCCCTTCCTGCTCACCCGCTCGCTTGACACCGCGCGCAGGACACTGCGCCGCCTGACGCCGGGGCTGCGCCGCGCCGGCTTCGTGCGCTCCTCCGGCGCCAGGCGCCTGCGCGCGGAAGGCTTCGAGGCGCAGCTCATCGGCACGGAGGAGCCCGTGGCCTGGTTCCTCGAACGCTGGCCCGACATCCGCGCCTCTGACGCGCTGGAGGTCGCCGCGACGGAATATGCGTGCCAGGGGCTTGAGCTCGATACCGTCGGCCTGGCCTGGGATCTCGATTTCCGCCGCGGCGCCGGGGCATGGTCGGCACGGCGCTTCGCGGGCAATGCCTGGCATCGCGAGGTGAAGGAGCATGATTTCGTGCGCAACACCTATCGCGTGCTGCTGACCCGCGCGCGCTACGAAACCGTGATCTGGGTGCCGCGCGGCAGCCCGCCGGAGGACCCCTTCCACGACCCCACCCGCGATGCCCGCGACTACGACGCAATCGCCGATTTCCTCCTGGCATGCGGCGTGCAGCCGCTGGAGGAGGCCCCCGCGCTGGCATCCCCAGCCAGAATCAGCCTGCTTTGACCAGCCGCGCTTGATATCGCGCAAGGCGCGGCCGTCAGGCCCGTGCCACTCAGGCGCGACACATCCGCAGGACCGGAAACATGCATCAGGATTGGCCCGCCCTTGCCGCCGGGCTCTCGGCGCCGCTGAAGGAATTGCGCGGCGGCGCCGCGGAGGTGATGAAGGGTTTCGGCGCCATCGCCCGCGCCGCGCTGGAAGCCAAGGCGCTCGACACCAAGACGAAGGAGTTGATCGCGCTGGCCATCGCCGTGGCGACGCGTTGCGATGCCTGCATCGCCTTCCACGCCGAGGCCGCCGTGCGCCACGGCGCGACGCGCGAGGAGGTAATGGAGACCCTGGGAATGGCGATCTACATGGGTGCCGGCCCCTCGGTGATGTACGCCGCCCAGGCCGTGGAAGCCTTCGACCAATACAAGGCCAAGGCCGGCTGAGGCAGCGACGGCGCGGCCGCGCGCTGCTATCCTGCCCCGATGCGCTTCCTAATTCTCCTCCTCCTGCTCCTGGCCGCGCCAGCGGGCGCTGCCGAGATCAAGCTCGCCAGCTGGAACATCGCCTGGCTGACGCTCAAGCCAGCCGGGCATCCCGATTTGCCGCGCGACCTCTACACCCGCTCGCCGCAGGACTTTTCCCTGTTGCGCCAATATGCGGATCGGCTGGCCGCGGATGTCATCGCGCTGCAGGAGATCGATGGCGCGGAGGCCGGCGCGCGCGTCTTCGACCCGGCACGCTACGCCATCCACCTCACCGATGAGCGCGACGTGCAGCGCCCCGGCTTCGCCGTCAGCCGCGCGCTGCGCTTTACCGCGAATCGCGACCTCGTGGAGCTCGACATCCGCGCCAGTGCGCGGCGCAGCCTGCGCCGCGGCGCCGACATCACGGTGGAAGCGCCAGGGGGCGCTAGGCTGCGCCTGCTCTCGGTGCATCTCAATGCCGGGTGCCGCGAGGATGCTTTCGGTCCCGGTGGCACCAGCGATTGCGAGGGGCTGGCCCGCCAGGCCGAGATCATCGCGCGTTGGGCGGCCGAGCGGCAGCGCGAGGGCGTGGCCTTCGCCATCCTCGGCGACTTCAACCGCCGCATGAATGAGCGCGACGACTTCCTCCGCATCGTCGAGGCCGCGGCCCCCGTGCTGCGGCCTACCGCCGGCCTCTCCTCCCCCTGCTGGGCGGATGCGCGGGGCGGGCGGCCCTTCATCAGCCATATCCTGCTCGGCGGTGCGGCGCGCGAATGGCTCACGCCGCGCAGCTTCGCCGTGCTCGCCTATGCCGAGCGCGAGCGCAGCTACCGTGAGCGCCTGTCCGACCATTGCCCGATCAGCGTCCGGCTCAACCTGCCGTGACACCGGGCTTCGCGCGGCTCACCCTGCCGCTGGCCGGGCTCAACTTCGTCAACCAAGCGGCCCGCACGCTGATCGCGGTGATCGGGCCGATGCTGGCGCTGGAATTCGCGCTCTCGGCCAGCGAGCTGGGGCTGCTCGCGGCCATGTTCTTCGCCGCTTATGCGGTCGCGCAGCTGCCCGTCGGGCTCGCGCTCGATCTGTGGGGGCCGCGGCGGGTGCAGACCGTGCTGGGGCTGGTCTCGGCGGCGGGCTTCCTGATCTGCGCGCTGGCCACGGGCAGCCTGATGCTCGCACTCGGGCGCGTGATCACCGGGCTGGGTGTCTCGGCCGGATTGATCGCGATGCTGAAGGTCAACACGCAATGGTATCCGCGCGACCGCGTGGCGGGGCTGACGGGGCTTGGCGTCTTCATCGGCGCCTGCGGCGGCGTGGCGGCGACGGTGCCGGTAGCCTGGCTCATGCCCCTGCTGGGCTGGCGCGGCATCTTCGGCCTGCTCGCCGCCCTTTCCACGGTTGTGAGCCTGTGGATCTTCCTCAGCGTCCCGGATCGCGGACCCGGCGCGCCGCCGCCCCCGCGCCGGCGGCTGGGGGCGGAGATGGCGGAGTTCGGGCGCATCTTCCGCCACCCGGCCTTCCTGGTCTTCGTGCCTTCGGTGGCGCTGCTCTCGGCGCTGCACTTCACCTATCAGGGGCTTTGGGCGGGGCCATGGCTGCGCGATGTCGGCGGGCTGGCCGAGGGGCCGCGCGCGATGCTGCTGCTGGTCTACGCGCTGGGGCTCATGGTCGGCAGCGCGGTGACGGGCCAGGCGGCCTCCTTCCTGCAACGCCGCGGCGCGAGCCCGATGCTCGTGCCCTACTGCGCCATGTCGGGCATGGCGGTGTTGCAGATCGTGCTGGGCTTCCTGCCGCCGAGTTCGCCCATCGCGCTCGGCGTACTGTGGTTCTGCTTCTCGCTTTGCGGCGCGGCGGGGCCGGCCGGCTATACGGCGATCAGCCAGCGCTTCGGCGCGGATCTGGCAGCGCGGGTGGCCACCGCGATCAACGCGGCGATGCTCGCCATCGTCTTCGTGCTGCAGAACGCGATCGGCTGGATCCTCGATCTCTGGCCGCGCACGGCGGAGGGGGGCTGGGCCGCCATCGGCTATTCCTGGGCCTTCGCGATGACGCTGTTGTTGCAGTTGATTGCCGCCGGGGTGATGCTCGCCGGGCGAAGGGTCTGAAAGGGCGCCCATGAAGAAGAATGTCGAGGAGATCCTCGCGCGCTACCGCGTGGAGGATGGCCGCAAGTTCAAGCTCAAGCATTTCGATCCCGGCGATACGGCCGGGCTCGACCTCTCCAAGGCCGATGCGAATGCCATGCTGGCGCGTGGCGTGAAGCATCTGGCCGAGCAGCAGGACAAGCTCTACGCGCAGGATCGCTGGTCGGTGCTGTGCATCTTCCAGGCGATGGATGCGGCCGGCAAGGATGGTGCCATCAAGCACGTCTTCTCGGGGGTCAACCCTCAGGGCTGCCATGTCGTGCCCTTCAAGGCGCCGACCTCGGCCGAGCTCGACCATGATTTTCTCTGGCGCCACGTCACCGCCCTGCCGGCGCGGGGCATGATCGGCATCCATAACCGCAGCTGGTACGAGGAAGTGCTGGTCACGCGCGTGCATCCCTCGATCCTCGAGAACCAGAAACTGCCGCCGCGTATGCTCTCGAAGAAGATCTACGACCAGCGGCTGGAGGACATCGCGAATTACGAGGGCTATCTCGGTCGCCAGGGCACGGTGGTGCTGAAGTTCTTCCTCAATGTGAGCAAGGAGGAGCAGAAGAAGCGCTTCCTCAGCCGCATCGACGAGCCCGAGAAGAACTGGAAGTTCAGCCATGCCGACGTGACCGAACGCGGGCATTGGGACGACTACCAGAAGGCCTATGAGACGGCGATCGGCGCCACCGCCACCAAGGCCGCGCCTTGGTATGTGGTGCCTGCCGACAGCAAGTGGTTCACGCGCCTCGTCGTTGTCGCCGCCATCGCGCGCGCGCTGGAGGGGCTCGAGTTGCACTACCCAAGGTTGGACGACGTTGCGCGCCAGCGCCTCAAGGAAGTGCGCGAGGAACTGGCGAAGAGCTAGGGAAGGTCACGCCATCCCCCAGCGTGCGGCTCACGCCATCCCGCCGCGTGCGGCGATCGGCCAGAGGCACTCCACGCGCCCGCGCCGCACGCCGACATACCAGTCGTAGCGATCCACCGTCGGGTCGCAATGGCCGGGGATCAGGCGCAGCTTCTCGCCGAGCCTGGGCATCGCCGCCGGATCCTCGCCCTTGAGGTTGCCGTGCTCGTCCGAGGCGCCGACATAGGCGACGCCCGGATGGCCATGCAGCAGCGGCAGGCCGCTATCCACCGCCACCGCCTTGTGCCCGGCATCGACCACGCAGAAGCCCGGGCGCGGCGCGCTCATGACCTGCGCCAGCACGAAGAGCGCATGGCGGAAGGGCGGCGGGTCCTCGTTGCGCGCGTAATCCGCATCCATGAAGGCGTAGGAGCCGGCCTGGATCTCGTTCCAGATGCCGCTCGCCGCCTCATGCGCGAAGGTGCCGGTGCCGGCACCGCCGATGATGGCGCAGGCGAGGCCGCGTTGGCGCAGTTGCTCGACGGTGCGGCGCGTGCCCTCGGCCGCGCCGGCGATGGCGGCGTGGCGCTGCTCGGGCGTGCGGCGATGCTGCGCGCTGCCGTGATAGGATTGCAGCCCGCCGAAGATGAGGTGCGGGCTGGCGGCGATGCGCTCGGCCAGCGCCACGGCGGCCGGGCCGGGTTCCACGCCGCAGCGGCCGGCGCCGCAATCGATCTCGACGAGGACGGTCATGCGCTGCCCGGCATCCGCCGCCGCCGCCTCGATCGCCGCGATGCCGGCAAGGTCATCGGCGCAGACGGCAACCTTGGCGATGCGCGACAGGGCGGCGAGGCGCGCGAGCTTGCGCGGCGCGATCACCTCATTGCTCACCAGGATATCCGGCACGCCGCCCCAGGCCAGCGCCTCGGCCTCCGCCACCTTCTGCACGCATTGGCCCACCGCGCCGCGTCGCATCTGGTGCAGCGCGACCACGGCCGATTTATGCGTCTTGGCATGGGCGCGCAGCTTCGTGCCGGTGGGGGCAAGCAAGGCGGCCATGGTGTCGAGGTTGTGCTCGAAGGCGTCGAGGTCGAGCACCAAGGCGGGGGTGTCGATATCCTCCTCACGCATGCCGGGTTCGGCGGGGGGGTGTTGCAGCATGGCGGGGCCTCGGGGTTGCGCTTCGCGCGCAGATTGGCACGCTCCCGACCAGGGAGACAGCCGGGATGGATTTTTCGCTGAGTGAGTCGCAGCAGGCCCTGCTGGAGCAGGTCACGCGGCTCTGCGCCGGCTTCGATGAGGGCTATTGGCTGGCGGCGGATCGCGCGCATCGCTTCCCGGTGGAGTTCCACGCGGCCATGGCAGCGGGCGGGTGGCTCGGCATCTGCATGCCTGAGGCGCTGGGCGGCGCGGGGCTCGGCGTCACCGAGGCCGCGCTCATGATGCAGGCGGTGGCACAGTCGGGGGCCGCGATGTCGGGTGCGTCGGCCATCCACATGAACATCTTCGGCCCCATGCCGGTGGTGGTGCATGGCACGTCCGCGCAGCAGGCGCGGATGCTGCCGCCGCTGATCTCGGGCGCCGAGAAGGCCTGCTTCGCGGTGACCGAGCCGAATACCGGGCTCGACACCACGCAGCTGCGCACCTTCGCGGAGAAGCGCGGCGACAGCTACGTGGTACAGGGGCAGAAGGTTTGGATCAGCACCGCACAGGTGGCGGATCGCGTGCTGCTGCTGGCGCGCACCACGCCGATCGAGCAGGTGAAGAAACGCAGCGAGGGGCTTTCGCTGTTCTTCACGCGCCTCGATCGCGCCCATGTCGAGATCCGCGAGATCCCGAAGATGGGCCGCCATGCGGTGGATTCGAACCAGCTCTTCATCGATGGCCTCGTGGTGCCCGAGGCCGATCGTATCGGCGAGGAAGGCAAGGGCTTCGACTACATCCTGCATGGGCTGAACCCGGAACGAATCCTCGTCGCCGCCGAGGCGGTGGGCATCGGCCATGCCGCCATCGCCCGCGCGGCGCGCTATGCCGGGGAGCGCATCGTCTTCGGTCGGCCCATTGGGCAGAACCAATCCATCCAGCACCCGCTCGCGGAATGCTGGATGGAGCTGGAAGCCGCGCGGCTGATGGTGATGCAGGCCGCCTGGCGCTACGACCAGGGCCTGCCCTGCGGGGCGGAGGCGAATGCGGCGAAGTATCTGGCCGGCGAGGCGGGCTTCAAGGCGTGCCAGCAGGCGGTGATGACGCTGGGCGGCTATGGCTATGCGCAGGAATACCACCTCGAGCGGCTGCTGCGCGAAAGCCTGATCCCGCGCATCGCCCCCGTCAGTCCGCAACTCGTCCTGTGCTACATCGCCGAGCGCGTGCTCGGCCTGCCGCGGAGCTATTGATGATGGACCTCGCCTCGCTCGAAGCCGCGGCGCGGCGTGTGGAAACGCCCTGCCATGAGGGGCAGATGGTCTGGCGCCTGTGGAATGAGGGCGCGGGCGATCCACTGCTGCTGCTGCATGGCGGCAATGGGTCCTGGCGGCATTGGGCGCGCAACATCGGGCACTTCGCCGCGACTCGCTGCGTCATCGCGCCCGACCTGCCCGGGTTGGGGGAAAGCGCGCTGCCGCCCGACCCGCAGGAGCCCGCCTCGGTCGCGCGCATGGTGGTGCAGGGCCTGCCCGCAGTGGTGGGCGATGCGAAGGTCGATCTGGTCGGCTTCTCCTTCGGCGCCAATGTCGGCGGGCAGGCGGCGGCGATGCTGGGCCATGATCTGCGCAGCCTGACGATCGTGGGCGCGGGGTCGCTCGGGCTCGAGCGCGCGGTGACGCCGCTGCTCAAGATCCGTGACAAGGAGGGCGAAGAACGCATCGCCGCACACCGCGCGAATCTGCTGGCGCTGATGATTGCGGATGCGCAAAAAATCGATGCGCAGGCGCTGGAAATCCAGGAGTGGAACACGGTGCATGCGCGCTTCCGCTCGCGCGGCTTCGCCAGCGCGGCACAGTTGAAGGAGGCGCTGGGCCGCGTCGTCGTGCCCGTCGCCGCGCTGTGGGGCGCGGCCGACCAGGTGGCGATCACCACCATGCAGGGCAGGCTCGACGCGGTGCGGGAGATGCAGCCCAAGGCACGCACCGCGCTGATTCCGGGCGCGGGGCATTGGGTGGCCTATGAGGCCGCCGAGGAATTCAATGCGCAGCTTGGCGCATGGCTCAGCGCGCCGGCATAGCGCCCATGCGTTCGCCGTAGCGCGCGTGCCAGCCCTCGCCCTGCACCCAGGCGAGGAAGTTCTCGCGGCTCGGCGCGACATCGGTCACCGCGCAGATGCTACGCCAGGCGAGCGCATGCATGCAGGAGGTGACTGGCGCCTCCCCCACGAAGGGCTGGCCACGGATCGGCCCCAGCGTGGGCATGCCCGTGCCGAGCATCGCCACCGCCTGCACGCGCCCCGCCGGCAGGGCGGCGAGTGCGGCGGCCGCGCCGGCCGCGCTCATGGCGTAGATCGGGTGGAAGCTGCCATCCGCCATCGCCCCGCGCGAGACCTCGGCCACCTCGAAGCCCCGCGCCTGCCAATAGCCGATAGCGGCCTGGGTGAGGTCGTCCGGATAGGGGGAAACCAGGCCGATGCGCGTCGCCCCCACCGCGTGGAAGGCGTCGCAGACCGCGCGTGCGGCGGTGATGACGGGGATGCCGAGGCGATCCTCCATGCTGGCGACCAGCGCGTCTTCTTCCGCCACGCCGGCATAGTAGCTGGCGCCGGTGCAGGCGAAGGCGAGCGCCTTGATCGGCGCATTGGCGAATTGCGCGGCGGCACCCGGCAGGTCGCGCAGATAGTCGAGCAGCCGCGCGATGATGGTGGGCTTGGTGCTGGTCATGCGCGCATTGAGCATGGCGATTCCGGGTGGCCAGAGGATGGCGAATTCCGGCTCGACGGTGGTGTTGGCCTGCGGCGTCAGCACGCCGACCAAGCCAAGGGGCGCGTATTCGACGCTCATGCAGGGTCCTCCGCACCGCGCAGGCGCGCGGCGATTCGATGGGGGGTGGCGGGGTCGGACTCGCCGCGCCAGGCCACATGCCCGTCGGGGCGCAGCAGCACGAGCGGACGCTGCATCAGCGCGCGCGCGGTGGCGTCCGTCACGGCGCGCTCGGTGACCGGCATGGCCGCGCTGCGCAGCGCCGCGACCAGCCCCGGCGCGGTGGCGCCCGGCGCGCGCAGCAGCGTGAATCGCTGGCGATCCACAAGGTCGAGCGTGCTCGCGCCATCTTCCATCCAGCCATGCGGGAAGCGGCTGCCCGGCCAGGTGCTCGGGATCACCTGGGTCGGGTCGTCGGGCGGTTCCGGCGTGCCATCCGGCACCACGATGGGGCTGTCGGCGTAGCGATAGCCCAGATGCGTGCCCGCACTGTTGAACTGCTTCGCCATCCACAGGATGCGCTTGCGCAGCGCGTCGCGCGCGGCCGGCGATTCGGCGAGGTCGGCAGGCGTCTCGCCCATCACCATGTCGATGCGGTCGGAATTGTTGGCGCTGATCACGCTGTTGCGCCAGGCCACTGGCTTGCGCTCGGCCTCGTAGCTGTCGAGCAGCGCGGGCCCGGCCCAGCCCTTTTCGACGGCGGCAAGTTTCCAGGCAAGGTCGATGGCATCCCCAATGCCGGTGTTCATCCCCACGCCGCCGGTCGGCACGAAGAGATGCGCCGCATCGCCGGCGAGGAAGACGCGCCCCGCGCGCCAGCGATGCGCCACCGATTGGTGGTGATGCCAATGCGTCGTCGCCAGCAACTCGAAATCGAAGGGCCGGCCCATGGCGCGGTGGAGCACCGTGGCCGCGTCCTCCTGCCCGGCCTCGCGCGCGGGGTCCGCCCAGTAATGCTGGTAGTTCCAGGTCTCGCGCCCGTCGATCGCGGTGAAGACGCCGAAGGCATCGGGCGAGAGGCAGAAATAGAGGTTGGCGAGGCCCTTGCCGTGCGTCGCCAGGAAATCCGGCGCGCGGAACAGGTAGCTGACATTGCTGCGCATCCGCCCGCGCCCGCCCATGCGGATCCCAAGCGCCCGCCGCACGCCAGACGGCCCGCCATCGCAGGCGACGAGGAAGCGCGCGCGCAGGCTCTCCTGCGCGCCATCGGCGGCACGCTCGATGCTGGCGGTCACACAATCGGCATCCTGGTTGAAGCCGCTGTGGCGCCAGCCATGGCGGAGTTCGAGCAGGGGCTGGCGCCGGGCCTCCGCCAGCAGCACCGGCTCCAGCGCCTGTTGCCCGATCTGCGTCTTGCCCCAGGGCGACCAGGCCAATTCGCGAAACCGCGCCACGGCCTCGGGCGCGCGGCGGCGCACGGCGGCCAGGCCCGGCGAGCGGAAGCGGTGCAGTTCCTGCCCCGCCAGGCGATCGCAGAAGAGGATGAAGTAGTCCTCCTCCTGCTGCATGGCGGCGTCCGCCACCTTGAGGTCGAGCCGGTCCCAGGCGCGGAAATGCTCCATCGATCGCGCGCCGAGCAGCGTCGCCTTGGGGTGCGGCGTGGGGCCGGTGCGCTCCTCGACCAGCACGGCACGCACGCCCGCACGCGCCAGCGCGATGCCGAGACACAGCCCGACCGGCCCGCCGCCCACGATCGCCACCGGCCAGTCCTGCATCGCCACCCTCCCGAGCCGTGCGCGCATGGTATAGAGCTTGGGCAAAGCCGCCATCCGGGAGCCAAGACATGCTGAACCGCCGTTCGATCCTCGCGCTGCCCGCGCTGCTGGCCGCGCCGCGCATCGCGAGCGCGCAGCCCGCCGGCTGGCCGGCGCGGCCGGTGCGCGTGATCGTGCCCTTCCCGCCCGGCGGCACCACGGATTTCATCGCGCGGCTGGTGACCCAGCGCCTCGCCACCGTCTTCGGCCAGGGCTTCGTGATCGAGAACCGCGCCGGCGCCGGCGGCACGGTGGGCTCCGACGTGGTGGCGAAGAGCCCGCCCGACGGCTACGCGCTGGTCATCTCCAACATCGCGAGCTTCGGCGTGGGGCCGAGCGTCTATCGCACCATGCCCTATGACAGCGTGCGCGACTTCAGCCACATCGCGCTGATGGCCGAGATCCCCTCGGTGCTGGCCGTGAATGCCGCGAGCCCGATCCGCACGCTGGCCGATTTCATCGCGGCCGCGAAGGCACGCCCGGGCATCAGCATCGCCTCGCCCGGCAATGGCACATCGAGCCATGCGAAGCAGGTGATCCTGCAGCGCTCGGCGGGGATCGAGACGACGCATATCCCCTATCGCGGCTCGGGCCCGATGATGAACGATCTGACCGCCGGGGCGGTGGAGGCGATGATCACCACCCTGGTCGAGGCCGGGCGCAATGAGCGCTTCCGCCTGCTCGCGGTGACCGCCGATGCGCGCGTCGCCGGCTGGCCGGATCTGCCGACCTTCAAGGAACTCGGGCACCCGGACCTGGTGGCCTCGACCTGGTTCGGCCTGTCGGGCCCGGCGAACATGCCCGCCCCCCTGGTCGAGCGGCTGAATGCCGAGGTGCTGGCCGCCCTCGCTTTGCCCGAGATCAGCGCCCGGCTGGTCGAGACCGGCGCGACGCCGCGCCGGATGAGTGCCGCGGAATACACCGCCTTCATCGCCGCCGAGGTGCGCCGCTGGGCCGAGGTCGTGCGCGTCGGCAATATCCGCGCCGAATGAGCGAGGCCGAGAAGCTCCCCGGCCCGCCACAGGCGCCCCCTGGCAAGACGCCGGCCCAACTGGCGCGGGAGGCCAAGCTGGCGGCGGCGCTGCGGGAGAATCTGCGCCGCCGCAAGGCGCAGGCGCGGGCCCGGGCCGAGGGGTCGCCCAAGCCGGCCGAGCCGGAGCGGCGCTAGCCTTCCGCCCCCGGCTGGGCTACCCCCCCTCTCTCGCAGCCGCCTGAGAGATCGCACCGCCCATGTCCATCATGCCCGACACCTGGATCCGCCGCATGGCGCAGGAACAGGCCATGATCACGCCCTTCGTCGAGAGCCAGCGGCGGGAGGGCGTGATCTCCTACGGCCTGTCCTCCTACGGCTACGACGCGCGGCTCGCCGATGAGTTCAAGATCTTCACCAATGTGGACAATGCGCTGGTCGATCCGAAATCCTTCTCGGAGGCCGGCTTCGTCACCCGCAAGGGCGATACCTGCATCATCCCGCCCAACAGCTTCGTGCTCTGCCACACGGTGGAATACTTCCGCATCCCGCGTGACGTGCTGGTGATCTGCCTGGGCAAATCCACCTATGCGCGCTGCGGGCTGATCGTGAACGTCACGCCCCTGGAGCCCGAATGGGAGGGCCAGGTGACGATCGAGATCTCCAACACCACGCCGCTGCCCGCGCGCATCTACGCGCATGAAGGCATCTGCCAGTTCCTGTTTCTCCAGGGCTCGGCCCCGCCGGAGGTCAGCTACGCCGACCGCAAGGGCAAATACATGGGCCAGCGCGGCGTCGCGCTGCCGAAGCTCTGATGGACCGGATCCGCATCCGCGGCGGCAAGCCGCTCTCGGGCAATATCCCCATCGGGGGTGCGAAGAACGCCGCGCTGCCGTTGATGGCCGCGGGGCTGCTCAGCGACGGGCCGCTGACGCTGACCAACGCGCCGGATTTGGCGGACATCGCCACCATGCGCAACCTGCTGGCCCAGCACGGGCTGAGCGTGGTGCATGACAAGCAAACGCGGCGCATCACGCTCTCGGGCGCGGCGACCAGCCTCGAGGCGCCTTATGATCTGGTGCGCAAGATGCGCGCCTCGGTGCTGGTGATGGGCCCGCTTGTGGCGCGATTCGGCGAGGCGAGGGTTTCGCTGCCCGGCGGCTGCGCCATCGGCACGCGGCCCGTGGACCTGCATATCAAGGGCCTGGAGCAGATGGGCGCGGTCTTCGACCTCGAAGGCGGCTACATGCATGCGAAGGCACCGCAGGGCCTGAAGGGTGCGCGCATCATCTTCCCGCAGGTCAGCGTGGGCGCCACCGAGAACCTGCTGATGGCCGCGACCCTGGCCGATGGCGTGACCGAACTGGCGAACGCGGCGCGTGAACCCGAGATCGGCGACCTCGCCATGTGCCTGATGCGCATGGGCGCGCGGATCGAGGGCATCGGCACGGACCGGCTGGTGATCGAGGGCGTGAAGCGCCTCGACGCCGCGACGCACCCGATCATCCCCGACCGGATCGAAGCCGGCACCTATGCCTGCGCGGCCGCCATCACGGGCGGTTCCGTGCTGCTCGAAGGTGCCCGGATGGTCGATCTGGGTGCGGTGGTGCGCGTGATGCGCGAGGCTGGCATCGACGTGGCCGAGGAGCATGGCGGGCTTCGCGTCACGCGCACGAACGGGTTGCGCGGCGCCGATGTGATGACCGAGCCCTTCCCCGGCTTCGCCACCGACATGCAGGCGCAGTTCATGGCGCTGATGTGCGTGGCCGAGGGCGCCTCGATGATCACCGAGACGATTTTCGAGAACCGTTTCATGCATGTGCCGGAGCTGACGCGCATGGGTGCCCGCATCAAGTTCCACGGGCAATCGGCCATCGTGCGCGGCGTGCCGAAGCTCTCCGGCGCGCCGGTGATGGCAACCGACCTACGCGCCTCGGTTTCCCTGGTGCTGGCCGGGCTGGCGGCGCAGGGCGAGACGATCGTCAACCGCGTCTATCACCTCGACCGCGGCTACGAATCGCTTGAGCGCAAGCTCTCCGCCGTGGGGGCGGAGATCGAGCGGCTGCCGAGCTAGGCCTTACAGCCGCACGCCTGTGGTGGCGAAGCGCTCATCCGCCGTCTGCTGGAAATTCTTGTTCAGCACGACATAGGCGCCATAGGCGATGACGAGGGCAGCGAAGCTGCCCAGGAATACGGACTTCATGATGGCGGTCTCCCCAGAAACCTTGCTTGTCAGGACGTTATTGCGGCAGGCCGCGTGAGTGGCAAGAGCCCTTCGGCCTCGGCCAGTTCCTCGGGGGCATTGGCGTTGAAGAAGGGGTCGTAGGGCTCGGTGGGCCAATCGGCATGGGCCACGCCGTGGCGCGCGGTCCAACGGTCGATCTTGCGCTCGCCGGCCAGCAGCGCGGCGCGCAGATCGGCCCGCAGGGACACGGGCCAGAGCCCGATGGGCGGATGCGCCTGCCCGCCCGAGCGGGCGCAGGCGAGCGGCACGACAGCCTCCTCCCGCGCCCCATGCAGCCGGGCGACGAGATCGGCCGGGATGAAGGGCGAATCGCCGGGCACGGAGGCGACCCAGGGCAGGTCCGGCCGGTGCTCGGCCGCCCAATCGAGCGCGGCGAGGATACCCGCCAACGGGCCGGGATAGTCCGGCAGGCCATCCGCCACCACGGGCAGGCCCCAGGCGGCGAATCGCGACGGATCGCCATTCGCATTCAGGATCACCGCCGGCACCTGGGGGCTCAGACGCTCCAGCACATGCGCGAGCAAGGGCCGCCCGCCGAGGTCGCGCAGCGGCTTGTCGCCGCCGCCCATGCGCCGCGCGAGGCCACCGGCCAAGACAACAGCCAGCGTATCAGCCTTCATCACGACCCATCGCCTCGGCGCTGTTCTTGCGCCAGTGCTTGGCGGATTCCTCGGGCACATAGGCGAGGTCGGCGTCGAAGACGATGCGGCTCTCCCCCGCCAGGGCCACGAAGCGCTTGCCCTTGCAGCGGCCGATCAAGGTGAGGTTCGCCTCGCGCGCCAACTCCACCCCCCAGGCGGTGAAGCCCGAGCGGCTGACCAGGATGGGGATGCCCATGCGCACGGTCTTGATCACCATCTCCGAGGTCAGGCGCCCGGTGGTGTAGAAGATCTTGTCGCCCGGCGCTTCCTGGTGGCGGAACATCCAGCCGGCGATCTTGTCCACCGCATTGTGGCGGCCGACATCTTCCATGTAGACCACCGGCTCATCGCGCAGGCACAGCGCGCAGCCATGGATGGCGCCGGCCTCCAGGTACAGGGTCGGCAGGGTGTTGATGTTGTGCAGCAGGCGATAGAGCCAGGAGGTGTGCAGCCGCGCCTCGGCGGGCAGCTTCACCTCGGCGAAATCCTCCATCAGGTCGCCGAAGGCGGTGCCCTGGGCGCAGCCGGAGGTCAGCGTCTTCTTCTTCAGCTTGGCCTCGAAATCGGTGCGCGCCTCGGTGCGCACCACCACCACCTGCAGGTCGTCGTCGTAATCCACGGCGGTCACGCGGTCATCGCGCTTGAGCATGCCCTGGTTGAGCAGATAGCCGAGAGCCAGGTCCTCCGGCCGATCGAGGATCGTCATCATCGTCACGATCTCCTGCCCGTTGAGATACAGGGTCAGGGGCCGCTCGACGGTGACGGAGGTCTCCACCCGCGCGCCGGTTTGGTCGATCCCGGTGACCCGCCGGGTCAGCCGCGGGTCGGCGGGGTCGGGCTGGACGCGCAACAGGCTCATCGCTCGCGGCTGACCTGGAAGGGGCGCATCAGGAAGGCCGCCCCCCAGCCCCAGGCGCCGTTGATCAGGATGACGCGCGCCCAGGTCACGGTGTTGCCGCCCGCCCACATCGGCGTGCCGCGCAGCGTGGCGACCACGGTGAAGCCGACCACGGTGGCCAGCAGTCCCACCAGGAAGCCTGTCAGCAGGTCCGGCAGGCCGAGGAAGCGAATCATCCCCGCCAGGAGGATGCCCCAGAGCCCGCCCCAGAAGGCCATGGAGACCACCTGCGGCACGCCGAAGGGCGCGACGGGGCGGATGCTGAAGCCCTGCGCCGCGGGGCGGAAGGCGTCCGGCACACCGGTCACGGTCTGGATCACCGTGAACTGGTGGTGCAGCACATAGACGAGGCCCTGGTGGAACACGAAGACAGACAGGGCGCCCATCAGGAAGCCGAGCAGGATCACCTTCTTCATCGCGCGACTCCGTCTCTTGCGGGACCGAGACTATCCCAGCCGGCGCGGCGCCAGAACCCTCATCGCGTCGCGCCCACCAGCAGGTCCTGTGGCCGGCGTAGGCGCTGCGTGCCGGTCACGCCGTTGTTGAGGTAGAATTCGTCGCGCGGGAAGACGTCGGTGAGCGAGGCGTCGGCGCGCGCCATGCCGGGCGACCAGATCAGAGCGGGCTGGGCGAAGAGCTCGGCATAGGTGCTGAAGTCGCGGTTGCCGCGCGCGAGATGCGCCTGCACGGCCGGGTCGGCGAAGCGCGCAGCAAGTGTCGCCGGGTCGAAGGCGATCGGTGTCTCCGAGCCGATCAGCACCGAGCCCGGCATCAGCAGCACCACATGCGGGAAGACCGAGACGAAGGTCTCCACGCTGCGCTGGGACGGACCCCATTGCACATAGAGCCCCCCCGGGGCGAGCCGCCGGCGCACCTGCTGCAGGAATTCCTCCGAATAGAGCAGGCCGGAATGCGAGCCCTCGGGCAGCACCGCATCGGCCTGGATCACGTCATAGAGCTCGGTGCCCTTGGCGAGGGCGCGGCGGCCATCGCCATATTCCAGGCGCCAGCGCGGGTTTCGGAACAACTCCGCGATCGGGCTCTCCGGGTAGCGCGCGGCGATGCTCTCATGCGCGGTGATGACCGGGCCGACCAGCTCTATGGCGCGGATCAGCTCGGTGCGTGGCGAGACGCCTGCCGCCCAGGGCGTGCCGCCCGAGCCGATGCCGATGGCCAGGATCTGCCGCGGATCGGGGTGGATCAGCGGCCCGACGGCGCCGAGAAACTGGTGGATCGGCAGGAAGGGGATGCGCCCCTGCGCGAAGCCCTGGATGAAGAAGGGGCCGTGCGGGCCTTGCCCAGCGCGGTTGTCGTCGCGGAAGAAGGCGACGCCGGAGCGATCCTCGGCCCAATCCGTCATCTGGCCGGGCTGCTCGGCATGCAGGCGCGACCACAGCCGCGCATTGCTCGGCAGGATCAGCAGGGACAGGCCACAGGCCACCGCCAGCGCGAGCTCCGGCTTGCGGCCGCGCCCCTCGCGCAGCACCCAGACCAGCATCAGCGCCACCGAGAGGACCGCGAGCAATTGCAGCGTGCCGGCCGTGCCGAGGTAGTGGAAGGTCACGAGGCCGGTGATGATTGACCCGGCCGCATTGCCAAGGATGTTCGCGAGCTGCACCCAGCCCACCCGCGCGCCGACCGAGGC
>Ga0315900_10005957_pt1 | contig 16550 bp, 26 predicted proteins | sample LakEriMetagenome_FD_203521 | JGI IMG/M metagenome (GOLD analysis project Ga0315900, IMG submission 203521) | Freshwater fungal communities from buoy surface, Lake Erie, Ohio, United States - Buoy 12 MA114 | ecosystem: Environmental > Aquatic > Freshwater > Lake > Lake biofilm | place: USA: Lake... | reverse complement strand
AGTGCAGCAAGCGGCATATCGCCTCCTAGTTCAGCAGTTCCCAGAACCGATCACTTCCGCGCCCTTCGGCGTCGGCTATCCGGTCAAGCGGGAGGGGTTGGCGCAACGGGAAGGCTCGCGCCCACCAATCGCGGAAGTATTTGGTCGCCAGCCCGCCATCCACGAGGACGGCCATCGACTGAAACGGTTGCAACGGAGAGCGGCGTCTGATCTGACCCAACAGAAGCGGCGTGGCCCGACCGCTCGCCATGAACAGAGGCGAGTTGCGGATGCTCACGGCACGTTGATCCGCACCGCCGAGAAGCGCCGGCCAACCGGGTCCGACACCTCAAACTTCAGCATAAGCCCATACGGCGCCCGAGCCTGCCCCAAGGCCGTCCAGCGCACCGTCTCGGCGTTCTTGCCGGTGGCCCCCAGGCTCCGATACCGCGCATCGCTCCACGTCGCGCCTCGGTCCCTTGACCACCGCATCCCGATCAGCGGGTCGCTCCCCTGCCCCGTTCGCGGCGCGTCTCCGGTCAGGCAATCCAGCTCGACATTGCCGATGTCCGCCGTCCCCTCGGGAACGTCCACCACCGCCATGAACTCCAGCGGAAACACCGTTGACCCGTCCGTCCGGCGGTCGGGGTCTAGGCGGTATAGCTGCGAGGACAGACGATCCGTCGCCAGGACCGTCCCGCCGAGGTTGGCGAAGAAGCGGGGCCGCCAGTAGTCATATCCGAGCGAGAGGAAGTTGCTCCACCGCTTGGTCGAAAGGTCATAGACCCACGTCGCCGCCGTGCCGAGATGAAGCACATAGAGCGGGTGCTGGTCATAGATGAAATACGACGCCGACAAATCCGCCGCTGCGGTTTTGCGAATCTGCTCCGAAAGGCCGCTGTCCGAAATGACCGAAGGCGGCCCGCCGTCGCTCACGTTCACCGAGCAATTGTCATCGACCCACGCCAGCGTTCCGGCCATGTTGACCGCCGAAGAGATGGCCCGACACCCGATGTCGAACTTGAGCCCGCCCGCCGGTTCCAGGGGTGACGAGGCATTGCCCGTCAGCCGCCAGAACTCCGTCGTGGCCGACCCGAGAAGCGCCAGAACCTCCCCGAAGGCCCGCACGCCGACCAGTGGATCGGGCGCATATTCCGCCGAGGCGAATTGCAGCGCGTTCCACGTCGTCTCGCCGGGGTTCTGGTAGTAGAGCGCATCGCTCCCGACTTCCGACGCCACCCAATAGCCACCCAGGAACGCCACCGACGTCGCCCCGGCGTTGCCGCTGTCGGGAAACGTCTCGGCCACCACCGCAAGGCCGCTGCTATCGTACTTGTAGAGCGCCGAGCCCGTCGCAATGCGGATGATCGAGTTGTAATCGGCGTCGAGACCGCCGTCGATCTCGACCAGCCCCGACCCCGGAATGGTCCCCGTCAAGGCCGTCACCGCCCCGCCCGACGTCACCCGGTAGCAGGTATCGTTCGCGACGATGAAGGCATCACCACCGATGAGGCCCGCCTTCTGAAACACCCCCCGGATGGGCGCCGTCCCGACCGTGGCGAAGTCTTCCAGGCCAGGTCGGGCGATCAACGCCGTGGTGGCGCTCGGCATCGTCGGGGCCGCTTCGGATATGCAGTTGAGCGCAATGGCCTCGGGAAAGCCGGTGCGCTTGTAGGCGCCGAAATAGACGAGCGCGTCGGCCATCAGATCAGACCCTCCTCGCGCGCGTGTTCAGCACAGTGGTTTTTCGACCACAGTAGCCCGTCGATCAGCCTTGACGCCCGGATCGCCCACCGCTTGCCGTGGTGCGCTTCCATGCCCACGCGGGCCGAGAAGCTGTTGCGCGGATCACCGCCGGTCAGGGCGTTCAGAAGGTGAGAGCATCCGGCGAGGACGCGCTCCAGATACCGCCTCACGGCCAGCCTGAGCCCATGTCGATAGCCTCCAGCGCGGCCCGCGTAGTGACCGACCGACATTCGTCCTTAAGCCGCCAGTGGTTCGCCTGTGCGGCCATCGCCCACGCCCTCAGTTCCTGCATGAGCACGAAGGTCTCGGCGTAGGTCGGGCGGATGAAGTTGTTCGACGTGCAGCGGATGCCCGGTGCGTCAATCGTCAGGTCACCGACACCCGCCGCGATAGCCTCGGCGCATATGTCCTTGAGCGTCAGCCAGTTCGTCCGGTCCAGCTCGTTGCGGATTTGCAACGTCTCGCCGGGGTAGTCATCGAGCGGAAAGCCCGGCGCGAGGAAGGCCGCGTAAGCCGCGTCCGCCGCCAGGATGCGCCGGTCCCGCTGCGGACTGTTGGGCGACAGGTTAGCCATTGATGACCGGCCCCGACGCTATGGGTTCCGCCGTGATCGAAGGCGAGGAAGGCAAGCCGCCCGCGCTCGCCGTTCCGCCGCCCGTTATGGGTTGCGCCGTAATCGTTCCGCCGCTTGCCGGATCGCCAGAAGCCGTTGGCGGAGTCGGTATCGGATAGGCCGGAATGCGACCCGGCCCGAACAGAAGCGTCGGCCCGCCGCTGACGACATACGAACCGCCATCGGACGTGATCTGATAGCTGCGGCTGAAGCTGACCGTCGCACCGGTGAGCGCGTAGCTTCCGCCACCTGCAACCAGCGTGTAGCCGCGATTGAGCCCCGCATCCGAGCCGGTGACCGTGTAAGCGCCGCCAGACGCCTCCAGACGGCGCGTCAGTCTCAGCGCCGCGTTGTCCCCGGTTAGGACGTAAGCGCCGCCACCGGCCTCCAGAAGCCGCGCAATCCGTAGTCCGGCGTCCGCCCCGGTGACCGTATAGGCCCCCGACGCCGCGCTTAGGGTAAGTCCCCCGCTAAGTGCGAGGAGAAGGCTCAACGGTTACTCCCAGCCATAAACAGGCTGCCAGACGAACGCGATGGTCTGGGAGGCCGTGGCGGTGCCGACCAGGAACTTTCCGACCAAAGCGATGAACTCGCCCGGATTGACGTAGATCGGCGCGTCCCCAAGGTCGAGGTAGATCGGTCCCTCCGATGCGGGCGCACCGATAGCCGCGCCGATTGCCCAGGATTGGAAGCCCATGGCCACCCGGCGCGGAGCCTTGGCCGTGCCGGTGGCGAAAGACGCGCTTTCCGATGTCGCCATCGAAACCGCCGTGTGACCGAACGCCAGCGAGAACTGCACGACGGTCGCCGTGGTCGCCACAGCCGCGCCCGTGTTGACGCATTGCAGCCGGATGCCGCGAACCACCAGCCTGCGGCCCTGCACGGTCGTGGAGCCCGCTGGGACCTGATAGCTGCCCCAGATGCCGTCCGTCGCCGCCGCAGCCGCAGCGGTCACAAGGCCCTGCCCCCCGAGGCCGCCCGGAAGGTTGGCCGTAAGCGCCGTGTTGCTTGGCGCGGCGGCGGTCGGGTTCGTGCTGTTCGGGTAAGTGGCGAGCGAGCCCATCGTGCCGCCGGAGAGGCCCTGATAGGAGCCGAACATCCGGTTGCCAGACGTGCTGAGGACGTTGGCAAACTGCGGCCCGCGCACAGTGACGCGGTAGTCCTTGACCAGCGCCTGGGTCGCCGCGCCCGCCGCACCGCCGACGATGGCGTGACGGATCGACCACGGCAGCGAGCGCGACAGGCAAGGGCTGTCCGCGCCCGTTGGCGTGGGGATTTCCCCGACCTTGAGGTTGTCGATCCAGAAGGTCGTGACGACGTTCGTGGCCTGGATCAGGAACCGATAAACCCGGTTGTTGGTGTAGGCGAACGTGCCGGTCCCAAGCGACAGCGGAAACACGCTTGTCGTGGTCTCGACACCGGCGTTGTTGATGACGCCCAGCAGGCCCGTGGACGTCATGCGGAAGTAGACGCCGTCCAGCGGCGCGAAGGCCGTCGAAGCGCCCCGCTGGAACACGCCGAAGTCGATGACCGTGTTTGAGTTCGGCTGCGCGGAAAACGAAAGCGCCGTTTCCACAACGAGCGTGTTGGTCCCGCCAATCGGGAATTGCGCGAACGTGCCGAACGTCATGCCGGTCGTCGTGGTGGTGATGTTGCCGCTGTTGGTCAGCAGGCCCGACGCGCTTGAGGTGGCCGTGAGCGTGGTGAAGGCGTGCGAGAACTTGCCGGTGTTCTGCGCCGTGTCGGTGAAGGCTTCCTGATCCAGCAGGAGGTCGAGACCGACGCGAAGGCGGTAGTCGTCATCGGTCTCGGGCGCGTGAACGTGGCGGACGCCGGTGATGACGCCGGAGTCGTTCTCCGACTGCATCGTGTGGCCCGCGTCAGGACCGCCGCCAAACGAAACGCCGCCAGCGGTATAGCCGGGGGTGATGACGAACGCGTTCTTGTTCGCATCGACCTCCTGCTTAGTGCCGGAGACGCCCCCTGCGAGGTTGGTGTCAAGAGCCATGATGTGTCCCTAGTCTGCCCAGACGTAGCGAACCGCCCACGTCCCCTGCATCTTGTGAATCGAGCGCGCGTATATCGTCCCGCCGACACCCGCGTTGGGCGCCGCCGTGAGCGAGAAGAACTGCCCGGCGTAGCGATGGTCAGCCGCCGTGTGATCCGACGTCGTGTCGTTCGCCATGATGAAGGCTTCGACCTTCGCCCCCGCGCCAATCGTGGCGTCCGAAAACGCGACCGACGCTTCGTTGCTTCCGGGGAACGCTCCGAAGTCGAGCGTGGCCGTCCCGGTCGGCATCAGGTCACCGTCAGGATGTTAGATCCGAAGTCCACGGTCAGCGTCTCGCCCGAGGCCAGAGTCACGCTTGAGCCGTAGTCCCAGAACGCAATCAGCGGGTCCGCAGGGCTGGTCGGGGTGTCGTTGTACAGCACCGCATAGCGGAACGGGCCAACCGACCCGCCGGACGCCGTGAACACCACGTCGTTGCCCACCAGCGAGTAGACGCCGCTCGACTGCGCCGATGACGTCACGGTCACCGCAGTTCCGCCCGCCGTGTAGCCGTTGCCGGCGCTGATCTCGGTGAGGTTGGCCTTCACCGTGTTCGTCACCAGCGGGGCCGAATTGGTCAACATCACCTTGAGCGTGTTGGACCCAAGGTTGTGGACGCCTTCCGCCAGGTTCTCGGTAAAGACGTCGAACTTCGTGAACGTGGCCATGCTAGTAGATCGCCACCATCGACGTAGCCGTGGTGTTCGTGCTGTTCACGCGGCGGGTCTGGATCGGCAGCAGGGTTCCCGCCGGCACGCCGGTGATGGTGTTGACCACTCCGTCGGGCGTCACGATGGCGACGTTGCCCGCACCACCCACCCATAGGGCGCGCGGGTAGAAGCCCTCAAGCTGAACGATGTCTGCGGAATTGGATGCCGTAACGGCGACCGTGCTGGCGCCAGGGCGGGTCATTTGGCTCATGGGTTCCCCCTAGACAGTGTCTTCAGTGATGAAGTAGCGGCGCGGGAGAAGGCCCCGGTCGGTGTAGACATTGATCGGCGGCTGGAACCGGGCGTCGAAGGCGTATCGACCGGACGTCGCCGCCGCCACGAGGTCAGGTGTCGGGGACCTCTGGAAAATCGTGTCGCAGAACGTCGCGGCCAGCATCGCCGAGAGCGCGTCATCGAGCGGAGGCCCAAACGGCTGCTCGCTCGTAAGCGTCAGCCCGTTGATCGTCTTCCACGCCCCGAGGTCTGCGACGTAAATGTGCCGGCCACCCGACGACACGACTTCGACCACCGCGCCGTTGCGAGGCGCACGCTGCACCCCATGGTCAGTGATGATTTCGGGAAGCGTCACCGTGATCGGCGAATCCGACGTGTTGAAGACGCGCTCGTCTTCCTTCGCCGTGTAGTCCGCCGCCGTCAGAACGTCGGTCAGCGTGCGGTTGGTCAGCGCCATGAACATGGCCTGAGCGTCTTCCAGCGCAGCCGCCATCTGCCCGGCTTCCGGCGTGTCGCCCATAGGCAACGCGCGTGTGCGCCGAATGGCCCGCGTGAGAAGAACCCGCATCGTGGTCATGTTGCGTCCCCGTCAAAGGAACGGGGGCGAGCCCGAAAGCCCGCCCCCAAGCCCTTAGGCCGTACCCGAAAGGCGGGTGGCCAGACGCGGGTCAAGCGCCTGGACGCCATAGAGGACGTCGAGGCGGAACAGGCTCGTGTCGCTGGTCCCGTTGTAGGTCGGGATCAGGCGAACCGAGGTCCCCTTGTAGCTCTCGCGAGCCACTTCCACCGCGCCGGGCGGGCGGATCATCGGAACCATCGCCAGAGCAAAGGCGTTCTTCTGGAACACCATGTTCTGACGATAGCCGGTCGATGCCGTGCCCAGGACGGTGATCGCGGCGTTGTCCGCCGGGACCGCCGAGCAGTTCTGGAACGCGCCCGAGGTGATGATCGCCGGGGCAATCGTCACGGTGAGCGCGCCCGCGCCCGAGGACGTGCCATCCGCCCGCACAACGAACTGTTGCAGGAACGGAAGGGTCGCCTTGGTGACCGGGTTAACCGCGAACACGTTGGCGATGGTGAACACATCGCCTTCCTTCAGGACCAGCGTCGAGTTGGTCCAGCCGTCCGTGATCAGCGTCTGCTGCATCGTGGTCTTGACGGAGTCGTAGGTCACGTTCTGGTTGGCGCCGTTGACCAGCGGCGTGCCGCCGTGCGCCCCGACCGTGTGCGTCGGGACGTTCTGCGCCATGTAGGTGTCAACGCCGCCGATCATGCCGAGCGAGCCCTGACGATAGGCGCCCTTCGCCGCATCCTGAATGTAGAGCGACGTTTGAGAGCCCAGGAGACCCCAGTGGTCAGAAGGCGACAGAACCGCCGAACGCATGTCGGTCGGAACCGCGCGTTCGTCCAGCCGTTCCGGCCCCTTGGCGAAGTCGGTGTAGCTGTTGATCGTCTGACCCGGCGTGCCCACCCAGTTCGGAACCTTCTTGTAAAGGGCCATCAGGTCGGCGTCGATCTGGTTCGCAAGCTGCACCATCGCGGGCTTGATCACCCGCTCGGACAGTTCGCGAATGTTGAGGGTCAGCTCCTTGGACGTGAAGGAGAAATCAACCCCCTTCTGCTTGTCCACGGTGATCGTGGTCGAGCCTTCCACCACGTCCTGAGCCGACGCCGTGGCGCCGTCACGAACGGTGAAGTCGGTCGGGCGACGAATCGAAACCGTGTCGCCGGCCTGGTAGCCGTTCATCGCGTTGCCAAAGTCGCTTTCGAGACCGCGATAGACGTTCTTGGCCATAACCAAGTTGTTGTCGAGGATCATCAGCGCCTCTTTGGCGATGACGTCAATTGTCAGGTTAGAGTTTGCCATGTGAAAAGGTCCTTCAGGCGGGTTTCAACCGCACAGGGAAAGCGGCGTCATCTCGACGGCGCGTTCAGGTTCAGATTTTGCCTGCCTCCCGAGCCGCTTTGTACTGCTCGAAAGACATGCCGTTCGGATCTAATGACGCGCTGGCTCGGACGCCGACTGTCGGCGGCGGCGCCATCGCGTTCGTCACTTTGGGTTGTGCCGCCAGGCGGGCCTCTAGCCTCGCCAGTTCAGCCCCCTGCTGCGCCGGCGTCATCTTTGCGATGCGCGCGGCCTCCACAGGGTTTCGCCCGAGGTGATCCGCTATCACCGCAGGCTGCTCGCTCACGGCCAAGGCGTCTAGCATCGCCTCGGAGAACGGAATGTCCGCCCCCGATGCGATGAGTGCGGCGCCATCAAGGCCGGACTCAAGCAAGGTTTCGCGCAACGTCTCCATCCGTTCGGATTTGGTGCGCATCTCCGTCTCACGGGCGCGTTGTTCGCGGTCCCGCTGAATGGCCGCATTGACCATGGCTTCCACCGACCGCTGGTCGAGGGGTTGGCCTTCGTCGTACTGGCCGTATTCGACCTCCTGACGCATCGACGCCTGTTGGCGCCAATAGTCGGCCTCCTGCTTCGCGCGTTCCGCCTCCTGCTTCGCCGCCTCCCGCTGTGCGGTAAGTTCGGAGAACCGGAGGGACAGACGCTCCTTCGCCTTGTTTTCGACCGGGGGCGCGGGTTCCGCCGGGGTTTCAGCCGCTTGGGCCTCCGCCTCAACCGGAGCCGCTTCGGGCGCCAAGGGATCGGGAATCGACACAGGTTGTTCCGCGCCCGTTTCCGGGGCGGCTAGGGCCTCGCTCATTGTGGAAGTCTCGCTTTGCGCCGCTAGGCGGGTTGACCCTGGAAAGCGCCAGGTGCGCCCGGATTTTCCCCCATGTCCGGTTCCGGGGGTTGAGACGCAAAGCCCATGGGCGAAAGCCCAAGCTGCCCTGCGGTCACCATGTTGGAAAGCCGAAGCTCATCGGCCTTCACGTCGTCGAGGTTTGCGCTCGCCATATCCTTGCGGGCGCTCGCAATGTCCTTCGGGTTGGGCGGCGGCGGGCCTTGCGGACCCGGCTGCGGCTGCAACAGTTGCTTCACCTCCGCCGCGAACTCGTCGGCGTCCGGAAGCTCGATCACACCCGCCAGACGCGGCAGGATCACCGGCGCCAGCATCGGGGCCGCCTGGAGCGCGGAGGTCAGAAGTTCCGCCGTCTCCTGACGCTGTGTGGTCACACTAGGCCCGGTCGAAACCGCGACGTCGTACTTGCCGACGCCGAAGTTGATGCCGCCCGCCTGATTGATCCGCACGATGGTCGCTTCCATCTTCTTGCCTAGGATGCGGACCTGTCGCGGGGCGTCGTAAATCTTCGGGATCAGGTTGATGATAACCCGGCCCGTTTCCTCAATCGCGTCCAGCACGTTGTCGATGAACACATAGGTTCCGACGTCGCCCTCACGTTGGCGGGCCGTGATCGCCTTGCCGCTCGTCTCGTTGGAACGAGCGCCCAGGGACGCGTCGAAGATACCCGTGGTGGACTTGATATCATCCGCCGACTGCATCGCCTCTTGCACCCACCCCTGAGACGATGTGGGCGGTTGCTGGCGCGTCGGGCCGCCGGACGGAGCCGATCCATCGGGGTTGTAGTACAGGACCGCCGGGTTCCCGTTGGCGGCTTGCTTCCACATCTCCTCATAGCCCGAGACCATCTTGGGCGTCACAAGCCATGGGGCCTTGGGTTGACTGGCGACCGTCTCGGCATTGGCCGAGCGGGCGAAGGTGTGCAGCCGGATCGCGTCCCGCGCATAGGTCAGAACGCCATTGCGAACGCGCCGGTCTCCAACGCGGGCCTCTTCACCCCAAACCGGAATGATCGGGATGCGGTCACCGGGCCATTCCGACTTCTCCAGCACCTCCACGCCGCTGACCAGATACATGACGATGGACTTGCGAGCGGCGACCCGCGTGCGCGGCGAGCCATCCGGGTTCGTCACCCATTCAACGCCGGGCGGAACGGGGCGTTGGTCATCTTCCCAACGGGTCTCGCCGTTCAAAAGCTGGTAGAGCTTCTTTTTGGTCTCCTTAACGCACCAATACTCGGCAATGCGGATCGTGTCGGTCGTCACCCACTCACGCGCGAACGTGTCGGCGCCATCGCTGTAAAAGCCGATGTCCGCCTTGCCCTTGAAGCGCGCCTCGAACTCCGAGCGGGGCATATCCTCATAGACGAAGCAGTACCGCGCATCCCGGCGCGTGCTGTCCTGCGAGGCCGGGTCATAGACAACCGAGAGCGGGTTCAGGATCGGCTTGATCCTGATCTCCTGGTCGAAGCTGTCATCCGACACATAGTCCGTCGTGACCCGCCAGAACCCCATATTGCCGCGCGCCGCGTCCTCGCCGGCCTTGGCGTAAATGCGCTTGGCCCTGCTCGACTGCTCAATGGACCGCACAAGCCCTTCGATGACCGCCGCGACCTGCACGTCGCCATCTTCCGCCGGGCTGACGCTGATGGCGGGCGGCTGAAGGCGAAGTTCGTTCGCCACCTGTCGCGTGATCGTGCGCGACTTGTTGATCGTCAGACAGATGCGGCCTTCTCGCTCCCGCTGACGCTTGACGCCCCGGGGCCACACACCGTCATCCGTGCCAAGCCAAGCCCCATCGCCGGTGTCAGCCTCGAAGCGCGCGTCTGCGATGGCCCTAAGGCGGTTCTCGCGGTCGGCCTCCTCGGCTTCCGTCCAACGGGCCTGGGATTCGGCGATGATGTCGGCGTCGGTCATAGTCCTAGCCAGCCTCCGCCGCTCGTGTTCAAGGGTTGGAACGCTTCCGTGCGTTTCGTCTGCGGTTCTTCATACGCAACCGCCAGAAGCCCAAAGGCGTCCGCGCCGTGTGAAGCCCAGTCGTGCTCAGGCCCGAGGCCAATCTCGCGCTTGTCGTCGCGGCGTTCGTGGTACGCGCCCAACACCTCGAGCCCGTCCGCCGTCGTCGCCTCGTTGAACCACATGCGGGGGAACAACCGCCGACCGGCATCAATCCGAAGCATGGCCGCCGATGGTCCCTGGTTGCGGATCACCTCAACGTCGAAGCCCGCCTCCCGCGCCTGGTCCTCGTAGCTCTTGCCGTTGTGGTTCTCAGGGCCAACCCGCGAACCGTCGTGCGGCAGGTAGACCATGCAGCCGCGATAGCCGCGCTGACGCAGTTCCTCGAAGTAGTAGCTAGGCGGCTGGCCCGAGCCTTCGATGTAGTCCAGCAGGGCGATCTTCTGGCCCACCCATTGCGCCACCCAGATCGCCGTATGGTCGCGCCGGCCAAGGTCCCAGAAGGTCCGTATCGCCATGTTCGGATCGCGAGCCACGAAGCCGATGCGGTTTTCCTTCCGCGCTTCGGTCAGGCTTGCCGAGTAGTAAGCGCCTTCGGTCACCTTGGCGTAGTCACCCTCCCAGATGTGGTCGTATTGGTCGGGGCGGTCGCGCTGGTCGTCTCGCCGCTCTTGCTTCAGTTCATCCGGGAACCATGGGTTCTCTGACCAGTTGGCGCGGATCACCGTCGAGCCGGTCGGAGGTGATGGGCCGCGCAATAGAACGTCCACCGCGTCGGTCTTGCGCCTGGGGTTCCAGCTAAACCAAAGTTCCGAGCCGGGCTTGCGAAGCGTCGGGCGAAGGAGCGTGAGGCTATAGGTCGAAAGGGACTGCGCCTCTTCCACCCATGCAACGTCGAAGTCCTCCAGCGACTTGATCGAATCCGCCGTGTGGTCCTGCATCCCCTGAAAGACGATCAGGCCGCCCTTCGCGGATCGGATTTCGTTGTCCAGTATCTCGAACTGATCCGAGACGCCGAGGCTCTCAATCTTGGCGTCGATCAGCTTCTTGACCGATTGCCGTATCGACTTCTGGACCTCACGAACGCACACCGCGTCAAACTTGGCGCTGACCGAGCGGGCAATCAGAAGCTCCGCGAAGAAGTGTGACTTGCCCGATCCTCGACCGCCCCACGCGCCCTTGTATCGAGCGGGCTTGAGAAGCGGGACGAACGCCCTAGGCGCCCTCGGTCTCAGGATCAACAATCACCCATTCGACAACCTCGACCTGCGCCTTCACGGTGGCGTCCACTTCGGTCTTGTCCTTCCACGCGTCAGGCTGGCGGTTCTTGAGGCCGAAGATGATTCCGGTCGCGTTGCCCTCGTTGCGCTCGGCCAGGGCCTTCAGCCGGTCTTCCCAAACCCGAGCGCCTTTCGCCCGTCCGATTTTTATGGATGCGGAAAAATCTGGATGAACCTTCTTCCATTCGGTCACGGTGTCGATGCAGACGCCAAGCTCACCAGCGAGAACCGCTTCGCTGTAGCCTTCCGAAAGAATGTGTTCGGCGGTCTCGCAAAAGGCCGGGTCGTATTTGCTTGGACGGCCTCGCGTCGGGGCTTCGTCAGTCATGTGAGCCCCTAGTTAACCGTCGCCCCTTGGCGTTCGCGTGCCGCACCGATCTCAGCCAGGGCGCGGACGTTTGCGGCGTAGACTTCCTGAGCCACGCGCATGTGTTCGATGCAGAACGCCTCGGCGTCGTCTAGCTCGGATTCGGTGAGTGTGTGGATAGGCTTGCCGGCGAAGGTCATGGGAACCCCCTAGCCGATGGCCCGGCGCGGACGCGCTGCGGGCTTTAGGGTTTTGTTGTGTTGTTCGGGGGCGGTGTCAAGGGGATGATCGACGGGGCCTCGTCATCGCTCATCACGCGCACAATCCGGCCATCCACCACGCGCACGAAGCGGCGGGCGGTCGTTTCTGCGTCGGCCATGTCTTTCCACATCGGCTCAAGCGGGTGTTCTGTCATTCCGGCACTCCATCCGGCGTTGATTTCAGCCTCTCCGCAAAGCGCGACAGGTGCAGCGCAATCTCCTCGCGTTCAGCGGTCTTGGGTATGTGCGCCATCACAACGCTGCCGTCAGCCCACATGATTCCGAAACACGCGTAGGTCATGGCCGACTCGGTGTCGGTGCGGTCGTAGACGGTCAGGGTCCAATCGTTCACTCAGGCACTCCATCCGGCGGCAGGCATCCGTTGAGGAACATGGCAACCGCCACGGTGATAGGTCCGCTGATCGGGGTCTTGCCGCGCTCGTAGTCGCGGATTGAGTCGCCGGGACGCTTGCCGCCTAGGCGTAGCGCGCGGCCTAGCTCAGAGGCCATGAGGGGGCGGCCCTTGCCCCACATGTGACCTAGGGTGTGGCGGGCGTTGTAGAGTTGGATGGGCTTCATGCGTCTTCGCCCTCGACTTCGAACTCAAGGTCCATCGGGTCCACAACGTTCAGTTCCGGGATTTCCATGTGCAGTTCGCAAAGCGCCCAGCCGTAGCGGGTCCAAAGGTGCGGCATCTGCCAAGGTGAGAAGGCGTACCAGTCCTTTAGGTCGCGGCGGATGCGCCAATGCGCTTCAAAAAAGCGCGCGAGAGCGCCGCCGAAATGGCGCTTTCCGTCGCAAATCCCTTGCCGACCCTCCCTGGTTTCCGTGGGCAGGTACTCGCCGGACTCGCACGCGTAAGCCTCCACCCTGTATTGCGACATGGGGCCGTGGAGCCGTTCTGCGTAGGCGGTGACGAGGCGGCATATCGCGTCCATGCCGTCGATGACGTGTTCCGGGCGGTCTTCGTCAAACGGGCTGATCGTCCTAGCCATCGTCTGTCTCCAGCGGGGCTGGTTCCCCTACGCCTTCAGCCTCCGCGCGCTGTGCGCCGGAGGCTTCGGGGGGGTATATTGGTGGGGGTTAGAGGGAGGAGGACAACCGGAACTTGCGGCCGGGATTGCGCCGCGCAAGTTCCTGCATAAAGTCGTAAGCATCGGCACTGGTCGGGAAGTTGTAGGGCATCACCCACCAGCGGCTTTCGTGGTCAAGCCAACCTTCAACCTGCGCCTTGGTGGGGTCGATTTCGCGGTCTTCAAGACGCGGAGCAAATACGGTGCTGGTCATCTGTCTGTCCTTTCGGTGGGGAGCATCCCCTTGCCCTCTCTATATGCGGGCTCAATCCGCATACGTCAAGCGGTATCGGTACGCGGGGGTGTTTTTTTCGTACTCAGGCTGTAATTATTTTTCGCCACCCCCCGTTGACACATGCGGGTTCTATCCGCATATTCGTTTCATCAACGGGGCAGCGCCCCACTGGAGACAGACAGATGACCAACCTGCCCAAAATGTCCAAGCGCGCCGAAGCCGCCCTTGAAGTTCTCGCCAACGGTGGCCGGTTTGTGAACCGCCTGGAGCGCAACAGCTACACGGGCCGCGAACAGTTTCGGAAGCGCCTTCAGCGTACCGCCGCATGGTCATCGACCGTCCCCGGCATCGGCGCGGCCACGTTCTTCGAACTGGAAAAGCTCGGCCTGCTGGTCCGCGACTTTGCGGGCGGCTCCTCGGTGAGCGAGCCTTACAAGCTCGCAGCCTAGGAGAACACCGGCCCCGGCTCGCAAGGTCGGGGCCTCTCTATCGGCTCAGGCCGCACGCCGCACGCCCGCCCGCATCAATTCGAGCGCGGCGATCAGGTTCGTCTGCACGACTAGGGCGGCCTTCTCACCGCCCCCCGACCACTGACGCGGCGTAAGACCTATCCCCGCAATCGCCACCAGAGCGCCCCACAGGGCCGGCACGGCTTCGATGTGGCCCGACATAGCCCGGAGCCGCCGTTGGGCCACCACGCGGGCTTGTGCGGCGACCAGGGCCGATCCTGTAGGGTCTCCGCCTCCGCCGATGCTGTCGTTGATGCAGGAGCGCAGCGGCGGGTCTCCGTAGGCTTGGCGGTAGAGGTCTCCCCACGTCTCTCCGATCTGGGCAAGCTCGGTGGACAGCACCTTGCGGCTGACGAGGTAGGCGAGGCCGTTCAACCGACGCACCGGCTTGGCCCGCTCCCCCGGTCGTTGCTTCGGACGTTCGAACGCTTCCCCCCTGCCCTCGGCAAGCGCGACGGTTTCGTCAACGCCGGTTGCAACCTCCAGAGCCTCAGCCTTGGCGCGCTCGCGTTCAGCTTGGCGGACTAGGTTCGCGCGTGTTCGGGCGTGGTGGGCTTTTGCGACCGAAGCGAAGGCGCGGGATTTGGCGGTTCGGGCCATCCCTCACCCCTCGCTTGCGGGTTGTTTGGCGTAGTCGAGGAGGTCTTGTTCCAGGCGGTCGATGTCGTCCGGGCCGAACTGGTCGTAACCAAACACACCTTCCCCGAACACCCCCTCTATCTCCGCCCTCAGTGCGGCGAAGGCTTCACGGATGCGGGTGTCTGCGTTGCGGTAGGTCATGCGGCGTCTCCCAACAAAGATGGCTGCACTGGCTTCGGTGGTGGTTCGTCAAAAAGCCGGGGCTGTTCGTAAGCCTTGGCGATGCGGCGACAGGCGATGTCGAAATAGGCAGGCTCGCGCTCAATGCCGATGAAGCTGCGGCCTAGGTTGGCGCAGGCGACTCCAGTGGTGCCAGAGCCCATGAAGGGATCGATGATGGTTTGGGCGTTTGGGATGAAGCCTAAGCACCACTCCATGAGGGCTATCGGCTTCTGCGTGGGATGCTCCCGAACATTGGCCGTATGCTCACTGGCGCGAATGGCGCCCGCCCAAAGATGGCGAAAGCCTTTCGCCCTCGTCAGCGCGTTGGTCCACGCGATTTCCAACTCGGAAAAGGTGTCGTCCCATCCGTTTTGACACTTCTTGTCCCACACGAGGACGCCCGCCGAGCGACCCAGCACGTCCGCCAGATGATTGCCGCCCCACACGATCCAAAGCGGCGCAGCGGCGCGGATGTGCGCCCACTGGCCAACGGTCATCCCGGCTGAATCCCAATCCGAAACCGCGTATTGCTTGACGGCTCTTGCGCCTAGCCGATGGCCGCCGCCATTGCGACCGGTCGCCCCAATGGTGGACGCCGCAGCTATGTCAATCCCATACGGCGGGTCCGTCACCACCGCGTCCACCTTCCCCAACGTCGGGAGGATGTCGCGGCAGTCGCCAAGTATCAGCCGGGCATCCCCGATGATTTCCTCCCGGTAGGTCATCCTGCTTGCTCCAGGGCCTTGGCGGCGCGATTGGCGGCCATCAGTGGTACGCTTCCGAGATTTGCCGATGCGAAAGCCGGTTGCCGTCAAGTCCCGGCCACGGCGTCGGCTCGACAAGCTCAATCCCCGTCTTGGCGAGCAAGTCGCGGAACGCCTTAACGTCGCGCATCTTGTGGTAAGCCGTGAGTGTTCGCGGCGTCAGGCGGCGCCCGTTCAACTCCGCGCCGGTCAAATAGCTGTCCGCGAAGTCTTGGTTCACGCAGTCGCACACGGCGTTGTAGAACGCTATTTCAAGCGTCATTGGGTGAAAGCGCGGTTTTTTCACCGGCTGTCCTTTCCTGCTTTTCGAGATTGGCAATGACGAGCGCGGTCCAATCCACCGGCTCGCCGGGCGGGGCGTTCGCGCCATCAAGGCGCGCGAACGATCCGTTCGGCCCACAGAGGGTAGAAGCCCTCTTGGGGGCTTCTACCTCTGTGGATGAAGGTGAAGGTGAAGGGCATTGCTCAAGCATTGCTCTGGGCATGCTTGTAGCATTGCTTGTAGCATCGCTTTTCCAGCGCTTTTCGGCCGCTTGCTTGGCCCTTTCAGTCGCTCTTTCCTTGCGCTTCGCCCACTCGACGCGCTCATGATCGGCGCGCTTGTGGCGCCACACACCATCGGCCACGGTGAAGAAAGCGGCGATAACCGGGCGTACCTTGCGCCACCTCGCAAGGGGCATCCGAATGATGCGGGACAACGCCGCGTCGTCATCCGGTAGCGGTCCAGTGCGCCAATAGAAGCGGATCAACCGGCCATATGCGCCGTCTTGCTCGCAATCGAGATGGCCGGTGTCGCCGTCCCAATCTCCGACATAGAGCGGCATCCAGGCGTCCGGCTTGGCTTCCTTGCTCACGCGGCTTTCCTCCCCGCTTGGGCTTCCCGATATTCCCGCCCAGCCTTGATCGTCGCGCGGGCGCAAAGGCGGAACACCTCGCGCTGAAGCGGGGTGGAGGTCTTCCACGTCCGGTTTGGCGGCGGGTTGGACGGGTCGTCCTGGTCGCACGCGCGCCAGAACTGGTCGCAGATGGCGATTGCGATGTGGTCCTCTAGGCTCACCGCTTCGGCTCCGTGATTTTCCACACCAGCCGGTCAATGGCATCGCGCAGCGCGGGGTCGGTCTCGCGCAACGCGTCGATCTTGCGCCGAGCGTGCAGGACGGTCGTGTGATGCTTGCCACCGAAGCGGCGCCCGATGTCGCCCAGGGACCGCACCGTAAGGCGGCAGGCCAGCCACATCGCCAACTGGCGCGGGCGGGCGACCCTACGCGCGCGGCAGTCGTAGAGCATGTC
>Ga0315900_10005953_pt1 | contig 16560 bp, 11 predicted proteins | sample LakEriMetagenome_FD_203521 | JGI IMG/M metagenome (GOLD analysis project Ga0315900, IMG submission 203521) | Freshwater fungal communities from buoy surface, Lake Erie, Ohio, United States - Buoy 12 MA114 | ecosystem: Environmental > Aquatic > Freshwater > Lake > Lake biofilm | place: USA: Lake... | reverse complement strand
CGGGCAACCTCCTCGGCACGCAGCAGAGCGGCCACATCGCCACCGTCGGCTACGAGCTCTACTGCCGGCTGCTGGAGCAGGCCGTCCGCGGCATGAAGAAGATGCCCCCGGCCGAGCCGCCGCCGGTGAACATCGACCTCCCCGGCGAGGCCTGGCTGCCGCGGGACTACGTGCCCGACTTCCGCGCCAAGATCGACGTCTACCGCCGCCTCTCGCGGGCCACGGCCGCCGGCCAGGTGGACGACCTCGCCGCCGAGCTCGCCGACCGCTTCGGCCCGCCCCCCGACGAGGCCCGCCGCCTGCTCGACTTCGCCAAGCTCCGCTGCCGGGCGATCGACCTCGGCATCGACTCGATCACGCGGCATCCGGAGATGATCATGATCGGCCACCACGACCGCCGGGCCATGGAGCGGCTGCGAGAGGCGGCGGCCAAGAAGGGCCGCGTGGTGCGGGTGGTCGATCAGAAGACCGTGGTCGTGCCGCTGCGGGCCGAGACGCTCGCCGACCCGAACAAGCTCCTGGCGAGCGTGCGGTCGCTCGTGGACCTGGCCTGAGCTGAGGCAGGGATGACGCGTCGCCCCAGGCCGTCAACGCCCTGACGCGTGTGCCGGGTTGTTGCTCGTATTGGTGCTCATGCCGCTGTCGAGCTACTGCCTCTACTTCATGCCGGAGATCCTCTCCTTTTTCCTGGTCACGGTCCTCACGGCAGTGATCGTGCGCGGGCGGGGCCCACCGCGGGGCACGGCCGCGCTCGCGGCGGGGGCCGTGCTCGGGACGCTGCTGGGGACGAAGCCGCACGCCGTGGCGGTCGCGGCGGCGCTGACGGTGTTCCTCGTCGTCGAACACTGCCGCAGCGCGGGCATTCCTCGCGGCGTCGCCGCCGCCTGTCGGTCGTTGGCGTTGGCTTGCCTCGGCGCGGTGCTGACGTATGCCGCGGGAACGTGGTTGTATCACGGCTCCAGGCCGCCTGCGGCCGGTGACATGACGGGCCGCGTCTACCACGGCTTTATCGCGGACGGTTTTGCCGGACGGTTCTCGCCCGCCACGCTCCTCGCGATCCTCGGTCGGCATCTGGTCCTCAACCCGTCGGTGCTCGCGGTGCCGATCATGCGCGGGCGGGCCGACTACACCAAGGGCAACCGCTTCCTTCATGCCGCCGCATTGGGATCCATGCCCCCGGCCCGGCGGATCGGCAACCTGGCCCTTTGCTTCTTCGCGAAGATCGCCTCCGGCTACTGGAACATCTTCGACCCGACGAATGGCTACACCGCCATCCACGCCGAGGCGCTGTCGCTGCTCGACACCTCCCGGCTGGGGAAGCGGTACTTTTTCGAGACCAGCATGCTGGTCGAGCTGGGCATCGCGGGCGCCGTCGTCCAGGACGTGCCGATGCCCGCTCGCTACGGCGACGAGCAGAGCAGTCTCTCGATCACCAAGACGCTGTGGGAGTTCCCGCCGAAACTCCTGCGGGGCTGGCTGCGGCGGACATGGTCGCAGCACTTCCTGCGCGACTTCACGCCACTGGCTCTGCTCCTTTCCGCCGGCTTGGTGATGGTGACGGCGGGAAGCGCCTGGGGACTGGCGTGGTGGTGGCGGTCGTGGCGCACCGGAATCCCCGCGTCGACGGGCACGGTGATGCTCGCGGTGCTCCCTCTGATCCTCGGCGTGCAGTGCCTGCTGCAGGCCTTGGTGCTCGACCTGCAGGCGGTGCCGCGGGCGCCGATTCAGCGGCGTACGCGGCCGCGAGATTCGCACGCGTCTGGAGCGGGCCGGATTCGGCCGGGTGACCTACCACCCCTTCACCACGCAGTGGTGCCTCAACGGCATGTACGTTGGCCACAAGACCCCGAGGGGGGCGGCGGCGCCGGCCCCCGTCCCACAGGCCCGCGCCCGGCGACGTGTCGAATGATCACTCCACCGGCCGCTTTCCCGGGTTCCAAGGCGTCGATCCGCGCTGCCATCCGTGACGTGCTGGCCGAGGCCGATCGGCTCGACGAAGCAACGTTTCCCGCCGTTCCCTGCGTCTGGCTCCGACCTCCCGAAACACCCGATGCCCCGCTCTTCCCCGCGGCGAACCGGGCTTGCGGGAACGCTGCTTTCCCCGTATCCACCCCGCTGTGACAGCGGTGGCTTCTCGATGAACGCCGCCCGGAGGGCGTGCGATGCTCGGTCGAAGGTTGCTGCGGCGGTATTTCAACCGCCGCTGGTACGTGTCGCGGTATGGCCAAAAGTGGCAGGTCCGCGTGTGGCCTCGGTGGTACCACCGCCGCCGGGGCTGGAAGAAGGGCTACAGCCCCCATCCCCTCTTCGATTCGGCCTGGTATCTCGCCGAGCATCCCGAAGTCGCCCATGCCCGGATCGATCCTCTCTCGCACTACGTCGAGCATGGCTGGCGGGAGGGATGCTCCCCGCACCCGCTCTTCGACACGAGCTGGTATCTGGCGCAGAACCCCGACGTCGCGGCCGCCGGAGTCGAGCCGCTGCGGCACTACCTCGAATACGGCTGGAAGGAGGGCCGCGCACCGCATCCGGCCTTCGACCCGGCCTGGTATCTCGCCAGCCACCCTGACGTCGCGGCTTCCGGCCGAGAGCCGCTGACGCACTATCTCGTACATGGCTGGAAAGAGGGCCGCCAGCCTCATCCGCTCTTCGATGGCGAGTGGTATGGCCGCCATCTGTCCGCAGCCGTCGCGGAAGCCGGCGATCCGCTCACGCACTACCTCACCGTCGGCTGGTGGGAGGGCCGCGAGCCCACCTGGCGGTTCTCGGTTTCCGCCTACGCCGCGAGCCTCGCCGAACCCCTGCCGAAGAGCGTCCATCCTTTCGTGCACTTCCTGGTCACGAAATACGTTCCCGTGGCCGGCGACCCCGCCGCCGTCGAGAGACTTCTGGAACGCTACGGAGCGGGCCCCGACACCGCGCTCGCCGGCTCGATTCCCGTCGCAGCCGACCGCCACCCCGGCGACGTGCGGGCGATCGCGATGTACCTGCCCCAGTTCCACCGCGTGCCGGAGAACGACCACTGGTGGGGCGAGGGCTTCACCGAATGGACGAACGTCCGTCGCGCAAGGCCCATGTATCCCGGCCACGAGCAGCCGCACGTGCCTCACGACGACGTCGGCTACTACGACCTCGACGATCCCACGGTGCTCGAGCGGCAGGCCGCCCTCGCGGCCCGCTACGGGATCCACGGTTTCTGCTACTACTATTACTGGTTCGACGGCCGCAGGATCCTGGAGAAGCCGATCGAGCGGATGCTGCGCAGCGGAAAGCCCGACTTCCCGTTCTGCTTCTGCTGGGCCAACGAGAACTGGACGCGGACGTGGGACGGCCTCGACCGGGAGGTGCTCCTCGAGCAACGGCACTCGCCCGATAGCGACGAGCGGTTCCTCCGCGACATCCTCCCCGCGCTTCGCGACCCGCGCTACATCCGCATCGAAGGGAAGCCGCTGTTGGCCGTCTACCGGCCAGCGCTTCTCGCCGACGCCGCGGCCGCCGCCTCGCGATGGCGGGAGATGGCGAAGCGGGAGGGGCTCGAAGGGCTCCACCTCGCCGCCGTGCAGAGCTTCGACCGGGCCGACCCCCGGGGCTTCGGCTTCGACTCGGCGATCCAGTTTCCGCCGCTCTTCATTCCCGCAGCCGATCTCGCGGCCGGACAGGATTTCCAGGCCGAGCCCGGCTTTCGCGGCCAAGTCCGCGACTACCGCGATGCGGTGCGGCATTCGCTCGTGCAGCCTCGACAGCGGTATCCGCTCTTTCGCGGCGTGATGCCCAGTTGGGACAACACCGCGCGGCGGATGGAGCGGGCGACCTCGTGGGTGAACGCGACGCCCGAGCGGTACGGCGACTGGCTGCGGGCGGCGGTCGCGCAGACGCAAGCCGAGCACCCCGACGGACGACAGTTCCTCTTCATCAACGCCTGGAACGAGTGGGCCGAGGGGGCCCACCTCGAGCCCGACACGCGGCACGGCTACCGCTATCTCGAGGAGACGCTCGCGGCGCTCAAGACGGCACAGGGTGGGGAGGCGGGCGGTCCGATCGAGATGAGCTCGGCCCGTCACCCCGACGTCGTCCGCGGGCGGCATGCCCGGCTCGAGGCGATTCTCGGCGGTCCGCTGCCGAAGCGGCCGCGGGACGCGGTCGCCGGGCACGTCGCCCTCGTCGCGCAGCTCGCGGCCGCGGGCCATGAGATTTCCATAGACGATGGGGGTATCCGCTGCCGGATCGGCGACGAGTCGCTCCCCCTCGAAAGTCCCGAGAGCCTGGCCCAGGCGCACGACGTCGCCTTCGGGAACGGCAGCGGACGGCCCTTCGCCTTCGTGCTCCTCCAGTTCGGCCGGCCGGAAGTGACGGCCCGGTGCGTCGAGTCGATCCGGCGGCTCGACGCCTGCGGCCGCGAGGTGCACGTCGTGATCGTCGACAACGCGTCGTCCCCCGAGGCGGTCGCGGAGACGCGTCGCCTGTTCGCCGGCATGCCGCAGGTGACGCTGCTTTGCAACGCGGAGAACACGGGCTTCGCCCGGGGCAACAACCTCGGCTACCGCCATGCCCGCGAGGTGCTCGGGGCCGACTTCATCGCCGTCGTGAACAACGACACGGTCTTCGAGGACGCCGCGTTCATCGGCAAATGCCTCTCGATCTTCGCCCGGCAGGCCTACTCGGTGCTCGGCCCCGACATCGTCACGCCCGACGGCCGCCACGAGAATCCCTGGAACGACTGCGTCCACGCCCGGCAGGAGTGGCGGTCCCTCGAGGCGCTCTTCGAGCGGCAGCGGGAGACGTGGCGGGCGACCGGCAAGGCGGAGTTTCGCCGGATCGGAAGGCGGTCTCCCGACGCGCGGAGCATCGTCGATCCCGTGCTCCAGGGGGCCGCCTACGTCTTCTCGCCGGTGTTCACCCGGGAGAAGGAGGGGCCGTTCGACGAGCGGACGTTTCTCTACGGCGAGGAGTTCCTGCTCGCGGTCGATTGCCTTCTCTCCGGCCACCCGACGCTCTACTCGAGCGCACTCGCGATCCGGCACGAAGAGGGCGTCTCGACCGCGTCGCTGCCCGACGCCCGCAAGATCGCCCGCGGCTACGACGGCGCGATCGACGCGATCCGGCTCGCACGCGGCCGTCTCGACCGGCACGCCGCGGCCGCCTGGGGGGTCTGCTTGCAGCCGGAATCGCCCGAGATCGCGGCCGCCACCGGCGATGGCCGCCGGCACGTGCTCGTCGATCTCCTCTTCTGCCAGCCCGGGTTTCACGGCGGCGGCGAGTACGGCAAGGCCGTCTTCCGCGAGGTGGTCGATTCGGCCGCCCGTCGCGGCGACGTGCAGGTCTGGGCCGCGATCGATCCGTCGCTGTTCATCGACGAGTGGGTCTGGGAGACCTGCCGCCGCCACGGCGTGAACCTCGTGGCGGTGAAGTCGTTCGACGACATCGTGTCGCTCGTCGACTCCGAGCGTTTCGACGCCTTCTTCGCCCCCGCGATCGTCGTCTACACCGGCTACGAATACATGAAGCGGATCGGCGGGCCGCTGAAGTTCGCTCCGGGACGCACGCGGGTGGTTGGCACGCTCCTCGACGTCCGCGATCTCGAACTCGCGGAGGATTGGACGCGGATCGCGACGGCCCGCCGGAAGGCGGGATGTGGCCGCGAGGCGGCGCTCGCGGCGGCCGCTTGGCAGGCGGAGGCGATGCGTCAGGCCCGCCATGCGGAGACGCTGCGGGGGATGTACCGCGGGATCTGCGCGAGCCCCGCCCTCCACGAGCTCGTGACGATCTCGGAGTATGCGGCCCGCAGCATCCGCGCGCGGCTCGGCACGACGCGGCCGATCCACGTGCTCTACCCGCCCGAGAAGGAACGCCCGGAGCCCGAGAGTTTCTCCTGGCCCGGGATCGATCTGGCCGCGGACCCCTTCGCCATCGTCCTCAACGCCGGCCGCGAGGAGAAAAACGCGGCGTCGGTCGTCGCCGCCTTCGACCGGCTGTTCTCGGATCCCGCGTTCGCCGCGGCGCACCCGCTGCTGAAGATCGTGCTCACGGGCATCCGTGGCCTCGATGAAGTCGGGGGCGCGAAGCCCGTGCATCGCGAAAAGTTCCTGACGATGCCCCACCTCTCCGCACCGCGGCTCGAGTGGCTCTTGGCGCGGGCCCGGTTCCTCGCCTACCCCTCGTTCAACGAGGGCTTCGGCTACCCGCCGCTGGAGGCGATGACGCACGGCACGCCGAGCCTGGTCGGCGCCAACACGTCGGTGCCCGAGGTCTGCGGCGCCGCCGCCGTGGCCTGCGATCCGTTCGACCTCGACTCGGTCGTGGCCGGGATCCGCACGATCCTCGACGCCCCGCCGTCGGCAAGCGACCTGCGAACGCACCGCGCCGCGACCGCGGCGCGGCAGCGGGCCGACATGCGGACGCTCGTCGAACTCATCTGCGGCAGGGGCTCGTCGGCAGTATCGCCCTGCGCGGCCCGCCGAACCGCCCCTCACACGAGGGCCGCATGATGCTCGATCTTGTTGCGGACCAACTCGCCGCGGCCGATCGACGGCTCTCCGAAGACGCTTGCCTGCCGCTTTCCGAGGCGATGCGGCGGATTCCGCTCGAGGTATTCGCCGAGCTCTGCCTCTCGGTTCCGGACAACCTCCAGGCGATCCGCGCCCGGCTGCCGACGATGGCGTCCGACGAGGTGCAGCGGAACTGGACGGGCAACTGCGGGCAGGCCCTCATGAACCAGTCGGTCGCATTCGTGCGGACGATGTTCTCGATGCATGGCGGTCGAGGCGGAAAGGAGACTCCCGCCCGCCGGATCCTCGACTTCGGATGTGGCTGGGGAAGGCTGCTTCGGCTGCTCCTCAAGTACGTGCCCGCCGACAGGCTCCATGGCGTCGATCCCTGGCACCGGTCGATCGACCTCTGCCGCGCGCACGGGATCCCGTGCCGTCTGGCACTGAGCGACTACGTGCCGCGTTCGCTGCCGTTCGACGGACCTTTCGACCTCGTCTACGCCTTCAGCGTGTTCACGCACCTGAGCGAATCGACGGCCCGCACCGCGCTTGCCACGATCCGCGGTTCGATCGCCGCGGATGGCCTGCTCTGCATCACGATCCGCCCGGTCGAATACTGGCACCACCATGGGCCGAACGGGGAAGCCGACTGCATCGCGAGGCACCGAGATCGCGGCTTCGCCTTCCTGCCCCACGCGAACCGGGAGCCGATCGAGGGGGAGATCACCTACGGCGACACCTCGATGACGCTTGACCATCTCGCCACGCTTGCGGAGGGCTGGACGATCGCGGAGGTCGAATGGAACCCGTGCGACCCGCTGCAGGTCGTGGTCGCGCTCGTCCCCTCGTGAGCGTCGCATGATGGCCTCGATCCACCAGATCTATTTCGACGACTCACAGCGGCGGGCGATCGACCCGGCGTTCATTCCCTACGACAATCGGGCAAACCCCGATCCCGTCTGGCGGGAGTATCACGTCTTCCGCACGGAGTATCTCGCCGGCAACGTTCACGATGGGGAGGTCACGGGCTACCTGTCGTGGAAGTTCGGCATGAAGACCCGGGTCCGCGGCCGCGCCTTTCTCGACTTCATCAACCGCCATCCCGGCCGGGATGTCTGGTTCCTGAATCCGCACGGCATCGAGCCGCTGCAATTCCGGAACGTCTGGCTCCAGGGAGAGCACCACCACCCCGGCATCCTCCGCCTCGCCCGCCGCGTCTTCCGGCGGCTCGGCATCGACTGCGATCCGGAGTCGCTCGAGCAGCCGGCAAGCCAGGTGCTGTACTGCAACTACTGGGCGGGCACCCGCCGGTTCTGGGACGCCTACATCGCGTTCTGCGAGCCGGTCCGCGACTGCCTGCTGAACGGCCTCGACGACGACGACCGCCGGCTGCTGCAATCGCGGGCCGACCGCTCGATCGACGCCTGCTACATCCCGTTCATCATGGAGCGTCTCTTCAGCACGCTGCTGGCGGTTCGCCGGGATCTCTCGTTCGCCGGCTGGGACGGCGAAGGGGCCCGGCGGCCGCGGCGAAGTTGGCTCGGCTGGCGGAGGGCGTCGTGAGCCGTCGATCGATCACCACGGCGGCGGGCATCCTCGGGGCGGCAGTCGTGCTCTTCTGGGTCGGCTCGTTCGGCGTGAACGTGCCGATCGCCGACGACTGGGACCATGTGAAGACGAGCGTCCGCTGGCACGACCACGGCAGCGACGCAAAGTCGCTCTTCGCTCCGCACAACGAGCACTGCCTCGCGATCCCGAGGCTCCTCAACCATGCCGCCCTCGTGGCCACGGGCGGCAACTACCGCATGGTGCTCTTCCTGAATGCGGCGATCGGGCTCGGGACGCTCGCGGCCGTGCTCGCGTTTGCAAGCCGCTGGCCGCTCACGCAGGCGGCCTTCGCTGCCCTCGCCGCCGGCATCACGGCCCTCATGTCGGGCTGGTGCCAGTGGCAGAACTGGATCTGGGCGTTCCAGACGCCCTGGTTCCTCCTGCCGCTCATCCTCATCGCGGCGGCGGTCGCAGTCGCGCGGGTCGGGTCCGTCCGGCTGGCGGTCGCGGCGACGGCGGTGGCCGCGATGCTCGGCCCCTTGTGCATGGCCAACGGCCTCTTCGTGGGCTGGGCTCTCCTGCCGGCGGTCGCCTTGCGGCTGGCCGATGAGCCGCAACGCGGCCGGTGGCGTCCGCTGGCGATCACGGTCGCGGTCGTCGTCGCGGCGACCGCCTTCGGCCTCTCGATCGTGGCGCGATCCCGCGGGCCGAACCTGGGCGGGCCCGCGGCGGTGCTCGCTTCCCCGCTCGAGGCGATGCGGCTGTTTCTCGCCGTGCTCGGCAGCCCGCTCGACCCGCGCGGGGCGTTCCATGGCGAAAAGACCCTCTCCACGGTCGCCGGCGGTCTCTCGCTCGCCCTCGGGATCGTATCGGCGATCGCCGGCCTACGGGCATCCTGGAGACGTTCGCCGCGGGACCTCGGGCCGGGCTTTTCGCTCATGACCTACGGCCTGGCGAGCGTGGCCGTCGTCGTCGTGGGCCGGCTTTCACTGCTCGCCAGTGAACCGGTCGAGAGCCGCTACCACACGTTCGCGATCGCATGGCACGTCGGGGTGCTGCTCACCTGTGGCTGGCTCGCGGCGGAACAGGTCGGCAGGGCAGGACGGTTCTGGAAAATCCTCCTCGTGGCCGCGTCGATCGCCTGCGTGGGGGCCACGCTCGTCGGCATGACGCTCTTCCTCCGCCACGGCGACAACATGCGACGGTCGCTCGAGGAACATCAGGTCATCTACCGCAACGCACGGGATCCCGGCGGCCGTGAGAAGCTCGAGGGGATCGCGAGGCACTACGGCGCCGACGGCATCCTCGAACGGCTCGACGGCATGCGCCGCGCCGGCATTCTCCACGCCGACTATGCCCCGGCCGCGCCGACGGAATGAGGTGGAGCGATGGCATCACCCTGGCAGTCGATCGCTGCGGATGCGCTCGGATCGCACGGCCTCGGCTCCGTGCGGTCGGAATGGTCGCAACGCTTCGAGATCGTCGCTTGGATCGACGGCTTCGCCGACCTGCAGACGCTTGTCGTCGTGCGGAAGTGATCGCCGACTTGTGCTGCACGTCTGGCGTGCTGGTTCGGGGCTCACGACCCGAGGCCGAGACGCTCCTGGCGGTAGCCGCCGCTCTGCACCCGCTCGATCCACGGGGTGTTGTCGAGGTACCAGCGGACGGTCCGCTCGATGCCGGTGTCGAACGTCTCCCGCGGGCTCCAGCCGAGTTCGCGATGGATCTTCGAGAAGTCGATCGCGTAGCGGCGGTCGTGGCCCGGCCGGTCCTTGACGAACGTGACGAGCGACTCGCAGGGGGCGTGCGCGAGGCCGGGCCGCAACGCATCGACCGTGCGGCAGATCGTCCGCACGACGTCGAGGTTCTTCCGCTCGCAGCCGCCGCCGATGTTGTAGACCTCGCCCAGGCGGCCGCGGGCGAGCACCTCGCGGATCGCCCGGCAATGGTCGGCGACGAAGAGCCAATCGCGGACCTGACCGCCGTCGCCGTAGACCGGCAGCGGCTTCCCCGCGAGACAGTTGAGGATCATGAGCGGGATGAGCTTCTCGGGAAACTGGAACGGCCCGTAGTTGTTGGAGCAGTTGGTCGTGAGCGTCGGCAGGCCATACGTGTGCCGGTAGGCACGGACGAAGTGGTCGCTCGAGGCCTTCGACGCCGAGTAGGGGCTATTGGGGGAGTAGGCGGTCGACTCGGTGAACGCGCCGTCGGGGCCGAGCGAGCCGTAGACCTCGTCGGTCGAGACGTGAAGGAACCGGAACGACCGCCGCTCGTCCTCAGGCAGCGCCGCCCAGTAGTGCTTCGCGGCGTCGAGGAGGCGGAAGGTGCCGACCACGTTCGTCTCGACGAACGCTCCCGGCCCGTCGATCGACCGGTCGACATGGCTCTCGGCGGCGAAGTTCACGATCGCGCGGGGACGGTGCGTCTCGAGGAGCGACCGCACGGCCGCCGCGTCGCCGATGTCCCCCTTCACGAAGAGGTGCCGAGGGTCCGACGCGATCGAGGCGAGCGAGTCGAGGTTGCCCGCATAGGTGAGCTTGTCGAGGTTCACGACCGCCGAGCCCTCCTCGGCGATCCACTGCCGGACGAACTCACCCCCGATGAAGCCGGCGCCGCCGGTGACGAGAATCGGATGCATGGAGTTCATGATGCCAGAGGTTGTCCGCGGTCGCGACGACCGGTGCAAGGGGCGATCGGCGTGACGCCGTCGAGCGGAGCCGTCAGGCCGCCTTCCCAGTGGGTTCGGCGGGCCCGGGGCCTCCAGCGACTCCGCGGTCTTCAAAACGCCCGATTTGCGGTCGCCGACTGCGGTTGCGGCGAGGTTTCACCGCCTGCTACAAACCCTCCCCCCCCAATCTGACCGGGTGAAGGGACCTCCATGCAGCGAACGATCCTCGTCACGGGCTCCTCGGGACTCATCGGCAGCGAGGTGGCCCGCCATTTCGACTCGCTCGGCTGGCGGGTCCACGGCGTCGACAACAACCAGCGGGCGGCCTTCTTCGGCCCCGCCGGCGACACGCGGTGGAACCAGGAGCGGCTCGTCTCGTCGCTGCGGTCGTTCACCCACCACGAGCTCGACATCCGCCATCGCAAGGGGGTTCTCGGACTGCTCGCCACGCTCAAGCCCTCGGCGATCGTGCATGCCGCCGCGCAGCCATCGCACGACCGTGCCGCGGCGATCCCCTTCGACGACTTCGACACGAACGCCGTCGGCACCCACAACCTGCTCGAGGCGGCGCGGCGTGCCGTGCCCGAGTCGCCGTTCGTGCACATGAGCACCAATAAGGTCTACGGCGACGCGCCCAACGAGATTGCGCGGACCGAGCGTGCCACCCGCTGGGACTACGCCGATCCTGACTACGCCCACGGCATCCCCGAGACCTTCCGGATAGACGCGAGCAAGCACTCGCTCTTCGGCGCCTCGAAGGTGGCGGCCGACGTCATGGTGCAGGAGTACGGCCGCTACTTCGACATGCCCACATGCTGCCTGCGGGGAGGGTGCCTCACCGGTCCGGCCCACTCGGGCGTGGAGCTGCACGGATTCCTGAGTTACCTCGCGCGGTGCAATCTCGAGGGACGCGAGTACCGCGTCTACGGCTACAAGTGCAAGCAGGTCCGCGACAACATCCACGCCCGCGACGTGGCCGCCTTCATCGCCCGGTTCATCGACGAGCCACGGCCGGCGGCCGTCTACAACATCGGCGGAGGCAAGGCGAACAGCTGCTCGATTCTCGAGGCCTTCTCGATGGTCGAGGCCCGCACCGGTCGGCCGATGCGGTGGAGCTACGAGGAGAAGGCCCGCGAGGGGGACCACGTCTGCTACTACAGCGACTTGCGTCGCATGAAGCGGGACTATCCCGGCTGGCAGCCGACGATCTCGCTCGCTGAGACGTTCGACCAGATCGTCGACGCCTGGATGCGGCGGAGCCCGGCGACGGTGGCTCCCAGGCTCAAGAAGGTGGCCTGATGCGGTGCGTCGTCACCGGCGGCCTGGGGTTCGTCGGCAGCGAGATCTGTCGCGGCCTCGTCGACCTGTTCGACGGCATCGAGGTCGTGGCCTTCGACAATCTTCGCCGGAGTGGCTCGGAAGGAAACCGCGATCCGCTGCGTCGGCTCGGCGTGGCCGTCGTCCACGGCGACGTCCGCTTGCAGTCCGACGTCGATTCGCTCGGCGAGTTCGACTGGCTCGTCGATGCGGCGGCCGAGCCGAGCGTGCTCGCGGGTACGGCCGCGGCCGCGGGCCGGGGCGTCTCTTCCCGCCAGTTGGTCGAGCACAACCTGCTCGGCACGGTCAACCTGCTCGAGGCGGCCTCGAGGTGTGGCGCGGGTTTCGTGATGATCAGCACGAGCCGCGTCTACTCGATCGCGGGCCTTTCGGCGGTCCCGCTCGACGACTCGGGCGACGCCTTCCGGCTCGATCCCGCCATGGCATGTCCGGCCGGGGTCGGGCCGGGAGGTATCGGCGAGACCTTTTCGACCGCCGGTCCCGTGTCGCTCTATGGGGCGACGAAGCTCGCCTCGGAAGCCCTCGCGATCGATTACGCCGCGCGGTCCGGCACACCGCTCTTCGTCGATCGCTGCGGCGTGATGGCGGGCGCGGGACAGTTCGGCCGGGCCGACCAGGGGATCTTCTCCTGGTGGATCCATTCCTGGGCCGCCCGGCGGCCGCTCTCCTACCTCGGGTTCGGCGGTCGGGGCCTCCAGGTCCGCGACTGCCTCCATCCTTCCGATCTCGCCCGGCTGGTCGTCTCACAGATTCGTTCCCCGTCGCAGGGCCCGGCCGTGCTGAACGTCTCCGGCGGCCAGACATCGGCGACGTCGCTGCTGCAGCTCTCGAGCTGGTGCGAAGACCGCTTCGGTCCGCACGCGGTCTCCGCCTCCACCGAGACTCGCCCCTACGACGTTCCCTGGATCGTGCTCGACCATGCCGCGGCGTCCGCCGCCCACGACTGGCGGCCGGAGCGGGCCGCGGAAAGCATCTTCGAGGAGATCGCAAACCATGCCGAAACCCATGCGGACTGGCTCGACAAAGTCGCGGCCTGACGACGCCCCGCAGCTCGTCTTTCCGCCGGCCCGCCAACTGCGGAAGCTCGCCGTCGTGATCCCGGCCCGCGACGAGGCCGGCTGCATCGCCTCCACCGTGGAGCACCTCCACCTGGAGCTGCGGCTTCACGGGATCGACCATGAGATCATCGTCGTGGACGACGGCAGCGGCGACGGCACGCCCGACATCCTGCGGGAGGTCGCCGCGCGAATTCCGAATCTTGTCGGGCTGCGGAACGACGGCCCCCACGGCTTCGGGCGGGCCGTGCAGTGCGGGCTGAACGCCATGACGGCCGATGCCGTCGTCGTCATGATGGCCGACGAGAGCGACGACTGTCGCGACGTGGTGCGGTACTGGCGGCTTTTGCAGCAGGGCAACGACTGCGTCTTTGGCAGCCGGTTCATCCGCGGCGGCGGCGTGATCGACTACCCGCGGATCAAGTACATGCTCAACCGGATGGCGAACCTCTTCATCCGGATCGTCTTCGGCATCGGCCTCAACGACACGACCAATGCCTTCAAGGCCTACCGGCGGGAGGTGATCGAGGGCTGCCGTCCGTTCCTCTCGCCCCACTTCAACCTCACGGTCGAGCTGCCGCTGAAGGCGATCGTGCGGGGCTACTCATGGACCACGATGCCGATCACCTGGCGAAACCGGAAGACCGGCATCGCGAAGCTGAAGATCGGCGAGATGGGAAGCCGTTACTTCTTCATCGTCGCCTACGTCTGGCTCGAGAAGTACTTCAGCCGCGGCGACTACTTCCGGCAGGCCGAGCCGGCCGGAGGCGAGGGATCGACCGCGAAGGCCGCGTAATCATCACGGCCGAACTGTGTCACGCGGCCGCGGCGAGCGAATCGATCCTGCGGTTGAGCTGGAGGAGCCTCTGCTCGATCGCCTTCGACTCCTGGCGATCCGCCAGGACCGCGAGCATCTCCGGTAGCACGGTGCCTGTCCCCAGCGTCGGCCGATCGGATGATCGCGGCCACGTCCGACTCCCGGGAGCCGTCGTCCACGACGACGATCTCCATCTGCTCGGGGCCGGGGTCCTGCGCGAGCACCGAGCGGATCGCCTGCGCCAGCCGCATGTCCGGTTCGTAGGTCGGCAGCATCACCGAGAACAACCCGCCGCTTCGATCACCCCAGGGGGATGCTCCGGATCCGAACGGCCATGCCCGCCGGCGACCGGGCTCGAGGGGGGTACCGATTCAGCCGCGGCCGCGAAAGGCTGCCCGAGGAGGGATCGGCCCCGAACGCCGCGGGACGGGGTGCAGGGCTCGGATTTCCGCCTCCGTCGGCTGTTCCGTTGACCGCGCATTCGCCCCATCTTTCCGCATCTTCCGCTCGGTGGGATGGCGCCGGGGCGAGCGGGCCGCGCCGGGTGCCGTTGTCACGCGGACCGCCGCTGGGCTATCTCACCCTCGCATGAGACTGTTTCCACGTCGTGACCATCCTTCCCGTCGCCTGCTCCGCGCCCTTTCGCGGAGGGTGTTCGGGTCACGGCCCTGGCGATCGATCGGCGATCCTGGGCGGCGCCGGATCGTGTTCGTCTCGGGTGAGCCGAAGACCGCGGGCCACATCTACCGCGTCGAGCGGATGGCGAGGTCGGCTACGGAGGCCGGGTATGCGGCCGACATCGTGGCCGTGAACGACCTCGATCCGGTCCTGTGGCGTGATCGTGAGGTCGCTCCGGCGATCGTCGTCTTCTGGAGGGTGAGGCATCGGCCGATGGTCGAGCGGGCGATCACCGCCTGGCGGGCGGCCGGCGCGAGGATCCTCTTCGACGTCGACGATCTGATGGTCGATCCGGCCGTCGCCCGCACCGACGTGATCGATGCGATCCGTTCGCTGGGGCTGAAGACAGCCGCTGTCGCCGACCTCTACGCGGGGATCCGCCGGACGATGCTGCTGGCCGACGCATGCCTCGCGCCGACGGCGACTCTTGCGGCCGCGCTCGCCGCGGAGGGCCGGCCGTCGATGGTCGTCGAGAACGGGTTCGACGAACAGACCTACCGGGCGAGTCGCGAGGCCGTGCTCCACCGCCCGTCACCGCCCGACGGGCTCGTTCGGATCGGCTACGCGGCCGGCTCGCGGACGCACCAGCGGGACTTTGCCGTGGCGGCGCCGGCGGTCGCGGCGGCGTTGCGGGACCACCCGCAGGCCCGGCTCGTGCTCTTTCGTGAAGCCGGCCGCGGCGGCGATCTCGTCGATCTCGCGGAGTTTCCCGACATGGCGGGGCTCGCCGACCGGGTCGAGTGGCGGCGGCTGGTGCCGCTCGCGAAGCTGCCGGACGAGCTGGCACGGTTCGACGTCAACATCGCGCCACTCGAGCTGGGCAATGCCTTCTGCGAGGCGAAGAGCGAACTGAAGTATTTCGAGGCGGCGCTCGTCGGCGTGCCGACGGTCGCTTCGCCGACGGAGCCTTTCCGCACGGCGATCCGCCACGGCGAGACCGGGTTCCTCGCCACCGACTCCGCCGCGTGGCGGGACGCGATCGGCCGCCTCGTCGGCGACGCCGTGCTTCGCGCTCGGATCGGCCAGGCCGCGGTCCACGACGTCCTTCACCGTTACGGCCCCGCGGGGAGGCGGGAGAAGATCGCGGCCGTGTTCGGCGCGGTGCTCGGCGAGAAGCCGCCGCAGCAGGTCGAGTCGCTTCCGCCGCCGGCGATCGGAAGCCGCGCCGCATCGCTGCCGGTGGTGCCCGAGCACGACGTCGTTCTGCGGACCGGCGGCAGGCGGATCGCCGACGTCGCCGTCGTCGTGCCGCTCCACAACTACGCCGCCGTCGTGGCCGAGGCGCTCGACAGCGTCGCGGCCCAGACGCTCGAGAGCCTCGAACTCGTCGTCGTGGACGATCGCTCCACGGACGGGTCGCTCGCGGTCGCGCAGGAGTGGATGTCGCGGCATGTCTCGCGATTCGTCTCCGTGACGCTCGTCCGCAATCGGGCCAACGAGGGAGTCGCCCTCGCCCGCAATGCCGCGATCGCGATCGCCGACGCGCCGCTCGTCTTCCCGCTCGACGCCGACAACGCGGTCGAGCCCGACTGCCTGCGACTGCTCGCGGAGCGGCTCGCATCGTCGACCGCTTCCGCCGCGCACCCCACGCTGCACCACTTCGGCGATCGTGTGAAGCGCCGGCCCGCGAAGACCTGGTCGCCCGAGCGGCTCGCGCGGGGCAATTACATCGACGCGATGGCGGTCCTGCGCAAGAGCGCGTGGGCGGCCGTGGGCGGCTACCACAAGGGGGCGTTCACCGGTTGGGAGGACTACGATCTCTGGTGCCGGTTCGTGGAGCGTGGCCTGTGGAGCGAGGCGGTGCCCGGGGCGGTGGCCCGCTACCGGGTCCACGCCGGCTCGATGCTCAAGCGCGACACCGCGGCCGCCATGGAGCGGGTCGTGGCCGCGATCCGTGCCGAGCACCCCTGGCTCACGGTGCGGGCCTCCTGATTTCGTCGGCCCTGGGAAAGCGTCACGCCGCACTTGCTC
>Ga0315900_10005951_pt1 | contig 16564 bp, 26 predicted proteins | sample LakEriMetagenome_FD_203521 | JGI IMG/M metagenome (GOLD analysis project Ga0315900, IMG submission 203521) | Freshwater fungal communities from buoy surface, Lake Erie, Ohio, United States - Buoy 12 MA114 | ecosystem: Environmental > Aquatic > Freshwater > Lake > Lake biofilm | place: USA: Lake... | reverse complement strand
TACCAGTTCATCATCTTTCATTTTTAAATCAAAAATAAAATTCTTAGAAGATTCTAAATTCTGGAATTCTGGAATTCTGGAATTCGAGAACGAACAAGTTTTTACTCAGAACTCAAATCAAAAAAAGAAAAACAACAATGGAACAAATCGAAAAACAAGTCGACGAACTAATCAAGTCAGGAATAGAATTTTGTAAAAAAGAAATGAAAGAAAAACAAGTCTTAATTTTAACAAGAGATATTTTGAAGAGACTTAAAATTTTAGGGAGAGAGGCATTCAATAATGAAACTTTTACTGACAGTTGGATAAATGATCTCAACAAGATAAAAAAAGATTTAGATGAAAAAATTGAAATTATGGATATCTATGACGAAGAAATACTTGGCGAATATTCTGAATTTGACGGACTAAAATTATTATTTGATGAATAAATTTGTTATAAACTATCACAAATTTGTATTTTTATTTTTTCCAAGCACTTTTTGCTCGAGGATCTCGCATTGCTTCGTTATATTTCATTTTGTGGTCTTTCGCCCATTTTTTCAAATGTGCCACCCAAGAGGCCATTTTAGGATTGACTTTGCGTTTCATTTTTATTTAAATGTAAAATCTTTTTTGATGTTAATTTATCGACGACATTTGAAGAAGGCCTGATTGGATTCCTTATACACAAGAACATATGGATTTTCTTGAAGATGTTCTCTATCACAAGAGGGACAATGGTATCCGTTTGTATTTTTGTATAGAAGCATATACTTATCTTCGTATTCAATTTCTTTATCAAATTCTAATCCGTCGGGCAATTTTAAATTCCATCTATCATTGGTATTGACTTTACCTTTTTTAGGGATATCAATAAATGGGTATTGAATAACATACTTTGGTTCTCTATCTGTAAATGAAATCAAAGTTTTAGTAAAAGATAACATATCGACAACTTGATTCCATCTTTCATCAGTATATCTCTCCCTATGGTATTGTTTCAATTCTTCTTCCAAATTAATCAAATGCGCGGGAATTAGAATTCGATTCGGATCACTTCGTTTCATACAACGAAACATTCTCAAGGATTGATTTCGTCGGTAGACACCCATATCTATCATATCACGATGTTTTTCTTCTAATCTATCCACTACTCTCTTAGCAAAATAACTAATATCCACAAGACGAAAACAAAAGTGATTTGGTAAAATCAAATGATAACTTTGTTTGGTTTCATTTGAGGAAGTCAATAGGATTGTATCTTCTTCCAATGAAAAATTCAAATTCAAATCTAAAATCTCATCCCGAATAGCAGAAAGTAATTTCACAATACATGCCTTAACTTCTTCTGGGGATTCTTTTGAATCAATGTCAAAATAAATCTTTCTTCTCTCAGAGGTCATAATTTCATGGAAGAACCGATTTTGAGTTCTCAAATAAATTCTGAGAAAGAAATCAAGATAAGTTTCACATTTCAAAAAATATCGACCCGTTTTTGTTTCATAGGAGGCAATAAATTCATCTCCATTCGTTTTCTTGGTTGCTTCTTCAAGTGTATAGTGGCCGGTAATAAACCCATTAGATTCTCTAACAAGTTTCTTAATCACATCAAGGTCAGTTTTGGAATTCATTCTTTTTATAATATAAAGTTTTTTCTTTAGGCTTTTTTATCTATTTATCTAAAATAGATAAATTATTGAATTAACATTACTGGTTTTATGGTGAGCGACATGACCTTTGATACTCTCGTTTTCAATTCTGGGTTCTTTTCTCTGTGTTTCTCCCGCATTTGATGGCGAAGGGTTTCATCTCGACTAAGAACCTTAACCAATTTCTCAAGTGTTTTTTTATCAATTAAGAAAAGACCTTTGGTATCATCCGTTTTCATTTGGGCGATTTGAGCCTGAAGTGCTTGAATATAGTCTGGAGTTTGAATAATAATATCCGAGTGTTCCATTTTTTAATGGGGTTTCTTTTATTTAAACTTATTTTTATAAAATTGATAAAATAAACTTAAAAATAAGTCGTTATAATAAAATCAAACCCCCTAAAATGGAATACTATCCTGACGACCCAATGAGCGAATATACCAACGAATCAATTGAATCAGATCGAGAGAGTTTAGAAAGCGTAAGTGTAGGCATTCCGTCTGTTTGTTCTTCACCTTTGACTATATCAGTTGCTAAAATCAAAGTAGAACCATTAGTAGACGATGATATGGATTGGCATAAATTCTGTTCGATATACTCTAACTCAAAAATCAAAACCCAAGATGACGAAATTGTAATTTTGAATCAAATGTTGCGATGCTTTCGAATCTTACAACTCGCAAGACCTTTAATATATTTGAAACTCAAATCGTCATATTCAGGTGTAAAATTTGATGTCTGTAGAGAAACTGAATTTATGTATACTTTGAGAAGATTTTGTCTTCACAAAAGCAAGAAATTATTAACTTCAGGAGAAGACAAAAGAACAGTGAACCATAGTTATAGTTTTGCGGATGTTTTCAGCAAAAATCGACAATGTTTCTTAGTTGATGATATAGTATTCGAACCCAATATCACTCCTAAGAAAAATATTATTAATTTGTTCCTTGGATGGAAAGCAAAGAAAGTAGAACAAATTGATATGGATAAAATCAAACCTGTATTCAGACACATCAAGAAGATATTTTGTTCTGGAAATCAAGAATGTTATCATTATATGGTGAAATGGATGGCGCATTTAATTCAAAAACCAAGAGATAAGGTTCCAGTTGGTATTATTCTTCAATCAGAACAAGGAGCAGGAAAGGATCTATTCTTCAAATGGTTCATCGATTATGTTCTTGGTGAAAAATTGGGATTAACAACCCAGTATATAGAAGCAGTTGTTGGACGATTCAATAGTTTAATGGAGAATAAAATGTTGGTCGTCGTCAATGAAATCACAAGTAATGGAAAGAATCCAAAATACGAAACATATGAAATTATGAAATCGTTAATCAGTGAAAAGAAACAAAAGATAGAACGAAAGGGATACGAGCCTATAACTGTGAACTCCTACTCACGATTTCTATTTTGTTCGAATTCAGAAAAACCAATTCACATTGAAGAGGGAGATAGAAGATACTTTGTTCTCAAGTTCAAGAAAAATCCAGACCAAAAATACTATACTGACTTGGCCGACCTCTTGGAAAACAATGAAGAATCCGCACAAGATATCGGGAATCATTTCTATACTTGGTTAATGAATTGTGATTTAACTGGATTCTACCCTCAAGTATTTCCTAAGACACAAGCAAAGGAAGAAATCAAGGAATTATCAGAGTCTGTGGATGTCAAGTTTATCAAACAACATTATTGGGTTGGAAGTGTATCCAATACTCAATTATATCAAGAATATAGAAAGTGGTGTTTAGATCACGGTCATACTTGTAATAATGAAACTTGGTTTGGAAGAAATACCTCAAGATATACAAAATTATCTCGTCAAAATTCAAAGAAAGTCAAGGAAAGAATATTTCAAGAAGGAGAGAATCAAGAAGAAATGACTTTGTTAACATTCAATCAAGAAGAATAATACTAATCAAAATTTAGAGTATTTCATTTTATCACAGATTATCCTTAATAATACCTCTATACCTCTATTTACTCTATTTATATATAAATATTATATATAAAGTATATAATTAAAAGGGAGTTGAAAACCTTAGAGTGTAGGGTTAGTGGTGGTATCGGTATCTCTTATATAAGAGATACACTGTAATTCAGTGTCAATAAAATTAATCATTTTTACTGTGATATGAAATAAATTTATCTTTAAACCCAAGATAAATTTTTACTTTTGTAATTTCTTGAAAGAAGATCTTATTCTTTTGATGAAGAAAACAGGAATATCATAGAATGGTTCCTTTGATTGCCATAATAAACGGCGACTATAATAATTCGAACTTGTTCTTTTGTCTTTGGTTAACTTTCCTTGTTTATCTTTTATCTTTTCACTTCTTGATAAATAATTCTTTCTTCTAATATTATCTTGATGTTGTAAATAATCATGATAATCTTGATGTCCGAACTTTACTAACTTTTCTCCACCGTTGTAATCCTGAACTATGACTTGATATTTATGTGGATACTTTGCTTTCTGAACTTCATATAACGGCATTTTTTATATGAAGCAATTATTTATTCTAATATTCAGAATCATTCATATCTGTTTCTGATTCTGAATCGTCCTCTTTCATGATTTCATTGACGCACTCTTGTAAAAACATAGCGACCTTCTTTGGACTTGGTTTTTCTTTGACAATGTAATCAAAAGATAATTCTTCTTCCTCATCACTATCTTCCATAATAATATCTTTGACTTGAGGAATAACTTTATTTTTATCTTTCATAACTTGTTTTTGTTGAACTTTTGGTCTTTGAGCCAAAGGATCCGGAGGCGGAGGATTTGGAATACTTTGAGGTTTAGGTTTTCTTTGAACTACTTGAGGCATTTTATTTTACATAAATAAATTTTTTCTTAAAATAAAATGAAGAAATCCAAACCCTATATCACCGGTGAAGATAGAATCCAAGTGAAGGTTCGTAATCCAGCAAATGGTAAGTTTATTTCAAAGACTTTCAAATATACCGACCACAATGGAAAAGAAGGAGCAATCGAAGCAAGTAAGAAATGGTCTGAGGAAGTTCAGAAATTGATTGATGAGAAGAACACATTGGATGGGATTCCAACTAAACCTCGTAAACAACAAGAACCAGAAAAGAAATTATTAAGAGAAATCGAATCAAAAAAGTCTTTATTGCCACCAGATCAACTTGTCGCTCCTGTTCCTATGATGAATCCTCCGGTGATTCCTCTTGATCCGATTACACATATGCCTTTGACTTCTCAACCGAACTTGGATAAAAAACCTTTCCCGTATAAATCATGGATTGGTGATAAAACGGGTTCTTCTCTTGTTTTAATGGCAAAGTCAAAAGCAGGAAAGACTTCCTTCTTACATCAAATAGTAAAGTCTTTACCCAAAGATATAATCAAGATTGTTATTTCTCCTAATATTCATACTTCAATCTATGATTCTATGAGAAACAAATGCGTCTTCAGTCCTATCTTTGATTCAAGAATTATTAAACTTTGTCAAAAAATTAATCAAAGAACTAAGAATCATTATCGTTTTGTAATCATAATGGACGATGTGATTGACGAGAAGAGCAACTCTTCTGTATTGAAAATGTTTTTGACATTAAGAAATAGTAATATTTCCGCAATCCTCTCGGTTCAATCAGTTTTTCTTGTGAATAAGATGATTAGAGGAAATGCTAATTATGTATTGTTAGGCAAGTTGTCAGGAGAAGAAGCAATTCTTGATACTTACAAGAAATTCTTAGTAAATTATAAATCTGATTTGAAAATCAAACATGAATCGGATATTGTTCCAACTTATGATTCTTTGACTAAAGATTATGAATTTATTTTCCTGAATAATTTGAAAGAAAAAGTTTATTTAACAAATAAAGATCTTTCTTCATAAAATGGGAAAAAAATCAGAAGATAAACCAAAACGAGAATCCAAAGCCAAGGTTCATCTTTCTTCCTTCTTGATTACAATTAATTCTCAAGTGGACGATAAGAAATATATCCCCAAGTTAAAGAACACCTATGAAAAATTTTATGATAATGTTGAAAGTTATATCAAGAATAAATCGGATGGAGTGAAGATTAAAAATATATCTTCTACATCTTCCATTGAAAGAGGAAATAAAAGACTTGCCTATCACCTTCATGCTCTACTCAAGATAGAGCACACGGGCAAGATTCATTTGAACTTAGAAAAAATGCGTGAAGTCTTTGATAGTGATGTGAAAGGTGAGGGTAAGGTATATTTCCAATGTAAGTATATCAACGATCCTACCTTCTCTATTCAAGAATATTTCAAAAAGGAAAAGTAATAAAAATATATATTCCATATAAAAATGGAGCAGGAACAAGTAATCAAGAAAGAGAATGTATGGACTAATATAGTTGATGACGACTCGAGTGATGAAGAACAACCCAAACAAGAAGAAAGAGAATCTGAACTTTGCGGGACTATCAAATCTGATGGTAAACCTTGTGGTGCGATGCGATACAAACATCACGCGTTATGTTATAACCACTTATTGAAGGCGGGTGTTCGTCCCAAAGGACGACCCAAGACAGTTGTTCCAAAAGTTCAACTTGTGGCTCCTGAGCCTATTGTGATGGAACGAGAACAACCCAAGGCGCAAGATGTGAGTTGCGATCCCTTGATTGAAAAATTGACTTTGAAAATAAAAGAGAAAATAGACGGACTTGATTCTGAAATGAAGTTATTACTTAAGATGCTTCTGTAAATTTATATTCAACACAATATAAATTTTATTAATCACTATGACATACATTAATTATCGATATCTTCGTCTTCGTTCCACAATTCAATCTTAAATCTGGTGTCTTCTTTTTCTGGAATAAAGTTAATTTGAAGCCATACACCGTCGTGTCTTTTGTAGGTTAAAATCTTTTCCATTGACTTCGCTTTACCCCAGTAATCCCAGGTTCTTGCGACTTCTTCGAACTCAAATGCTTCTACGATACTTACTTCCCAGTGTTTCCACAGTTTAGTCTTAGTGAACGAAGAGTAGTTTTTGGACTTCCAAGTCCAGCAATATTCCTCCTCGTCGATCATAGTCAATTGTTTAGTTAATTCAAGAATTTTAGATCGGATTTGTTCCCTCGATGAAGCCATTAATTCACTTTGATGTCCGACATCGACTTCATAACTATGTCCGTGATCTTCGCTAACTTCTTCAATATTTCTTTTTCCTGATTTTCCTGATAGTTGGGTTATATCGACGGCTCCATCATCTCCTTCTTTATAATAACCTCTCCAGACACCCATTTTGATGATACAAACACCATCTTCTTCTTCAACATTTTCATAATCTGTAATGTCATAAAAATTCTTACCATCAAAGGTGAGGTAATATACCACATCGGAATCATCAGAGTCAATAGTAGACTTGAAAAATTTAGGATACATTTAGATTTAGGTTTTGAGTTTAACTTAGTCTTGTAGATTTTTATTTTTCATGAATTTTTTGAATTAAAATGTAAATTTTACCAACTCTTTGACTTGGTAAAAAACTTTATTGATTTATTTATTACATCCAAGATTCGATAAAGTAGTCTTCATCCTTGACTCGCATATGTTCGGGTATATTCGTCTTCATCACCACATAAGGTTTGACGACTTCTTGTTTTGGGGCTTTTAATCTATCTCTAACTTCGATTTGCTGTATTTTCTTCTCAATCATCAACAAATTTTCCTTCTTAAAATGAGAAGCCAAGCGCCTTTGGGCTTCAAAGTAAACGCTTTCGATATCATTCATAATCTGTGTTTTTGACTCTTCAGTTAGTGGATAAGGATAATAGTTAATACTAATTTGTATCTCTGATTTACACGACGCACACTTACATATTTTTGTTTTTGGGTTATGAGAAGATGTTGGGTCATTAACCATCATTACAGTGCCTGTAATCCATCCTCCCATAAATGTCTGAGGTTCATAGGTTATGAATACGGCCTTTGTCAGATTGTTAGAATAACAAATGCTACTATTGAACCCAGAACGCATCAATGATGCTAATTTCAAGGCAGAATCAGAAACATAAGACCAAGTATGTCTGACATACTCAGCATTATTACTACCAATGCTATAGGTGATATCCTGACATTTGAATACAAAGTCAGGTAAGAAGACCTTGATTAATGCCAAATATTCGGGATACCAGAAGAAAGGGGTTTGAATAGGGGAATAATCGCCAGCAGAAGCCATATTGATTTCAGTTAAAAATTTCAAAGTCAAATTTCTTGTCTCTTGATTTTTAATTTTTGAGTTATGTTTGAATTAAAATGTCAGTTTTGTTCTGGAACCTTCGGGTTCTCGAACCTTCTGGAGAGTTCCAGAACCTGCTCGGCGGGTAGGTTCCAGAACAAAACTGACATTTTAATTCCGGAATACCATAAAAAAACAAAAAGTAAATCGAAACAACAACAAGAAATAATCATACTATAAAATGGCTAACGCTTGGATCCAACATTTGAAATCAGAATCTGCTCGACTTAAAATTTCTTATCGAGACGCGATGAAAGACAAACGAGTCAAAGATTCTTACAAACCAAAAAAGACAGACACATTACAATCTGCTATCAAACCAATTCCTGCTCTTCGACAAAAAGGAAGGCTTGTCGTTGGAGGTAAGTCCAAAAAGGAGAAAACTTTGGATGAGGAATTGGAAGAAATCGATGCTATCCCTATAAAAACAACCCCAATTATCCCACCCAAACCTGTAAAGACGATTCCCGTGATTCCTCCCAAACCAGAGAAACTTGTAAAGTTGGTAAAGACGATGAAAAATATCAAAGCAACAAAAATACAAAAAGCATTCCGAAAGAAACAAGCGGAAAAAGCAGAAGAAGAATTGACTCAAATGTTAAAAACGACAAAGGAAGGAATCAGTGATGAGTTGAAAATAGACCAATATCTCAAAAAATTAAAAGAGTTTGGTGTCAATCCAAAATTTTTAGATTTGGTTGAAAAATTTTTGAACAAACAGATCAGTTATATTTATAAGACTTTCAATTTCAACAAAAATTTACAAATATATAATGATAATTTAAATTGGACAAAGGGTGCGATGGAATGGTTGGACGATATTTGTAGTGGAGCAAATGATATGGTTGGCGATCGATATTTCTATTATACAGAGAGCACAGAAGACGATTATAACAAATATAAAGGAACATTTAAACGAGCATCTAAAGAATTCAATATAAACTCAGTGAAAGATGATGCGAGAAAGTATAATATTGATAGATTATTTGAAAGTAAAGAATCTAAATCTTACTTAAGAAATTTGAAAATAGAAGTTCCAACTATTTTTAAAATTCCAATTATTGACTATTTCCCTAACAAAACTAAATTTGAGAAGAAAGATTATTATCAACTTCAATAATTCTAAGTAGTTCATTTTAATTTTGGCTAAATATAATTTAGCCAAATAAAACATTAAATATGTCAGCACCCAGTTATCAAAGCACTTGGAGTGTAAACTATCAAACCGTAGTGAACGCTCAGAATCAAACCTTCCCTCAAGGAACAGCATTGGCACCTTCAGGAGATCAAACCAATTGGGCTCAACCTATCAACGCAACACCCTATGTTTCAACTGCTACAGCGCAACAACCATCCATTCAAAGTTCAGCACCCATTACTTATTTGCCTACAACTTACTCTACTATAGCCCATGGTTCAACTCCAACGCCATTTACCGGAGTTCATCCAGTAGGACTTTTTGACGATAGAGTATGTAAATCAGAAGTCAAATTCTTCCCCATCTTTACCGAAGGAGCAGGCGCAACTGGAGGTGGCGGAGGATCAAAAGGTGAAACTGGAGCGACTGGCGCACAAGGAGCAACAGGAGCAACAGGAGAAAAGGGAGAAACTGGAGCACAAGGAGCAACTGGAGCAACTGGAGCAATAGGAGCAACAGGAGCACAAGGAGCAACTGGTGGAGTTAGAGACCAACAAGTATTCGCATTCAACAGATTAACTCAAATTGCTCTAAGTGGGACTGCGAATACAGCACAAAATATAAATTTATTTTCTGGAACAACAGGAACTGATTTTATAACTGTATTATCGAATGGATTTTCAACAACGGCGCCAAATTTAGTAAGATATAATGGAGTAAGCGGAAGATGGTTTATGATTCACACTTCGGTTGCTTATCAGGCATCATCAGGGACAACATTTGCTATTGAACTTAATAGAAATGGAAATCCAATTTCACAAGCAAGACATACATTGGGCGGTGTTGCTCCTTTTGATTGTCAAGATTTCAATGTGCTTCAATTATCAAACAATGACACTTTGAATTGGAGATATTCTGGCTCTACAACTACTGGTGTTTTATCAAGTGCCTCACAAGCAGGATTATTAACATCAACCACAAAACCATTTCAACTAATCATTTGGGAAATTCTTGTTCCAATTTAAAATTTGAATGTATATTAAAAATGGCAACTTTAGCACCTCGAGACGATCGTATTCAAAAAACAGATGCTATAACTTTTCCTAATTTATTCGCCGACTTATCAGTAAGTGGTAATTTATCATTGACTGGAATCCCACAAGCCCCAAAAACAAATGGTCTTTACTATGATACAGCAACAAAACAAGTTAGTTATGATTTAGTAGGAGGCGGAGGTGGAAGTGTGAATCATTATGTCGTAGCATCAAAAACTACAACAACTTCTATTCCTTTGAACTCTGACACACTTTTGGATTTTGATTCCGTTCATACAAGTTTGGATTGGACTTCAAGCACTACAAGATTTACTTGGACTGGAGGAAATACTCGAGTATTTGAAGTTTCATTTATCGGTTATGTAAAACACAATAACAATTTAAGTGGTTCAACAGATACAATGTATAATATCATTACACGAAATGGAACCAGTATTGCCAATTCAGGAGGCGTTGCGATGGTTGGAGACTCAAATAGTAATTTTATCAATGAAAATGTATTAGTTTCTACTTGTTGGATTGGTTTGAATAATAATGATTATATTGAAGTCCGAGCATCAAGTTCAGGTAATGATGCTCCAGAGTTCAATACACCAAGTCATACTGCGACAGGAGGACGAGTATACAATGCTTCCAGTTATACCATCGTAATTAAAGAATTAGCATAGAAAATTATTTAGCCTAATCAAAATGTCAATATTAGCACCAAGAGATGATAGGATACAAAAAACGGACACTATTTCATTTCCTAATCTTTTCCCTCAACAACCAGTAGATATTTCAGGTGTTTCTGGAAATTTTGATGTGTCGGGTGATCTCTATGTTCACGGTAGAATTTATGTAGATAATGGTATTGATTTCGGTCAAGCCTCAGTTTTGAATTGGTATCAAGAAGGAAATACCACAAGAAGTTTTATCAATGCTTCCAATACAAGTCCTGTAGATTTTAGATTTATTAGAGTAGGTAAAAATATAACTTTCACAATGAAACCATTCAATTTTGGAACTATGAATGGAGGAGCATTACAAACTGCTTTGGGTTCATGGGTTCCAAGTTGGGCGGTTCACGGTCAAAAAGTAGGCGTGGCAACATTTGCGATTATCAATGGAATTTCACTAAGTATGATTTTGATTATCTTTTCAGGTATTGATGGTGTGGTGATTCACAAATGGTCTGGAGGAAGTTTTAGTTTCTTTGCCAATGGTGATACTCTGAATATAACCAATGATTTATGTTTATCTTATTCTCTAAATTAACTAAATTTTTATAACTTCAAAGTTATAAAATTTAAATATGTCTAAGTTTATTTTTGTGGACGGATAAGTCAGATTTAGTGTGAACCACTCTGTATTTTTTTCTTGCTTCTAACTTCTTGGGCTCCTCTTCAGCCTTGAGTTTCATATGGTGTGCGGTGATAATATCATACATCTTTTTATTAGATAAAAAGATATTTTATTGAGTTTTTTAACGAGTAAAGTCAACACGATATTTATTTGCCTTCTTATTCAACAAAGTAAAGGTAGCATTATGGAATCCATTTTGACACAAATATCCTTTCACAAAGGATTTCATTGTTCTTGATTCGCCAAAAGGCCATCTAAAAATGAATGTTTTTTGATTCGGCATTTCAGATAAATCATCGACAATTTGACTCATAAGAACTTTCAATTGAGACACAGGACATTCTTCACATTCACAATCTTCAAACCAATTCATCTTTACTTCTCTTGATTTTTGAATTCTAAGAAATTCAAAAATTTTTGTGTCAGTTTTACTGTGTAAAATTTAAAATACGAAACTTGCGGTTCCATTCTTAATTTCGATACAAGAGTTGTAAGAATAGATGGCGAACAACTTGTATTGTCCGGAAGTAGCAGTGGAGAATTCAAGGTTAATGACGCTGTTTCCAACATCTCGGAGACCAGTAAGCCGGGTTCCTTCGAAGTTCTTGGGAGATTCAGTAGCCAAGTCCAATTCAACAAAGTAGCATTTGACAGGGAGAGAAGCGAAAGGAGAGGCAGTTTGAGTCAAAGGAGTAAAGGCATTAGCAGGGAAATAAGAGGAATCAATAGATTTATATGAACCCACAAGTCTGTGCGACTTGCCTTCTAAGTCAAAGAGGACATTACCATTGAGGGTTAATCGAATGTTAGTCAAGGGATCAAGGTTATTCAAGGCATTCTTCACACCACCAACGGTTCCATCACCATTGATATCATCGAGAGAGGCAACAGCAAAGAGGATAGAGAGCAACTCGCCGGATCTAAATCCGTTAAGTTGGACTTGTGCTCGTTGAGGGGAAACCGCACCGGTAAAAGTGGTGGTAAAGGGTTGTTGGTAGATAAAAGGATAGCAGTAAGAGAGTCGAGGATCGGCCATCAATTCACCTCGAATAGAGTCGGCTTGGTCGAAAATTCGTCCAGTTTCGACTTGCCATTGAGCGGAGATGAAAGAGTTGTTAGAAGCCAACCAAGCAGAAGCACCAGAACCTCCCATAATTTGAGACAAAGGTTTCAAATAGAGAACAATTTGGTATCCTCCTTGAGACAAGAGAGAGTTATCCATGGGCTTGGAGGCAATCAATTGTCGGACACGAGAATGAGGCAATTGGATAAAAACGACGGCTTCGGGTTGAACGGTTCCAGTGGATGCGAAAACTTCTTCTCCTCCAAGATCCATCAATTCATCTCGCTTGTTGGCAGTTTCACAAGCACTCATAACAGAGAGCAAGTGTTGTTCTCCGTCTAAATTTAAGGTCGTTGACGATGCGTATCTGTATTCGATTCGTTGAATCATGTGATAACCCCAACCTTTGGGAAGGGAAACATTGGCTGGAATAGCAGGGAGAACCAATCGAACTCGAACTTGTCGGGAAAGATCGGTTGCGTTGACTTGGAGCACGATACCTTGCCCGCCGAGCACCAATGATGGAAACTGTTGGGTGTAATAATTTCCGTAATACACATCTTCTTTAGCCATAACTCCGGTGGTGTCATAATACACTTGGGAAAGTTTAGAGCCGAGATGTTTTTCCTTTTCGGACATTCCTTGAGAAATTTGAAGAGGTGTTGCGTCTTCCATTTGTATTTTAATATGTCTGAGATTTTTTTTTACTTATTTTTTATTTTAGATTTTTTCATTCAAAATGAAAAAATTTGGTTGTGGAATTCGTGATTCAGTCGAGGTTGAAAACCTCAACCGAGATTCCAAATATTTATCTTCTTCCCTTTTTTCTTTTCACCATATGTGGAACCTTAACTTTGGCTCGACCTTTATGTTTGACAACTTTTGGTTCTTTTGCCTTGTGTTCGGGAGCATTTTTCACGGGTTTAGGATCAACTCTTCGTTCATCGTCAGGTTGACCGATTGCTCCATGAAGTGCTCCGAGGCCAGTTTCTTTCAAAACGCCACCAACACCTTCACCTCTTTCAATTCCTTTTGCTAATCCAGATACAGCACCAGAAATAGTTCTTCCCAAAAACGGGATTGCCGAAGCCAATAAACCTGGTAGAAATGCCATTTGTTTTTAATACAATAGAAAATTTTTAGTTTCTTTATTATTTAACGATGACCTTTTTTTCAGTTCTTAATTGAAGATGTTGTCGGGCTTTGGTTCGGGTTGCGGGTTTCACAATTTCTCCAGTTTCGTTATCAAATGAGGCTTCAGACATCAATTTGAGAATTGTTGGATTACGAGTAGAAACAACCTTGAATTCAAGAGTAATTCGATTAGAATCGTATAATGGATTATCTTGGATAGGGTTTCCCAAATAATCAACCACATAGATATCGATCTCGGAGCCTATAGGAGTTGAGGGTTCAAAATCAAAAATCTTCATTTGAGTAAATTGTTTTTCAGTAGAAGGAACTCCGCCTCCGGAAAATTGAAAATCGTTGATAGAAATAGTTCCAAGAACATTATTGATAACGGAATTGGTATGAGCGTCTCGAACACTAAATCGAGTAAGAGCACGGGAACAAATATAGTAAAGAATACTTGAAGTTCCACCAATAGTTGCTCCAGAAGTATAGGAAGTAGATAGGACAGAAGTAGTTCGAATACCAAAAGTTGTAAATACTCGGCTATTGGCAACAGAAATTCTTGTAGGCACAGTTGAAGTCCATTTGATAACCCCAGTTGCTGGATCATAGGATACAGTAAAGACCCAAGAGAAAGGGTTTGCGTTAAGCGCCGTCTGTATCAAAGTGATAAAATAATTAGAAGCACTTGGATTTGTTGTATTAATATATCCTACAGGAATCACAGCGGTGTAAGAATTGGTTCCGTCGGTGATAGTAATTCGGTTATTGCCATCATAAATATCAAATGGTAAGTTATTCATATAAATCGCACTTAATGCCATTCTTTTGATACGATTAAAGTTAATGAATGACTGTCCTACAGGACATACATAATCCCAATTTCCACCAAATTTTTTATCCGCAGAGTCCACAAAGAAATCGCAAAGGACTTCGTCTTCGTTTAGTTCGATTGACATCTTTTTATTTAATAAAAAAATTTATCTAAGACTTTATTTTTGATCAAGGGATTTTTCTTTTTCGGGTGTTCCGACATCAATTTCAGCACCAGCACATTTTGAATGTTTGATTCTTCCTATCATTTGAAGAACAGGAGATAGAGCACTAACAATGATGTTTACAATTACAAGAGCAGAGGTTAATTCCATTTTACATAGTCTGAAAATTAATTTAGAGTTTATCTCTTGGAGATGACCTCTGGTCTTCGACTATGCTAAATTCCATGAAATGACAATTCCTCTTTGGAAACTCAAAGATGAAGCAATATTGAATGTAGCACCGTTTAATTTACGAAGACCAAGTTTATAACTTCCATCCAATAAAGTTCGGAAGGATAAAATACAAGTAATATCACTTACCCCGCCATCACGGCAAATCACAGGAACAGAAATGTTTTCTGTAGGTTCTAATCCAACCAATTCAGTATTGATCCCACCGACTGTTTGAGTAAAAATAATATCGGTAGTTGAAGCACCAGCAATAGGAATATTAGTCGAAGAATTACCAATCACAACTTGAACCATTTTGCCGACTCTACGGATAGAAGCAGGAATATTAGAAGCATAACCATTGGCTATACCATTGTTGGCAATGTAATTTACATTCAAAACATCACTTCCAGCAGAAGGAATATTATCATCAGGAATGATATTAGAGAAGAAGACAGATCCTCTTTTCACGATTTTGTTATCGATTGGAGCGAGTGTAGACATTTTATTTAGAAATAAAATATCTATAGAATTTAATTAATTAGACTCCAACTTAATTTTGTAAGTCGTATTATTGATGTTAAGAACAAGATGTTGACCCGAATTTCCTCCAGCATTATTAGCCAAAGTAGCATTATCAATATCTAAAACTCCGGCTTGTGATTGTAGATCAAGACTCTGAGCGACTCCGAGTGGAACAAGATTTGGGAAAATGGTATTACCGGATTTTACAATTCTATCTTCTCTTGGAGCGATGGTTGTCATTTTATTTCAAGATAAAATATCTATAGAATTTATTATTCTAATTTATTAACCAATTGATATTACATCCAAATGGTAAAGCAATACTTCCAGCAGGAAATAGAGCACCATTCAGTCTTCGTATAGTCATAGCATTTATTGCCGAAACCCAAGAAATAATGGCTATTTCATTAGTGCCACCAATAGAAACAACAATAGGAGTCGCAGTATTTATAATGGGTTGTAATCCAGCAGTAATTAACCAACTCACAGCAGTAAGTGGCACAACAATATTGATATCATTAACAGGTGTAGCAACAGTTCCAGAACACGAAGCGATTGACATTTGAACTTGATTCCCAGATCTATTGGCTCGGTAGGACATCGAAGGAAAAATTACTTGGCTTGCGTTTGTGCCTTGAATATCACTTCCGGAAAGATCCAATGTTCCAGTAGAGTTAAGGTCAGAACATGAAATGATTGGGTCGAATACTAAAGATGGAGAGGACGCCTTCTTGACAATCTTATTATCTAAGGGAGCGATGATGTTTGACATTTTATTTCAAGATAAATTTTAATTAAATATCTAATTTTCATCTGAAGTATATTCTAATTCTTCATCATCATCATCAGAAGAGGAAATATCGTCTTCAATTTGATTCAAATCTGGATAAGTAAAGCAAAACAACCCATAAACTTTACCATTGTGTAATTCCAAGTCAGGCCAAGCACTTAGAAGTTTTTTCACTTTGATTATGTTAATATCTGTGTTCTCCCAAATGAAGTCAATAAGATCCGAGTAAAGTATGTATCTCTTAGCGTCTGTATTCTTGTGAAAATGGAATCCAAGGAATCCAATAAGTTCTTGAACCAGTTCATCATCTTTCATTTTTAAATCAAAAATAAAATTCTTAGAAGATTCTAAATTCTGGAATTCTGGAATTCTGGAATTCGAGAACGAACAAGTTTTTACTCAGAACTCAAATCAAAAAAAG
>Ga0315900_10005950_pt1 | contig 16564 bp, 13 predicted proteins | sample LakEriMetagenome_FD_203521 | JGI IMG/M metagenome (GOLD analysis project Ga0315900, IMG submission 203521) | Freshwater fungal communities from buoy surface, Lake Erie, Ohio, United States - Buoy 12 MA114 | ecosystem: Environmental > Aquatic > Freshwater > Lake > Lake biofilm | place: USA: Lake... | reverse complement strand
CGCAGAGGTTGCGCGCATATCGGCTGCTCTGAAAGGCCAGGATGCCAGCGCACGCAATCGCCTTGCTCGCCTACTGCCGCATGCGCCGGCGGGCTTGGTCGCGCATGCTGTGATTTCTGGGTTGGAACAGGCACTTTGGGATGTCGCGGGGCAGGAAGCAGGCCAGCCCATTCACGCCATGCTGGGCGGCGCCTTGCGCGATGCTGTACCGCTTTATGCCAATATCAATCGCGGTGCCGCGCCCCGCACCCCCGCAGGTTTTGCCGATGCCGCGAAGCGCGCGGTTGCCGCCGGGTTTCGCGCGGTAAAGCTTGCACCCTTTGAACCCATGGTCTGGGAAGATGCGGCCAACCCCGCGCAGCGCGCCGCCTATGCGGAAGGTCTCGCGCGTATCGCCGCCGTGCGTGATGCGGTGGGCAGTGCGATTGATGTGATGGTGGACGCACATTGGCGCTTTTCACCCGGTGGCGCGGCGGCGCTTATTCGCGATGTCACGCCCTTTAACCTGTTCTGGCTGGAATGCCCGGTATCCGAAGCCAATCAGGCGGCCATCGCTCGGTTGCGCGGCATGGCGAATGATCGCGGCATACGGCTGGCGGGGGCGGAGACCCTCGCGGGCCTTGGCGCCTATCGCCGCATCATCGAGGCTGGTTGTTATGACGTGCTGATGCCAGACATCAAATATGCCGGCGGGCATGAGGAAATTCGGCGCATCGCCGCACTCGCACAAACCGCGGGTATTGAGATCGCACCGCATAACCCAACAGGCCCGATCTGCCACGCCCATTCGGTGCATCTTTGCGCGACCCTGCCCAATCTTTTGCCGCTGGAAGTGCAATTCGGCGAAACGGAGCGTTTCTTCACCATGATCACCGGCCATGATCTGCGCTTTCAGCAGGGCAGCGCCAGCCTGCCGCAAGCGCCGGGGCTTGGCGTGCAATTGGATGAAGCCAGCGCGCAGCTTTCCCCCTGGCAGCCCATGGCGCAGCCCTGGCTGGACCCGAGGCTCGGCTGATGCCGCTTTGGGTTGCCGCCACCGTCATCGCCGCGCTGTTTCAAACCTGGCGCACCGCCTTGCAGCAAAAGCTGCGCGGGCAGCTTTCCGTCAATGCCGCCGCCGTGGTGCGCTACCTTTACGGTGTGCCCGTGGGTTTGCTGCTGGTCGGGCTATATTTGCTGATTTTTGGCGGTACGCTTTCTACGCCGACACCGATGTTCTTCCTCTACGCCGCGCTGGGCGGGCTTGGGCAGATCATCGGTACCAATCTGCTCATCATGTCCTTCGCACATCGCGGCTTTGCTGTCGGCACCGCTTACGCCAAAACGGAAGCGGTGCAGGCGGCCTTTCTTGCCTTGTTATTGCTGGGTGAGAATTTCGCGCCACTCGCCTGGGCCGGCATAGCCGTTTCAGTGGGCGGTACGCTTTATCTTTCACTCGCCGGCCGCGTTGGCTCGCTTGGCGAAATGCTGCGCGCCACGGTGCAGCCCGCCGCCCTATGCGGCTTGGGTGCAGGTTTTGCCTTCGCGCTTTGCGCACTTGCCATCCGCGCCGCGACGCAGGAATTGCAGGGGCCGGATGTGGTGCTGCGTGCGCTCGAAACCCTGGTCGTCATCAATGTCATGCAAACCATCATGCAGGGTGGTTGGCTAGTAATGCGCGAACCGGCCAGTGTGCGCGCGGTTTTCTCCACCTGGCGGTCATCCGCGCAGGTTGGCGCGCTTTCGGCCTGCGGTTCCGCCTGCTGGTTTACGGGCTTTGCGCTGGCACCTGTCGCGCTAGTGCGCGCTGTCGGTCAGGTTGAAATCCTTTTCACGCTGCTCTTCAGCAAGTTCTTCCTGAAGGAGAAAATGAAGCGCAGCGACACTATCGGTGCGCTTGCCGTTGTAGCCGGCGTGGTTCTGGTATTGCTGGGAAGGTAGCTTTCAGGCCACCGCTGCTTCACGGTTAATCAACGCTGTTCTGCCCGCCAACGCGCCCAAGGCGCGATGTCCGGCAGGCGCTGCGGCGCTGCCGCGGGGCCGGAAAAACGCAGCCCGATATCAGGTGCCTCGGCCACCGGCGGGCGCAATGCAAATCCGATATCAAGCGTCGCACGCGGCAAATCCATTGAACCCGTGACGCGGGCGGAAATCCCGCCCTCGGCCGCCAAAATCACCTCCTGCAACAAAAGCCGGCCGGTGCTGATCTGCCAGCCGCCTTCCAACCGCTCCACTGCGGTGGCGCCACCCAAAAGAGCGCGGCGCAAAGCTGCCTCCGCAGCCAAGGGATCAGCAAGCCCTGCTGCACCATAGGCATCACGCAGCGCCACCCCGGCCACCACGCCATCCGCCAGCAGAAACCGTCCAGTTCCTTCCAAGGAGGATACAAGCGCCGATGGCGCATGGCCTGAAGCGGCAAGCCGCCCCGCGAGTGCAATCCTGCCCGCGGCCAAATCAAGCGGCAGGTCGAAGATCGGGTGGGCAAGGCTGGCGCCGGCGACCTCAAAATTCGCCTCAAGCCGCGGTGGCTGCGCGCTGGCATCCAGGATACCACGCCCTTCCATTTGGCCGCCGGCCAGCGCGGCACGGAAGGCATCAAGGCGCAACTGGCCATTTTCCAACACCAGCGCCGCCTCGGCGTTATCCACGGGCGGCAGGCCCAGCACCGCGATACGCGCAGCACTTAAAGCGAAGTTGCCATCCAAACGCGCCAGAGCCGCCAGGGGCAGCGGTTCCTGATCCGTCAGATCGGGCCCTGGCAGGGCCAGATTTTCTGCCGCAAGCCGAAGCGCCAGCCTGGGCCGCGCGCCTGCCATATCAAGCCGCGCCTCACCCGAAGCGCGGGTTTCCGCCGCGACCAGCGTGAATAAGGGCAAGGTGAAGACGCTGCCCTCCCCCACCATGCGCGCGATGAGGGAGGCTGAGCCCTCACCCATCCAGCCTGGCTCCTCACGCCCGAAAACCTGGGCATAAAGCCGCGCTGCGCTTGGGTGGCGGAAGGTCAAGCTGCCCTCACCGCGCGCCTTTGGCAGATCGAATACCGCATGAGCATCAAACCGGGCATCTTCCAGCGCAATTTCGGCACCGAGTGTCAGCGCCTCCGCTGCGCCATTGCCGCGAAGACGGATTGAGGCCGGCAGCGCTGCCAGCCCCGCCGGCAGCGGGAAGGCCTCAAGCATCACTGGCGGCAAGGCGCTGGCCGATGGGGCGGCGACTTCCAGCACAAGATCGGCAAGGGTGGGTGTGGCGCCAAGCATGATGCCGCCACTGGCGGCCAAGCTGGCATTACCCTGGCGGGCCGAAAGCCGCTGCACGGCAAGCCGCCCGGCATCCAGCGTGGCATCAAGCACCACGCCATCAAGCGCTTGGCCCTGCCATTCCAGCCGGGCCGCAGTCAGGCGCAGATTCGCATCAAAGCTTTGCAAGGCTTCAGTCACCGATTGCCAAGTCAGACTTTCCGCGAGCAGCCCATCCAGGCCCAGCGCATCAATGGAAAGCCCAAGCCCAAGCGCGGGCCGCGCGCCCAGCCGCAAAGCGCCCGCGCCGTTGAAGCGCCTGCCATCCAGCAGCACGGAAAACTCCGGCGCTTCGATAAGGTTGGGTTCCAAAATCAGGCGCCCGCGGCCTTCAAAGCGACGCAGCCTTGCGGGGTCTGGCGCTGAAACCGCGAAGCCAAAGGCGGCAAGGCTATCGCGCAGGCTGGGGCCGGAAATGTTCAGCGCCAATTCAAGCCTTGCGCCAAGTGTCGCACCGCGCGCCTCAAGCTCGGCCTCACCGGGCAAAACCGCGGCGATATCCGTCAGCGTCATACGCGCGCCTTCGCGAGCGATGCCGGCTTTGAAGCGACGCAATTCCTTGCCCTGCCAACGCGCTACCTCCGCCGCGATATCCAGTACGATCGGGAAGGGCCAATCCCGCGCCGCGCGCATCGCGGCGATCCATGGGTCCAGATCAAGCCGGTTCATCGTGACCGCCAGATCCATTTTTGCTTCAGGCGCAAGCTGGATTTCCGCCGCGCTACGGCCCGTGCCGCCATCAAATTCCACGACCAGGTCAGGGGCGATGATGCGGTCCTCGCTCGCGCGGAGCCGCCCTGTGATGCGGAAGGGAAGCGCGGGCGCCGGCAGAAAGGCCGAAAGATAAGCGCCGGAGGCTTCAAGCCGCCCCTCATACCCCCCTTCCGCCAGCAGGGCGCCGCGCGTGACCAGCGCCGCCCCCTGGCCATTCAGGCGCAATTCCAAGGTGCCAATGCCATCATAGCCAGGCCGGCCCAACACGGCGTGAAAGCGCGCTTCTGCCCCTGCACGGGTAAAGCTGCCTTCAAGGCGCACCGCGTCCAATGGGCCGGGGGCAACCAAGCGCGCGGCAACATTTTCCAAGGCAACTTCACCCACCGTCACGCGGCTTGCTTCAATCCTTGCGGCGAAATCGGAAAGCCAGGGCGGCGGGCGGAGCGCGCCGGCGGCCGGCAGCGGCCAGGGCAGGCGGATATCCGCGCCCACCAGCACCAGATCACGCGGTTCCAATCGACCAAGGATCAGCGGCAAAAGGCCAAGCTTCAGGCGCAATGTCTGGGCCTTCACGCCGAGCCCACCTGCCTCCTGCCCCAGATGAACCTCATCCGCTTCAAGGATGGGCTGGGGCAGCAGCACAACGCGGAGCGGCCCCTGCAAGGCAACCGGTCGGCCAAGCCGTTCTGAAGCAAGCGCGGCCAGGCGTTCACGCTGCCCTTCCCAGGAAATCAGGCGCGGCCCAACCCAGACCGCCGCCACGGCGATCCCGGCCAGAAGAAGCGCGAAAAGACTGCGGCGCGATTTCAGCTTGCGGCCCCCCAACCACCGCCACCGGGCGTTTCGATGCCGAGCACTTCGCCGGCGGCAAGATGCGCGGAATCGCTACCGCCCAGCCACTGGATGCTGCCATCGGCGCGTTCCACCCACTGCCGGCCGGCGGCGCCATTGGCACCACCCTGCAAGCCATGCGGCGGGACGTTACGGCGCGATGCCACAATCACCGCTTCCATCGGATGCAGAAAGCGAATGCGCCGGCGTGATCCATCGCCGCCATGCCAGCGCCCCGCACCACCTGAGCCGCGACGGATGGAAAATTCCTCAAGCCGAACCGGATAACGCAATTCCAGGATTTCAGGGTCCGTCATGCGCGTATTGGTCATGTGGGTTTGCACAGGACCCGCACCATTGAAGCCGGGGCCCGCGCCGATGCCGCCGCAGATGGTCTCATAATACTGGTAGCGTGCATCACCAAAAAGCAGATTGTTCATGGTGGCCTGGGCAGAGGCGCAGGCACCAAGTGCGGCGAGCAGCGCATTGCAGGTCATTTGACTGACCTCGGTATTGCCGGCGACCACCGCCGCACCTGGACGCGGTGACAGGAAAGTTCCCTCTGGGATCACGATTTCCAGGGGCTTCAGGCAACCATCATTGAGCGGAATATCCTCACCCACCAGGCAGCGGAAGCAATAAAGCACCACGGCGCGGCAGACCGCCGATGGCGCGTTGAAATTGCTTGGGCGTTGCGGCCCAGTGCCGGTAAAGTCAATCACTGCCTTGCGCGCGGCGCGGTCAACGCGGATTGCAACCTTGAGCGGCGCGCCATCATCAATGCTCGTTTCAAACTTGCCATCAGGCAGTTTTTCCAACACACGGCGCACGCTTTCCTCGGCGTTGTCCATCACATGCCGCATATAGGCGCTGACAGTGGCCAGTCCGTAATCCGCCACGGCGCGCTGCAATTCTTGCACGCCTTTTTCATTGGAAGCGATTTGCGCCTTGATATCGGCCACATTCACATCCGGACTGCGCGCGGGATAACGCGCGCCAGCCAGCAAGGCGCGGAATTCCGGTTCGCGGAAATGCCCACCATCCACCAGTAGGAAATCATCAATCACCACGCCTTCTTCTTCCAGCGTGCGAGACAGCGGCGGCGTGGATCCAGGCGTCAGGCCACCAATATCGGCGTGATGCCCGCGCGATCCGACAAAGAACAGGATAGATGTGCCCGCCACATCAAAGACCGGCGTGATCACCGTCACATCCGGCAAATGCGTGCCGCCATTATAGGGATTGTTCAGCGCCACCACATCGCCGGGTTTCAGCGTGGCGCCGCGCGTGCGGATCACGGTGCGCACGCTTTCGCCCATGGCGCCGAGATGCACCGGCACATGTGGCGCATTGGCAATCAGCGCACCGGTCGCATCGAAAATCGCGCATGAGAAATCAAGCCTTTCCTTGATATTCACCGAAAGGCTGGTGTTTTGCAGTACCGCGCCGGTTTGCTCCGCGATGCTCATGAACAAATTGTTGAAAAGCTCGAGCATCACCGGATCGGGGCGATCTGTCGCCAAGATATCCGCCGCGCGCGCCCGGGCCGCGATGCGACGCAGTACCAGATGATTGCGTGCGGTGACTTCTGCCTCCCAGCCTGGCTCCACCACCGTGGTGGCATTGGCTTCACGCAGCAGCGCCGGGCCTTTGATGCGATCCCCCGCGCAAAGCGCTTCGCGGTCATGCACGGGTGCCGCGTGTTCAGCACCGCCGGTGAAAAGGGCGATGGTGTCCAAGGGCTTTGGTGCATCACCGGCGGCGCGCGGCGGCAGCGCGGCTTCGCGCACTTCCTCACCAGGCGCGGTGACTTCCGCGATGCAGGCTTCGACAATCACCTGGCGTTCCGGTGTGGCGAAACCAAAGCGGCGACGATGTGCCTCGGTGAAGGCCTCCAATACGTCCTGATGCGCCCCAAACGCCACCGGCAGGAAGGTATCCGTGCCGGCATAGCGTAGATGCAGCCGCCGCGCCGCTTGCAGGCGCGCAGGATCGGCACCCTGGCGCGCCAATTCTTCCCGCCCTGCAGCGACCAACATATCAAGCCGCGCGGTGAGATCATTGATCGCATCGGCAGTGAAGGGCGCTTCCACCGCCGCTTCACGGATCACGGCTTGATCCGCCAAGCCCATGCCATAGGCGGAGAGTACGCCCGCGAAGGGATGGATGAAAACCGTTTCCATGCCCAATTCATCAGCCACAAGGCAGGCATGCTGCCCACCCGCGCCGCCGAAGCATTGCAGCGCAAAGCGTGTCGCGTCATGGCCCTTTTGGATCGAGACTTGCTTGATGGCATTGGCCATATTGGCAACCGCCACACGCAAAAACCCTTCCGCCACCGCGCGCGGATCAGGTGCGGGCTTACCTTGCGCCTGGCCGATCTCCACCGCCAGTGCCGCGAATTTCTCTGCGACAATCGCAGCATCCAAGGGCTGATCACCGTTTGGCCCAAATATCGCCGGGAAATGATGCGGCTGGATTTTGCCCACCATGACATTCGCATCCGTCACCGTGAGCGGCCCACCGCGCCGATAACAGGCCGGCCCTGGCACGGCACCGGCGGAATCCGGCCCCACACGGAAGCGCGCGCCATCGAAATGCAAAATGGAACCGCCACCGGCGGCAACGGTATTGATCGCCATCATCGGCGCACGCATGCGCACGCCAGCGACTTCGGTCTCGAACGCGCGCTCAAAGGCGCCGGCATAAAGCGCGACATCGGTGGAGGTGCCACCCATATCAAAGCCGATGATACGTTCAAACCCGCCCATGGCTGCGGTGCGCGCCGCACCGACAATCCCGCCGGCGGGTCCAGAGAGAATCGCATCCTTCCCCTGGAAATGCCCGGCTTCAGTCAGCCCGCCGCTTGATTGCATGAAGTAAAGCCGCACGCCGGGCAATTCCGCCGCCACCTGATCCACATAGCGGCGCAGAATAGGCGAGAGATACGCATCAACAACCGTGGTATCGCCGCGCGGCACAATGCGCGGCAGCGGGCTTGCGCGATGGCTGAGCGAGATTTGCGCAAAACCTTCTTCCCGCGCGATGGCGCCAAGCCGTCCCTCATGCGCCGGATGCGCCCAGGCATGCATCATCAGAATGGCAACGGCGCGCAGACCTTCTTGATAAGCGGCGCGTAAAGCATCCCGCGCTCCAGCCTCATCCAAGGCCTCCAATTCCGTGCCATCCACCGCGACACGCCCGCCGATTTCAACAGCGCGTTCATGCAGCAATTCCGGCAGGCGCACATCAAGATCGAATAGCCTTGGCCGCGCCTGATTGCCGATGCGAAGCAGATCAGCAAAGCCGCGATTGACCAGCAGGAGCACACGCTCACCCTTGCGCTCCAGCAGCGCATTGGTGGCGACCGTGGTGCCCATTTTCACCGCTTCGATCAGCCCGGGCGGAATCGGCGCACCGGCAGCCAGGCCAAGGCATTGGCGAATGCCCGCAACGGCCGCGTCCTTATAGCGTTCCGGGTTTTCCGACAGCAGCTTCAGCGTCGAAAGCCGCCCGCCTGGATCGCGCGCGACGATATCGGTGAAGGTGCCGCCGCGATCAATCCAGAATTGCCAAGCCGACATGCAAAACCCTTTGGCGGAATGAGAAACAGGCCAATGGCTCTAAAGCATTATGACGCCAAGTGAAATCGGCTCAGAGCCCCGCATCGGCCGGCACCAGCACCTGCCCCGCTTCATCCACCCGCGCCGGCACGGCTTCCAAGGCTTCACCGTAGCAGGGGCCCGAGACGCATTCGCCCGATTCGATCTCAAACCGCGCGCCATGGGCGGAACAGAGGATGTGCTGGCGCTTGGCATCCAGAAAGCGATCCGGCACGGGGTCCAAGGGCAGGCCGATATGCGGGCAGGAATTCACATAAACCCACACCACGCTACCACGCCGGACAGCAAACAACCCCATGAAGGCACCCGGCGCGGCCGGGAAGCCTTTTGATCCGCCATCGGGAATATCCTCAAGCGCGCAAAGCGTGCGTTCCGGCTTGCTCATTTGCCGGCCCAGCCGCCCATGCGGGCGATCACCGCCCAGTGTTCGGGCGCAATCGGCATGACGGAAAGCCTGGATTGGCGGATCAAAGCAACCTCGGCCAGCGCCGGTTCGGCCTTAATGGCCGCAAGCCCCACTGGCTTTGGCATGGGCCCCACCGCGCGCATGTCAACGCAAACCCAGGATGATCCTTCCTCAGCGCTCGGGTCCGGATAGGCTTCGCGCACCACCTCGACCACGCCCACAACCTCTTTCCCGATGTTGGAATGGTAGAAAAAGGCCAAATCGCCCTTTTTCATCGCCATCAGGTTCTTCTTTGCCAAATGGTTGCGCACGCCCGTCCATGGCTCCACGCCATTGGCGACCTGCTGGTCCCAGGAAAAGGCATCGGGTTCGGATTTCACCAGCCAGCGGGCTACCGGCGCTGTGGTCCTGGCTGCTGGCATGATGAGATTCGCCCCCCTTTGGCCCCGGAGGGGCTCTTGCCAATCACGTAACCCCAGACGCGCCGGGCTTCAATAAGGCGGGCTCCGGTTTTCGAACGGGGGGGACTCCCTTGGCGAAGCAACGCCCCCCATGTGAAGCTGACAAGGAGGCCAGCGGGTGATTCCACCCGCCAAAAAACTAGGCTAGTCTGACCATGTGGACGCCAGAATGACAGCTAAAGCTGACAGCAGCCCGAGCGGTGCCGCCCCTGGCGCGCGTTCGCTGCACCGCTTCGCCAATCCGGGGCGCTTTTTGCGTGCCTCGGCCAAGGTACAGTTATGGCTATGGCTTGCGGCGGCTTTGGTGCTGGGCGCGGGGCTGGTTTGGGGCTTGTTCCTGTCTCCGGCGGACTGGCAGCAGGGCCAGACGGTGCGCATCATGTATGTGCATGTGCCTATGGCCTGGCTTGCCATGGGTGGCTATACCGCGCTGGCCACGGCTTCCATCATGTCCCTGATCTGGCGCCATCCCTTGGCTGATCTTTTTGCGCGGGAATTATCGCCGGTGGGCGCTTTGGTGACGGCGCTATGTCTGGCCACAGGCAGCCTTTGGGGCCGGCCCATGTGGGGCACCTGGTGGGTCTGGGATGCGCGGCTGACTTCCGTTTTGGTGCTGTTCTTCCTGTGGTTGGGCCATGCGGCGCTGACGCGCGCTTTTGAGGATCAAGAACGCGGCGCGCGGGTTGGTGCCATTCTTGCCTTGGTGGGTGTCGTGAATATCCCAATCGTCAAATTCAGCGTGGATTGGTGGAATACGCTGCATCAGCCGGCTTCCGTCACGCGGCTGGATGCGCCGGGTATGCATGTGGATATCCTTTATCCGTTATTGACCTGCGCGCTTGGCTTTTCGCTACTGTTCGGCGCTGTGGTGCTGGCGCGCACACGCGCTGCCGTGATGGAACGACGCATCCGCGCCCTGCAATTGGCCCGCGCGCGGCGCGAGGAGGCGATGGGCGCATGAGCCACACATTTTTCATTGCCGCTTCCTATGCGCTGGTCCTGCTTGGCTTTGGCGCCCTGGTGCTGGATGCCGCGCGCCGCCATGCCGCGGCCAAGCGCTTGCTGGCGGAACTTGACCCACGCGGAGATCGACCATGACCCGCAAGAAGCGCCGGCTTTACATTCTGCTGCTCTGCGGGCTTGGGCTTGGCAGCGCAACCGCACTGACGCTGACGGCGTTTCAGGATAATCTGGTGTTTTTCCGTTCCCCTTCTGACGTCATGCGCGAAGCACCGCCGGCCAATCGTGCCTTTCGCCTGGGTGGGCTGGTGGAAGCGGGCAGCCTGGAACGCGGCACGGGCGCGGATGGCAAGCCCACCGCCAATTTCCGTGTAACCGATGGCGCGCATGTCATTCGCGTCTCCTACGCCGGCGTGCTGCCGGATTTGTTCCGCGAAGGCCAGGGCGTGGTGACGCTTGGCATGATGCAACCCGATGGAACTTTCCGCGCGCGTGAAGTGCTGGCGCGGCATGATGAAACCTATATGCCACCGGAAGTGGCCGATGCGCTGAAACGCGCCGGCCATTGGAACCCGGCAGAAGGTGCGCCACCGCCTCCGGCGGAATGGAACACGGCACCAAGGAGAGGCGGATGATCGGGGAACTTGGCCATTTCGCATTGGCGCTTGGTTGTATTCTGGCCCTGGCGCAATCGGTCTTGCCGCTGATTGGCGCACATCGGGCAGATGCCCGGATGATGGCGCTGGCTGCGCCCTTGGCAGTGGCTCAGTTGATCGCGATTGCGTCTGCTTTCGGCGCGCTGCTTTGGGCCTTTGCGGTGAATGACACCACGGTTTCCAATGTGGTGCTGAACAGCCATTCGGCGAAGCCGCTGATCTATAAATTCTCAGGCGCCTGGGGCAACCATGAAGGGTCCATGGTGCTTTGGGTGCTGATCCTGGCGCTTTGTGGTGGAGCTGTAGCCGGCTTCGGACGTGATTTGCCGAGCGCCTTGCAGGCGCGCGTAATCGGTATTCTGGGGCTGATCGCGGCAGGGTTTTTGGGCTTCATCATTTTCACGTCCAACCCGTTTGAGCGTGTGTGGCCGCCGCCCATGGATGGGCAGGGGCTCAATCCGCTGTTGCAGGACCTTGGCCTCGCGCTGCATCCACCGATGCTTTACCTCGGCTATGTCGGCTATGCGGTGACCTTTGCCTTTGCTGTCGCGGCGCTGCTGGAAGGCCGCGTTGATGCCGCCTGGGGGCGCTGGGTGCGGCCTTGGTCCTTGGCGGCGTGGTCTTTCCTCACGCTTGGTATCGCACTTGGGTCCTGGTGGGCCTATTACGAATTGGGCTGGGGCGGTTATTGGTTCTGGGACCCGGTGGAGAACGCATCCCTGCTGCCCTGGCTGATTGGCGCGGCACTGCTGCATTGCGCGATTGTCGTTGAAAAACGCGAAAGCCTTAAAATCTGGACCGTGTTGCTTGCGATTCTGGCCTTCGGCATGTCTTTGCTGGGGGCATTCCTGGTGCGCTCCGGCGTTTTGAATTCCGTGCATGCTTTCGCCAATGATCCAGCGCGTGGTGTCTTCATTCTTGGGCTGCTGATGGTCTATGTGGCTGGGGCTTTGGCGCTGTTTGCGTGGCGCGCGCCGCGTTTGGGTGGCACCGGGATTTTCGCGCCAATTTCGCGCGAAGGGGCGCTGGTGCTGAATAATCTGCTGCTTTGTTCCATCACCGCCGTGGTTCTGGTGGGCACGCTTTGGCCGATGTTCGCTGATATCCTGTTCGGCGCAAAAATCTCGGTCGGCGCGCCCTTCTTCAATGCGGCGACAGCGCCGCTCGCGATTCCGTTGGTCGCGGCCATGGCAGTGGGGCCGCTGCTTGCCTGGAAGCGCGCCGATCTGGCGGGTGCCTTGCAACGCTTGTGGTGGGTTGGTTTGCTGGCGGTGGCAGCCGCGTTCCTGACGCTGCTGATCGCAGGTTATCATGTTTGGCCGGCGCTTGGCTTTGCCGCGGCTGCCTGGCTGATTGCCGGCGCGGCGGCTGATATTCTGGACCGTATCGCTGCCTTCCGCAGGCCCTCTCAGGCGTGGAATCGGGCTCGTGGATTGCCGCGCGCCGCTTGGGGAGGCGCCATTGCCCATGCCGGCATGGGCGTGACCTTCGCGGGCCTGGCAGGTATGGGGCTGGCGACCGATGCGCTGGTGGAATTGAAACCCGGCCAATCAACCCGCCTTGCAGGCTATGAATGGCGGCTGGAGAGTATCCGCGATGTGCAGGGACCGAATTGGTCGTCCCGCCGCGCCACCATCACGGTGCTGGATGGCGGGCGCGTAGTGACGGTGCTGACACCGGAAAAACGCTTCTTCCCGGTTGGTCGCATGCACACCACCGAAGCGGCCATCCATACCAACGCTATTCGAGACCTTTACGCGGTACTGGGCGATGAACGTGATGGCGGTGGCGTCGTGCGGCTGCATCACAATCCGCTCGCCCCCTGGATCTGGTTTGGCGCGGGGATCATGGCTTTGGGCGGCGGGCTTTCGCTTTCTGATCGGCGCATTCGGGTTTCAGCGCCTTCCCGCAAGGCGGCAGCCGCACCGGCATGAGTGATACAGCTTCCCCCAAGCGTTCGCGGCGCTGGATGCTCTATGCGCCGCTGGGTGTGGCAGCAGCAGCGGGCGTGGGTTTCTACGCCATGCTGCAAGGCTTGCAGGATGGCAGCTATAACCCGCGCGGCGTGCCTTCCGTGCTTCTTGGCAAGCCAGCGCCTGATTTCAGCCTGCCGGAGTTGGAAGGCGTTGGGCTGCCCGCGCTCGCGGCGGCGGATTTGCGCGGGCCTTTGCCGGGGCCGGTTTTGGTCAATTTCTGGGCTTCCTGGTGCGCGCCCTGCATCATTGAACACCCGCAACTGATGCGTCTTTCGCGCGAAGGTGTTGCGGTTTACGGCATCAATTACAAAGATCGTGTGCCGGAAGCCGGCGCGTTCCTCAGGCGGCACGGCAATCCCTATCGCCGCCTGGGGCGTGATGAACCTGGGCGTACCGCCATTGATTGGGGCGTCTATGGCGTGCCTGAAACCTATTTGCTGGATCGCCAAGGCATGATCCGCTGGCGCTGGGCCGGCCCCATCACCGCCGATACGCTGGAAAGTGAATTGCGCCCCCTGTTGCGGAGATATGCGTGACACGCTGGATCTTCTTTTGCCTGCTGCTGGCGATGCCCGCCTGGGGCGCGGTGGGCGACCCGAATGAGCGGCTGACCGACCCTGCCAAGGAAGCGCTGGCGCGTGAGATCGGGCGCGAGTTGCGCTGCCTGGTCTGCCAAAACCAATCCATCGAAGACAGCGATGCACCATTGGCGCGTGACCTGCGCCGCCTGGTGCGTGAACGTGTCGCAGCCGGAGAGGACCAGGCGACGGTTATCAGCTTTGTGCATCAGCGTTATGGCGATTTCGTGCTGCTGCGCCCGCCCATCACGGCGGCAACCATGCTGCTTTGGGCTACACCCTTGCTGGCGCTAGGCGGCGGTATTGCCGTGATCATGCTGCGCCGCCGCCGCGCCATAGCCGAGGCGGCAGCCCTTTCACCCGAAGAAGCGCGGCGCCTGGCTGAGCTTGATCGCGGCCCGGCATGATCTGGTTTGCCATTCTGCTGCTGGCTTTGGCCGCCATGGTGCCGTTGGTGGCCACGCTGCTCCGCCCCGTGGTAACGCGTGGGCGGCGTGAAGCTGATTTGGCGCTTTATCGCGCGCAACTTGACGAACTTGACCGCGAAGCCGCCGCCGGCCGGCTGGCAGGCGATACGCTGCGCGCCGCGCAGCTGGAAGTTCAACGCAGATTATTGCAGGCGCCAGAGGAAGCCGCGCCCACCACGCGCGGCCGCGCGCTTGGCTTTTTGCCTTTGGTATTCCTGATCCCCGCTGCCGGGCTTGCGCTTTATCTGGTGCAAGGCACACCGGATATGCCTTCCGCCCCGCATCACGAAAGGGCAGAGATTGCCGCGCGCGATGATGCGCTTTTGAACAGGCTGCGCGAAAGACTGGCCGGTCTTGACCCCATGAGCGAAGCAGCGCGCCAGGGTTTTGTCATGCTCGGCAATGCCGAACGGAGCCGCGGCAATGATGACGCGGCGGCCGAGGCTTGGCGCCGCGCCTTGGCGTCCCGCTTCGATGTGGAATTGGCCGGCGATCTGGTGGAAATGGAAATCGGGCGCGGTGAATTTGTGGCCGCTGGGCCGATCCTGCTGCGTGCATTGGCCGAGGCACCGGGGGAGCCAAAACTACGCTTCCTGTTGGGCGTGATCGAGGCTGAAGCCGGCCACCCGGACCGCGCCCGCGCGACCTGGCGCGCGCTACTGGCCGATAGCCCGCCTGATGCGCCCTGGCGCGCTTTGGTGGAGCGGCGGTTGGGGGCGTTGCCTTAGCATTTTTGTGCGGCCAGGCAGCTGTATCGCGACCTACTGATACTCTCCACATTCTTGGCCGTATCAATAAGATCAGCGCGACCGTCGTATCTCGATGTTCTCGCACGGCATTGCAGCTGCAGAGAAAACGCAATTCCTGATTTCGGTCTCCAGGCGCGTTCTTGTTCGGTCTTCGATACAGACCTGACCATCGGGCAGGGTCAGCGGCAGGAAGGCATCGCTGGTGTATTCCTGTTGGGTGTAATCGGCAGCGCACCGCATTGGCATAGCGTAGATTTCGGAAGGGCGTGCCGGAACCCAGTCTGATCCACGCCGTACCATTGAAGTCGTCCCAGAGATTTGGATGCTATTGTAATCTTCCTTGCGCCAATCCGTTGTATACCAGTGCGTGATCATCAGAAACGAATCGTTGTCTAGCCAGCGAATGAAATCCAGATAGATAAGATGGTCGGGGTCCAAGCTCTGGTATTCAGTCTGCAATGCAGGCCCCTTGGTACGCCAAACCTGTATGCCGCTGAAATCATAGGCATCGGGCGTCTGCACAATTGCGAAATATGCGCCATCAGGCGAGAATTGAGGCTCTCCGTTGATGTCGGTGATTTGACCGGTTTTGTCATTGATCCAGAAAACAGTGCTACCCTCCCAAAAACGGATTAGGACAAGGAATGCGCCGGCTGCGGCTTCATGGCGCATGAACGTGTGGGCTCTGCAGATGCTATCGTCGTGGTCACATGTAGTTTGGATACCGCGCTTGCGGCACTCTTCTTCTTGGTGGTCGCATGCAAGCACATCTTCTAGCTCCATCCAAAACTCTGCGATTTTCAAGCGGAGTATTGGACCATCGCGGCTAGCCAATTCGGACACGGCTTTAAGTGCAACGGACTCATTACTTATGTAGCGATCTTGCCAGTCACCCGTCGCCCAATTGCTAGCCTGAGGTTGTCGCTGCAAAAACACCGCGATAGCCAAAATAACAAAAGAGCCGACGATTTTGACGATGGTTCTTCCGGGCATGCTGTGCTGTTGCCCCTGTTCCTCATTCTGCTTGTACCGCTCATGGCACGAAGCCACTGGTACCGTCATAGCCGTGGCGAAAGCAATTGATCCGGAAAACCCGCCCAGCATTCACCGGGCGGGCGTCTTTTGCATCAGGCCTTACTGCCCCTGACGCACGAAGCGCAGCTGAATGTAGTTATCCGCCGTCTGCACCACATTCCAGCCTTGGCGCACCGCCCAGACAATCTGCTGCTGGTGCAGCGGAATATAGCCGACATCATTCTGGATCACCTTGCCCGCTTCAGTGATCAGCCCCTGGCGCGTGGCCTGGTTGGTTTCAACCGCAATACGGCTGATCAGTTCATCCAGGCGCGGGCTGGAATAGCCGCCATTATTGAACATGCCGCGGGACCCATCGCGGGTGCCTGCCAGGTTGAACAGCGCATTGTGTGCATCCGATGTCGCCGGTGTCCAACCCAGCAGATAGAAGCTGGTATTGTAGCCAGGCGCATTCACCTCGGCGAAGAAGCGCGCCCTGGTCTGCGCATTCAGCGTCACGCGGATATTGATGCGCGCCAGCATGGCAACAACGGCGGTGCAAATCGCCTCATCATTTACATAGCGATCATTCGGGCAATCCAGCGTCACGCCGAAGCCATTGGGATAGCCCGCTTCAGTAAGCAGGCGGCGCGCTTCATTCAGGTCAACGCGCGGGCGCTGGTCATCTTCTTCGCGGAAGCCATTCACGCCCGGGCCGTAGATCAGGTTGGTCGGCCGGGATTGGCCGCGCATCACGCTGCGCTGGATGGCGGTTGTGTCTATCGCCAATTGCATGGCGCGGCGCACGCGCACATCCTGGAACGGATTCTTGCCCTGCACATCAGATTTCAGAA
>Ga0315900_10005945_pt1 | contig 16578 bp, 12 predicted proteins | sample LakEriMetagenome_FD_203521 | JGI IMG/M metagenome (GOLD analysis project Ga0315900, IMG submission 203521) | Freshwater fungal communities from buoy surface, Lake Erie, Ohio, United States - Buoy 12 MA114 | ecosystem: Environmental > Aquatic > Freshwater > Lake > Lake biofilm | place: USA: Lake... | reverse complement strand
CCAGTAGCGGACAGGAGCATGACCGCAACTTCCTTTGGACTGCGCGATTTCACTTTCGTGGTGAGGGAACAGCAGATCCATTCCACCACCGTGTATGTCGAATGTCTCACCCAGGTATTTCTTGCTCATGGCCGAACACTCAATATGCCATCCGGGGAATCCCACACCCCAGGGTGAGGGCCAGCGCATGATGTGCTCGGGAGAAGCCTTTTTCCAGAGTGCAAAATCAGCAGGATTGCGTTTCTCCTGTTGCCCTTCGAGCTCACGGCGTTCGTTTCCGGCACCGGCAATCAGTTCTTCAATTACTCGCCCGCTCAGTTTACCGTAATCGTTTTCACGGGCATAGTTAATCACATCAAAGTAAACGGAACCATTCGACTCATAGGCATGACCGTTATCGATAATCGATTTGATCATTTCGATTTGTTCGATGATATGACCGGAAGCACGGGGCTCGATTCCTGGTGGAAGCGTATTGAGCCGGCGCATGCTTTCATGAAAACTTTGGGTGTACAACTCCACAACCTCCATCGGCTCGAGCTGCTCGAGGCGCGCTTTCTTGGCGATTTTGTCTTCGCCCTCATCGGCATCATTCTCCAAATGACCAACGTCGGTGATGTTGCGAACGTAGCGGACCTTGTATCCCGCATGCTGCAAGTAACGATATAGCACATCAAATGTCACATACGGCCTGGCGTGACCCAGATGTGCCTCTCCGTACACGGTCGGTCCGCAAACATACAATCCGACAAAAGGCGGATTGATCGGTATAAATTGCTCTTTCTTACGCGAAAGTGAATTGGTGAGCTGTAGCGGATGTTGCATGGTTGGATGAAGGTGGCACTTCAGGCAAGCTGACGCTCGGCCTTGAGGTGCTTAAGCATATCGGTTGTCATGGATTCCAGATTGTACCTGCAGGACCAGCCCCAGTCTTCGGATGCACGGCTATCGTCGATGCTGTTTGGCCATGAATCGGCAATCTCCTGACGGTAATCGGGGGCATAACGGATATTGAACCCGGGTACATGTTGTGCGATTTGTGCGGCAATCTGAGCCGGAGTGAAACTGATACCAGCCAGGTTATAACTGCTCCGGATTTTGACTCTCTCCGGTGGAGCCGCCATCAGTTCGAGTGTGGCACGGATGGCATCGGGCATATACATCATCGGCAGGGCGGTATCCTCGCGCAAGAAACAGGTGTACTCTCCTTTGTCGAGGGCCTGGTGATAAATATCCACGGCATAATCGGTGGTGCCGCCACCGGGCTGCGCTTTGTAGCTGATCAATCCCGGATAACGGAGGCTACGTACATCCACACCGAACTTGTGGTGATAATACTCACACCAACGTTCACCGGCCTGCTTGCTGATTCCATAAACGGTGGAGGGCTCCATCACCGTAAACTGCGGTGTCAGATCGCGCGGAGTCGTAGGGCCAAAAACGGCAATGCTGCTGGGCCAAAACAAGCGCAGGCCAGGCAATTCCTTGGCGATGTCAAGCAGGTTGAAAAGGCCTTCCATGTTCAGCCTCCAGGCAGATTTCATCTTCTGCTCGGCAGTGGCGCTCAGCAAGGCGGCCAAGAGATATACTTCCTTCACTTTGTGTGTGCGGATGCAATCGGCAACCGACTGCGCGTCGAGCACATCGAGTTGGAGAAAAGGCCCCCCATCGCTGAGTGATCCCGACTGCGGCTTGAGGTCGGCAGCCACCACGCGGCTTCCGCCATGCATTTCACGCAGGGTATGCACCAGATCGGTTCCGATCTGACCACCTGCACCCAATACCAGAATACTATCGCCTTTGGACATGTCCATCAATTCAAATCGTTTTGTTTTTCACGCAATGCTTTGAGCTCGGATTCGCGGCTCTCGAGTTCGCCTTGCAGGCTCTCGGCCTTACCTAAGTTCTCGGATATGCTGTTCTCGTTCTGCTCAATCTGCTTCTTCAATGATTCATTCGTAGCCGACAAGCGCTCGTTGGTTTTGATCAGACGCTCGTGGTCGCGGCGGGCTGTCAACAAGTCCTTCTCAGCCGTTTCGATACGTGTGGCGAGCGATTTCTTGGCCGTCTCCACTCCAAAACGGTGTAGGAGCAACTCCAATTGTTTGGATTTATCGGGGCTACCTGAACGTGATATGAAATCGGTTCGGTCCTGTACGGCAACCTTCACTACTGCTGCATCGTTCTCCTGCGAGAGGGCCGAGTAGATCTGCATGGTATCTTTTCCAATAGCATGCAGTACGGCATCTTCGCCGGTAATCTGTCCGCGGCTGCCCTTCACTTTCGCGTTGTGTAACTTTAGAAAAGCTTTCCATTCGCGCTCCGCATCAGCCAATGTGGCGTGCGGGATGGTCAAGCGGTAGGCACTATTGTAACCGCGCGCCAGGTTTTCGATACTGGGTTCAACGCTCACCTCCTGAGCCAATGCCGGAAGAAACGAAAAAGTACCGATGAACACGGAGAGCAGAGATTTTCGCATGGCATCAGATGTCTGTAACACCACCGGAGATGACGAACTTCATCATTTCGGTTCCGGAAGCATCGAGTTGGGAAACATTTTGTACATCAACAATGACCAGTTGACCGTTGAATCCGTAAGAGAACGGCAGATATACGGCCATCTTTTCGGTACCCAATCCGAGTTCTGAGAGGTCATTCTCCGTGATGAAGCCGATGCGCTGAACCACGGGATTGTTGTTCACCGTGACCAGTACAGGCTGATTGAAACGCTTTTTTTCACCGACGAAGGCCTCGATGAGGTCTTTCACCGACGAATAAATCACCTTCAGCAGGGGAGTCCGCTCCATCAGCGCTTCGAACATCAGGAAGAAGGGGTTTCGGACGAATCGGGTCCCGAGGTACCCAAGGAAGGTGATAACGGCCAAAATCACCAGAATACCCAGTCCGGGAAGGTAAAAATCATCCGTCCAGGGCACTGAAATGGGAATCTGGATAGGCAACAAATTGTCCATCCAGAAAATAGCCAGATAAACTACATACAGGGTCACGGCGGCGGGGACCACCAAGAGTAATCCCTGAAAGAAATAATTGGCTAGTTTTTTCATTGCCGGAAGCCGAGCGATTTACGGCTGCAAATATCCGTAAAAGCAGCCCTCGCAGCGATGCTTTTCGGGTTTTCTTTGCAGGGATGGAATCCGCCTTCGATCCGCTTGATACCCGCTGGAAAGAGTGGCTTGATCGGCATGCTGATGAGCCGGTAGCGGAGCTGGCTCTGAAATACGCCGGAAAAGGACTTCCCCTCGATCAATTGCTAAACCAACTGAAGGGCAGGAGGATCAGCCGACAAAAACTGCCGAGTTGGTTTGCCACACCGGGCATCCTTTTTCCCGATCCGCTGATTCTGGAGCAGTGTTCATCGGAGGTTACAGCACGGTTCAAAGCCGGCTTTGCTCATGGCCGCCGCGTAATTGACCTCACCGGAGGCTTGGGCGTTGATTCCTGGGCCTTTGCCCTAAAGGCTGAATCGATTCTGAGTTGCGAACCCGATTCGCGCAGAGCCGAGGCCTTGCGCATGAACTTTATGCGACTGGGTTTGCTAAACACATCGGTGGTTTGCACGGATGCCGAAACTGCAGTGGCTGAACAACTGCATGCCGGACGAGATCTGGTTTACCTGGATCCCTCCCGGCGCAGCGAAGGTGGACGGAAGGTATACCGGATTGATGCCCTGCAACCCGATGTGGGAACTTTGCGAAGCACCTTGCTGGAATCCTGCGGTAATCTTTTAATAAAACTGGCTCCGATGCTTGACCTGCAGCAAGGAATTGAACAACTGCCGGGCACCTATCGCATCGATGTGCTTTCGTGGAAAGGCGAATGCCGCGAATTGCTGTTTCACATCCAACGGCAAACCACAGATTCGGTTCAGGTCCATGCGCACGAACTGGAGTCGGGGCTACCCTCCTTCCGTTTCAATGCCGATGAAGAACGCAGCGGACGCAGCTTGCCCGAATCGACGCCGCTGGAGTTTCTCTTCGAACCCCATGCTGCAGTACGAAAATCGGGTGCACGGGCCAGCATTTGCGCGCAATTCGGACTGAAGGTGCTGCACTCCAACACCCAGGTCTACACCGGATCCGTTGACTGTGCGGGATTCCCCGGTACGCACTGGAGACTGATGGAGATTCTTCCCTACAAAATCGATTTACTTCGCCAACGTTTTGGCGCTGAGGGTGCAAGGATGGTATTTTACAACTTTCCCGAATCGCCGGAGCGCGTCACATCTACGCTGAAACTCAACAGCAATCCCGACAATTGCCTGTTCTTCGTTAAACTGAATACCGGAAAGGCCGCCGTACTGCACGCGAAACCTGTTGGAAATTGAACGAAGCCGTTCAACTTGAAAGGCCTAACTCCAGCAAGCGTTTGCGCGAAAAACCCTTGAGCACCTCGGTGTAAGAGTGATCAATCAGTTCGCGAACCAGGGTATCGCCAAGGGCACCCTGCAAATGAACCGTGTTCCAGTGGGTTTTATTCATGTGCCACCCCGGAATCACGTCCGAATAGTGCTCGCGCAGAAAAATAGCCCGCTCAGGGTCGCATTTAAGGTTTGCAGTCTTAGGCTCCGATAAGCTGATCAATGCGAACATTTTGCCAGCAACCTTGAACACCAGCGTATCCTCATCAAACGGGAGACATTCCTCGGTATGGGGCTTCGTCAAACAATAGCTTCTAAACTCATCAATGAACATGGATGAAACGAAGATAAAAGGATTTGCGCGCCGTAAGCACCTATTTTTACCGCAATGAATGCTCCACAGAAAAAACTCTTTTTACTGGATGCGATGGCACTGGTGTACCGTGCCTATTTCGCGTTCAGCAACAATCACCGCATCAATTCCAACGGGTTAAATACCTCAGCAATGTTCGGATTCACGAATACCCTGCTCGAGGTCCTGCGCAAGGAAAAGCCCTCGCACATGGCCGTGGTGTTCGATACGGCAGCCCCTACACACCGGCACGATGCATTTGCCGATTACAAGGCGCACCGCGATGAAATTCCGGAGGACATCGCCATTGCTATACCCTATATCAAGCGACTGGTTGAAGCCTTCAACATTCCCGTGATTGAAATGGATGGGTATGAAGCCGATGATATCATCGGGACACTGGCCGGCAAAGCGGAGAGGGCCGGATTCGAAACCTTTATGATGACGCCCGACAAGGACTACGGGCAACTGGTCACGGCACATGTACACATTTACAAGCCAGCGCGCCTTGGCAACGGAGCCGAAGTGCTTGGTGTGAAGGATGTATGTGATCGTTATGGTATCGAGCGTCCGGACCAGGTGATTGATATTCTCGGACTCATGGGCGATGCAGTCGACAATATTCCGGGCGTACCGGGTGTGGGCGAGAAAACAGCAACGGCTCTGATCCAGCAGTTCGGATCGGTGGATGCGATTCTGGCCAATACCGATCAACTCAAAGGGAAGCTCAAAGAGAAAATCGAACTACACCGCGACCAAGCCTTACTATCCCGGCAACTCGCTACCATACACTGTGATGTTCCCGTCACATTGGATGAGGAACAATTGCTGGTGACTGATCCGCACAAAGACCAACTGATCGAGTTGTTCAAGGAACTGGAGTTCCGCAGACTGGCTCAGCAAGTGCTCGGCGAAGAAATTCAGACACCTGCAGCGCCCGCAAGTAATGGACAGATGGACCTCTTTGCTACTGCTTCAGCACCAGTTCCACAGGAAGAGGGCGAGCCGGTTGTTAACGCGCTGCTGGCTACAGCACAAACTACCGCTCACACCTACATGTTGGTTGAAGGACCGGAAGCCATCCACCAACTCATCGATACATTGCGGAAGGCTCCGTCGTTCAGCTTCGATACAGAAACGACCGGACTTGATTCTTTATCAGCCGACATCGTTGGTTTATCGTTTAGCACAACCAAGCACCAGGGTTGGTACGTTCCCCTTCCTGCCGCACACACCGAGGCTCAGGCGATTCTGAATCAGTTCAGCGAGGTATTGAGCAGTCCGCAAATTCTTAAAATCGGACAAAACATCAAGTACGATCTCAATGTGTTGTCGAGGTATGGGGTTGATGTGCAGCCACCGCTATTCGATACGATGGTGGCGCACTACCTCTTGCAGCCCGACATGCGTCACAACATGAACGCGTTAGCCGAGACCTACCTGCATTACTCGCCCATTCCGATTGAGCAACTGATCGGAAAAAAAGGCAAGGACCAGGGAAATATGCGCGATGTGGATCCTACTTTGGTGTGTGAATATGCTGCAGAAGATGCCGACATCACCCTACAGCTACAGCAGCAGTTCTCGCCCCGTTTAAACGAAACGGGTACACGCAACTTGTTTGAAGAAGTGGAAATCCCCTTGATTCCGGTGCTGGCCGGAATGGAACGTGAAGGGATCCGGATTGACCTCAATTCACTCCGTGAGTTCAGCGCACAACTCGAAGAAGAAATCCGCACCATCGACAAGCAAATCCAGGAATTGGCCGGAACACCGTTCAATGTCAGTTCGCCGCGGCAGGTCGGCGACATCCTCTTCGAAGTCTTGCGTATCGCTGAAAAGCCGAAAAAAACCAAGACCGGACAATATGCCACGAGCGAAGATATCCTCAGCAAGCTAAGCGGTAAACATCCCATTATAGACCGTATCCTTGATTACCGCGAATTAGTCAAGTTGAAATCAACGTACGTTGACGCATTACCGCAATTGATCAATCCCCGTACCGGTCGTATACATACCACATTCAACCAGGTCGTTGCCGTGACCGGGCGCCTTAGTAGCGACAACCCAAACCTGCAGAACATCCCCATCCGGACAGCCCGAGGTCGTGAGGTACGGAAAGCCTTCGTGGCGCGCGACAGTAATCACGTCCTTTTGTCGGCCGATTACTCGCAAATCGAATTGCGCATCATGGCTCACCTATGCAAAGACCCAGGACTTACGGAGGCTTTTTCAGACAACCTCGACATCCACTCCTCCACGGCGGCGAAAGTCTTCGGCGTTTCGCTGGAAGAAGTGACATCCGAAATGCGGCGCAGGGCTAAAATGGTCAATTTCGGAATCATCTATGGCATCTCGCCATTCGGCCTCTCCGAGCGACTCAACATCCCACGCAAGGAAGCCGCCACAATCATTGAAAACTACTTCCGTGAATATCCGCTGATTAAGGAATACATGGAAAGTGCGGTTGAACAGGCCAGAAGCAAGGGTTATGTAGAAACACTGCTGGGCAGACGCCGCTATCTACGCGACATCAACAGCCAGAATCCGACCGTACGCGGGTTTGCCGAACGCAACGCCATCAATGCCCCGATTCAGGGCTCTGCGGCCGACATGATCAAGATCGCCATGATCAGGCTTCAGAAAACACTTGAAGAGCGCCGGCTCCGTTCAAAGCTTGTGTTACAGGTCCACGATGAACTCGTGCTTGACGTACCCCGAGAGGAAATCGAGGAAGTGAAAGACCTGGTGGTGCGTCACATGGAAAGCGCTCTGCCGTTGAGCATTCCCGTGCTGGTCGAGTCCGGCACCGGTAACAACTGGCTGGAAGCGCATTAAAGCATTGATCCAAATCAGGAATACAGCTGACAGAGGTCCTTCTGTCGAAGGGCAGGTTGTGCTCAAATTTGGGGAAAGCTTTAACACCATGAACACCTTTCCTGCCAGCCGACGCATGGCCTTGTGGATTGACCACGCCAAAGCGCATTTCATCGACCCGGATCAGCCTATGATCCCCATCCAAAGTGTCCATTCCGACCTGGAACCCAGACCTCGAACCCGCGGTGAAAGTCCTGAGGGGGTTCGCTTGGGGGGCTATCGCTCAACAAACAACGAACACCACCGAAACAACAAGGAGGAAGCGGCATTGCGCGATTATTACCGGCTGCTAGCTGATCGGCTGGAGGTGTACCCTGAGATATACATCTTCGGACCGGGTGAAGCACATAAGGAGCTAAACAACCTCTTGCTTGAGGACAGCCGATTCCGCAAACACCGAATTGAAACCGAAGCCTGCGTTCCCTTGAGCGAAAACCAACTGAGGGCCAAGGTACGGGAGCATTTCAGTTCAGTCGTCAGCTGAATCGGACACCTCACGGCGACGGAAAGCCGAAAATGCCGAATTGAATTCCCTTGAAAGGCCTTTCAGGGATGTTGGGCCGGTTCCGGCCATCAGGTAAACACGCCCGTCGTTTCCGAATAAGATCACAGCCAATAGCTGTCGTTCGGCTGTGGATGCGCTCAAGCGGAATCCACTCAGTGAGTCGAGGGTGATGGATTCCAAATTCGGCTTCATGCTTGTATCGGACCCAGGAATTTTCATGCACTGTGTCAAGGCATAGGCTTTCAGGTCGGTGCTATCGCGGTTGATGCGAGCCATACCTGCAACCATAAGCGGTGCTGGGGGGCCGGTGAATCGGGATGCGCCGCGTGCAAGCAACAGCGTATTTCCGTTGATTTGCGCAGGTCTGAATACTGAACCTGAAACATCGAAGGTGAAGGGCAGGACGGAAAGCGGATTTGCGTCATCGTTGGCGTCGTACACAACTGTTTCGAGGGCGGATCGGATACGTAGTGCCATACCCGTATCGGATGCGGGTGAAAATCCACTGATAGATATTGTACGCACCGAGTCTCCAAGCACCAGCATCTGCTTGATCATATCCCCCTTCCGCCCCTTTTCGGGCATCACAAACAAACGGGCTGTCCCCGAGGGTAACTTAACCAGTTCAGTTCGCAGAATCTGCATACGCATACGCGGATTACGGGAGCTGTCGAGGGCTGCTAGATTCGATTCAAGGGAACTGTTGATGACGGATAGCAGGATAGACGACTTGCTGGGCGGATGATCGAATCCGCGGTAGCGCAACGCCTGCACAAAATCGGCTGGGGGAACCATACTGCACCAGGTTCCCGGCACAGCAAGCCGACCGGGTTCTCCAACACACAGGGAAGAAACGGCGAGGAATGCCAGAAGGCAACATCGGAACAGATTGAGATTGTGAACCACGTAAAAATGACTTGAGAAACGAAAATACGCATTGCTGTTCAGAGCTACTGACCTCCCTCAAGGCCGTTTGACGTACTTTTGAACCGCCATTCGGAACGCGCATGAACCCCAAATTCGATTTACTCAGGCAAAAGCAAGAAGAAGCCCTTCGCGGAGGCGGAGAAGCCCGCATTGAAGCTCAACATAAAAAAGGAAAACTCACCGCCCGCGAGCGCATCCATTTTCTGATCGACGAAGGCAGCTTCGAAGAAATTGGCATGTTTGTTACGCACCGGTCGACCGATTTCGGTCTGGACAAGGAAAAGTACCTGGGTGATGGTGTGATTACCGGATATGGTCGCATCGATGGCAGGCCCGTATACGTGTTCGCACAGGACTTCACTGTTTTCGGTGGCAGCCTGTCCGAATCACACGCGGGGAAAATATGCAGGCTCATGGATTTGGCCATGCAGAACGGAGTACCGCTTGTAGGACTTAACGATTCGGGGGGCGCACGCATCCAGGAAGGTGTCGTATCGCTTGGTGGCTATGCCGATATCTTTTACCGCAATACACTGGCATCGGGTGTGATTCCGCAAATCAGCGCTATCATGGGACCATGCGCCGGCGGTGCTGTCTATTCCCCCGCCATCACCGACTTCATCCTGATGGTGGAGAATACGAGCTATATGTTCGTGACCGGGCCCAATGTTGTAAAGACAGTGACCCACGAAGAGGTGAGCAGTGAAGAACTGGGCGGAGCATCCACACACAGCAGCAAATCGGGCGTGACGCATTTCGCCTGTGCCAATGAAATCGAATGCATCCGTCACATCCGCCGTCTACTTAGCTATGTTCCCTCGAATTGCGAAGATCCGGCCCCTTCAAGACCATACACTCCGAGTAACGAACTCCGGCCTAAACTCAATGGGGTTGTGCCGGAAAACCCCAATCAGCCGTACGACATCCGGGATGTAATCAACGAATTGATCGATGACGATGGTGAAGGATTTTTTGAAGTCCACAAGGATTTCGCACCCAACATCGTGGTGGGCTTCGCGCGCCTTGCGGGACAGTCGATCGGTGTGGTTGCAAACCAACCTGCCTTTCTTGCCGGAGTGCTCGACATCCAATCCTCGGTGAAAGCTGCACGCTTCGTACGCTTTTGCGATTGCTTCAATATACCGCTGCTGGTGCTCGAAGATGTTCCCGGTTTCCTCCCAGGAACCGATCAGGAATGGAATGGTATCATCACCAACGGGGCCAAGCTTCTATTCGCATTCAGCGAGGCCACCGTTCCGCGGGTAACGGTCATCACCCGTAAAGCGTACGGCGGTGCCTACGATGTCATGAATTCCAAGCACATCGGTGCCGACATGAACTTCGCCTGGCCTTCGGCCGAAATCGCCGTGATGGGTGCAAGGGGTGCTGCAGAAATCATCTTCAAGGGTGAAATCGCCAAGTCACAGGATCCGGCAGCCAAACTGCGCGAAAAAGAGCAGGAATACGTAGAACACTTCGCCAACCCGTATCGGGCAGCAGAGCGCGGGTATATAGACGAGGTGATTCTTCCCGAGCAGACCCGCACCAAATTGATCAGTGCTTTCCGCATGCTGAAGAACAAGGTCGCCAAGCTGCCCCGCAAAAAGCACGGTAACATTCCCTTGTAGGGCATTATTCGGTTCTGCGAAAACAGCCTACAGCAGGTCTGTTTTCGCCCCTTTTCCACCCGAATTCGCCCAAACTTTGACCTGTCCGCCCTGAGGCCTGGGGTAAATTACCCCTTCAAGCCTCACACGGACATGAAACACATCTCAGCAACCCCCGACACCTTCAACACCCTCAGTTTTGACGAAAAGGCCTGGCATGTGTGGCACCATGCTACCTTTCTGATTGTGCGCCAGAACAGCCAGTACAGGGTGAATTTGTATTACCTCAACGGTTATTACATCCAACTCTGGTACCACGTACACCGCAACCGCATCGATAAAATTGCGGCCACACGCTCCACCAGGGTAATTGATCCTTACCTGAAACTGATCGAGGTGAAAGGCGTGTTAACCAGCATTTGACGTCCGCGAGCTGAGCGGAATCATCGCAGGGGCGTCCTTAGGACAGTCCCGGCGTGCAGGGATATTCAGTAGCTTTGGCCCAGCTATTCAACGCCCTGCACATGAAAAAACATTACATCCTGTTTCTCTTTGCCCTGCTTGCCGGACTTACTGTGAAGGCCCAGGGGCTTGTTATCAACGAGGTAGACTACGACCAGCCTGCTGTCGACAGTGCCGAATTCATCGAACTGTACAATTCCGGAACCAGCCCGGTCACTTTGTCGGACTACACCCTGTTGCTGGTTAATTGCAACAACAATACGCCATACGCTACCATCGCCCTGCCTGCGCAAACCCTGGCTCCCGGTGGATTCTTCGTTCTTTGTGCAGGATTCGGCTACGTAGCCAACTGCAACCAGAATTTCGCACACACGTATCAGAGTGGTTTCATTCAGAATGGATCACCCGATGCCATTGCACTTCTGGAGAATGCTACTCAGAACTACATCGATGCAGTAAGCTACGAAGGAACGTGTGCTCCTCCCAACGGATCGGGCAACGGTGTTCCCCTGGCTGAAAGCGATACCGTAATTGCCCAGGACACCATCAACGGAATCCCACAGGCCCCCCTCAAGACCTATGGCATCAGCCGCTACCCAGACGGAGCGGATAGCAACGATGACTCAACTGATTTCCGCAGGGCCTGCATCACTCCCGGAGCAGCCAACACCAACCAGAACAGCAATTGCGGTTCACCAACCGGACTGAATACACCTGTGCGCAGCACACTGGGCGTTTCGGCCTATCCGAACCCTTCGCGCGGTAACCTGTTTATCGATTTCCGTGGCCGTCAGATCAGCAACGGCAACGTATCGGTGATTGACGTGCTTGGAAATGAAGTCAAATCCTTCCGACTGCGTCAGGCCGGCACCGGATTCACCATCGAGCTGGGCGACCTTCAAAACGGTGTCTATTTCCTCAAAGCCGTAACCGATCAAGGAACCGCCATGCAGCGGGTTGTCCTGAAAAAGTAACAGACTCAACAACCATTGAAAACCCCGTTTAATACGGGGTTTTTTTATTGCTTATAACTGAAGACCGTGTTGGCCGAAATCCGCGACGGAACTTTTGACCAGGTTGAAATGCCGTTGCGTGTACGAACAACGAGGAAGGTCCGCTGGGCAAATAGCGAAGCAGGAATTTGCAGCTGCGCCGTACCATCGGTACGCAAAAGTGCCTGGGTCGTATGAAGTAAAGCATACGGCGTATTTTCCGATCGGAACTCCAGGGAAATACTGTCGCAGGCTGTCGGATCATTGCTCAGTCCCGAGTTATACAAGACAGGGTTCATCTGTTGCCCCAGGGTGAAAAATCCCTGAAGAAACAGACTGATCTGAACCGACGCTGAATCATCGCACAACTGAACGGGGAGCAGCAGTGACCCCGAGGAGCCACATCCGTTCGCATCCGTTACATACACCTGAACGGAATCGGGGAATTCGACTTCAAAGGTCGGGCTATCCGCTGTGTCCGACCAGGCAGAGACCGGCTCTGTCCACTGATGCTGAAAATCCGCATAGGGCATGAAACGCCAGGATTCGCTCGTCGTACTGAATGTTGCAGCATTCCGTCCCGGAGGTGTGAAGGCCTTCGTTCCCTTTGCATTCTCGATACCGAGTGTTGTAGGATTGGCATTGATGAAACTGATCGCTTCAACGTGTAGTTCAACGATATTAGATCCTTCAGACAGGACAATCTGTCCCTTCATCGGATATCCTGTACCGTTATAATGGTTGGTGTTGAACCGAACGATCCGTTTCCGGTTAGGTGGCGAACCGACAAGGTAGTGATCAATCACCGCACCGGATGCGGAAGGATTCAAATCATTCCATGCCAGAGATATCAGTCCGTTCGGAGCTGAAATGGAAGGCAGACTTTGCCCCGTACAGCAGCCATTGGGAAGTGAAGCACTGAACCCGATGAACCCGTTTGAAGAAATGGCAAAGGATGTTTGCTTCTCCCCGAAAAAATAAAAATCGAATCCGATACCCTGCAGACTGCTCACCTGATCATCTGCCAGGGAAATCACCGTCGTGGCCGCTGATGGACTCAGGGGAGCATAGGGAATACTGGTCACGGAATAGCCCGAAACGGCGTTGTTACCGCTGATGATGGTGCTTAACTGGATGGTATCACCGGTGCAGATTGATGAAGAAGAAGTACTGACTTGCACATCATAACCTGTGATACTGACGTAGGCAACCTGCTCGAGCGAATCACTGCCGAGAGTATTGATTGCTTTCAGACGGACTGTATAATTGCCGGGCTGAGCGTAAGTATGCTCCGGATTCTGGCGTGTAGATGTGCTGCCGTCACCGAAATCCCATTGCCATTGTTGCGGACTCCCACCGGATTGGTCGCTGAAGCGGATAGTTCCGGGACAAGGAGCTGAAAACACATCGGCAGAAAATCCGGCAACAGGCGGAACTGTGGGCGGTAAGCAGAATGGCGGATAAGTGAAATCAGCTATCTCATCCCCTACTGCGTTGGAGCTGCCTTGAGATGCATAATACCCCATACCCCTCCGGGCGAATGCCTCCCAGATCTGACAACGGTGTTGACTGCCATACATGATATCATCTGCAAGCAAGATGGCATCACGCGCATCGATGTACCCCGGACTACACGGTTGTAGTTTCATACCCTCCAGCACAAGGCGCATGGCAACGATATTACCGGATGAATCATCGCCTGTGCTTGCCAGCATGGGATTGAATCCGAAATCGCGGATAAGAAACCAGGTCATATCCCAAATCGCATCACACCAGATTTCCCCCCGTTGATGAACTGAAGTGCTTCCTGCTAGGTCTGCGTAGGTTTGTGGATTAACGGCCATGTTGGTACTATACGGATAGCGCCTTATCCCTCCGCCTGATACAGGTTGCCCCAGCGCGAATGTCCCGATACCGCGGGGAGACGCGCCGAAATCACCAGGCTCAATGGTTGTTATTAGGCATAACCAATCACTCCAGCCCTCTCCACCCTGCTCTGCATTGTACAAGCAACTGGATGCAGCCGGCCCACCCGTCAGTCGGTTCGATACGCCGTGCCCGTATTCGTGAGCGATGATTCCGTTGTCAAATGACCCGTCAAGTTGTGCACCGGGCGGACAGTAAATCAAGCGTCCGGAAACTACGCTTCCGGAATTCAACTGAGACTTGATTGCCGAACCCTCTGAAAGCAATAATGAAAACGTGGGTATGGTCACTGTAAAGCCGGGTGAACCAGACATCGTTGGAGGGCTGGTGGAAGTCACATTGTTTACAATCAGAATGGCTGACGCTCCAGCCTGTTGGGCATAATAGGTCTTATCCAAAAAAGAACATGTTCCCCGGTCGACAACGACGATTTTTCCTGCCACAGCGGCAGCATTGGTATAGGCACTGCATCCATCCGTAAGCGTTCCAACACCATCGTTGACCAGAATCAGATTTGATGTGATGTTGTAATTCTGAGCCGGAGTAAAACTTGCAAAACCGATTGATTTATTACCCGCAATCGCAACGGGAGATAAGATTTCGAGGGAACTGCAACTGGCCGAACCGGCACCATTCCACAGATACATCTGCATTCGTGGTTCTATTCCATCATCGGGGGTAGCAAAATTGGCATTGTTTGTCCCTCCGCCATCTAGGCCTTCGGCCATTACCTCATCTCCGCCCAATCCCCCACGACCGTAGTTGTTCAACTGAAAATTACCTGCCTCCTCATCGAAACCATGTTGCCAGAGCACATCGTGTAGGGCATTGCTGGTATAGAATAGATTGCTCACCGAAGCACTCCGGTTGGCGGTTGCTGAAGAATCGATGTGAAATGGAAAGTTGAATGTCAACACTGAACCTCCGTCCGGAGAAAAGCCAGGCAAATCGTCGTTGTTGGCATCTTCGTATGCATACACATTGTTTCCACGGGTGATGGTAAACTCGGCGCCAACACTACCGGAAGTGTCATGCCAGCCAAAGGGAGAAGCACTTAAGAGTGATGGATCAGCCAGCACCTGCCGCGACCCATGAATGGGACTTTCTACCGGATAGGGAAACACAGTGTATTGTGCTACCACCGGAGGTGCAGGGAAGGCGGGATCCGGCATAGCGGACTCATCGCTGCGGTTGTGCTGGCAAGATACCGTCCAATCATCCTCAGCGATCACCATGCCGGTAACAGCATCCACACGGATGTTCCACCAGTGCTCCGAATCACGCAGGTCGAGATTCACGTTCCAAACAAGTCGTACAGATTGCTTCCAGGGTTGAAAACACAATCGCACCACGGCTGGTCGGTTCAGTGCATTGCCGGAAGGTGTGAAAATCCGTTCACCTCCATCCCCTCCAGGTTCGTCGCGTATGACACCACTAAACGGAAGACCAACATGACGCAGAGCGGATTCCAAAGCCTGAATCGCTGTGACGGATGGTTTGGTTGTATTGACTTTCTTCTTAAGTTCAGGAATGAACGACAAAGGCAAGGCACGTGCCTGGCCTCCTTTGAGGGCAAAGGCATGAACTATGCCATACACGGGAATTGAATCGCATGTTTGTTGGATGTGTAGAATCACCCTCCCGCTGCGCTCACCGGCTTGTCGACTCAAGAGCTTCCAGTCATGCAAATCGGTATCCGTATGTGATTCTGCGGCTACACTATCGATGCAGCGCTGAATCAGCATTCGCTCCTGCTGGGTGATGGCATTAGAAGATTGAGCTGATGCCGAATACACTCCCAAAAGCAAGAACAGAACAAGACTGCGTATCATGTACCACATAGGCGATGGTCTGGTTTATACTAGCAAGGTACAGAATCCAATCATAAACCGTATGGACAAAAAAAGGGGCTGCGCGTGCAGCCCCTTTTCTATAGTCGGAAGTTGATTACTCAACTACCAGACGAATCTTCTGGATGTCGTTTCCGTTTTCAAGGACCATGAAGTACATACCTGCAGCGTAGCCACTCAGGTCGTAATCCTTCTGGCTGACACCGGACAGAATGTCAAGTTCTTCAATCATGAGAGTGCGTCCGCTGAGGTCAATGACACTCAGGCGGTAATCACCGTTCTCAGGAGCGTCGAATACGACCGTTACGCGACCCGTAGTCGGGTTCGGGAAGGCAGACAGCGTGAAGGCACCTGCATCGGTTGTACGGGCACATGTCGATACAGTGATACCGCTCAGACCACGAATCGGGCTGGATCCGCAAGCATTCGAAGCGGTAACCGAGATGGCCTGATTCGATGCAGCCGTGTTCCACTGGATGGTGGTGTTCTTCGAACCTTGAGCGAGGACAGTACCGGCAGCGGTAGATACCCATGCATAGTTGGTAGCACCGGCAACAGTAGCCACGCTGTATGCTTGCTGGGTTCCAGCACATACGTTCTTCGATCCACTGATTACACCAGGTTGTGCAGGCGAACCTTTGACAGTAAGCGTACGGAGCGAACTTGAACCGCAGCCATTCAATGACTGAACGCTAACACTTC
>Ga0315900_10005944_pt1 | contig 16581 bp, 21 predicted proteins | sample LakEriMetagenome_FD_203521 | JGI IMG/M metagenome (GOLD analysis project Ga0315900, IMG submission 203521) | Freshwater fungal communities from buoy surface, Lake Erie, Ohio, United States - Buoy 12 MA114 | ecosystem: Environmental > Aquatic > Freshwater > Lake > Lake biofilm | place: USA: Lake... | reverse complement strand
GAGTTCGAATCTCCTCTTCCGCACAAACGCCCTTCCGCTGAAAGCGGGGGGCGTTTTCACTTGCGAACGAAGAAAGCTTGCTTTCGAGAGTGAGCAAGGGAAAACGCCCCACCGTCCGCCTTTGGCGGATGGTAAGGGCTTTGGGTACGCGCCCCATTCTGAGATCAGCGCAGCTAACCTCTTTTACTTCATTAAGAAAATTTCCTGCACAAGCAGACAATAAAAAAGACCTTTCCACCGAAGGTGGAATTAGGGCTTTGGGTACGCGCCCCATTCTGAGATCAGCGCAGCTAACCTCCATAAGGCTAGTGTGGGTGTGTAGTTTGAGTGTGGTATCTAATTCACTGCCAATAAAGAAAAACTTCTCCGAATAGTCTTACACCAGAGGCGCACAGGCTGCTGCAGCGAAGCTAAGCAGGACTATGCGGCATGGGAAAATATCACACTCGCTCTCAAACCTTGTGCGCCGCAGGCGTATCACACTCATTATTACTTTATTACATGTTAACGCCGCAAAGTCCTCCTCCTGCGTCGGAGAGACTTTTCGGAGGAGGTAAATGCAAGGATGGGTATGTAGTTTGAGTGTTGTTAATTCTTTACATTCCAAACAATTAGAATCTCCTCCGAATAGTCTCTGCTGCGCCGGAGGTGCAGGAGGACTATGCGGCATGGGAAAATATCGCACTCCCTCTCAAACCTTGTGCGCCGCAGGCGTATCACGCTGGTATTCCGCGCCCCATTCTTTGAAGCAAGTGTGGGTGTGAAGTATGAGTGTGGAAGTCTAAACCCGACTCGAAATTTCTCACACTCCATCTCATGTTCAAACAAGCCCGAATTCTACAAATAAAAGTGTCTGAAATATGGGATAGGGTCAACAAGCCCGGAAACTTAAATTATGCGTGTCTGAAAAATGGGATAGGGTCACTTATCATTTGTGTGATTTATCCAGCATGATGATATATCATCGTTATCAAAGGAAAAGCTGTAAAAGATTGTATCATCAGTACTATTGAAAATAGTTAATTTTCAATCACGAGTATCGCATCATAGTGTAAATAACATTATGGCTATACAAAATAAGTAGTTATAGATATAATAGCTTTTAAGAAAATAACTTGATTATCCCACTATCAATTCCTTTTTTTATTAAAAGTAATGTCATTACAATAATAGAGACTATAATTAATGCGATTAATCTCTTCCTTGTTTTTATTAATTGACTATTTGTAAAAACATATAATTCGAGCTTTTTCTTAGGAAAAATGAAGAAAAAAATCATCCAGATAATACTCCCCTGGATAATTGTATTTATCCAATCATTTATCTTTATGCTTTCAACAAATCTTATATAGAAAACGTTGTAAGAAAAATTACATACTGCTGCAATTGAAATTAAATTTACTACAATTACCAAGGTTATGATTAAACAAGTAGAGAAATAGGGTGTATCCTGTTTTTTATCTGCCTTGAACATCCAAAAAACTAATGCTACTAATCTGGTCATAAACACTTTTTTATTTACCATTTATCAAGTCTGCCAAATAACCAATCAGTACCTCCAGACATATCTAGAATAGCAAAAGCTATACCAACATAGGGGTTTACTTTCGAAAAAGTTTCAAGAGCAGCAAGCCCTACCTTGAATGTAGCTTTAGTTATATTTCCAAGAGTAGGATTTTCCAATGCAACGTTAGTTGATTTATAAGCATCGTACCAACCTAACGCTTTACCAAAATAACTGACTGCTTTTGCCCCGTGTGTATTTACAGGAAAATTTTCAGGTGTCCCTTTCTCGATTGCAAATTCAGAAATAGCAATTCCAGGTGTTAAAACATCCTCTGTAAATGCATCAGCTGCCTCTTTTAAAAGATTTGGACTTTCTACAAGCTCAAAATTTGCTGCAACAGATTTTGTAACAGATGCTTTACCAACTATTGTTCCATCGAATTTTGTAGCAATACCATTATCATTTAAAGTGTACGGTTGAACTTTACCGTCAGCATCAGTATATCCTCTCTCAATTAAACCAGTTTTACCTATGTATTTTACATCGGTATTCTTTTGATTACCATTTCCATCCTTTCCTGCTTTTTTTGCCCACTCATTTGCAGATTTTTGGTCCTTAACCTCCTCAACCCAATCTGTCCTTTTTTGCCCATATTCGTCCCGGTATTCAACCCAATCTTCAGGTGCCATTCCATCTGAATCAATAAATCTTATTGGATTATCAAAAGCATAGTTGTAAGGTGAGAAGCGGCGCATCTTATCGCTAAGTGGGTCTATATGATTCCACCTCCCTATTTGATTATCATACATTCTCGCTCCATAATCCAACCATTCCAAACCACTTCCATCGCTGAATTCCTGCCGCTGTTCCTCCTTGCCGTTGTATTTAAACTTGTTGGATGGATTTCCAAACTGGTTGGCTTTACTGCTGATCCCCGCCATCGTCAACCCGAACGGATAATAATGCGTTTCTTCAAGAAGTGGCCCCCTCACATGCGTCACCCCGAACAATTCTGTTGGGGCAGGCTATGTAAATTATCAAAGAACACGTACACCAAAGGCACACAAGTCTACCGGACTCTCACTGCTGGTATAGACATAAAGATACCCATTTTGGGAAATCGGTAAGCCGGTTTTTACAAAAGTTTTGAATTCTCCATCAGCACCAGGGAAAAGCCAGTGTGGGTGTGTAGTTTGAGTGTGGTATCTAATTCACTGCCAATAAAGAAAAACTTCTCCGAATAGTCTTACACCAGAGGCGCACAGGCTGCTGCGCCGGAGGTGCAGGAGGACTATGCGGTATAGAAATTATCGACTATTCTCAATACCCCTTACACAGATAAAATCCATAATTTAATCATACTACTTGCTGATTTTTACATACCCCCCCAGGTCAACATCCTGCAACTCCATATAAGTAACCACTGGATAAAATCCCTGAATGCCTGTAAAATAATAACCTGCAGAACTATGCAAATAATCTTCTGGCTTTGAAACCAGACGGGCTTTACAAGGATTATTGTGAATATAGCTAACTTTTGCAGCCATAAAATTTGTTGTTCTACACTCCTTCTTATCGAATGAGGGTTCAAAGACTTCATGTCTTTTACCTTGTAACAATTGTGTTGGATTCACCCATTTCTGAAGTTGATGGAGAATATCTAGGCAATCTTTTTGCTGTAATTTTTTGACAAGTGAATATGCCATAAAACGTTTTCCATTACCAACCATTAGATTGATGTTAGAGCCATATTTAAAGGCAATCATTACATGAAGATGATTCTTCATAATCACATAAGCGACGATGCAATTACCCTTCTTCTTTAGATAATCGAACCACTGATAGACTGTGTCATACCCTTGGGTCAATTCAAAAAGTGGCAACCACCTGGCACAAGTCAAAGTAATGAAATAAACTCCCCCTGTCTCGTAAATCCTTCTTCTTACTGTCATAATGGATTCAAAGTAAGTTTATATAGATACTTTGTTGATGAGGAAAATAACGAGTATTTATACTTTGTCACAAGATAATGCCGCAAAGTCTCCGCCTCTGGCGGAAGACTTTGCGGAGGAGGTAAATGCAAGGATGGGTATGTAGTTTGAGTGTTGTTAATTCTTTACATTCCAAACAATTAGAATCTCCTCCGAATAGTCTCTGCTGCGCCGGAGGTGCAGGAGGACTATGCGGCATGGGAAAATATCGCACTCCCTCTCACGCTCACGCTGGTATTCCGCGCCCCATTCTTTGAAGCTAGTGTGGGTATGTAGTTTGAGTGTGGAAAGTACATACGTGACACAGTTTTTCTCACACTCAACTTATGTATCAGCTACCAACGCTGTGAATAGCATTGAGTTTTTGGAGGCAAGGCTATCTTAGTAAAAAGCAGAGAAAAAACAGTCCAAAACAGACTAACCAATATCGAACTTCAATCTTGTTTTTAGGGGGTCGAGACAATAACGACTATGTAATAGAAAAGTTTGAGAATGTAAATCATGAAATAAAATTGAATATACCCCCAAATTTTAATTGCCCGTAAAACTATTTTAGGTACATATATTATTTATTACGGTAAAAAAACTTCACTAATAGAAATAATCTTTTTATCTACTATATGAAGAATAAAAGGGCTGTCCTTATAAATTTTCAAAAAGCTATTTAAAGAATTTTCACTTATTGGATGCTGTCTATCAGAGTTAAGTTGAAGATTAAACTTTGTATTCCTGGACAAGAAATATTTTCTTATTCGCTTACTTTCATTAATTATGTAATAATTCCCAGGAACGCTAATGATCATTTTTCTGTTCTTATATAAGGTATCCGCATCGCCCCTTTCTTTAGCTTTTAAAACAGCTTCCTCATTTGAGTAATATTGAATAAAGTCGACAAAGAGTAAAACTCCGTTGGCTTCATTTTTAATTGAGGTTATATAAGCATAAACAGCTGTATCTTTTGTTATAGAAATATCTATATAAGAAGTATTAATTGATTTATAGCTTTGGGTATTCCCTATAAAACTCGTCAGCAAGAATTGTAGCAACAATAACAAAACAAAAATATTTTTTTTCATAATTAGATATTAGTAATGCCAGTTTAACCATCTGTATAATTCTCTCTTAAAATCTGCCCAACTATGAATTTCATTAGGGTCAATATTTGTTTTTTTTGTAATCGTTCCTGTTTCTATAGTAACTTTTAAAGGATCAGATTTTTTCTCTTTCTTTTCAACTTTCTTATTTTCATTCACCTTACCATCTGGGGTTTCAACAACTGGTCTAAAAAAACCTTTCCATCCTTTATGATTGGTAAACTGAGTCAACTTTCGTTCAAAACGATCAGTCCCTTCGTTTGTACCGTAAGCCTCTATTGTGTGTATCGTACCATCTTTATCAACTTTTTCAACAATTCCTGTATGTCCCTTCCCACCACTTCTCCATAAAAAAATATCTCCTGCTTTGGGCTCATCCTTACTAGTTATAAATTTATCATCATCACTTAAAAATTTTACTAAGTCCTCTGTGTTCATTTGCCTTATATCAGCAGTTATGCCATCAGCAGCCATAGTTCGACAAACTAGTTCGGAACAATCAATATATTCAAGTGCGGCTTGAGAGTTTCCAGTACGTAATTCTTTACCTGTATTTAATCCCTCTTTTTGAGAATATTTTGTTCGAATAAAGGATTCTGCTTTTTTAATCCTGTCACCTGGACCAAGTCCATATATATCTATGAATCTTAGAGGATTATTTGCACCATACATATATCCTGAGAATGACTTGTAATTTTCTATTGCTGGGTCAATATTAAAAAATCTCCCCACTTGATTATCATACATCCTCGCCCCATAATCATACCACTCCAACCCTCCCCCATCATTAAACTCCTTCTCCTGCTTTTCCTTTCCGTTGTATTCATACTTATTGTCTAAAGAGCCAACTGCTTTTGAAGTGATGTCCGCCGTGGTAAGTCCGAACGGATACTAATGCGTCTGCCCATGGCGGCTATTATTTTGTTTTAGGTATGGGCGAATCTCGCTTAGCTTGATTTCTTAGAGAAGTGGGCCTCTCACATGCGTCACCCCGAACAATTCTGTTGGGGCAGGCTCTGTAAATTATCAAAGAACACGTACACCAAAGGCGCACAAGTCCACCGGACTCTCACTGCTGGTGTACACATAAAGGTAACCATTTTGGGAAATCGGTAAGCCGATTTTTACAAAAGTTTTGAATTCTCATCAGCACCAGGTAAATACCAGTTTGAGTGTGTAGTGTGAGTGTGGGAAGTCCATATCTAACACTGTTTTTCTCACACTCAACTTATGTATCAGCCACCAACGCATTTTATAGCATTAAGTTTTTGGAGGCGAGGCTATCTTAGTAAAAAGCAGAGAAAAAACAGTCCAAAACAGACTAACCAATATCGAACTTTTGTCAATTTTAAGGTGGTTGAGACAGAAAAAAATATTTCCGACAGGGAAGTGTTAAACATCTTCCAAAAAGTGCAGAACCTTGAACCTTCACAGCTTGCTGTGGTTAAAGATGTGGTGTCTGCTTATCTCCTTAAAACTGATTTGCAAAAAAATTTAATCGCTAAATGACAAAAGCCCCAAATGGGGCTTTGTTGTTAAAATTTAAAACTTATTTATTTATGTAATACCCTTTTTCACCTGTTGCTTTTTCTTTTTATAATAGTAACCAATTCCTACATCATCTTCACTAACATATACAATCAAGTAACTTTCAAAACAAAAAATAATTTTCCCTACTGCCTTATCTTTCTTATATACTGTTCTCCACTTCAAAGAATAGAGAGTGTCATCAAACTCTATCCAATCGCCAAATGAACTTTTTTGACTGTGCTTCCACTCATGTGTTCTGATGTAGTACCCACTGTTGTAATATAGACAGACAGACAATAAACAAAATAGTACAAACAGCATAACTTTATATTTTTTTTTCATTCTCTTCATCTTCTATTCTTTTTTTTGCCAGGTTGATAATAAGGTTGCCCAACTGCATTTTGAACTTCGCCTACACCATTTCTACTAATACGCATAGGATTTGCAGGTGTGGAAGTTGGAAAATATCTACCATAAATATCTAAGCTACCTGCTGCAACCATGTACACAGCTTGCTTTTCAAAATTACCATCTAACATTTTTGCATTGTTTTCTCGTACATCTGTGTACATAGAGGGGTAAGAAGAAGATGTTTGCCCCCACACAAAAACATCTTTAAAATTTGCCTATGCAGATAAGTTAGTTGTAAATGAAGCTTTGGATCAATCACCATCAGGGTCTCGTCCTGTATTACAACCATAGAAGCCTGCTTTAGTTGCTCCATCTTTTGCCCAATTAAAATTTATTTTACCCAAGCCTTCAACCGACATGTGTTTTTTATCAACAGCATCTGGTCCCGATGCATTAACACTTCACTTTGGTCCATCTAATTTTCCCGAGTGACTCCATAAGCCAAACTCGCTTGTTTCTCCATATTTAGGACTTAATTCTTTTAGATCATTAGCAACTTTATCTCCAAGAGTACCCAAATCTTCTACTGCACTTAATCGATAACCATCACCATCTTTCATTTCACCAGAGTTCAGAGCATCTAACGCTCTTGTCAGTGCAGCATTAAAGAACATACTGTTATCCTCTTTATCGTCTGATTTTACCCAATAGTATAAATAAACATCTTCACCGTTGGGGTCAACAAAAACAATTGGATTATTTAAAGTAAAATTGTAAGGTGAATAACTATCCCACTTGCCAGACATAGGGTCTAAGCTGTGCCATCTTCCTATTTGTGGGTCTTGCATCCTTGAACCAAAATCGTAAAGTTCTAAACCGCTATTGTCTGTAAATTCTTTTGATTGTAATTCCTTGTCGCCAAACTTGTATTTGTTTTCAATTGTACCTGCTGCTTTCGATGAGATGCCTTGCATAACCAACCCAAACGGATAATAATGAGTCTCTTCTAAAAGTGCCCCCCTCACATGCGTCACCCCAACAATTCTGTTGGGGCAGGCTCTGTAAATTATCAAAGAACACGTACACCAAAGGCGCACAAGTCTACCGGACTCTCATTGCTGGTATAGACATAAAGATACCCATTTTGGCAAATCGGTAAGCCGGTTTTTACAAAAGTTTTGAATTCTCCATCAGCACCAGGTAAATGCCAGTGTGGGTGTGTAGTTTGAGTGTGGTATGTACATATGTTACCCAGCTTTTCTCACACTCAACTTATGTATTAGCCACCAACGCTTTGTATAGCATTGAGTTTTTAGAGGCGAGGCTATCTTAGCAAAAAGCAGAGAAAAAACAGTCCAAAACAGACTAACCAATATCGAACTTTTATTGAGTTTTAGGGTGTCGAGACGGGTACGTATGAGCGGGTGGATACTGTACCCTCTATTGAGTTTGCCAAACGCATTACTGACGCCTTTGGCGTATCGCTGGACTACCTGGCCGGGGAAGGAATACTCAGTAAAGCTGGATAAAAAAACCGCAAAGCGCCTGCAGGAGATTGATAGACTCAAAGAAGATGATAAAAACCACTTCTTTTCTATAGTGGATGCTTTTCTTAGAGATGCCACAGCAAGAAAAGCATATGCTTCATTAACAACAAGAGCCGCATCGCTGCGGCTCTTGTTGTTAATTGCAATTTTCTTTCCCTTTCTTTTTTACTCTCGTTATTGAACCATTTGGACTATCAACTTCGTAAGTGTATTGAAGACCTTCTAATGGGAAAAATATTTTTTGATTCTCTTTTTTATTAAGGTTGTAAATACGAACTACTAAAAACAAATACTCTAACCATGGCTTTCTAAATTCAATCTGATAACTCAAGGTCGATTGCTTCCCGTGACAATTTTCATAAAAATTAAAAGATAGGAACAGGCTATCTTCTGCATATATCTTAGCAAAATCTTCTTCTTTAATAGATAATTTTCCAGGGATATAATCAACGTCAATACTCTCTTTTGTTCCTCTTTTTTTATCTATTATTAGCTGTGTACGTGCCAATCCGCCTATGACTACTTTATCGTCTATGGCAATGATTATGTTTGCATTCTTCATTTGACCAAAGAATTTTATTGGCAGCGATAGTAGCAGGATAACAATTATTGATATTGTCTTCATGTTCTTACTTTATAATTTTCTCAATCGCTTTCCGTGTTAATTGAAGCTGTTGTTGCATATTACTATTGTAAATGACTGCACCCAAAGGAGTTTGTGATTTATTAAAAGAACCATCAGGATTTCTTGTCACTGTTCCTTGACCCAACGATCCTACGATAATGTTTGTGGCTTTGTATTGAGGTAAAGTCTTATTATCAGTACCCGAAGGTATTGTTGCAGAATGAGGATAAGCTACGCCATCTTGTATTTGTATTTCAGTAGGATGAGAGTGTATCACCGCCTCAACATCTGCAACGGTTTTTCCAGCTGGAATATCAGGTAAATTTGAAGGTGCTGTTGAAAAACCGTCCTTGATAGTAGGTATTTCACCTTCCTTTCCTTGTATTACAGTGCCGTCTTTCATCACTATTGAAGAATGTTCTTTTAAACCTCCTCCTTTAACAGTTGCATCTAAAACATTAACAGCTTCCTTCAGTGCAGTTGTACTTGGCAGTAAAACCGCTGATGCAACATTTCCTACTTGAGTAGTACCTCCTGACTTATTTGTTTCCTCTAAAGTCTTAACATCTTTCTTATCGGTTACAACATACTTCTTGCCATCATCTATTCCATCGGTTCCAATCTTATTTCCTTTCTCGTCATAAAAATCACCTGGCACCATTCCATCTGGATCAATATATCTTATTGGATTATTAAAAGCATAATTGTACGGCGACCATCTACGCATGAGATCAGCCATAGGATCTATCACATGCCACCTCCCGATCTGCCCATCATACATCCTCGCTCCATAATCATACCACTCCAACCCTCCACCATCACTAAACTCCTTACTCTGTAATTCCTTGCCGTTGTATTTGTATTTATTATCAGTCTTTCCAGCACCCTTTGAAGATATCCCCGCCATCGTCAACCCAAACGGATAATAATGCGTTTCTTCAAGAAGTGGCCCCCTCACATGCGTCACCCCGAACAATTCTGTTGGGGCAGGCTCTGTAAATTATCAAAGAACACTTACACCAAAGGCGCACAAGTCTACCGGACTCTCATTGCTGGTATAGACATAAAGATACCCATTTTGTGAAATCGGTAAGCCGGTTTTTACAAAAGTTTTGAATTCTCCATCAGCACCAGGTAAATGCCAGTGTGAGTGTGTAGTTTGAGTGTGGTATCTAATTCACTGCCAATAAAGAAAAACTTCTCCGAATAGTCTTACACCAAAGGCGCACGAGCTGCTGCAGCGAAGCTAAGCAGGACTATGCGGCATGGGAAAATATCGCACTCGCTCTCAAACCTTGTGCGCCGCAGGCGTATCACTCTGATTTCATTCCAGTGTGGGTGTGTAGTGTGAGTGTAGAAGCCTAAACCAGACTCGAAATTTCTCACACTCAATCTCACGCTCACACAAGCCCGAATTCTACAAATAACAGTGTCTGAAATATGGGAGAGGATCAAATTACCGAAATTCACAACTCAAACACCATCTGTTAAAAGGGATACGTTCAAATCGAATTTGATTTCAACTTGGAAGCGCATATTCTCCTCTACTGTCAAAGGACAATGCGAAATAAAATTTACAAACTACATAATTTTTAATAAATTTTATAAATTCAAATGGCTAATTTGATATATGAATAATTAAAGAAACTGAACTTTTGTTTGAATTAGGATTTTTTTCATTATCAATATTTATCAATAAAAGTTTTTGAAGCATTTATATCAGGATTACTCTTTAAGTACAAGATATAAATACTATCGCCAATATTATAATTTTCATTATTAGTTTCTCCATTAAAAAATTCACCTTTTTGAGTTTTAAAATAGTATCCGAGATTAATAGTGCCCTTGCCACCGATGTACTTTTTGTTTTGTATCACTCCCTTGCAAACTATACCATATTTTTTTAAGCGATAATTATTGATTGTTTTTTCAATTATTATATAACTCAACCATCCAAGTAATAAAATTAAAATAGAATATTTTTTTAACCACTTCATATCACTTTAATTAATTGCTTTATCAACTTTCCGCTTAATTAGTTCTCCTGGTGCACCTGTAGCAACTCCATTAACCAATGATCCAGAAGCAGAATTAATAGACTCGGCAATTTGCTGCTTCTGTTTAGCTGCTTTCATTATTTTGTTTTTAGTTACTCTATTTATATTCGGTGTAGTTGCTCTAGCTAATTTAACTGCTCCATTAGGTGTTGGAGCTTTAATAATATTAGCCTTTTAAATAGGAAGGGGATTAGCTGTAGCAGAAGTTGTATGTCCAATTGTATGTACCTCTTTAAACAGACCGTGTTTAATTTGTGAATTTCGGTAATCTCCTATTTCATTTTTGACAGTTTGAGGTTAAAAATTGGTTTTTTGTTATAACAAATCTAATCCCAACTGTCAGATTAAGACTTAATTACTTCACTTAAAGGTTATTTAGTAACTGTATAAGTGTAAATAAACTTGCTTGATAGTTTATTGTCCTCCCAAAATTCTGCTTCCTTAATTTGACCGCTTTCATATAATTCAATCTCTTTTTTATTTAGTTTCAAATTATGCTTTGAAATTTTTATTAAACCTAACTGATTGTAAACTCTGTTTTCAGTGCTCATTATATCACCATTTTTGCTTTTTAAAACAATACTGACTATTCTATTACTTTCATACGTATATTCTTCAGTCCTAAGTAATTTATCTGACTCTAAAACTGTTTTTTTTATCAAATTTCCAAAGCTATCATATTCAAAATTATCTGTATTGACTAAAGAGCGGTTCTTTAAAAAATCTGTTTTTTTAACTAACTGATTTCTATCATCATAAACAAAAATAGTTTTACAAACCGTATCATTATTATTAATTAGTTGTTCTTCTGATTTATGCCCAAGTGAATTATAAAAAGTCAGAAGTTGTGACTTACTTACAGAACAACCCATGTAAAACTCATTAATTAATTTGCAAATCAAATTCGCATTCTTATCATACTTATATTCTGTTTTTATTATCACTCCCTTCTCTGGTTCCTCAATTTTCTCATGAAGAATTTTTTTATCATATAAAAAAAAACACGTTGACCTATTTTTATCAAAATCAAGGAACTCTGAACGATACAGTAAAGTGTCTTTATAATAGAAAAAAGATTCTTCAGAAAGAGTTCCTGTACTAAATTTTTGCTCTTTAACTAATAATCCAAGATGATTAAAATAAGACTTCTTAAGCAATACTATCTTTTGCTTTCCATTTCCCTCAAACACTAATTTTGATACACTACATATATTAAATTCATTTGCTTTCTCTTGTGAAAAAACAACAGTAGAGGAAATAATAAGTAAAGAAAACAAGATGTTCCTTAACATAACTAACGTTTTCGTTTTAACATTTCTACTGGAGATCCTGAATAAGTGTTTAACCTGATATTTCCTGCATTTTCAGTAACACTTTTAAGATTAGTCATAGTCGAATTACCATTGGAATCGGAACTGAACATTCTCCAACCTTGATTAAAATCAGCAGAGCCAGTAAGACCCCCCTTTCCCAGGTTTAACAACCCCATAATCAATAGGATTTCCTTTTTTATCAATTTGAAATGCAGCTCTTGATTCATCTTGATTAGCATAAATGTTGACTTGATTACCCGTAGCTCTTATCAACACTGTATCAAATTTTTTACATTCTGAACCTGCTGCAGAATTGCAACCAGTAATGACAAGATTACCACCTTTATATACTTTTCCGACCATCGACTGAACTGATTCAATTGCTTCAACTCGATTCACCATTTCCGGATTTTTTTGCAAATCTCCTTTGTTAAAAGATTCTAACGAATTGCCTCCAATAGTAAAGCTTTCATTAGGCAACCAATCTGCCCCATTTTTTCCACCATGTGAACTGATAACAAGATTAGAAATACTATTGTCGCCAACATAAGAAGATAACTGAGAGTTAGCATCATTTATATCTTTAGCAACAATCATGTGCCATTGTCCCATGTCATAGTCTTTAGAATTTTTAAACTTATCTTGATCTTCTCCTTGGATAAATACAATTACGTTTTTCTTAATAGGGTCGTCTGGTTCCATACCATTAGGGTCTATACAACGTATTAGATTATTAAAGCCATAATTATATGGGCTAATAAAAGACATTTTCTCTGCCATCGGGTCAACAGTATTCCATCTCCCTATTTGCGGGTCTAACATCCTCGCCCCGTAATCATACCACTCCAACCCACTTCCATCAGCAAACTCCTTCTCCTGCTTTTCCTTTCCGTTGTATTCATACTTATTGTCTAAAGAGCCAGCTGCTTTGGAACTGATGCCCGCAATGGTAAGTCCAAACGGATAATAATGCGTTTGCCCATGGCGGCTATTATTTTGTTTGTGGTATGGGCGAATCTCGCTCAGCTCGATTTCTTAGAGAAGTGGCCCCCTCACATGCGTCACCCCGAACAATTCTGTTGGGGCAGGCTCTGTAAATTATCAAAGAACACTTACACCAAAGGCGCACAAGTCTACCGGACTCTCATTGCTGGTATAGACTTAAAGATACCCATTTTGTGAAAACGGTAAGCCGGTTTTTACAAAAGTTTTGAATTCTCCATCAGCACCTACCTGCTCAAAGCCGGAGGAACTGTTGACAATTTTAAACTGCTCATCTAACAATACCCAATTCAAGTAGGCCTTGGGCCGCGTACTGCCAGCATATTGGTCGGTTTGGCGTTGCAACAGATCAGCAATTCCCGGCCCCAATACCCCCGAATTCTGTATCTGAAACATGCTATACTTGTTCATCGTTGCCCCCTGAAGACTTCCCGCCAACGCTGCCAACAACTCACTCGCCGGATTGGAAGGCGAACCCGCAGAGCCCCCATTCAAACGGTAATAGGCATTGGCCCTAATATTCATCTGGTCACCGGACATTACCTTAAGCAAAATCGCCGGACCAATCTTCTTGCTATTTGCATTCAATTTAGCAACCTTGTCATTGGGCTGTGTATAAGTATCCTCCGGATACCCGGCCGGTTTATCAGCTCGGGTTTCATCTATATTGGTGTAATACAACTTCTCACTGGCTGCTGTGGAAGTCTCCATAGATGCTACCGGATAGGCATCCGTTTGCTGCTCATCCGTTAACACCATGCGGGTATTACCCAAATGGTCATTGATGAAATGATCAAACACAAATCCATTGTCCTTCGGCCTTGCCCTACCGTTAGATTTAATATAACTTCCTTCACATCATTAAATCTTCACCGCATGATTCAACCGCAAAGTCTCCCCGACACGTCGGGGCGGAAGACACGCAGATGAAATTAAATACCCCTTCACACTCACACTACACACCCAATCTGACTTTCCACACTCCCTCTCAAACCTTGTGCGCCGCAGGCGTATCACTCTGATTTTCCCGCACTCGCCCTCCAACACCTTGTGCGCCGCAGGCGTATCAAACTGATTTTCCCGCACTGTCCCTTCTGCCAAAAAAATCGTAGCTTTCTGTTTATTACAAATTCCTATTATCAGTTAGTATGCTGATCCCTTCCAACCATCACACCAAAGATGAAGAACCAAAACCCTCAAGGAAAAAACCTATCTATACCCCCCAGCCCGCCCTGCGGCAATACCTGATCGACTACAGCAGAGAAATTCAACTGCCCCTCGCCTATCAAGACCTGCTCCGATTTACCTATACCACCCCCATCAAAGACAGACACGGAAAAGACAGCTACTGGGATACCGTCTCCTATGACCTCCACGAATGGAACGACCTGAGACAAGCTCTCATCCGCATGTACGCCATCCTGAAAACAGAAGGTGATATGCGCTTCGCCCGTCACCTCGATGTGGCCCGCATCGACTTCTGCTATTTCGGTAACAGCCAACCCTTCCGCATCCGCATCGTGAATAAATACAATGACAACTACGACCACTTCTACATCAAACAAGCCGATGCCAACCGCATTTACGGACTGGAAATGGAACACCTGCTCTCCCCCAACAGAATGACCTACCTGACCCATCGTACCACCCTTATCGAAGAACATGTCCCCGGTATACCAGGCGATGTCTTCATTCGTGACTACCTCCACCACCCGGGCACCAACGTGATCCGTCTCGCGAAAGAATTTGTCAAGTTCAATGAACGTTGCTTCGTGCAACTTCTGGGTGATATGCGCTCCTATAACTTCGTCGTGAACATGATCCCCGATATAGAAGATGTTCAATACCGCATCCGCGCCATCGACTTCGACAGACAGACCTATGAAGGCAAAAAAAACAGCTACCTGCCTCAATTCTTCAAAGAAAACTATGAACTCGTTCAACTGGCCCTCCGCCACTTGAACCGAGAATCCATCGCACAATACCAGGCTGAAGAACAAACCCTCATCACCCTTCGTCTCGCCTCCTCGCGCTACCGCATGAAAGCCCTGCTCGATATCATGGCAAAAGATACGCTGGCACCCCCCGAAAAAATCACACAGCTGAGAGAAGAACTTTCACAACACTATGCCACCCCCATTGCTGAGAAAAAAACACAGAGTATGGGACTACTCCTGAAATGGCAAATGAAACAAAGACTCAAAAACAGTTTTCACTGGCTGCCGAAAAGCAAATCGAGATTCAACGATTAATTTCAGGAAAATTTATTCGCAAAGTTGCTTTTCACGCATGTGGAAAGGAAGAAAAGCGGAAAAGGGAACCAAAGACTGTTGCGGTCTTTAGCGAATGGTCTTAAGTCTTTGGTTAGATATTCATTATCATTGCGATAATCGAGCTAAAGACTAACAGCCAACGACCAAAACCTATTTTCCTGTTCCGAAAAGTCTTGCTCCATAGGCGCACAAGTTGCTGCAGCGAAACGTAGGGTAAATTTATATTCGGAGGAACTTCAGTCATACTGCTTAAACCCAATTTTATTTTTGGTGAAAGGTTTCGAATTGACTGATAATAGCTCTTACAACACAATAAAAATATTTTCAATGTCCTTACTATTGCCTTTCACTTCACGCTCAAGCCTTGCGAGTTGAATTAATATTTCCTTGTGTGTTAATGCATGTTGCCTCAACTTGGTGAATACCCTTATTATGCTGATGTTTACTTCAATTGCTGTTTTACTAGTTAATATACTAGAAAGCATTGCGACTCCCTGCTCTGAAAATGCCATCGGTCTATAACGAGAACCACCCCAACTTGAGGTGCCAGTTTGGCTCCTCAAGTTTTCAAACTCCTTCACCGAAAGTGTAAACATAAAATCCCTGGGAAAACGCTCAATATTACGTTTCACCTGCCTTTTCAATTGCTTTGTCTCTACTCCATACAATACTGCCAAATCTTGATCTAACATCACTTTCTCTCGACGAATGGTATAAATTTTATTAAGAATTTTACCCTCCTCTATTAATAATTTCAGGTCTTTATTTGCCATTTTTTGCCTTATAATATTAAGAGATCAATTTAATTTACTTTGTATTGTATGAGAGGCAAGTAATACGACGTATTTATACTGTTAGATTTTAAATAACTTCCCTCACAACATTAAATCTTCACCGCGTGATTCCTCCGAAAAGTCTCCGCCTCCGGCGGAAGACACGCAGATGAAATTAAATACCCCTTCACACTCACACCTTGTGCGCCGCAGGCGTATCACACTCATTATTACTTTGATACATGATAATGCCGCAAAGTCTCCGCCTCTGGCGGAAGACTTTTCGGAGGAGATAGACCAAAGACTGTTGCGGTCTTTAGCTTATGGTCTTTAGTCTTTGGTTGTATTGACCCCCTAAATAGCTGGACAGAATTATAAAAACAATTAAGTTAGTAAATTTAGGAATTATGTCAAGAAACAGAAGGAGTTTCTCAACTGCGGAGAAACTGTCAATTCTCAACGAAGCAGATCAGTTTGGTGTTACCGTCACCCTTCGTAAACACAACCTTTCCAACTCA
>Ga0315900_10005943_pt1 | contig 16586 bp, 10 predicted proteins | sample LakEriMetagenome_FD_203521 | JGI IMG/M metagenome (GOLD analysis project Ga0315900, IMG submission 203521) | Freshwater fungal communities from buoy surface, Lake Erie, Ohio, United States - Buoy 12 MA114 | ecosystem: Environmental > Aquatic > Freshwater > Lake > Lake biofilm | place: USA: Lake... | reverse complement strand
CCGAGCGAGTCCCTGCCGAGTGATAGCTTTGGACGCAAGCAGGAGCAACTGCGTTGAAATGGGTTGCAGTCCCCGCGTGAGAGAATGCTAAACAATCGCAGGTCTTAGTCAACTGTCGGGGAGCCGCTTGCGGGGGGCGGACCGGCAGCGGACTCCCCGGGTTGCTTTCTTCAGTCCGTTGGGCGACTGGCGACCGGTCAAAAGCGGGCTTTTCGCGGGGCTGTGGCAAACAGTCGGATGAACAGGAGGTTGCAGGGCCGATATTTGAAACGCGGGAAAAGTTCTCGACTTGCACGAAAGGGAAGTATTTCATGTCCGATGTCGCCAGCTTGTTCTCCTTGTCCATGGACCAGCATCGGTTGGGCAACATCGCCCTCGCAGCTCAAGGGTACGCTGCCGTGCTGGCGGTCGAGCCAGAGCGCGCTGAGGCTTGGCATTTGGCGGGATTGGCTGCTCATCAGGCTGGGCGTTCGGCGGAAGGACTACAGCACCTGTTGCGGGCGATCGACTTGGATGCCAGCAACCCGGAGTTTCACTCCAACCTCGCGGCCGTCTGGATGGCTTTAGGTCAAGCTGTCCAAGCGGAGGCTGCGGCTGACGCTGCCTTGGCCCTGGTAGCAAATCATCCGGCGGGCTTGTTCCGCAAGGGAGTTGCTCTGTCTGGGCAGGGACGGAGCGCTGCCGCGGTGCCCTATTTGCAAGCGGCCCTCGATGCAGACTTCAGTCCGGCGGCCTCATTGCTTGAGTTGGGAATGGTGTTGCAGAGTTTGGGAGACTTCGCCGAAGCGATTCACGCGTTGGAAGTTGCCCTGGAGTTGGACGCCGACCAACCGACCGTTTATTTTCACCTCAGCAAATTGGTTTCGACCGGTGACTACCGGTTCTCCGGGGCTCAGCTGGAACGCATGGAGCAGCTCCTCCAACGAGTGGAGGGCGAGGCGTGGCTCGCGCCTCAAGCGAGCCGCTTGTGTTTTGCCCTCGGCGTGCATTGGGAGCAGGAACGTCAGCCCCAGCGGGCACTGGATTATTTCGATTTGGGCAATCGCTTGACTCACGACCAGCTCGCCAAGCGGGCTGAGTTCGGGCTGGCACGGCGGACCGAGATCGTGGCCGGACTCGAACAGTTTTTCACGCCTGAGCGAATGGCCAGTTGGCAAGGCTGGGGGCATCCGTCGACTCGGCCGATTTTTGTCTTGGGAGTCCCCCGCAGCGGCACGACGCTGGTTGAGCAAGTTCTCAGCAGCCATCCGCTGGTTGGCGATGCGGGCGAGTTACCTGCATTGGAGGAGGTGATTTGGGAGTGGTCCGATTGCTGGTTGCGAACCGGCAGCGGTCGGCAACCAACTCGCGAGTCGGTTTTACAAGCGGCGGAGAGCTACCTCACAACCTTGGCAAAGATCGACGACCGCGCTCCGTTTGTGATCGACAAGATGCCGGACAATGCACTCTACGTGGGGTTCATCCGCCTGCTTTTTCCGCGAGCCAGAATCGTTTACTGTCGCCGCGACCCGCGCGATGTGGGGGCCTCTTGTTATGGATTGCTCTTCAAGTCTGATCGGCTGAAGTATCAAACGTCGACTTGGGAAATGATCGGCGAGAGCTTTCGGCAGCATCGCCAAATCATGCGGCATTGGGAACGCCTCTACGGCGATTCCCTGGTGCAGGTCTTTTATGAGAACCTGACAAGCGAGCCGGAGTTGGAAATCCGACGATTGGTCGCGGCCCTGCAGTTACCTTGGGCGGATGAGTGCCTGCGGCATTCAGAGCGGCAAGGGAGTGTGCGAACGGCGAGCGTGGCCCAGGTTCGGCGACCGATTTACCGAACCTCGCAGCAGCGATGGAAGCGGTTTGAGCCGCGGATTCAAACGCTGCTTAGTGCGCTGGGGGACACGGTCGCGGAGTTTGAAGCCGCATTGGCCCAGTCGCGTCTGGCTGGCAATTGAGGAATCGGTCGCCGTCCGGGGGAGCGAGCCCGCGAACGGCTAAATCGCGATCGGCTAAATCTTGACGAAATCCGCCAGCTCGCTTGGAACCAGCCAGCTCCGCATTTTGGGCCCGAGCAATTGGTTGGCGTCATCCTCGGAATCGAAACGTTCCTTTTCCGGGGACCAGGTGAGTTTCCGCCCCAGCGTCATCGCAATGTTGTTGAGATGGCAAATCGTGGCCGTGCGGTGTCCAATCTCTCCGCTGGCGAAGGGCTGCTCACCCGACTTGAGGCAGTCGAGGAAGTTTCGGTGGTGACCGGGGCTGCGTCCCAATTGGATCCGGTTGCTGGCGGCGTCTTTGGGATCGATCAGTCGAGGGTCGCTTGCTTCGAGCCGGCCGCCGTGAATATGGATCATGATCCAGCCGTCGTCGCCAATCAGTTTCAGTCCACGAGGTCCTTCAGTTGTGCCAACCAGCTTGGTACCGTCGGCATAGACATTTTCGAAACTGAAGTCGAACCAGGCATCGAACAGACCCACGTTGGCTCGGCGACCTTGAGCGGTGATGGAAACCGGGCCTGTATCGTCTTTCCCCAGCGCCAATTGCGCAAGGTCAATGATGTGGGCTCCGCGGTCGGTCATTTCGCCACCGCCATAGAGCAAGTTGAATCGCCACCAGAAATGACAGCCCCGGTTCGGTTCGTCGGGCATGAATGGACGGAAGGGCCGCCAAGGTGTAAAGCCCAGCCAGCCGTCGTAATCAAATCCCTCGGGAACCGGCATCACGGGAGCGATCTCTTTCTGGGCAATCACCTTCAGGTGGTGCGATTCGTCCGTGGGCAGATGGACCTCGACGGTATGCAGCTTGCCGAGCTTTCCATTCCGCGCCTGCTCGCACGCCAGCCGCACGCTCTCCGTGGAGCGTTCCTGGCTACCGCATTGAATGATTTTCCCCGCCCGGTTGGCGGCGGTTACCATGGCTCGACCTTCCAGCACGGAATTGGCCAGCGGTTTTTCGCAGTACACGTGAGCCCCGGCGTTGAGGGCTGCGATCGAAGCGAGGGCGTGCCAATGGTCGGGAGTGGAAACGCAGACGGCATCGAATTTCCCCGAATCTAACAACTCGCGAAAATTCCCAGAAGCGCGGCAAGCCTCGTTCTGATAATGCTTGTTGGTCTGTTGCCGAGCTGCTTCCAGTGAGTTGCGATCAGGGTCGCAGACGGCAACGCACTGAACGTCGGGCTGGCTGAGAAAGACGCCTAAGTTGTGCTGGCCCTTGCCGCCGGTCCCGATAAAGCCCATCACGATCCGATCGCTGGGGGCCGGACGGCGACCGTTTCGGCCAAGCGAGGTGGCGGAAACGATCGTGGGTGCGGCCAGCATCGACAGACCGGCTGCGGCCGCTGTCTTGACGAAGCGACGACGGGAAACGGAAGTTGGTTTCATGTTCATCCTCGACAGGGAAGCTGAAGTTTTGGCAGTCTTTACTTTGGCCGGGTTGGTTCAAACCAGGTTTGTCTCGGCCCGAACGGTTTGTCTCTGCGGGAATCGTTAATTCCTCTCGGTTAACCATTTTCACTCATCGCGCGAGGCAAAGAAAGCACCCACCGGCCCGCTGGTTCATTGCGAACTTCGGGGGGCCTCTGGCGGTAACCAAGGGTATCTGCTTACTCATGGGATACCAACGCTCGCCAGCGAACGCCGCGACTCCTCCTCTGATTGGGCCGAGTTGGTTCTCAACCGCCAGCCGGGCTTTCGCTGAGGAGGACCCGATACCGCCTGGGCCGAACCCAGCCAAGTCGCTGGACAGAGTCGATGAGCCGGTCCGAAAACTCATGTCGCCACGCTTCCGCCCGAGCAGCATCGCAGAGCGGGCGCGGGCAAGGTAAGGCAGTCAGGTAACGTCAGGCCAGATCACGTCAGGCCAGATCACGTCAGGCCAGATCACGTCAGGCCAGATCACGTCAGGCCAGATCACGTCAGGCCAGATCACGTCAGTCAATCCCGTTCTCGAGTCCGATGCGCTCTCGTTCCGAGGACTGCCCGGCGATAGGGGGCTTTGTCGACTGGAACCCGTTCCTTGCCGCCGGCGATAATCACAAAGTTAGTCGAGCGATTTGATCGCGGAGCTTCGGGAGCGTTTTTCTTTTCGCGTGGAGTTGTGGGGCTTGGTAGCCGAGGAGTTTGTTCAGATTCCGGCTGAACCATGGAACACGCTCACGCAGCAGCGTGAAGTCTTGCTAGCTAACGAGTAATTCCCGCCACGTCCTATCGTGGAGGTAATCGGGCAAACGGCTCGATTTGCGTTCGCAAACCATCCGTCCACTGAGAACTGGGGCTCGGCGGTCACGCTCGGTTTTAGTGCAGCCACTCGAGGAACTCAGTTTTGTAGCCTCGGAACTCGAGGCCTGGGAACTCGTGGCTGGCAAGATGGAGATAACCGCGGAATATATGACGCGGCGATTGCAGGCAGTTGTACTGGAAGAGGATTTGAGCCGATTTCTCCTTTGGACTGTGCCCAAGAGCACAGGGGGAACGAGACTCGAGGTCCACGCGGGCTGAGTCCCGAAAGTCGCTAAAAAGTCGGGCGATCGGCCGCAAAGGCGGATGATTGCCCTAAGCGCGTGCGGGACAGGCCATTGGGACTGGGGACAACCTCTGATTTGGTGTTCCCACGCCGATATTTGACTTGCCTTGGCTCTGAAACCTTGAAAAAGATGAAGCTATCGGGAAATCGCTAGCAAGCCTGATTTCGAGATTACGTTTTTCTCGGTTTTCTAACTAAGATGCTGAGGGAGTCGAACGTGAAGGCCGGGCGGGATCGACCGCGTTGCAGGCCTCTCCTTCAAGGTGGCTTGGCCCAGAGGGAGAGAGGCTTGGAGAATGAGTCCGTTTGGACCCTGTTATCTAAACTGAGTTTGTATTGGCGTTGCCGGTGATTTTTTCGAGGTTGAGCATGATTGCGATTCGAGGCCGCTGGTGGGCTGGCTGGCTGTTGGCCGTTTGCTGTGGATTGTTCCCGGCAATCGACCTGCGCGGTCAGGAATCAAAACCGGCGGCTGAAACGCTGCACTTGGCGAGTTTGGTCAAGGAATCGGTTGCGGACGGCGATGCGAGAACTTTAGCCGGTCCGGTACCTCGCCGGGATGGGCGACGCGACTTGTTGCCCAATATCATCGTGATCAACCTCGATGATGCGGACCGCGATTCGGTGGAGATCGATTTTCTTCGCAGCGGAACTTACCGTTTTCTGCCGAACATCGATCGTCTGGCCAACGAAGGCTTGCGGTTCGTCAACATGCACACGCCTTCGCCCTTGTGTGCGCCCTCTCGCGCCAGCTTGTTCACGGCACAGTATGCGCACAAGCATGGTTTCAAAATCAACGACGCGAAGACGGACTTCTGTCGCGGCGTGACGGGTGGGTTTCAACACTTTCGGGACTTTGGTGGATTCAGCAGTCCTCAGTTGCCATCGCTGCAGAACGAGATCGGCGTGTGGATGAAGCAGGGGGGATACCGCACCATGCTGGTGGGGAAGTACCTGCACAATGGCTACGAGCCGACCGTCGGGCAGACGTGGGCCGACATCACGCCTCCGGGGTGGGATGACTTCTTTCCGGCCCTTGGTTCGAGCTATTTCACCACGATTTTTGTCAAGGATGGTCTTCCCTTCGCTCTGCCTGATGCGAACCCCTTGCTCTATCCGGTCAAGTACCGAACGGCGGTTGAGAGTCGCGAGGCGAATCACCTGATTCGCAAGCATGTCGAGGAGCGCGATACGCCGTTCTTCATGTACATTGCCCCGCTGGCACCCCACCGGGAGTCTCCTAACGAGGTCAACTTTGAGGAGAATGAGCCGCTCAAGGGGATGGTCGAGCCTCGATATCGCAGCTGGTGGACGCAGTTGCGGCAGATTCGTCGGCCGGATTTCGATGAAGTTGATTTTTCCGACAAGCCCCTGGTGATGCGAAACTCTCCGCCGCTGCGGAACGTGGGGAACAATCCGGCGACGAATGATGTCCTGCAAACCGATGTCGATTTTCGCCGCCGAGTGCTGACGTTGCGGTCCGTGGATGATATGGTCCGCGATCTGCTGGCAACTTTGGACCAACTGCAATTGACCGACCAGACGATCATCATGCTGACCTCGGACCATGGCTACCATTTGGGTCAGAATCGGCAGATTGGCAAGAAGTTTCCCTTCCACCGCTGCACGAACGTACCGTTGTTCATCTGGGGGCCCGGGTATTTCGCGCCCGACTCCGTGCCGCAGCAGCATCTCCTGTCCCAGATCGATTTGGGCCCGACCATTCTCCAGTTGGCCGGTCGTCCGATCCCCCCGACAGTGCAAGGCAAGTCTTTTTATCCGGTGTTGATCAAGCATTACCGAGGGGACCCCACTGCATGGCGTCCCGAGGGAATCCTGGTTGAACACTGGGAGACCAACGAAAGCAATATTCGCCCGGTGCGGACCGCGTTTACTTCGCTCCGGTTGCACGATGAGATTTACACCGAATGGTCGTCGGGCGACCGCGAGTATTACGACCTCGCTACCGACCCGTTCCAGTTGAGCAATCAGGGAGACGGTCTGACTTCGGCGGAGGTCGCCGAATTTCAAAGCAAGATTCAAACGCTCAAGAGCGAAATGCCCGAGCCGATCACGAGCGTTGAGCAACCGTTCTTCAACGGAGACGTTTTCAGGCAGAGTGCGGAAATCAAGGGGCTGGCCGAGTACAAGGCCCCGCTGCGGCATGTCAAGCTGACCATCACCGACGTGACCGATCCGAAAAATGAGCAGTTTTGGAACGGCAGCAGCTGGACCAAAGAGTATGCATTCGTGATTGCGCAATTGACTCGGCGGGGGCACTCGATTGCCGATTGGAGTTACCAATTCTCGCCCGCGGCAACGACGGAACGGAAGTACCGTGTGACGGCTCGAGCCGTGGCCATGAATGGCGATTTCCAGTCGCAGCCGACTGTCAAGCAGATGACGATTGACGCGGAACCGCCCTTCAGTCAGATCACGCTGCCGAAAAACGAAGAGCTGGTTCGCTACTATCAAAAGCTGAGCCTGGCGGGATGGGCTCAGGACGATGCGGGAATACGGGCGGTGAGAATGGTGATTCGGAACACCAAGACTCTTAAATTCTGGAACGGCACCGCTTGGCAAGACAATCCGACCACGGTGATTGCCCGCTTGAACAAGATGCAGGGCGCGGCGAGTGTGCTTTGGAATTACGATTTCGCTCCGCCGGAAAACACGGGGCGGGTCTATGTCAACCTGCGTGTGTTCAACATGAACAATCAAACGGATGGTCAGACCCGGGCGATCTGGTTCAACTGGTCGAAATGACATGCCCAAGCCAATCATTTAGCCAGTAGCACGTGAAGGTGCCGCCCGTTTGAGGTCAGGCGTTTGAGGTCAGGCGTTTGAGGTCAGGCGTTTGAGGTCAGGCGTTTGAGGTCAGGTAGGGCGTTTCGGCTTGTAGCCCGCCGAACTCTCCCCGCACCGTGGGTGTATTGGCTGCCTAAACTCCAAAAGCAACCGCTCAAGGCCAGCGAATTTGCCCGGCCTGCAGCTGCCTGAGAAACTCCTGATTTGTCGGGAGAAGCTGGTCGAGCAGCAAGATTTGCTCCAGTTCCATCCAGCCGAACCAGGCGATCTCGTGAGGGCAAGGACGAATGGCGGCTCCGGGCAATACTTCCGTCGCCCACCATTCCAGCTCGACGCCGCGGGTGGTCCGGCAGTTCCAGATCCTCGACCGAGGCTCGATGCGGATACCGAGTTCTTCTTGCATCTCGCGGTGCAGGGCCTGAAGTGGCGTCTCCCCCTTTTCGATAGTGCCTCCAGGAAAGCAGAACATTCCCGGAGCGCGGGCCAGTTTCAAGCCGCGTTGAATCATCAGGAATTGTTCGTCTCTGCGAATCACCGCTACGACTCCGGCGGCCCCGGGTGAGCCAGCCGCCGCTGCTTGCTCGGTAGATGGATTGGAGGGCTCGGGCATCGAGGAGAAGTTCGGAATTCGGGTCATGGAGTCGTTTTGGAATCAAGGCTGCAACGTCGCCGCGGAAAGACGAAAACGAGCAGCCCTCGGTCAAAGGTCGCTGCGGATTTGGCAATAGCTGTCGTACCGTCGCGGGTCGATTAGTCCGTCGGCGACGCCAGACTTGACCGCGCAATCATCTTCGTGGGTGTGCGTGCAATCCGGATAACGGCAGCGATGCGAGTAGGGACGAATGTCCCGAAACATGCTCTCCACTTCAGCCGGGATGATATCCCACAATTGGAACTGCCGAATGCCGGGGGTGTCGATGATGTAACCGCCAAACGAGAGCGGAATCAACTCGGCCAGCGTGGTGGTGTGCTTTCCTTTTTCGTTCTCCGCGCTGACTTCGCCCACGCGGCGACCCAAGCCAGGGTCGAGGGTATTGAGCAGAGAAGACTTGCCAACGCCACTTTGGCCGTTGACGACGCTCTCCCGATTGCGGAGCAGATTCCGCAAGCGTGGAATTCCCTGACCTGTTTGGGCCGAGACGAGGTGTACCGGGTACCCGAGTTGGGCCCAGCAGCCAATCAGGGGCATGAGTTGATCGAGTTCGACCAAGTCAATTTTGTTGATCACGATGACGGGTTGAATCCCCGTCTTTTCGATCGAGAGCAGGAGGCGGTCGATCAGGTTCGGCTTGAGGTCCGGTTGGGCTGCGCTCGCGACGATCAGCGAAAGCTGGACATTCGAGGCGATGATTTGCTGCTTGCCCTTGCTGGTTCGGGAAAGTGTATTCCGTCGAGGCTCGACGCGGACGATCACCGCCTGCTGGCCGCCAGTCGGCTGGATAGTCACCAGGTCCCCAGCGACGACGACGTTTTGCAGGTCGGTCGCCAGAGACTTGAGCAACCCGCGAGTGGCGCAGTCAAAATCTCCCCGGGGAGTGCGGACGACCGACTTCAGTCCGGAGACGCGGATAGCGCGGCCCTGCAGGCAAAGGGCTGGATCAATCTCAAGTTCGATTTGAAATCCGGATTGGCCGGTTTCATCGACCTGCCCGCTGACGGTCCGTTTGCGGGTCAGCCGCCCCTTGCCGGAGATTCGTTCGGCTGAGGCGACGTCGTCGAGTTGGCCCTGGTCCGCCTGAAAGTCCTTGGTGAAGTCGGTTTTTCGCCCGCGCTGGTCGTACTTTTTGCGAAATTCAGCGCGGATTTTAGGCGTCTCTTTGCGTTTTTTTGTCACGGGTGCGGTTGAAGTGCTGCCCGGTATGCAGGCATAGGTCGATGCGCAGGATAATGGCCGTTTGACGCGGATGCAGTCTGGCTGAGAGCGGAAAAGGAGACAACCTCGGCTCGCCACATTTTAGGCTGATTTCCCTTAGCGGAAAACGTCGAGCCTTTGCCCCCCTTCTGTGGCTCAGGGGACGCCATCCGAAGCTGGGCGGGGACTGACTGGAGCAACTCCTGAGGATAGACCGGGCGAGGCGTCCGAGGTTCGGGTCGAACCGGTCGCTCGTCTCCGCTTGGGGTAAGGGCCGGTTTTTCCGAGGACTCCTGATAGTTGGTCATTCGGTCGCAGGGCCCCAAAAGGTTGGACTTCCGGTCGAATCATTCTTGATACGAGAGCCAACAGATCGAACAATACCAGTGGTAAACACGAATTGATTGGAAATGGGATCATGAATCCGCTTGCTGCCTGTCGAAACCGGAAATGTCGAGCCCTTAAACAGGGCTGATCCTTTCCTCGCCGCTGCAACGGAGAAGAGCGAAATCATGGAATCCAGCGGAACCGTTGCAGTGCGAAAGATTCTCAGTCTCGGTGAGCCCGGCGGGACGGCTGACCGTTTGGGGCTTGGACCGGACGTGGAGTGGGTTCAGGTCGATTCGGTTTCGGAACTCTTGAATCGGCTCGGTGAGAGCACTTGGTCGGGCGTCTTTTTTTCTGGCGATGATTCGGCGGTGGAGGGTGCGGGTTTCGCACTGCGGCTGGGTTGCAGCTTCATGTTGCTGGAGCATTATCCAGACGGTGTCGCGATCCTCGACAAGGAATCGACCGTCGTGTGGGTCAACCGTAGGCTGGGAGATTGGTTCAGCGGTTCACCGATGGTGGGGTTGTCGTTTTATGAGGCGGTGGGGCATCCGGCGATCGCCGGCCCCGAAATTCATCCGCTCAGTTCGGCCCTGAAGCACCGGCGGGTCACGACTTCCACGATTGCCCAGGGCGATCGCTTTTTTCGGCTCAACGCGGCGCCGGTTCTGGATGGCGATCGGGCTCCTGATTATCTCGTCGTGACGCTCGTGGATGTGACGGACGCGACGAAGCAGCGGCAAAAATTTCAGGCCCTGCATCAGGCTGAACTCGCCTTGGCTGATTTGACGACCAATGAAATTTTCGAGATGGATGTCGATCAGCGGATTGAGTTGCTGAAAGACAACATTCTGCACTACACCAAAGACCTGCTGAATTTCGACGTCATCGAAATTCGCCTGCTCGATGAGCGGACAGGATTGCTTGAGCCGCTGCTTTCGGTCGGGATTGACTCGGAGATCAGCAAGAAGCCGCTTTATGCTTTGGCCGAAGGCAACGGTGTCACCGGATTTGTCGTCGCCACCGGACACAGCTATCTCTGCGAGGATACCGCCAACGATCCGCTCTACCTCGACGGGTTGATTGGAGCCAAGAGTTCGCTGACCGTTCCGCTGAAGTACCACGACCAGATCATCGGCAGTTTCAATGTGGAGAGTCCCGAGGTCAATGCCTTCCGGGAAAGCGACTTGGAGTTTCTGGAGAGTTTCGCCCGGGGGGTGGCAGTCGCGTTGAACACGCTTGAACTGCTGGTTGCCCAGCGTTCCACGGCGACGCGGCAAAGCGTGGAGGCGATTCACGGGGCAGTGGCGATCCCGATTGATCGGATTTTGAATGAAACGGTCCAGGTGATTGAAAGTTACATCGGACACGATCCGGAAGTGATCAAGCGGCTGCGATCCGTTCTGGCGAATGCGCGTGAAATCAAGGCGGCGATTCAAAAAGTCGGTGATTCGATGGTGCCGGCCGAGTCGTTGCCAGCCAGCGCCCAACCGGCAACCAACCCTGTTTTGCGCGGCAAGCGAATTCTTGTGATTGATGCTGATGAACAGGTTCGCACCAGTGCCCATCAGCTGCTGGAGCGGCATGGATGCATTGTCGAAACGGCCGATCAGGGACAGGACGCCATTTTGCTGGTGCGGAACAGCGGGCCCGAGCAGGCTTACGACGCCATCATTGCCGACATCCGTTTGCCTGACATCAGCGGGTACGACTTGCTGATGAAGTTGAAGGAAATGCTGGACAACCCGCCATTGATTCTGATGACCGGGTTTGGATACGATCCGGGGCACTCGATCGTGAAGGCTCGGCAAGCCGGGCTGCGGGCGGGAGCCATTTTGTACAAGCCCTTCCGGTTGGATCAGCTCTTGACCACGGTTGAGGCCACCGTTCGCGGCGAACGACCGCCCAATCGCAGCTAAAAAACCTCGACACGGGAATCGCCCTGTGTGGGGCAGGGAAGAAGCCGGAGTGCAACCATGGATCGGTTGATGTGGCCGCTGATTCTCCTCGGACATGTCGGTTTCTGGTGTTTCTTTTTCAACCGCGCGCACGCCACGGCCTGGCCCCGCGCGTGGCGAAAGGGAACGGAGAAATTTGTCCTCGCGGCCGTCTTCCTGCCGTTGACGCTGTGGTTTGTCTGGATGATTTGGGAAGGCGGGCCCAGTCCCGGTGCCCTGCTCGGCAAGCACTTTCTGCTCGGCGGCTACGGGGTTTTCTGCGGGCTCACCGGAGTCTGGCTGCTGGGGGCTTGGCTTGTCCGCCGCTTGAGCCGCCGCCGACCGGCGGAAGTCCACTACCTCAGTCAGGAAGTCGTCGATATCGAGCGAACGACTGGCCAGCGATTGACGGCGGGATGGTTTGCGGAATCACTGCGGCTGGTTCCCTGGAACCGCTGCACTTGGATGGAGTTTGGAGTTGGCGAGTTGCGGTTGCAACGGCCGGACGCCGAACGTTGGGATGGTTTGAAAATCGCCCATCTTTCTGATTTCCATTTGACTGGTGCGGTCCGAAAGCCCTATTACGAGGCGATTGTCGAGTGGGTCAACCGGCAAGAGTGCGACTTGATTCTGTTGTCTGGCGACTTGGTTGACGAAACGGCCTGCCTGGGGTGGATTCCCGACGTCTTTGGACGCTTGCGCTCCCGCCTCGGGAAATACTACGTCCTGGGAAATCACGACTTGCAGATTGCCGATCAAGCGACCTACCGGGAAATGCTGCAGACAGCAGGCTGTGAGTATCTCGCGGGCAGCTGGAAGCGAATCGAATTCCCTACTGCTCCGATTCTTCTGACCGGCAACGACTTACCCTGGTACCAGGCGGCCGAGGGGCTGCCAGCGGCGACGCAGGAGGAGGGGCTGCGGTGTGGTGATGCGCTGCGGCTCTGCGTTGCTCACAGTCCGGACCAGCTTCAATGGGCCCGCAAGCGAGGGATGGATGTCATGTTTGCCGGACACACCCACGGCGGGCAAATTTGCTTTCCCCTCGTCGGGCCAGTAATATCACCGAGTAAATACGGCGTGCGCTATGCCGGCGGTGAATTCAAAATCGGACCGATGTTGCTGCTGGTATCCCGGGGCATTTCGGGAGATGAACCCATTCGCTGGCACTGTTTTCCTCAAGTCAATGTCTGGACGTTGCGGGCGGCACGCGGCCCGGCGGAGAGCTCCACTGGGCGTTCCCCGACAACCCTCCTGAAAGAGTGAGTACCGAGATGAAAAAACTTATTGGATTGTGCAGTGTGCTCTTGATGGTCGGTCTGGTGGGCTGCGAAGCGGCAAAGACTCCAGACAAAGCTGCGTCTCCGGAAAAAGGTGGCAAGCAGGCGGCGGCGAATGGTCCAGCGACAACCGCAGGAGCGGGAAATCAGGTGACCGCCGCGGCCGGCGAAAGCGAGACGCATTTTGCCAAAGTGATCAGTGAAGCATCTTTCGAGACCGACGTCCTCAAGAGTGACCAAGTCGTTCTGGTCGATTGCTGGGCGCCCTGGTGTGGCCCCTGTCGCCAGATTGCTCCGGTCATCGAGGAGATTGCCAAAGACTTCGAGGGGCAAGCGGTGATTGCCAAGCTCGACGTCGATACGGCTCCGGGAATTTCCCAAAAGTATGAGATTAATGCGATCCCCGCTTTGCTGATCTTCAAAAATGGGGAAGTTGTCGACAAGATTGTCGGCCTTCAGCCCAAAGAACAAATCGTCGCCAAGTTGAAGTCGGTAATGGGGCAATAGGTCCCGCCACCGGACATGCTCCCGCTCAGGGTGAAGAGAACGCTCAGGGGGAAGGGAGCGCTTACGGGGTAGGGAGCGCTCAAGATCGTGAAAGGGTGGCCTCGGTGCCACCCTTTTTTGTTTTCCGGCCTTTGTTTTGGGATGGCAGTCCCGATCGCGATTTTGCCGGCCGCGATCTCAACAGCGTCCTCCTCAGCCGAATCTCGGCTCAATTTGTTCGCCGCTTGATCTGTTGAGCCAGAAAGTGGCTGAGCGTGGCAATGGTCAGGCCGGGATTGACGCCCGTTGATGTCGGGAGAGCGGAACCATCACAAACGTAGACATTGTCCCAGCCAAACAATCGGCCGGACGGGTCAATCGCACCCTGATTGGAAGAACTGGCAAGACGGCAGGATGACATTTGATGAGCGCTGAACAGACGCAGATTGCCGATGCAACTGGCGGCTTGGTTCTGCGACCGAAGATAGGCTTCAAAGGCGGCATCGTCGGCGATCGCTGTGAAGTCCCCCAGCCCCCAACTCGGGGCCAGCAGGCGGGTGGCTCCTGCCGCGCGCAGCCCCTGGAGGACCGCCGAAATGCCGCGGCCAAACGCTTCGCGAACCGAGCGGCTGAGGCGATAGCGAACCTCGGGCTGGCCAGTGGCGTTCAACGAGATGCTGCCCAGGCGATCGTCCAGATCGTGGACCAGCACCAACCAGCCGGCCAGGTGCCGTGCGCGGCTCATGCTTCTCAAATGCTCGCTGGATGAATGCCAAGGCAGGCTCAAGGCGAGCAGTCCCGGCGAAAGCGGAACGGTCTCGATCCGAAAGCCGAGTGCCGAGCGAGTGCCGCGGCTGAACTGGTCGCAGATGACTGCTTGGGGAGGTCCGGCCCAAGGATCGAATTCTTTCTCAAATTCGCCGAGGACAATCGCGGAGGGATGGAGTTGCAGATGTCTTCCCACATGGGGATTACCGATGCCGCTGCGCAGTAACAGGGCGGGCGTGTGGATCGCGCCGGCAGCGAGAACCACATGCCGAAAGCGGAACTCGACCTCCCGCTTCTGTCCGTCGGCAGATTTCCAGACGCCACGGGCGCTGACGACTTTTCCCTGCTCACCCGCGAGCAGTTCAACGCGACACTCGGGAAGCAGGTGCACTCCCAGCCGCTCGGCATCCAGCAGGTACGTTCGCAAGGCATCGTTTTTGCCGCTGGGGCAGCCGAAGCTGCAGGTATTGCACTGGTGGCAGTGACCTTGGTTGCGATCGGCAACTTGATAGGACCAACCAAGTTTTTCCGAGGCCTGTTGGAGGAACTGATTGGACTGGTTCCAGTCTCTCGCCGGGGTCAACTCAAGTCGTCGCCTGACGGCGTACTCGCTGTGCGTCCAGGCTTCGCTCTGGGCAGCAGTGAAGCCGGCACGTTTCCGCCACTCTGCCAGTAATTCCGGCGGAGTTGAAAGACAGGTGCCCCAGTTCAGCACGGTCCCGCCCCCGACCACCCGACCCGCCAGTAATTGCAGCGGCAAATCTGGGGTTGGAAGCGTGCCTTGTGATTCCAGCCAGAGCCGATTGGAGAGCGCCTCGGAGTGCCCCAGTTCCGACTCGTGGGGCAATGGTCCGGCATCCGTCAGGATCACAGATCGCCCTGTCTCGGCGAGTTCCGCAGCCATCACGCTGCCCGCGGCTCCCGACCCAATGACGAGATAATCCGCCGCGAAGACTTCCTGGTCGCTGCGAACCGTCGCGGCCGTCGGCAAGTGGCCGCGATCGAATTCGCTTACGGGCGGCGAATAGCCGATGGATCGCCAGACGCTTTCCAGTTGTTCTGGCTGATCCGTCGGAGATGCATAAGCATGGTAATGAATGAGCTTGATCAACCCACTCAAAAGTAAACGATCGGCAGCACCTCCCCGGGCGAGGAGTTTGCAGATCGCTTGCTCGTGCTGGGCCGGAGTCGCATTCGAAAAGCTCACCCTGATGCCACCGCGCAACCGGCTCCAGAGGGAGCCATCTATTCTCGCGAGCAGTTGAACTGCTCGGCGGCGGAGCGCTACAGGACCCCGCGCGACGAGCCGCTCGAATTGAGCCACGAGCTTTTCCTCCAGTGGCTCGCCGGTCGATGGGGCGGCTTCGCGAGTCGCCGGGTGCGAGCCGCGGGGAAGAACGGCCGCAACCAGTTCCTTGGCGGTGGCCCGCTGCGCGGCGGAGAATTGAAAGCTCATGCGGAGGGATACAAGCCAAGGATGGAGCGGCGGGGGAGTGACGTCAAAGTTGAACCGGTGTACCCGGGAGACTTCGATTTTAATCGGAAATTCGTCATCCGCGGGCCTGTGTGATTGGGGGGGCCGAAGCGGCGATTGTTCCCGGGGTGGGACAGGCCTTTTCTGCCGCGGGCGTTGACCGGCAGCTGAGCGGCCCGTCCCCGGCGATCCCGTCTGACTACAACGATTAAGCCTGATGAGTCCGTCAGCGTCGCCGGATTCCCCTGCACATCCGCATTGACCGGCCTTCGTTTGGACGGCACTGGGTGGGCTAGTCGATACCAACCGCGAGGTTTGATGGCGGCCTGTTTTCCCGAAGAGTCTCGGTTATGAACCGCAGTCTGTTTTATCCGTTTATGCTGGCTGGCGCGTTGGGCATGCCCGTGTTGCTGGTGAATGACCGTAACGGACAGCCTTTGCCGATGGTTCAGACGCAAGACCAGACAGCGGCTGCGCTGGCCGGTTATCCGATCCCAGGACCCGTGACAGCCTACTATCCCGGCACCGCACTGGGGCCTGACTTAAGCGCGCAGCCACTCCAGTTCATGCCGGTTCAAGATCTCGGTCAAGTGTTCCGATTCGATTGGACCCCGGAGATGATCACCCAGCGCTGGGAGCGAGTCTCGGTGATCGAAGAGGGAGATGGGCTGAGAGGGATGCGGGTTGCGTTCGTCAGCGGAGTCAACACGACGGACATTCATGGCTCGCTGACATTTTACTTCGATGCCGGGAAAGTCCTGCAACGGATCGGCTTTCGGGGGTGGACTGGAGATCCGACAGCAATCGCAGGCTTGGTGCAGAATGCTTATCAGATGCAGCCCAAGCGATCCAATTTGAGCGGCTGTTACACCAGCAGCAGTTGGGGACGGACCAAGGGCGTGATGTTGCTCAAGCCACCGGCAGTGATTCGAGCTGAGCTCCCACAACAGCGGATGGCGATTTTGCTTGACTTGGTTAATCCCAACGGTACTGCCCAAGTTTCGGAAGAGGCGGCGCGCCATCTACAGGAAGCGACTCGCTTTTAGTCGCAGTGAAAGCCGCTGGGGCTTCTCGTCAGGCTCCCGCTCGGAGACGGCTACACTCTTTGGGGCCCCCCAACTCTTTGGGGCCCCCCAACTCTT
>Ga0315900_10005939_pt1 | contig 16590 bp, 2 predicted proteins | sample LakEriMetagenome_FD_203521 | JGI IMG/M metagenome (GOLD analysis project Ga0315900, IMG submission 203521) | Freshwater fungal communities from buoy surface, Lake Erie, Ohio, United States - Buoy 12 MA114 | ecosystem: Environmental > Aquatic > Freshwater > Lake > Lake biofilm | place: USA: Lake... | reverse complement strand
ACCGTAGCAGCAGGAAACTATACTTACACGGTAAGCGATGCAAACGGTTGTACAAAAACAACGACGATCAACGTTGCCCAACCAACATTATTAGTAGCAAGTTCAGCAGTCACCAGTTCAATAGCTTGTAACGGCGGTAACGCAGTGGTGACTGTATCAGCAACAGGCGGCACAGGCTCTTATACAGGCACAGGCACGTTTACCGTAGCAGCAGGAAACTATACTTACACGGTAAGCGATGCAAACGGTTGTACAACAACAACAACGATCACGATTACACAACCAAGTCCGTTATCATTAACAACTACGGTTACAGATGCTTCTTGTTTTGGAAATACAAACGGAGCGGTTTCATTAATTGTTAATGGCGGAACATCAGCATACACGTATAGTTGGTCTAATGGTGCAACCACTCAAAATTTAAGTAATGTTGGTGCAGGCACTTATTCTGTTTTAGTAACCGATGCAAATGGTTGTGCATCTTCAACTTCAGCTACAGTAAATCAACCGGATATTTATGTTTTAACACATACTGTAACTAATGTTAATTGTTATGGTCAATCAACAGGAGCGATTGATTTTAATGTAACAGGCGGTGTTACACCTTATATTTATAATTGGAGCAATGGAGCAACAACACAAGATTTGAGTAATCTTGCAGCAGGGGTTTATAACGTAAGTGTAACTTGTTCGTCTGGATGTATCGCAACCGCATCTATTACAATTTCTCAGCCATCAGCACCTGTTGCACTTTCAGGAACTGTGACAAATGTAACTTGTTATGGAAATGCTAATGGATCTATTGATTTAAATGTAACTGGTGGAACTTCACCATATACATATCTATGGAATAATGGATCAACAACTCAAGATTTATCAGGATTATCAGCGGGTGTTTATTCGGTTGTGGTTAATGATGTTAGAGGATGTTCTTCAAATGTATCATATACTGTCTCTGAGCCAGGCCAGCTAAATTCAACATCAATTGCAGGTGTTATTTCATGTTACGGAGGAGTTACAACAGTAACTATTTCAGCAACTGGAGGAACGGCACCTTACACTGGAACTGGCACATTTACAGTTATTGCTGGAAACTACACTTATACAGTAACTGATAGTAAAGGTTGTGCAAGTACAACAACAATTTCGGTAACTCAACCAAATGTTATAACACCTGTTATTACAGGAACAAATGTAACTTGTTTTGGAAATAACAATGGTACGGCTTCTGTTTCAACTACTGGAGGTGTTTCTCCATATTCATATAGCTGGAGTAGTGGTGCGTCAACAACTTCAACAGCTAATAATTTATTTGCAGGAAACATAAGTGTAACTGTTACAGATGCAAATGGCTGTTCAATTACAACAAGTTTAACAATAACTCAACCAGCTTCATTAACAGCTTCGGTTGTTGGATCTACTCCAGTAAAATGTAGTGGTGGATACGATGGTGATGCTGATATAACTGTATCTGGTGGAACTGCACCTTACTCTTATTTATGGAGTAATGGAGCAACAACTGAAGATTTAGTTAATGTTGGATCAGGAACATATACTTTAACAGTCACTGATTTAAAAGGATGTACCTCTACACTGACAGTGACCATCACGCAAGCTCCGCAATTATTGGCTTACGCAAATTATTCGCCAATAAATTGTTTTGGAGGTACAACAACTGTTAGTGTAACTGCAAGTGGAGGAACTCCAACATACACAGGAACTGGAACATATACAGTATCAGCTGGCACTTATAATTACTCAATTGTTGATGCAAATGGTTGTACTGCAGTTACTTCTATAGTAGTTGCTCAGCCAAGCGATTTAAGTGTAATTATTACTCCAACAAATGCATCTTGTTTAGGAAGTTCTGATGCGAGTGCCTCAGCTACTGTAACTGGTGGAACATCGCCTTATACATACAGCTGGAGTAATGGTGCAACTACATATAGTGTTAATAATCTTGCTGTAGGAAACTACACGTTAACTGTTACAGACTTTAAAGGGTGTACAAAAACTTCAACAGTTGCTGTTGCTAATCCGGTTCCTTTATCTGTAACATCAACTTATTCAAATGTTTCATGTTTTAATGGCTCTGATGCTGTCATAAATTTAAATACAACTGGTGGTTATTCTCCTTACAGTTACTCTTGGAGTAACGGAGCAACCACATCAAGTGTAAATGGTTTAGCAATTGGAAATTATAGTGTTACAGTAACTGATTCAAGAGGTTGCTCAACAACCTATAGTTTAAATATTACACAACCAACTGAAATTGTTTTATCTGAAACACATATTAACGCTTCATGTGCAGGTGCAAATGGCAGTATTGATTTAACTGTTTCTGGTGGAACTCCTGCTTATACTTATTCTTGGAGTAATGGTGCAACTACTCAAGATTTGGTAAACGTTGCAGGTGGAATTTATTCTGTTACAGTTACTGATAGTAAAGGCTGTATAAAAGTAATATCAGTTTCAGTTGGTTCAACCGGAGTAACGGTAAGTTCTATTGCTGGCCCAGTTGTAGTTTGCGAGTTCATTGATAACGGTTTAGTTAAATATCAAATAACAACACCTTGTGGCACACCGGATAATATTGTTTGGAATATACCAGGCAATGGTGTTACTATAACAGGACCTCAAGATTCCACAACATTGCAAGTTGGTTTTGATAGTAATTTTATAGATGGTGTATTCTCAGTTTCTGTTGATTATAACGGAACTGTATCTACTTCAACTTTATTTGTATCAATAGTTCCTCCAACTCCTATATTGTCAGGAAATATTTGTGGAAGTGTATTAAATAACAATACATATAGTGTAACTCCTATATCTGGAGTGGATTCTTACTCTTGGTCTGTTCCTTATGGGTCAACAATCTTAAGTGGTCAAGGGTCATCTTCTTTAGTTTTAAAATTCAGTATGGGCTATTATAACGGACCGCTTTCTGTAACAGCAGATAATGCTTGTGGAATTAGTAATGCTGCTGTTTTAAATTTAATTAAGAGTCCAGATAAACCAACACAAATTTTTGGTCAATCGGCTATTTGTTTAGGTAATCAATCCGGTGGTATTCAGTTCACAGTTGATTCCGCCTCTATGGCCACTTATTATTTCTGGAATGTACCTTCAGGAGCTTCTATTGTAAGTGGTCAGTTAAATGATACGGTTACAGTATTATTTAATAGTGTATATAGTTCAGGTAGTATATCTGTTATGTCAGGCAATCAGTGTGGTACTTCTCCAATGCAATATTTAGCTGTAGCATCAATTCCAGCTACATCAGCAGGTACCATTAATGGTCCACAAAATGTTTGTTCTTATTTATCAGGTGGGGTTGCAACATATTCTGTAGCACCTGTTATAGGCGCTCTTTCATATAATTGGACTGCACCAGCAGGAGCTACTATAGTTAGTGGTAATGGAACAAATAGTATAAATGTAACATTTACAACTAGTTTTGTGAGCGGAAACTTATCCGTTAAAGTTTCAGATAATTGTGGCACTAGTAATCCAACATTGTTAGCACTATCTTTATCAAATTCTTATGCGGTTGGCAATATTTCAGGACCACAAATAGTTTGCTCAAATGTTAATTCAAGTTTAGCTACTTATTCAGTTGCACCAGTTCTGGGAGCTTCTACTTATTCATGGACGGCACCAGCTGGAGCTACAATCTTTAGTGGCCAAGGTTCAAACATTGTGCAAGTTAGTTATCCATTAGGTTTTAATTCGGGAACAATAAGTGTATCTGTAGCGTCATACTGTGGTTCAGGGAGTACTAATAAGTCGTTAGCAGTTAATGTATTGCCTTCTAATCCAGGAGTTATAACAGGTGTAAGTTGCATTACAATTGGTAATTCTAGTGCATATAGTATCGCGGCAGTTACTGGTGCTACAAGTTATAGTTGGAATGTACCTGTTGGCGCAACTGTTACTTCTGGTCAAGGAACTACAAATATTAATATTTCATATGCTTCAAATTTTGCAGGTGGTAATATTTCTGTATCAGCTATAAATTCTTGTGGCAGTTCTTCTGTTAGCTCTCAAAAATTTGTTGGAATTGGCGCACAAATGCCAGCACAAATTTTTGGTCCGTCAGTTGTTTGTAGTATAATTGGAACCACTAATACTGCAACTTATTATGTAAGTCCTATGCAAGGAGTAAGCTCTTACCAATGGGGTGTAGTATCTACAGCTATTATAGTTTCCGGTCAAGGTACAAATTCAATTACCGTTAAGTTTAATTCAACATTTACAGGTGGCAACATCTCTTGTATGTCTATAACTGGATGTGGTAGTAGTGCTATGCGTTATTTTTCAGTATCAAAGGCTCCTACCACTACAAATGCAATATCAGGTTTAACAAATGTGACTAGTTTTGTTGGCACAGGAACAACAACATCCTATTCAACAGCTTTAATATCGGGTGTAAATTCATATTCTTGGACAGGAACTGCCGGCATAAATATTATCTCTGGTCAAGGTTCTAATAGTGTTAATTTAAGTTTTGTAAATGGTTATACTTCTGGTACTGTAACTGCAAGGGCTACAACAACATGTGGTAATGCAAATCCTGCAACAATTGTAGTAACAGCAACTGCAGCAGCAATTCAACTAAGCCCTAGCACAAGTTCAACAACAGCTCTGCGCTTAACTGAATTAACAACAAAAACAGCTTCTTGCTATGGTTTTAAGGATGGCTCAGTAACTATTCAAGTTGAAGGAGGAGCTTCTCCTTATACGTTTGAATTTGATGGAAAAATTATTAAGAATTCAAATACAATTAGTGATTTAGCAGCTGGTGATTATACAGTAAATGTTATAGACTTTAATGGAAATTCATCTAAAGTAGATTTCACTATTGAAGAACCTCAAAAGTTAGAAGCCAAATCATTTGTTATTGTAAGCCCTTCATTTCAGTTATTAAATGATGGTGACGCTGCAATTGGAGCAAAGGGCGGAACAGGAATGTATTCTTATAGCTGGAGTCATTCAGAGAGAACTCAGGAGGTTAATAATTTATCGCCAGGTACTTATACAGCTATTGTTACTGACGAAAATCAATGCTCATCAAAGGTTGAAGTGATAATGGTTAATGATGAAAATAAAACATTTATAGCCAAAGATTCAATTGAAATAAATATATATCCTGTTCCAGCTATTAATGAGTTAAATGTTGAGTTTAAAAATGCTCCAGAGGTTAATTATTTATTGCAAATCATTTCAATTGATGGAAAGGTATTTTTTAGTGAAATATTAATGCCTGATTTTGACACTAAAACAACTCTTAATACAACAGTTTGGCCAAGCGGCTCCTATTTTGTGAAGTTGATTTATCAAAATGGAAATACGGTTTTAGTTAAGCAAATAGTTGTTGAGCATTAACTTGATTACAAGAACTGACGAAAAAACACGATACATAAATATATTTAAATGAATATTAATTATTTTGTAAACACTATCAAACTAAAATTAAAAATTATGTTAACATTTACTAGGATTTTTTTATTGATTAATTGTTTAATACTGAGTTTTATTGGAACAAGTCAAACGTTGTTAATAAACCCCTCCAATGAAGGAGGTTTTGAATTACCTGGTGGTTTAGCAGGTAATGGATGGAGTTCTGTAAATTCAACAGTAAATAATTGGTTTGTTTCTGGAGTTGCTATTCCTTTTTTGGGTTCAAATTCTGCCTTTATTTCTAATACAAACGGAGTAACTTATAGTTATACTAATACGGTAACTCAAACATCACACTTTTATCGAGATATAACTGTTCCTTCCGGAAATACGGCAATAAATTTAAAATTTAATTACAAGTCAGTAGGTGAACTAAATTTTGACAGGCTTTTAGTATATGTTGCACCTGCATCAGTAACCCCGGTTGCAGATGTTCCCGCATCGAGTAATACTTTACTAGCTGGAGCTACATTGGTTTATACTGATCTTACCCAAGTTAATACATATCAGCAAGTAAATTTGTTTTTGCCAGGTAGTTTATCTGGTACAACGTTTAGATTAATTTTTACTTGGCAAAATGATAATACTTCAGGAGCTGTTACAATGCCTGCATCTATTGATGATATATACTTATATAGCCAACCATTAGCTCCTTTAAATGGTAATTACACAATTAATAATACTTTGCCAACATCTAATTCATTACCATCTTCTGTCAGTAACTTTGTAAGTTTTACCGATGCAATCAATTATTTAAATGTTCATGGTGTTTCTGGACCTGTTACTTTTAATGTATCATCAGGGCAATCTTTTTCTGAAAATCCACAAATTGTTACAGCAACAGGCACAGCTACTAATACTATTACTTTTCAAAAAAATGGAACAGGCCTTAATCCTAATTTTATTGGTAAAAATGGAATTGGAGGACTTGATGCTTGTTTCACATTAAACGGATCTGATTACATTACATTTGATGGAATAGACCTTGAAACATTTGCAGGTTCATCAACAGGTAATCAAAAAATGGAATTCGGCTATTACATTGTCAATGCTTCTGCTACAGATGGCGCAAAAAGAAATATAATAAAAAACAGTAAAATTTCGTTAGATAGATCAAATAATTGTATGGGTATATATCAAAATGTAACAAATATCCCATCATCTGTAGCCGGAACCAATAGTAATAATTTATTTAGTAATATAGTTGTTGAAAATTCTTTCCAAGGTGTTTTTTTGTTGAGTAATGCAACATTTCAAGATGATTCGTGTATTGTGAGAGATTGTTTTATTGGAGGCAATACTCCTTTTGATATTGGCGGAGGAAATACAACTAGTGCCTGTGCTGGTATTTGGGTTAGAAATTTAAAAAACTGTAAAGTATTCAATAATACTATTAAAAATATAGCTACCCAAGCTTTGGTGTATGGTATATTTATTGAAAATGGTTACGGTATTTGTGAATTGTACAATAATAAAATTAGTTCTATAACTAATAATAGTCCTAGTTCCACCGCAGCTGCAAGTGGTATAAGAGCAAATGTTCCTGCCTCGACGACGGTAGGTTTGCAAACCATAAGAATTTATAATAATTTTATTTCATCAATAGCTTCTTCTTATTCGGGCGCATCAAGTTCTGTAAGAATTATTAGGGGCATTAATTTACAGGCTATTACAGGAGGAGGAAACACAGCTTCAGTTTTTGAAGTAACTCATAACTCAGTAAGTATTGATGGCAGTAATTCTCCAAATTGTTCAAGCACTTGTTTTGAAATAGGAACTACTAGCGGACCTATTTATAAAATAAGAAATAATATTTTTAGTAATTTTACAGCTAATCAATCTGGTATTTCTAAACATTATTGTTGGAGAAGCACATCTGCAACTTCTATCGGAAGTACAGGCTCTGTGTCTGATTACAATGATTTATATATTGCTAATACTACAAATGGTTTTGTTGGGATTGGAAACACCACTGATTATCAAACACTTTCGAATTGGCAATCAGTAGTGCCTGCACGAGATAATAATTCAATTTCTGTTGACCCTATTTTTGCATCAACTAACGATTTACATGTCGTTAATCCTATATTAAATTCAGCCGCTTCAAACCAAACGTTAACACCTTATATATTGGATGATATTGACAATCAATTAAGAATAAATCCTACAGATATTGGAGCAGATGAATTTACCCCATTAACCTATGATGTTAAAACAATGGCATTAATAAGCCCATCTAACGTTGGTTGTTATTCAAGTTCTCAATCAGTAACAGTTGATATTAAAAACTTCACAGCAGTTCCATTAGATTTTTCTATTAATCCGGTAAATATGGTGGTGCTTGTCTCCGGGGCTGTAACTCAAACTTTATCGTTTACCATCAATGACAATCAATTAAATGGAAACACTCCACTGCAAGCTTTTTCAAATTTAAGTATTCCAGTTGGCTTAATTAACATGTCAGCTTATGGCACTTATAGCATTACTTGTTATGCTTCATGGGCGCTAGATGAAAATCATTTTAATGATACTATTTCAAATATTATAAGACTTAATCCAATCCCCGCTTTATTGCCTCAAATGGTTGATTTTACAAATTATAATGGTGCTAATTTAGGTTCATTTTTTGCCGGTTGGAATGAAGCAGTTGGTGTTGTTCCTACTTTCACAAATTCATCTTGGACTTCTGGTTCAATTTTGAACACAAATGCTAGAATAACTATGAATACTGCCTCTAAAAATGATTGGATAGTTGCACCTAAAATTATTCCAATTTCGAATACTGTTTTATCATATAAATCTGCTGTTACTGCTATATCAAATGCTTCAGCAGGAACTATGGGAACCGATGATTTTTTATATTTAATGATTTCTACAGATTGCGGATTATCTTTTCAAAAGTTAGATTCTTTAACTTCTAATTCAGGTTTAACAAACTCTTTTAGTCAGTTTTTTTATCCCTTAAATAATTACGCCGGTCAGGAAGTTATATTAGCTTTTCAAGCTAAGGAAGGCGCTACAACTAATAGTTATGATTTGCATTTAGAAGATATTAATATTTCTAACATTACCAGTTATGATTTATCAATTACAAACTTAAATTCTCCTATTCAAAAAAACTGTTACTCTTCAAACGAACAGATTGTCGTTATTGTTAAAAATACCGGACCTATAACAATTGATTTTGCAAATGAAAATGTTACAATTGTTAGTGTAATCTCCGGACAAATAAATCAAACTTATTCCTTATCTTTAAACTCAGGAATTTTAAATCCTAATGTTTCAGCAACTTACACTGTTTCTTCAGGTTTAAATTTTCAAAGCGCGGGAGTGTATTATATAAATTCTTATGCTAGTATACCATCTGGTGATATTAACCCTTCTAACGATACAATTAAACAAGTTTTATATTCTCAAAATCCAAGTGTTTTATTTGCTCAACCAACCGTTTCCGTTTGTTTAAATGATAGTGTTCAGTTTTTACCATCCATTTCTATTAATGGCTTAGGTTTAAATTCACTTCCTCCAAAAAAAAATACAGATGGTCCTTTTCCAATTCCTGATAATTTGCAAAGTGGTATAACATCCACCATTCAAGTTAGTGGAGCAGGAGGTAATGCTGCACAAGTAATGGAAGTAAGAATTGATTCTTTAATTCATTCCTTTGTTGGTGATTTAGTTATTACTTTAATTGCACCAAATGGTTCCTCTGTCCAATTATCTGCAAACAATGGTTCGTCAGGTAATAATTATATAAGTTCAATTTTTAGTAGTAATTCTAATTCGTTAATCGCTAACGGAGTAGCGCCTTTTACTGGAAATTTTTTGCCTCAACAATCTTTTAATTTATTATCAGGAAGTGCAAATGGATTATGGCAAATTAATGTTAAAGATATATCTAATTTAGAAGTTGGAACTTTTTATAGATGGAGCTTGGTGTTTAAAGATTCTAATTCATTATCTTCATTTTCATGGAATCCAATTTCTAATATTTCAAATGTAAATTCTTTAACTCCTAAAGTTGGGGCATCTGCAAATTCAACATATACTTTAACGGTTACTGATTCTCAAGGTTGCTCTGCATCTGCTAGTCAAGGCATCATTGTAAATCAATTGCCAATAGTTTCCTTAGGTAATGACACAAGTATTTGTCAGGGAAATTTAATTACTTTAGATGCCGGCATTGGATTTAATTCATATACTTGGAGTAATGGAACTAACGTTCAGCAAACTACTATTAATCAGCAGGGAATTTATTCTGTTATAGTTACAAATTCTGTAAATTGTGTAAACTCTGATACAGTTTTTATTGCCATTAATCAAAATCCTATAATTTCACTTTCAATTCCTAACGATTCAATTTGTGATAATAGTTCTGCAATAACATGTTCTTTCACTCCATCTGGTGGTGTTTTTTCAGGAGTAGGAGTTAATCAATTAGGCCTGTTCAATCCTCAGTTTGTAAATTCGGGCAATTCAATTATTTATTATCAATTTACTGATAGTAATGGATGCTCTAGTTTGGATTCGACATCGATTAAAGTTTTACAATCACCTTCCGTTAGTTTAGCCTTAACTTCTTCAACCCTTTGTTCAAATTCAGGAACTTTATTTTTATCTGGCGGCTTGCCTTTAGGTGGTGTTTATTCGGGTAATGGTGTTACTTCCAATAGTTTCGATCCATCCGTTTCTGGTATTGGAAATCAAACAATTTTTTATTCGTTTAGTTTATTAAATGGCTGTTCTAATATAGATTCATTAGATATTGAGGTTTTACAATCTCCCTCTGTTAGTTTAGCATTAAATACATCAACCGTATGTTCAAACTCAGGAACTTTATCTTTATCTGGAGGCTTGCCTTTAGGGGGTGTTTATTCTGGTAATGGAGTTTTTGCGCCTGATGTTTTCGATCCATTATTATCAGGCAATGGTACAAGTTTAATTACGTACAATTATGTAGCATTAAACGGTTGTTCTGATTCTGTAAGTGAATCTATTTATGTAGATATTTGTTCTGGTTTTTTATCTCAAGTATTTGAAAACGTAAGTATTTATCCAAATCCAACTTCGGATTATATAAATCTTCAAAACATACCAATTCATTCTAAAATATATTTATTTGATGTTACAGGTAAGCAACTTATATGTATTGAGAATCAGGAAAGTAATTTAAAATTGAATTTATCTGAATTTTCATCTGGAACATATTTAATAAAATTCCATAATCTGGAAAATATAGAAATGAACTATAAGTTTTTTAAAAATTAAACATAAATTTAAAAAAATATCTGTTTAATTAAATTTCCTTTTTATGAAGACCATCTACATTTTGTATGTTGTTGTTGCGTTATTAATTTCAACTAATTTCTTTTCTCAGGTAAATAGAAGAGTACTAGGGGATACGACTACACAAAAAGTTGTTATTGATACGATTAAACCTAAAATTGTCGTTAAGGATACTTTGCCTGATACCGGAGTATCTATTTCTCCTTCAACAATGAGGTTTAATGTGAAACCTGGAAATATTCAGACTAAAACATTAAAAATGACAAATGATACAAAAAAAACGTACAATTTTCAGGTTGGCTTTCAAGATTATGGTGTAGGATCCGATGGAACTTCTGATGCACCGGTTGATAAGTATTCTATGTTTGCTTTAAGTAAGTATGTAATCGTTACGCCTACATTAGTTGAATTAAAACCCCGCCAATCAAAGGTTGTTACAATTACTCTTGATATCCCCTCCGGGGATTCGATGGCGGTAAGTATGTGGACTATATTAACTTTAGATCAAGTTCTTGAAAGACCAAAATTAGAAATACCGAATCCTTCCGATAAGTCTATCGGTATGGGCGTTCAAAATTCATTTGGTTTTGGGGTTAATATTTTCCAAAATCCACCCAATGTAACCGTAAATAATGTTGAAGTTGTTGCGATGAATTTTAATAAAAAAACAGATAAATCACTAAATCAGATTTATATGAAAGCAAAAAATACGGGTACGGGTATTGGCTATTGCTTGTATTATTTAGAATTGACAAATTTGGTAACCGGTAAGCAAACAAAACTAAAGGTAAAGCAATTCTCCATATTTCCCGGATATACTAAAGAATTTAAATTTGATTTGCCTGCAGATTTAGAAAAAGGTGCTTATTCAGCAATGGCAGTGCTCGATTTTGGAAATAAAGAAGAATTACAAACCGCTGAGTTGGACTTTAAAATTGATTAATTTTTATCTAATTCTTAAAAGTTTTCTTTTACTAAAAAATGAAATGTTTAAAAAAAATATTTATTATACTCTTTTTTTTAGTTTTAAAAAACTTAACCGTTTTCTCTCAATGTACAGTAAATATTGGCGCTAATTTATCGGTATGTCAAAATAGTTTAGTAAGTATTACAGCTACTGCAGTTGCTACACCTACAACAGTCTCTGCATCTAGTTATACTTGGTCAACAATACCTACTTCCACCGTTACAAACGGTAATCCATTTTCTGTTGCTACTTCTAGTGTTGGTACATACACTTTAGTTACCACGGCATTATTTACAAATTCTTGTGTTGCTACAAAGTCAATTATAGTAACCGTTAAGCCTTTACCTGCTGTTCCTACTATTACAATATCTAACATAAATCCTTGTGCAGGCGCTGCAGTTACTTTTTCTACTACAAATTTGGCAGGGCATGTTTTTACCTGGGATTATGGAGATGGAAGTCCTCTATCTTCAGGTCCGGTTAAAACATATACATATAATCCTCCAACTGGTAATGGAACTGTTACTTATACTGTAACGTTAACTGTAAAAAACAATGCAACTAATTGTACCTCTTCCTCAACACAAACAATTTTGGTTAATCAAAAACCTGCAAAACCATTAATTACTGTTTCTCCCTCTACTATTCAGTGCGCTGGTTTGCCGTTTACTTTTTCTACACCAGCTCAAACTGATGTCGGTGTTGTATGGAGTTTTGGTCAAGGCACCGTGACTGCAAGTGGTAATTCCTCTTCAAATTTATATACTACCCCTTCAGGAACAGGTGCGGTAAATTATACGGTTACTGCTACAGCAACCAATTCTATTAGTGGCTGCTCTAATTTCACAACCCAAGTTGTAACAGTAAAACAATTTCCTCATGCTTCCATAACAAATTTTAATAGTAATAATACCCCCTTTACTAAATGTGCTCCCGGAAATTTTGACATGGAGGTTACTAATACATCCACCACTACAGCTATTAATACCCTTTATAGTATTAACTGGGGGGATGGGTCGGCGGCTTACACAAATTCTATATTACCTGTTGGACTTACACATACTTATACCGCATCAGGTAACTTTACCTTGACACTTCAGGTTACAGGGCAAAATGGTTGTGTGGCAACCACTAATTATACGGTGTTTAATGGTACTCCTCCACTTATTAACTTAAGTAATTTATCTGGTTCAGCTGATTTGTGCGCACCAGGTACGATTTTGTTTGGATTGAATAATACATCCGGAAATCCGCCAGGAACTGTTTATACCTATACAACTAATGCGGGTTTTTCTGGAACATTTGCAAACCCAATCCCTGCAACTTATTCACAATTATTTTCTTCGGGTTCTTGTGGTACACTTGGTGGTGCGGTTCCCAATACATTTTTTTATAGAGTAAAAGCACAAAATACATGCGGGTTTAGTATTTCTACCATCGAGCCTATTACAGTTTCTCAAAAACCAAAAGCTAAATTCACGCTTACAGACACAGTTGCCTGCAGTACAGGAACTAACTCAATACTCACTTTTGTAAATACAACTACAGCAGGATCATCTGTGAATAGTGCCGGTGTTTGTAATCCTAATACTCCTATTAATTGGATAGTTGCTCCTTTAACCGGTTGGGCAATTAACACAGGTTCTCTTGGTTTAGCAAATCCATCAAGTAATCCATCCACATGGGGTTCTAATACTTTAAAATTAGCTTTTTCAACAGTTGGTCAATATACTGTTTCTATGGTTGCCAGAAATGATTGCGGAACAGACACTGTCAAAAAAATTATATGTGTGCAATCTCCAGCTTCTCCTTCACACTCTCAAAACTTGGTGAGTGGCTGCTCTCCTTTGTTGGTCGATTTTTCTAATTTGTCTACTGGAATGAACCAATGCAGACCAACTGTTATTGGTTGGAGAATAGGTAAGAGTTCTTTTACCTGCGCTACAGATACTTCAAGAGATTTCATTTTCTCGGCAGGAACTAATTCAACTTCTGTAAACCCCTCTGTAAGATTTTTAAATCAAGGTACCTACACGGTTAACGTTTCTTTAACCGATAAATGTGGTATTTTTTCCTCTACAAATTCTACTATTACAGTTAATCGAAAGCCGCAAGTATCTATTACTGCAGCTTCAGTTATCTGTGTTGGACAAACGGTAACGCCTACTGCTAGTGTGCTGCCTTGTGGTTCAGCAATTGATATTCCTAATTCTTATATTTGGTCTTTTCCTGATGGAGCACCTTCTTCTTCTACACTTCAAATTCCTGGTTCTATCACTTATACATCATCCGGGACTAAAACGATTTCAGTTGTTGTTACTAATGCTTGTGGAGTTAGTGTTACCAATCGAACAATTTCTGTCTCTGCTTCTCCAGTGGCAATTGCAGGGATAGATAAACAAACATGCAGTGGAGTAGGTTTATCTATAGGCTCAAGCTCAGTAACAGGCGTCACTTACTCATGGTCGCCCTCATCAGGGCTTAGTTCTGCAGCATCACCTTCTCCAACGGTTTCACTTACAAACACTACTTCTTCAGCCTACACAAACACATATGTTGTAACTGCAACAAATACTTTTGGCTGCAGAAATAGAGATACAGTTTTAGTTACCGTAAATCCTTTACCTAATTTAATAGTATCTCCATCATCTACAATTTGTTTAGGTAATAATGTCACCCTTTTTGCTTCAGGAGGAAATACATATTCTTGGACTCCAGCATTTAATTTAAGCTCTACAAATACCTCGTCAACAATTGCAAGTCCTACTAGTACTTCAGTGTACTCAATTACAACCACTAATACAATTACTAACTGTTCAAGTGTAAAATCAACAACAGTTAACGTGCTCCCTCTTCCAATAGTGAGTGCAGGATTCGACCAAACCATTTGTAACGTAGGTGCAGTTTTAACTTTAACAGGAACCCCTTCGGGAGGTATTTGGACTGGTTCAAGTATTTCTTCAGCTGGAGTTTATACAGCAACCAGTAATGGAACTTTTCAGGTTGTTTATTCTTTTACAAATACATCAGGATGCTCAAACAGAGATACTGCTGTTGTTTCAGTCAATAATCCAATTAACCCAAATGCAGGTTCAGATTTTACGGTTTGTGTAAACTCCCCGACTTTACAATTAAATCCTTCTCCATCTGGAGGGTCTTGGTCGGGAGCTAGTGTAGTAAATCCTAATGGTGTTTTTACGCCAACGGTTTCAGGCGTTTTTAGTTTAATTTATGCAACAGGAACAGGAACATGTATTAAAAGGGATACCATGAAAGTAACTGTTAATACGCTCCCTATTGTTAATGCTGGATCAAATCAGGTTACTTGTATTTCATCTAGTTCATTTAGTTTAACGGGATATAGCCCTAATGGTGGAACTTGGTCAGGCTCAGGAATAACAAATAGCGTTTCAGCTATTTTTAGCCCAACGGTATCTGGTATTGGAACATTTTCATTAACATATACATACACCGACCCTTCAACTAATTGTAATAATTCTTCAATTAAAACCATAACAGTAGGAGCACTGCCTATAGTAGCTTTTTCTAGCCCTACTTTAGCATGCGTAAATTCAGTTGTTTCTTTTACAAATACATCTTCCTCTTTAATAACTAATTTATGGGACTTTGGAAATTCTAATTCATCAGCATTAGTCTCGCCTAATTATGTTTATTCTTCAACCGGAACTTATACGGTTAATTTAACAGGAACATCTGCCCTTGGTTGTAAAGATTCAATTAGTAGAACTATCCAAATTATTTCAACTCCTACTGCTAACTTTTCATTATCTCCTAATGTAGGTTGCTCTCCATTCACTGTCAATTTCACGAATCTATCTTCGGGTGTTAATCCACAGTATCAATGGAATTTTGGTAATGGTAATAGTGTTAATACATTTAATCCAGGTTCTGAAACTTATTCTCAGGGGGCTTTAGATACTACTTATCAAATTACTTTATCCGTCTCTAATCAATGCGGGATATCTGTAAAAACAGATACTGTTAAAGTTAATATTATTCCTGTAGCGAATTTTGGAACTAATTTTAGTTCGGGATGTTCTCCCTTTTCTCCATTAATAAATAATACTTCTTTAGGACAACCTACTCAATATTTATGGAATTTTGGTGACGGTAGTTCAGCATCAAATTTGTTTAATCCTATTACTCATCCTTTCTTTGTTATAGGAAATGATACTACTTATTTCATAAAACTAATTGTATCAAACGCATGTGGTAGCGATTCAATTAGCAAGCCTATTACTGTCAATAAAAATAATGTTATCTCTTTTTTTAATACCAATGTTACGTCAGGATGCGCACCTAAAACAATTACTTTTACTGATTTCTCCTCCTTAAGTACTAATATTTCTTGGAATTTTGGTGACGGAAATATTTCAAATGCTACTAATCCTTCTCACATATATACTGCACCAGGAACATATACCTGCCAGCAATTTGTAAATAATGGTTGTGGTTATGATACTTCTCAGGTAGTAATTAATATTTATCCTCAGCCAAATTTATTATTTTCAACAAGTTCTTTGAGCGCTTGTGTTAATAGCTCTTTTAATTTTATTAATAATTCAAGTTCTTTAGCAAATGTAAGTTGGAAGTTTGGTGACGGCACCTCTTCAAATATTTATAGTCCAACACACACATATTCCTCTTCAGGAATATACACAGTCACTTTAGTTGGTACATCATCTCCTTATGGTTGCGTTGATTCGTTGAAAAAAGTTATTACTGTAATTAATAATACTCTTACCGTCAATGCTGGCGCAGATCAAACATTGTGTAACCAACCAGTTCCAGTAACATTAGCAGGCATCCCGTTAGGTGGTAGCTGGTCAGGAACCAGTGTTACAAACGGCGGAGTA
>Ga0315900_10005937_pt1 | contig 16591 bp, 12 predicted proteins | sample LakEriMetagenome_FD_203521 | JGI IMG/M metagenome (GOLD analysis project Ga0315900, IMG submission 203521) | Freshwater fungal communities from buoy surface, Lake Erie, Ohio, United States - Buoy 12 MA114 | ecosystem: Environmental > Aquatic > Freshwater > Lake > Lake biofilm | place: USA: Lake... | reverse complement strand
GCGGCATGCCAGCTCTAGTCGGGCCACCCAGGGCGTAGACTTGACCTCGACGAGCTTAATGTAGGGGGTTGCGTCCGAGCCTAGCTGCTTCAGGTCGGCCACCACAATCTGCTTCACCAAGCCAAGGTCGTGAGCGTCCACCGGATCGAGACGATAGACGACATTGCGCTGCTTCTTGTGGGTGGCCGAGTACCGGAGGCGGAACGCTGGGGCCAGTCCATCAATGGCCGAGCCGGAAAGCTCGGATTCCATGTTCTGGGGCTCGTCCATGATGACGATGGGGTGCGTGGCCTTGAGGAAGTCAATCGGTCGGAGGCCGTTCAGCTTGTCCCGCTCTTGGTGGATGATGCGGTTGTTGCGGTCGCCCCGGATGGAGGCGATGGTCATCACCAGAATCTGCACGTTGGTCGAAGTGGCGAAACTCTGCACCTCCTCCGCCGCCTCACCCCGGTAGACCGTGGCGTCAAAGGGGAACTCCGGGTAGAGGTCTCGGAAGTGAGTTCGCATCAGTTGGATGCTCGTGGCTACGCCCTCGCGGATGGCCACACTGGGGACGAGGATGATGAACTTCGTGAAGTTGTACTGGCGGGCCAGCTCGAAGATGGTGCGGAGGTACACGTAGGTCTTGCCGGTGCCGGTTTCCATCTCAATGTCAAAGTCCAGCCCGCCCGGCATGAGTGCCGCTTGAACCTCTAGGCCGTTGCGGTCCTGTATGCGCAGCAAGTTCGCGAGGATGGTTGGCTTGTCCACCACGAGACGGTTGGCAACGGCACCGACCTCCTGCGAGAGGTCCATTTCGAAGGCTGGATTTGGACCAACATCCTTGGCGAAGATTTCCATGCGGAGTTTATTGACCAAAGCCTCCCCATCCAAGGGCTGGCCATCGAACAGGTCCACCACGGACTGGATGGCCTCGATCTGGAAGGACTGCTTCGCGTCGAATTTGAAGCCGGTCCCGCTCATGCTTGCTCACCTTGACAAGCCGGGGAAAGGATGAGCCCGATCATGCCGTCCAGAGTTCAATCCCCTTGCTCTCGCAGAGTTGGGCGAGGTTGGTCTTGAGTTCGTCGTCGCCCTGGAAGGCGTCCTCCAGAACGATGATCTTGGCCGGTCCTTCGGCGACCAGGGCGCGGAGTTGGTCCAGCGTGGGCTTCACGGCCTCATCAAGATAGGCCAGGACCAGATTGTCTCCTACTACCCGGGTGTCCAGACCCGCAATCTCGGTGGTCGTGATCCGTTCCGTGAGGGAGTGCCCCTGCTTTAGCAGAAGTTCGGTCAAGAGGTCGTCCGGGGTGGCGTCGTCCTTCGCACTGTCACGAAGACTGAAAAGGTGCTCCTCAAGGGCGGTACGGTCCGTACTACTCGACAAGTTCCACTTGGCCATGTTCGTGTCGGCAAGCTTGAAAGCCCGAAAACCGGTGTCTAATTGCTGCCCGTAGAGTCCTGACTCTTCCTGAAGTTCCTCTCCTGCAACCTCAATCCGCTTCCGTGCAATATCTGCCACCGTGGCAAAGCCAGCCTTCCGTGCCTCTGACCCCTCTGGCGTTGGTTCTGGAAGCTGGACTTCGATGAAGGCCCGCGTGCCTCCATCCAGCGCGTTAGAAGCCATTACGGCGTGGGCCGTTGTCGAGCTACCTGCAAAGAAATCCAGGATTATGGAGTCAGAATCCGTTGCGATTTGGATCATTCTCTTGATCAATCTTAATGGCTTTGGTGTGGAAAACACCTCCGCCGCACCAAACAAGCTATTTACCTCTTTTTTAGCCTCTTGGGAGTGCCCTACGTCTTTGTTCGTCCACCAAGTCCAAGGCACAGCACCCTCCGATTCAGCGAGATAAGTCTTACGCCGGGGCACAGAAGCCCCATCGGCTCCGAACCAGAACCTCCCCTCCGCCAATTGCTCAAGGTAGACGGACTCCACATTAATCCAACATCTACCCGCAGGGGGTTCATATGAGACCCCGGCTGGAGTGGTAATGCGGTACATTTGATTCGGCCCAAAGCCCTGTGCAGTAAAGTCAGAGGACACCCAGGGACCACGGGGGTCATCATCGGGATTTCGGAACCTGGACCGTTGCTCCTCAGAAAGCTCAAGTTTACGGAACGAAGGCTGGGCAGACTCTTTTCTCCTAGCGTACAAGAGAATGTACTCATGCGCCTGACTCACGACAGTCCGCATGTCCGGAGACGTTCTCTTTTGCCAAACTATTGTGGCCATAAAATTCCCCTCCCCAAAAACCTCATCACAAAGCCTTTTCAAATTACTAACCTCGGTGTCATCAATTGAAATGAAAATCACCCCATCGTCGGCCAAAAGATTTCTCGCTAACTTGAGACGTGGATACATCATGTTGAGCCAGTTTGAGTGATAACGGCCTTCACTATCGCTATTTGTGGAAACTCGATGACCTCCTTCAGTGACTTGCCGAGTCCACTTCAGGTAGTTACCCAAGCCCTCACGGTAGTTGTCGGGATACACGAAGTCCTTGCCGGTATTATAAGGGGGGTCTATATAGATCAACTTGATCTTGTTGTGGTAGTGCTTCTGGAGGATCTTCAAGACCTCCAGGTTGTCCCCTTCGATGAACACGTTGTGGGTCGTGTCCCAGTCCTTACTGTTGGCCTTGTCGGGCCGCAAGGTGGCCGTAGTGGGCTCCTGGGCCGCTCTCATGGCCCGTCGCTTACCCGGCCAAAACAGGCCAAACCGCTCCGTCTCATCCGCTACGTCCTCGGCCAGCAGTTCCTTTAGCTTGGCGGTGTCAATCTTCCCATCCGCCACGACCTCGGGCATGAGTTCGGCCAGTTGCCGGGCCAACTCGGTGCGGAAGTTGGGGGTGTGGCTGGGCGTTTCGTGGATCAGTTCGTTGTCTTCCATGGGGGTCGTCGCGGTTGGTGGGGAGTCTATCTCGTCAGATTGGTTCGCAGGGGCCAGAGCTAGGCGGTGATGCGCCAGCGGATGGCAAAGAGTTCCTCAACGTCCTGGGTGCCTTTCAGCGCTTGCTCAATGAGGTCCAGGAGTCGGTCGGCTTCTTCTCGGAGGCGCTTCTTGAGATCGCGGAACTCTTCGTCGGCTTCTTCCGCCCTTTGCTCCCACTTGCGGGCCTCCTTCTTATGCTTCAGTTGCTCCATGGGGTCATCGGATAGGCGCGAGAGCTTGCGGGCTTCGCGCTCCTTGGCCTTGAACTCACGGATTTTGCCCTCGTGCTCGGCCTTGCGGTCCTGCTGGTTGCGGTAGATCAGTTCTTCTTGCTGGTCGTAATACCGGGAGTTGCGGCCTTGGACCTCACACTCCAGTTCGGCGCGTCGCTCTTCTAGCGGCTTCACGAAGGCCGCGAGGTCTACCGGTTCGGCGGGGCCTTGGTCCGTGCATGCGAGATCAAGAATCTCGGAGACGTACTCGTGGTCTAGCCATTGGCCTTCATCGGTGACGGCCCCGGCAAGCATGTAGGACTCTGAGATGTCCTCGTGCTTCGCCTTCATCTTGTAGGTGACCTGACGGACGAGCATGGTGCCACTACGGCCCTCCAGGGCCTTGACGGCGCTACTGACTCTCTCGCTGGCGCTCAGGCTGAAGGTGAGCTCGGCACTGGGCGTAGAGGCTCGCTTGGCAGCTTCGATGATGTGCTGGGCCAGCGGGCTGGCGTATCGGTACTGGTGGGCGTTATCGAGCGGCTGGGACTTGAAGAAGTACTGGCCGACCGGAGCATCCGGAACGGGGGCTTCCCGCAGGATGAAGTGGCGACCGTCGCCTTCAAATGTGGCCTGATCCGTGAGTTGGTGCCGAGTGACGGCCAGGAGCAGCCGCTCAAACTTGTTGAGCACCTCTCCCGATTGGGCGTCGTACGCCTTCAGCCGGTCTTGCACGTGGGGGTCGAGGTTATCGAAGACCTTGGCTTTGGCCGAGGCCATTTCGGTGGATATTTCGGTGGCGTACTGTTGCTCCAGTTCGTTAAACGCGGCGTCAATCTCTTCCGAGGTGCGGCAACGATTGAGGATGCGGCTGATGACCTGCTCGAAGTCGAAGCCGTCTTCGATGGCCCCTAGAATCTGGTCGCTGGCCCCAAAGACGCTCTCAAACAGGCGGAACTTGGTGGTTAGCAGTTCGAGGATGCGCTGCTCGGCCACGTTCCCGGCATTGGAGAAGTTGACGACGACGACGTTGTGCTTCTGGCCGAATCGGTGGCACCGCCCGATTCTTTGCTCTACCCGCTGGGGGTTCCAGGGGAGATCGTAGTTGACGACCATAGAGCAGAACTGAAGGTTGATCCCCTCCGCCGCGGCCTCGGTGGCAATCATGATGGTGCCTTGGTCTCGGAAGTAGTCCACGAGCGCCTTTCGCCGGTCGGCTACCGTAATTCCGGTGATCAGGTCGCTGCTTTTGTGCTTCTCCAGCCACTCGCTGTAGATAGCGTTCGCATCGGGGCCAGTGTTAGAGCCATTGAAGAGCAGTAGCCCCTCGCCTCTCCCCGTTGCGCGGAGGTGGTCGGCGATGTACTGCTGGGTGATGGTGCTCTCGGTGAAGATGATGGCCTTCTCCGGTGCCCCAATCTCCCGAAGCTTCCCAAATCCACGGTCCAGCGCTTCATTGAGCTTGAGGGCCTTCTGGTTCACCGTGATGGAGCGAGCCAGGTCCACGAAGCCACGGAGTTCTTTGACTTCGGCCTGGATACTCTCGAAAAGGGCGCGGTTGCTGAAGTCGAGCGGTAGCTGGGTGGCTGGCAGTTCTTCGATCTCCTCCAGTTCCTCGCTCGAAAGGTCTTCATCCAGAACTAGCCCGCCGCGGGCGTCGCGCCTTTGGCCAGAGGCAAGCTCATCGGCGAGACGGTTGGCGATCTTCTCCAACGTGCTGGCAACGGCAAAGGTGGAAGAGCCGAGTCGTTTGCGGATGATGAGGTCACTGAGGTGCCGCTGGGTGCTCGAGAAGGCGTGGAGTTCGGCCCGCTGAAGGTATCCATTGACCAAGTCATAGAGGCGGACTTCATCACTTGAAGGGGTGAACTCCACTGTCAACGGGAGGCGCTCGGTAAACCGAATGTACTTGTCCGCATCTCTGCGAAGGGTACGCCGGGAGATGGCGGCTACACGCTCGGTGAGGTCGTCATTGTCCTCTTGGCGGTTCCTTACGTACCGCTCCCGGAACGCATCCAGCGAGTAGAAGTAATCGGGGGCGAAGACGCTAACGAGGCCGTACAACTCCTCTAGCCGGTTTTGGAGAGGGGTGGCGGAGAGGAGGACCGTCTTTTGGGCACCGCTGACGATGTGGGAGACGGCTTCCCCTGCCCGGTTTCGCCCTGTCCAGTGATTACGGAGGCGGTGGGCTTCATCTGCCACCACGAGGTCCCAATGCCGCAGGAGGTTCGGCTCGTACCGCGTTGCGAACTCGTAGGAGCAGATCAGGACTTCATGGTTGGCCTCGGAGAGCCTCTGATCCCGGTTGCGAGAATCAACGATGCTAGAGGGGATGAGGAACTTCTCAAACAGTTCTTGCCGCCACTGCTGGCGAAGGCTAGAAGGCGCAATGATGAGGATACGTCGGCGGCGCTCGGCCCAATACTGACTGATGACGATCCCGGCCTCGATGGTCTTTCCAAGACCGACTTCGTCGGCAAGGATGACGCCAGGCAGGTAGGGGGTTTGAAGAGCGAAGAGGGCCGCATCAATCTGGTGCGGTTTTGGCTCGACTTGGGCATCGAACAGAAGGCCCGCTAGTTTGCCTACATGATCATTGGCGTAGCTCCGCTGGAGTTCGTAGGCGTAGTACTTCGCTTGATGATCAGAGAGTCGGCCCATGTCGCTTGATTGAACGGAGAGGTCGCCCTTGATTGAGGCGTGTTGCGTTCTACCCGACCACCGCCCTCATTGTCGAATCTTAACGAAACCGCACCGACTGCGAGTCCGATTGAGTATGTTAGTGGACTATGGCGGTTTGGTTAGTTCGCGCGGGGGCGCAGGGGCAGTTTCAGGAGAAGTTCCTGAGCGAGAATAGGGTCTACGTTACGTGGGATCGGCTCGACGTGGACCTCAAAAAACTTGAAAGCCGCGACGAACTGATCGACGCGATGCGGGATCGTTATCCCGGCGTCAAGCCCAAAACCCTGATCAACTACGCGGGCCAGGTTTGGCCGTTTGCCTACGATATTCAGGTTGGTGATTGGGTAGTGTTGCCGCTGAAACGCGAGAGGGCCATCCAGATCGGTGAAGTCACTGGCGAGTACAAGTTCTTGCCGGATGGGCCGGACCCGTACTTCCACTACCGAGAGGTCAAGTGGATTGGAGAAGCCGTGCCACGTAGCAGCTTCGGGAAAGACCTGCTCAACACCTTTGGCGCTTTCATGACCATTTGCCGCATCCAACGCAATAATGCCGAGAGCCGCCTGAAAGCAATGTACGCATCTGGCTGGGCCGCAGAGTCCCCCACGTCGGTGATCTCATCCGTCCCGGTGGAAGCTGACGAAGACACTGTCCAGATCGACCTCGAGGAGCGCAGTCGGGACGAGATTGCCCGTTTGATCATCAGTCGGTTCAAGGGTTACGATCTGGCGCGGCTGGTGGAAGGAATTCTCCAAGCTCAAGGCTATACGACATATCGGTTGCCAGAGGGGCCAGACGGTGGAGCGGATATCTTGGCGGGGGCTGGACCTTTGGGGTTTGGTTCACCTCGTTTGGTGGTGGAAGTCAAGTCAGAGCAAAAGCCCATTGACCGGCCAACGGTGGACAAGCTGCTGGGCTCAGTCAGCAAGTTTGCGGCGAACGAAGGGTTGTTCGTCTCCTGGAGCGGGTTTAAGAACAATGTCCAGAAGGAACTGGCAGGCAGTTACTTCCGGGTGCGGCTATGGTCGCAGACCGAACTTCTCAATGCCCTGTATGACGTTTACGATCAACTGGACGCGGACCTGCGGGCGGAGATTCCGCTTAAGCGAATCTGGACAGTAGCCCTTCCGGAGAACGAGTAAGCCCCTAATAAGGTGACCAAACAGGCGGAAGTTCGTTTTGCAAAACACGGACGAACGCCTGCGCACAGTTTGTGAGGGGTGGTAGCTGGATGATTCCGGAGAGAAATCCCTGGCGGATGTCGTCTCGAAACTTCTTGGCATCATCAAATGGCCAGAGGGCGCGCAGCTTCCAAATTGGCATCTCCTCCAGTGCGGCGGCAAACTCCTCCAGGCGCTCCCGACGGTACCCTATGACGGAGGGAGAGCGGTCCTCGGTGGATTCAGCCCAAAGGAATGGTAGCCAGCGGTCCAGGTGGCGTTCCCACGCGGAGTTGATGTGGCTCTGGCCCACGGAGACGAGTTTGAGCAGACCTCGGTCGGGCGTTAAGCCCTTGATGGCTCGGCTGCGGAACCGGGTCTCTAACCGAAGGTAGGGTTCCCGACCCTCTACGTCCCGGATATAGGCCAGTGTGGCCACGGATGCATTGGGCTTGTATCTGTCGGCCTGGAAGTAGAGCGAGAACTGCTCTCCGCCAATCTTGCGGACCTTCTGCTTTCCCTTCGGAAGTGCGTACCAGCCGATCTGCTCGAGGGAATGGGAGTCGAACGGGATGGCAAAGTCAAACGCCACGTCCATGCGCGTGAAGTGCCAGTTCTCAAGCGGTGGGGGGTTCTCAAAGAGGTGGTCGGCGCTCCGGACCAAAGCGATGGCCCCTTGCAGGGCATCAAGTTGATTGGCAGGTTGGGCGTTGTCGCCACGGATCAGCCGGGGTAGCGAACCATTGACCGAGATACCAGGGATTCCCTTTCGGCATACATTCGCCTGGACGCCATCCGCTAACCAGAACTGCGACTTCTCGGAGAGCCAGTACTGGCGTTTGAGGGGATAGCCCCCGAGGGGGGTGAAGAGCCGGACTGTATCCAGCCCAGCCTTCACCGACGACGAGAGTTGCAATGCGCTCCTTCTTAGAGTTTGCGGCCTGTGAGTTTGGCAAGGGCTTCTGGTGCGATCCGCTTACATCCTCGTAAGTGAATCACCTCCAGTTCGCCCGTTCGGATCAAGTGGTAGAGGGTCGTTCGGCTAATGCCGAGTTCGACGCGGGCCTGCTCTAAAGTAATCAACGGTGCCATAGCTGTTGTTCTTGTCTTTGCCACCCTGGTGGGTGACTGATGCCCGTCTCCGGTCGGCTCGTCTCGGCCCGTTCGCTGAACGCTGCGGGCCGACGGGTGCGTGCGTAGACTTGCATCTACTATTGTGACGGAGCCGGATGACGGGAAAGACCGCTCCGTAAAGAAATCTTTACACGTTCCCCACGAAAACCGGTCCTCACGGGGTCTTGCCCTCCTCGTCGCAGGTGCCCCATGCCGTTCATCTTGAAGACCGCATCCATCCCCCTCCGGGACCGCTCCCCAGGGTGGCCGTGAACCGTCCTTTGGTATGTGGATTTAGGAAATTCAGCCGGTCGAAAAGGGGGATTTGAACTTGAGTAGGACCACCGTGGACGATTTGTTGGTCCTGCGGATTGCCCCCGTTCTGGCGCAATGGCCGGTGGGAGACACCGCTCCACGCGCACTGTCTTATGGCCGGGGACTTGTCCAGTTTGGCCGCTACGTTGGGCTGATGGAGTGGCATGGACAGTTCCCCGCTGTGTTAACGGTTCTTAATATTTGGGAGGGACCAAAGGGGAAAGTGGGGAGCATCCGACTCCATAACCGGCCCATGCCGAACGGGGGGTATCAGGCTTTCGCGGTGTGCCCGGGATGTGGGCAATTGCGGCGGGCTCTCTACTTCGCGTACGGCCTTCGGTGCCGAGAGTGTCTTGGCCTCACCTACCGATCTTGCCAAGAGTCACACGCTTTCGACCGGGTTGCGGCTTTGGTCGGCTTCTCTGCGGGCGTCAGTGGGCGAACGGTTTTGCGGATGCTGAAACAGGATGAGTTGGCCCAAAAGCGCGAGCGCCGGGTTGCTGCCCGGAATGAGCGACGACGCCTGCTCCGGCAAAGGCAGGCGGAGAGAGCGCGGTTACGCTCCCACCCCTCCGAATCCCCATGAGGGCTAGTCGATGGCCCTGAGAGCGCGTTCTACGGCGCTGGCGACCCGTTTCTGGGAGGCATCCACGGCATGACCATAGATGTTGGCCGTCAAGGCGATCTGCGAGTGCCCCAACATCTTCTGGACGGCATGAAGGTCGCCGGTCTCGGCCAAAGCCAGGGTCGCGGCGGTGTGCCTCAGTTTGTGCGGGCTGACCTGTTGGACTCCGGCTTGCTCGCACAGCCGCATGAGCTTGGTTCGCACGTACTTGGGGTCGAGCCGACGACCGGCGGGATTGAGGAAGACGATGCCGTCCGGATCGGGCGCATAAGCGATCATATCTCGGCCCTTCAGTTCCCTAAGCCGAGCGGCCAGGTCGCTGGAAAGGGGCAAGACACGCACCTGATTGGTCTTGGTGGTGGCGCGATATTGAAGTTGGCCCTCAATGCGCTGGAGTTGCCCGCGGATCGTGACGGTCTCGGCCTTGAAGTCGATATCCTGCCAGCGGATGCCACTAGCTTCGCCGATGCGAGTGCCGGTGGTGAGCATGAACATCCAGAACTCGGCCAGGTCGTCCTCTTGAGCGGCCTTGAAGAGCCGAGCGGCCTCCTCTGGCTTGAGGAACACAGCCTCTTTGGCCGGAGCCTTGGGGAGCTCCACCTTGCTGGCCGGATTCAGGTTGATGAGCCCCTCCTGGATGGCATCCTCGAACGCGGCATGGATGACGGCCCGGATGAGCCGGAGCGTATTGCGAGAGAGGAGGGTCTCGCTGGACTCCGAGCTTGGCCCGCGCGGGGTGACCGTTTGCTTTGCCTTGAGGGCGATGAGGTTCTTGATGTCGGCCCGCTTGATGTCTTCCACGCGCTTGGTGCCGAGGATGGGCGTGATGTGCTGGCGGACCAGCCATACATATTGCCGGTAGGTGTTGGGAGATCGGCTGGTGCGGATGTGCTGCTCGAGCCACTTCTCCAGGTAGGTGGCAAGGTTGCCCTTGGTGGATGGCACAAGGCGACCCTGTTGCAGTTCGGCCTGCATCTGCCGGAGCTTCTTGCGGGCCTCTTCGTGGCTCTTGACGCGGGCAGACCGGTACTTGGTCGCTCCGGTGCTGGGGTCGATGCCGACGGCCAGCTTGACGCGGTATCCGTCACCGTCTTTGAAGAGCCAACCGTCCCCGTTGGGGCGTCGTCCAGTCTTAGCCATGAGGTGTCTCCGACAAACCTTCCCAGTGGGTGCTATTGGGAAGGTTTCTGGGAAGAATTCTGGCACACACGGGCGAACATCCGCACCGCATTTAGCCTCAATGGGCTTCTCAAAACGAAAGCAAACGCACGTTCAAAAACACGATTCCCGCCAACTGTTAATCAGCGGGTCGTAGGTTCGAATCCTACTGCGGCAGCCACTTTTTAGGTTCAAATCCGAGCCAAACGCAGAACTCCGGTTTCTCGAAAGTAGCAGAGAAAGTAGCAACGGGAAAGAGCAGCGGCAGCCGTTCTCGGTCTTCGGTGCACAAGCTTCAGATCCTGGAGCCAAAATGGCTGTCCCTTCTTCATTGATGTTCTTAAGGGGAGCCGAGGCGTCGGCAGGGATTCCAAAGGCGACCAGAAGCTTTCGTGTGCATGGGGAGACATGGGGCGAGACCCCGCCTTGCTTCTTGGCAATCAGCTTTCGAAGCCACCGAAGGTCATCTTGACTATGGAGGCTGCCCGGGCCGAATGCTTCCAATCCTGCTTCAGAAAGTGAGTCCAAGAGTTCTCTGGCATTCTCAGCGTTGCTGTCGGTTCCGAGCTCGATTTCACCTGGCACCCGGCGTATCCAACGGATGTAGCGCTGCCAGAAGGCGAGGGAGACGGGCTGGAGCACCCGAACCACATTGAGTGCATCGGTGAGCCACGACTCCGCGCAACGGTTCTTGATGGAGGGTCGTCGAAATCGAACCTCGAACCTGAGCGCCTGATTCGCGACTGAGTCATCTGTCTTCAAGTAAGCCAGGCCAGAGAGTGAAGAGGCATTTTTGCCTCGAAAGTCATGGGTGTAAACCCCATCCGGCATGGAGAGGGCTGGGCGCATCGACTGCACTTCGATGGCTCTCGCGAGGCTAGGCAAGATTTTGGCTGCATCCAAGCCCTTCATCTGAGTTGCAAGGTCAACCCGGATCAGTTTCGCTACCTTGTCCCAGTCTTCTCCGAGGTGGGGAAAGTGCGCGTGGATTGCAGAGCGGAGACTTTCCAGTGCGGTTTGAAACTCGTCGGGCGACGGCAAGTCGAAGTTGGAATTGCGGAAGAGCCTTCCGGGGGTGCACGTCACGATGAGCCACTGCAAACCGGACCTGGTGCGAATGACTCGTGACCGGTACCAAGACCTGCAAGGTGCTTTGTAGGCCTCGGCGGAAGGCCCCAGGCAAACTAGCGCGCGGAACGAGTCCACGCTCCAAATGCTGTTCGAAGCACCTTGACAGTTCATGGCGGGAACCTCAAGTCGTGCCGCTTCGTTTGTCGACGCAGGTACTCCTCGATCAGATCAGGGTCGAAGCGGTTCGTCCTTCCGATCTTCGTAACAGGGATCTCGCCGCTCCGAACCAGGTTGCAGAGCATTGACCGGCTGATGCCGAGAGATTGCTGAACTTGCTTTGTGGTTAATAGTGTCTTGAATGCCATGGCAATATCTCACAGCCTTCCGAGGCTGCCTAAAACAAACTACGACGGCGGGCCAAAACGCACTTTTTTCAGAGCTGCTCAACTTGCGGGAATGACGGAAGGCGTGACGGATATCGCACATCTGGTTCTATGAGATTTGTTCAACAGACGCCCCCATGCATGGCCACTCGGGCCGGGTCGAGGGGAGGCAATTCAGATAAGTCCTGTGTTAACTACATGCTCATAACGAGACACGTGGTGCTGCGCCCTCGACAGCACAGGAAGCGCTGCAATTTGTGAAGAAACGGCATGTAACCCAAAGGTCCTAGTGTTGGCTTGCGGCGTACTTCCAGGATAGGTAGCTCGGATGGGCAGCCGGCACTGCTGCCAGCACATGCGTGGTGTCGTGTGAACATCATCCTGGCAACTTTCTGCGCCACAGCTCTTCGATCCGCGACCCTTCCTTTTGCATTGATCGATGCGGCAAAGTGCCGCACCAAGGACGTACCGAATGCCAAGCGCCAGCTGACTGGTGGTGTGACGCTTCTCCTTCCGGAGTGCGACCGGCCTGGAGGTGTTTTGATCCCTGTTGAGGGCTTGAGTTAGGCACCTGTCACATCGTTGACTTTATTGCCTGGGCTCCACTCGGTTGGCAGAAAGAGACGTCGTGCATAGCGTCGATACAATGACGGCAGTACTGTGGAACGGACGACATACACGCCGTATGGGAGTGTGTCCACGTCGGTATGAACACTTGGGATGCCACCTCGACAGTTGAACTGGTGATTGAGGGAATACTAGCCACAGGACTCGCAATGAGTAACGAGCAGGAACACCACCCGCAGATGTCGAGAATGACGCCCGAACAGGAAAAGGCAGCCAGCGAGCGAATGTCCCGGTTGGTAGCCGCAATGACGGTGGACAAGTACCGGGAGATGGAGGCCAACGGGGAGACGCTGACGGACGAGCAGCTCCGGGCATACGACCGGGCCAAGGCCAAAATACCGGACCTCGTAGTGAACGCCGACCAGGACAAGTAGATTCCAGCCCGTTCAACCATTCTCCGCCAAGCCTGGCTGACTTCAATGACTCCATGACGGCGCGCGAGGACGTACAGATATCCGATCACGAGGAACAGTGCAATCGCATTGCCAAAGGAATTCACCCCTAGGCTACGTAGACTTGACGGAGGCAGTAGCGTCCTGGAGAAGCTTGTCCGAGCGAGCACGAACCGACACAAGAACGTATTATTCATTGCAGCCCGACTCGCGTTCGGCGTCGGCCTACGACTTAACCGCATCGAGGATCGCGGCCACATCGGAACCGGCGGTTGTCACAAGCCAACCGACACTGACTACGCCGACTAGCATCGCGACTCCTTAAAGAGGGTACGACGCTCGATACTGATTCAACTTCCCCCGCGGGCCCCACTGAATTAGGACAATTTGGTCCCGAAGTAAGAGGCCTGCGATGATGCGTTCCTCATGTTGGAATGCACAGTCTGGGTAAGACTGAGCATAACCAGCCACAAGCTTGAAATTCTCGGCTGCATTGAAGTCGGATTCTCGAAATGCCAATTGGCTTTGTTCAAGTTTCTCTTGCGCACAGTGGCGAACTGGAAAGAGACAGCCACTCAGGTCATCGTGGCCTTTCTTTGATGGGGGCCGGAATCGCGCTCCAATCACTTCAAGGATGCCGAAACAACCTGCCAGGCGCCACTGACCCACATTTGCGTATTGCTCGCATCGGTCCATAATGATAACGATGTCCAATCCGTCTGTGCTTGCCTCTATGACGAGCATCGTCGACAACCAAGGGGAGAACAATCTCCACCAGGCCATCGAGCGCATTACAACGGACGGTCGAGAGCTTTGGATTGCCACCGCATACTTCAGCCTCGATGCCCTCAATCTGATCTCACAGAATCTGCTTAAGGCTGATAAGGTCCGGCTCATCTACGGTGGCGAAGCTAATGCCAGGGACCGAAACGCAATACTCGCTGCCATGAGGAGTGACTCCGAGGAGCGGCTACTTGATGATCGAAAGACCGACCCGCTTCTGTCCGGGCTCGTCTACGCCAAGCAGCTCATCGAAGAAGGGAGGCTCGAAGCACGCATCTACAGAAGGCAGAACTTCCACGCAAAGCTATACATTTCCCATCGGCAAGGTGAGCCACCGGTATCCGGCATCGTTGGGAGTGGCAACTTCACCCGAAGCGGGCTAACGCAGAACGTGGAGCTGAACCTCAAGACGCAGGAGGAGCAAACGCTCAAGCTCGTGGAGTGGTACGAATCCAAGTGGGCAGAAGCCGAGCAGGATGACTTCACGGAAGAGCTGAAGATAGAAATTGAACGACACCTGAACCTCTATTCCCCGCACGCGATTTACTTGAAGGCGCTTCTAGCGTGGGGCGATCACGTTCAGGGGCGCGCCCCGCTCAAGCCGCTTGCCATGCTCGACATGTTAGATCCCCACCAAGAGCATGCCTACCGCCAAGCGCTGAGAATTCTTGAACGTGAGCCAGGAGTGATGATCTGCGATGGCGTAGGCCTCGGCAAGTCTTTCGTCGCTCTCGCACTCATGGAGCATTGGTTAAGCCAGGGCTCGCGTGTCTTGCTGGTCGCCCCGAAGGCGATCTTGAAGAGCTCGTGGGAGGGTTACTTGGCGAGATACTTGAGCAAGTACAGCCGGGGTTTTGCCAACGTCCACTCGCAACCGATGACATGGTTCGGGTTCAACCCAGTGCAGGAGCCGGATCATGATGCCCGCCTAGCAGAGTACGCCGAGCAAGCGGACGTCGTGATTATTGACGAAAGCCACAACTTCCGCAACTCGGCGACCCAGCGCTACGACAACCTTTATCGCGTAGTTGCTCCCAACAATCGGGGTCGGAAGAAGATCGTCCTCCTTACCGCCACTCCCATCAACACGAAGTACGAAGACCTTTCCAACCAACTTCAGATACTCACGCATGACGATGGAACCATCTCCGGTATCCCGAGGCTACAGATTAATCGGCAAGCCCGGGACCGAGACCGCACCGCCAGGAACGAAGGTGTCGCCATCGATCAAGAGACCCTCTTCTCGGCTTCGTTCGAGGCTGATGAACTTCTCTCCACGGCGTTAGAGAGTGTCGCCATCCAACGTTCCCGCCATACCTGCCGCGAGTTGGCGGAGGCTGCTGGCAAGCAGCTCCGATTCCCCAAGAGGAGACCGCCACAGGAGATCCGATACACCCTCGGGCAAGGTCATGAAGAGCTCATCCGCGAAACCAAGCTGCGCTTTGAAGAACTAAGTACGTACCTGGAACGGTACTCGCAAGAGGTCACCAAGGCAGCTGAGAAGGACACCGAAGTGAAGCGCAGTTTCGGCTCCGTGCCTCAGCATGGTCTGAAGTTCAGCGGTTACCTTCCCAACCTCTTCCGAAGGGCAACCACCATCGCCAATCGACAGGCGCAACTGGAAGCGTTCCTCGCCAAGATGGTCTTCGTCAACGTCATCAAACAACTAGAAAGCTCGACCCCGGCCTTTCAGTCCATCATCGAGTCTCTCGGGCAGGGCCTAGCGTTGCGCCTTCGCCACTATTGCGGCGATGATCCTGCCGTCATTGCGGCGCTGGCAAGACACGAACCGTGGATAAAGCTCCCAGCTAACCGACCTGACGACGAGAACTTAGGTGCGGAACCGGAGGATGGGGCCGCGGATGAAGCCAGCGGAGGCGAGAGTGACGACTTCATTTGCCGCGAGGAGCGAAGAGCGATAAAGCGTCTCCAAGCCTTAGGATTCAGCCCCGAAACCCACGACATTGAACGCTGGAAGAAGGACATCCTCCAGGACCTCAATCACTTGGAGACGATCCACGGCAAGTGCCTGAGTGCCCAGAGAGAGCCCGATGCAAAACTCAATGAGATCACTGCCCAGGTGCAACGCGAGAGGGCAAAGGGTCGCAAGGTCTTGATCTTCACCCAAAGCCGCAAGACGGCAGACTATGTGCAAGATGAACTGGCCAAGAGGCTGGATGAGCGCGTGGCCTTGGTGAACTCCGATATCGGAGGCGAGCGCCGAGCCCGCATTCTCCACGAGTTCTCTCCCAAGTACAACGATCTTCCAGGGGGACAATCGTCTCTCCTAACTTCTCCGGAACACCAAATCAACATCCTCGTCTCGACGGACGTGCTGGCGGAGGGCGTCAACCTACAAGAAGCCGGTTGCATCATCAACTATGACCTTCACTGGAACCCCACCCGACTCATCCAGCGCATAGGCCGCGTGGACCGGCGGCTGCGAGACGAAGACCCGGATCATGAGTTCGATATCCTCAACGTTTTTCCGCCCCTGGCAATCAACGAAATCCTTGGCCTGGTGGACACCGTAGAGCAGCGCAAGCGCAAGATCAGTCACCTCCTTGGGATTGACGTCTCTTACTTCCGGGCAACTGACGAGGAAGGCACGTTGCGGGAGTTCAACGCGCTCTACGAAGGGGGAGAGTCAACCCGCGAGTCCCAACTCATCGAGTACGTTCGCCAGGTCACGCTCAATACCGAGGAGCAGAAGCTGGCTGACTCCATCCCGCCCGGGGGATTCGGGGTGTGGGAGAACGCCCCCGAAGACGGCTACTTCGCCCTCTTCACCATCAAGTGGGCCAAGCCCTCCGGAGCCGGTGACAATTGGAAGCCCAGTGACACCGTGAGCGAGAAGGATCTCAAGCGATTCGGGCCGCAAATTGGTGCCCCGCGCCTCTTGTTCTTGGCCAAAGATTCGGTCAAACTTCCGCGCATGGATTCGGCCAATATCCTGGCAATGCTCTCGGCCACGCAGCGAGGAGAACCGAGCGGCATGCCCTCCAATCAGGCCGAGTTGGTGCGTGCCTTGCAAACGCTTCGACGCGCCGCCTTCCAAAGCATTCATGACCGGACCCAGGCAGTAAGTGCGGAACTCGTCTGCTGGATGGAGTGCCGCCGTTCATGATTGAACGCCGACTTGTAGAAGGGGTA
>Ga0315900_10005929_pt1 | contig 16601 bp, 20 predicted proteins | sample LakEriMetagenome_FD_203521 | JGI IMG/M metagenome (GOLD analysis project Ga0315900, IMG submission 203521) | Freshwater fungal communities from buoy surface, Lake Erie, Ohio, United States - Buoy 12 MA114 | ecosystem: Environmental > Aquatic > Freshwater > Lake > Lake biofilm | place: USA: Lake... | reverse complement strand
ACGTGCCCGAACTGGCACCTCGATCAGAATTTCACGCCCGGGGGCGCACCGACGATCGAAGCGGCCGTCGTGGTGGCCTGGGCTTGGAGGTAGTAGGTCTTGAAGTTGCCGGTGTTGAAACCACGCACGCTGTTCACGCCGTTGTAATTGCCTGGTTTGGCAGCCACCGCCGTGAAGGCCCCCGGGCGGACGAGGAACTGGGCGACGCCGTTGCGGGACACCGTCTTGGCACCCGGCTTGAGCGCCGCCGCCGACAGGCCGGCCCCCGAGGCCGCGTTCACCATCACCGAGGACTGGCCGACGTTCTTGATGCGAACGGGCACGCTGCGCTTCGCGCCACCACCGCCCGCTTGGGCCAGAGCCGACCCCACGACGGTCGCACAACAGGCGACGGCCACGGCGGCGAGAAAACGTCTTTGACTCATGGAGAGAACTCCTCGATAGCGTTAGGATTGAACGGTGTGCCCCCACACCTCTTGCAATAGTAATCGAACAGAAGCGTCGAATCGAATCAAGCCTTTTTTGGAAACTGGGGGGTCTGCGCTGAAATTGCCGTTTTTTTGAGGGCGGCAGGGCGTTTTCGGCGCTGGCCATGGGGGACCTACGGCGTTTGCCCCACGGACTCACGTCCGGCCTTGGTGCAGATCGCCATCAGCACGGTCGGCTCGGTGCCATCGACCATGAATGACACCCGGCCGTCGGCGTACAGCCCTTGGACGCCACCGCGGTGGTGACTGTTGAAGCCGTCGACGTCGGGGGTATTGATGACCCGCGAACTGAGCAGGAAGCAGTTCGTGCCGCACGCCCAGCGGGCATTGCCGATCGGCGACTCGTTGTCCATGGCGGCGAAGCCCCGATCGACTCCTTCCGAGACCACGAGGGTGTTCGTGAGCCCGTCCGTGATCTGCGCCGCCTTCACCCCGGAACGGTGTTTCGCGTCGGTGGCGTAGAGCACCCCACTGTGTTCCCAATCGGGCGGCAACGGGTCATTTTCCGCGAGCACGACAGCCGATCCGAGGACGCCGCCGTAATCCTGCTTGCCCGGGAACATCCGGATCCCCGAGGGACAGACGTACGTGCTCAGCACGAGATCGGCGACCTCGGCGTTGCTGCCGGGAGCGTTCCAGGGCTCGGCGTAGTTGATGCGTTTGGCCAACGTCTCGCCGTCGAGATACGGGAGGATGAACGACGACCAGGCATGGCCCCGGCCGCTGAAGGCGTCGTCACCGGGTGGAAAACAGCGCCGGGCCGATTCGTATGCCGTCAGGGCCGCGCCCATGGCGTGGAGATTGGTGCTGCACTGCGTGCGCCGGGCAGCTTCGCGGAAACTCTGCAGGGCCGGGAGCGTCAGTCCCACGAGCAACCCGATGATGCCGATCACCACCAGCAGTTCCACCAGGCTGAATCCCGCCCGCACGTGCACGGATTCGGGAAAAGGTCTGCGGCCGCAGGCTGTGCCACGCACCTGCCCGGGACACCCGCGACGTGGCCTGCGATCGACCGCGAGTGCTACACGCGGACGTGACATGTTCCCCGCCTGGTTCGCTTCCGAAGCCAACGGAATCACGGTGATGTCATCCATGGGATTCTCGGCGCCCGCAGTTTCGATCTCCCACCGTGTTCAGCATAAGGTGGACTCCGCACCGGTCAATTTCTGGGCCCGCGGCGCGGGGACCGGTCCCCGCCGCTGGCCGGCACTTCGCGGCACAGTATGATGCGAACCGTGCGTGGCCGCCGGCCCGACCGCCTCTCCCCCATCGGCCGTTCGTGCGCCGCCCAATTCCATGAAGGTGCTCGTCACGGGTGGAGCTGGGTTCATCGGCAGCCACGTGGTGGACGCCCTGCTCGAGGCGGGCCACGCGGTCGCCGTGCTCGACGATCTGTCGAGCGGTACTCCTGCCAACCTGCCGGCCACGGTGCGGCTCCACGTCGGCGACATCGTCGATGCGTCCGCAGTGCGCCGGGCCTTCGATGCGGAACAGCCTGACGCGGTTTGCCATCAGGCGGCGCAGATGTCGGTGAGCCGCTCGGTTCGCGAGCCGCTCTTCGACGCCCAGGTCAACTGCATCGGACTGATCAACGTGCTCGATGCCGCCGTGAGCCACGGCTGCAGGCGCTTCGTGTTCGCCTCCAGCGGAGGCGTCCTCTATGGTGACGTCACGGCACCGGCTCCCGAAACCGCGCCGGCCGATCCGGTCAGCCCATACGGCATCACGAAGTGGCTCGGGGAGCGCTATCTGCGGTTCTACGCCGCCGAGCACGGGATCGCCGCGGTGGCACTCCGCTACTCCAACGTGTATGGGCCGCGTCAGAATCCGCACGGCGAGGCGGGCGTGGTGGCGATCTTCTGCCGCCGACTGCTGGGTGGCGAGCCAGCCTCGATCAATGGCGACGGACGGTATCTCCGCGACTATGTCTACGGCCCCGACGTGGCACGGGCCAACCTCTTGGCGCTCGTGTCGAATGCCGCGCCGCTGCGGCCGGGAACACTCACGAGCCTGAACATCGGCACCGGCGTGGGCACCGACGTGGTGACTCTTGAAGCCGCACTGCGCGAGTCCGTCGGGGGGTTGCTCGAGAGCCGCGGTTCGCCAACGCGACCGCCCGCACCGGTGCATGGCCCGGCGCGGCCCGGCGACCTGCGGTCGAGCCTGGTCGACGCCACGCTGGCCGGCGCGGTGCTCGGATGGCGGGCTGAAGTGCCGTTGGAGGCCGGGATCGCGCGGACGGCCGAGTGGTTCGCCGACCGGGCTGCCGCAGGGGCTTGAGGGCCCGGATGTTTTGCCGTTCCGGGCCGGACCCGGCGGTGCTACCCTCCGGGTCATGCCTCCCGCCACCGACCCCTTCCCGTCGCCCCACCAGCGCAGAGCGCTCATCTGCGGCATCGGCGGCCAGGATGGCGCCTATCTGGCGGCCCACCTGCTCGGCCTCGGCTACGCGGTCGTGGGCACGAGCCGCAACGTGTCGGGCAACGCCTTCACGGGCCTGGCGCGGCTCGGCATCCGCGACCGCGTCTCGCTCGTGCCGATGCAGCCGACTGATTTTCGCTCCACGCTGGAGGCGGTGGCGGACGCCGCCCCCGACGAGATCTACAACCTCGCCGGACAGTCCTCGGTGAGCCGCTCGCTGCAGCAGCCCGTGGAGACCTTCCAGAGCATCGTCACCGCCACCGCGCACCTGCTGGAGGTGGTCCGCACCGCCGGCCGGCCGATCCGTTTCTGGAACGCGGGCAGCGCGGAAATCTTCGGCGACACCGGCGGCGCACCGGCCGGAGAGCGCACGGCGCTGCGGCCCCGCAACCCGTACGGCGCCGCCAAGGCGGCGGCGTTTCTCCAGGTGGCGCTCTACCGGGAGGTGTACGGCGTCCCGGCGGCGACCGGCATCCTGTTCAACCACGAAAGCCCGCTGCGGCCTGAGCAATTCGTGACCCAGAAGATCGTGGCGGCGGCCTGCCGCATCGCCCACGGGTCGCAGGAAACGCTGTCGCTGGGCGACCTCTCGGTGCGCCGCGACTGGGGCTGGGCCCCAGAGTACGTGGTGCCGATGCACCTCATGCTGCAACTCGATACGCCGGAGGACTTCGTGATCGCCACCGGGCATACGCACAGCCTCGAGGAATTCGTCAGCGCCGCCTTCGCGGCATTGGGGCTCGACTGGCGGCGGCACGTGATCCGCGACGCACGACTCCTGCGGCCGGGCGACATCGCCTGCTCGCGGGCCGATACGGCCCGGGCTCGGGCCGGCCTGCGCTGGTCGGCCGAGCATTCGATGGCCGACGTGGCCCGGCTGATGGTCGAGGCCCGACAGGCGGCGGACCCGCTGCCGGCCGCGGCCTGACAGACCGCGGCAGCTCACTCCCCGGCCAATCCTTCCAGCGCCCCGCGGGCGATGCGGCGCGTCAGCGTTGGCGAGGCGAGGTAGAGCGGCAGGCCGTGGTTCTTGCCCACGATGCCCGCAGCGTCGGTGGCCGAGAAGTCGATGCCGTCCGCCATCCAGCGGCGCGGCATGCCCACGTAGCCCAGGGCGTCGGCGCGCTGGTCACGGTCGAGCAGCGGGAAGAACTTGAGGGCGTCGTCACGGGAGTTGATCACGAGCGTGAGCCGTTCCAGTCCCTCCAGCAACTCGCGGTAGGGTCCGCGCGGCGCCAGTGCGTCGCAGCGCACCGCCGGGGCCACGAACACGAAGTGCGTGCGGCCGGGCCGCGCGCTCCAGGGTTGGATGTCGGGCCGACCGCAACGGTTCGCCTCCACGAGATCCTCGGTCGCCTCTGCCGCGATCAGCGCGCCGAAACTGTACGCCACGACGGCCAGCGGCCGCTCGGGTGACACCTGGCCAATCAGCCAGGCCAGGTAGTGGGCATCGACGAAGGCCCGTTCGTACTTGGCACGGCCGTCCTTGAGGAGGATGCCTTGTTGTTCGCTGGGCCAGGAGAAGATCAGCGTGCGGGGCGCCGGCCCCTCCGGGCAGCAGGCCGCCATGTGCCGCGCCAACAGCACGCCCTGCGACTTGGCCGAGCCGGCGTCGTAGCGGTTGCCGTGGATAAAAATCAGCAGGGGACGGGCATCGTCGCCGAGCAGTTCAGCCATGTCGGAACTTTCCCAGCAGCCGGCGCTGCGCCGCTCCACGTGCAGGGCAGGTGCCGTGGGCAGGGCACAGATCGCGGGCAACCGGCGCGTGCTCACCAGCCACACGTCCGGTTCGCAGCCGACGTCGGACACGACGGCCGCACGGTCGAGGGCCCGCGACCCCGGCGGCGGCATCTCGTGTGCGAAGACGCCCGATGACATAAACCCGGCTGCGAGCAGCAGGAGCAGGCCGAGCCGGCTGCGGATCGGAGCGGGACGGTGGTCGGATGCGGGACGGCGGTCGGACATGCGGCTCTGGACTGGAAAACCGGTGCTCGGTCAGCGCGGATGGAGACTCAGCCGAACTCTAGCACGCGACTCGTGGCCCGCGACGCCCAGCGTCTGCCCGCACAACCGTCACCACCGGCGATGCCCGAACCGGCCTCGAAAAAACGCCCGTCCCGCCGCCTGCGCCGCAAACGTGAGGTAGGGTTCGGTTGCGTCGTCACGAAACGACGCTGCACGTCCCGTTCGCGGCCCGCTCGGGCCGAGGTCCATTCGCGGTGGAGATGCCCATCATGTCGCGTACCCTGTGTCTGGTGATCGCCCTGTCCGGCCTCGCGGCCGCCCCGGGATGCAGCAGTTGCTTCGGTGGCGCCAGCAACTGCCGGCGTCCTTCGTTCATGGAGTTCCGCTCACCGTGCCGCGGCCAGGCGGAACCGTGCCAAGCGGCACCGGCCTGCGAACCGGCCTGCGGGCCCGCACCGTGCTGCCAGGAGGGTGGCGGGGCGATGTCGGCACCGGTCACCGTCCCCGCCGGCGAGCCCGGCACGTTCAGCTAGGTCGGTTCGCCGCACGCACCCCTGGGCTGCGCGGCGACCCTCCCCCCGGTGACGCGCCGCCCTGCCGGCCACGCGTCGGGCAAGCGGCACATTGTGTGAAGCTCCCGATTCGGGCGGCTCGTCACCGGGGGGAGAAGGCGATCTCGGCGGCGGTATACTCCGGGGCTTCCCCGCGCCCCGGAGCCGCCATGTTCGAGTCGCTCACCGCCTCGCTCTCCTCCGCCCTCAACTCGCTGCGCGGCCGCGGCAAACTGAGCGAGGCGAACATGCGCGACGGCCTCGCGGCCGTGCGCACGGCGCTCCTCGAGGCCGACGTCGCCTACGAGGTAGCCGACGGCTTCCTGTCCCGGGTGGCGGCCGACGCGGTCGGAGCCAGGGTGCTCGAGTCGCTCGACCCGGCCCAACAACTCGTCGGCATCGTGCACCGGGAACTCGTGGCCCTGATGGGCCCGGTGGACCATTCGCTCCACCTGGAAACGGGCCGCACCTCGGTGCTCATGCTCTGCGGCCTGCAGGGCTCCGGCAAGACGACCTCCTGCGCCAAGCTTGCCCGCCGCATCAAGGAACAGGGCCGCGGCGTGATGCTCGTGGCGGCCGACCTGCAGCGGCCGGCGGCCATCGAACAGCTGGCCGTACTGGGCCGGCAACTGGGCGTGCCGGTGCACCTGCCGGACGGGGCGACCGACCCCGTGGCTGTATGCAACGCCGGCGTGGCACGGGCCCGTCGGGAAGGCGTCTCGGTCGTGATCCTCGATACCGCCGGCCGGCTGGCGATCGATTCCGAACTGATGCGTGAGTTGGCCACGATCGATCGCTCCGTGGGGCCCGACCAGGTGTACCTCGTCGTCGATGCGATGACCGGCCAGGACGCGGTGCGCAGCGCCAAGGCCTTCAACGACGCCCTCGAAATCGACGGCGTGATCATGACCAAGCTCGACGGCGACGCCCGCGGCGGCGCCGCCCTGTCGGTGAAGAGCGTGACGGGCGTGCCCATCAAGTTCATCGGCACCGGGGAGCAGATCGAGGCCCTGGAGGACTTCCACCCCGAGCGCCTGGCAGGCCGGATCCTGGGCATGGGCGACGTCGTGTCGCTCGTCGAGGAGGCGCAGCGCAAGTTCGACCAGGACGAGATGCAGCGGCAGGAGGAGCGCCTCAAGGCCGGCCAGTTCACGCTCGACGACTTCAAGCGGATGCTGGTGCAGACCCGTCGCCTCGGGCCCCTGGGGAAGGTGCTGGGCATGATCCCGGGCATGGGTGGCATGCAGGAGATGCTGGGGGGCGTCGACCTGGAAAAGGATATGAACCGCCTGTTCGGGATCATCGATTCGATGACGCCTTCGGAGCGTCGCGATCCCGCGCGGCTCATCGACCAGTCGCGGCGCCGGCGGATCGCGGCGGGGGCGGGCGTGGAGGCCCACGAGGTGGGAGATCTCGTCAAGCAGTTCGACGGCATGAGCGCGATGATGAAGGGCATGGCGGGCTTGGGCATGCGCGAGCGGATGCAGCAGGTACAGCGGCTGCAATCGCAACTCACGAACCCCTCCGCCAGGCTCGGCAAACCGAAGGGCGATACGGGCAAGCGGCTCACCGCCGACGAACGGCGCAAGCTCAAGAAGCAGCGCGAGAAGGAAGACCGACGCCGACGCCGCCAGGACAAGGGCTAGCCGGCCGCGGGGGGTCGGCCGCCGGCCGCAAACCGCGCCCGGGACGGAAAAAACGGCATCTCGGAAGCCCCCTTGGGTTCCGGCCCCGGGCGGATACGATAAGGGGCTCGACTCGAACACCACTCAACCGGAGAGCATCGACCGTGGCCGTGGCATTGCGAATGAAGCGGATGGGGCGGAAAAACCGCGAGTACTACCGAATCTGTGCCACGGACCGGCGCAGTCCGCGGGACGGTCGTGTCATCGAGGAACTCGGCACCTATGACCCGCACGTGCCGGACACCGACGCCCGCTGCACGCTCGATGGCGCTCGTGTCGACTACTGGCTCTCCGTCGGCGCGCAGCCCAGCGACGCGGTTCGCGTGCTGATCAAGAAGTACGGCTCCAAGGGCACGCGCCTCAAGGAGATGGAGCAGGCCCGGGCTCGACTCTCGCTGCCGAAGGTCGTTCCCGATCCGGGCCCGCCCGCCTTCGTACCCGAAGTCAAGGCCGAGCCGTCGGCCGAGGCTGTCGTGGCGACCGCCACAGAGGCGGCTCCGGTCGAGGACGCACCCGCCGCCGAGGTGCCGGCCGACGCACCTGCCGAGCCTGCCGCCGAGCCTCAGCCGGAGTGATCCCGCGAACGCGTCCCCGGGCGACGTCGCCGCCATGATGCGGCGCGGCCCTGCTCCGGGAGCGCGTTCGAGGGGACGAGCCATGCGCATCGACATCCTCACCCTGTTCCCGGGCATGTTCACGGGCTTCCTCGAGGGCAGCCTGCTGGGGGCTGCCCGCGCCGCGGGGCTGGTCGACGTCCGCGTGCGCGACATCCGCGAGTTCGCCGAGGGCCCGCACCGCCAGGTCGACGACAGACCCTATGGCGGCGGCCCGGGAATGCTGCTCATGCCCGGGCCCGTGGTGGACTGCGTCGAGGCGGTGCAGGCTGAAGCCGGAGCCGGTCGCGTGTTCATGCTCTCGCCAGGGGGCCGCCGGCTCGACCAGTCGCTCGTGGAGCACCTGTCGCAGTTGGAGCGGATCGTGCTCGTCTGCGGCCGCTACGAGGGCTTCGATGCCCGGATCCGCGAGACGCTCGCCGCCGACGAGATCTCGGTCGGCGACTACGTGCTCTCCGGCGGCGAGGTGGCGGCGATGGTGATCGTCGACGCCGTGGCCCGGCTTCTGCCCGGCGTGCTCGGCCACGAGGCCAGTGCCGGCCAGGACTCCTTCTCCGGAGCCGAGCGGCTCGTGGAAGGCCCCCAGTACACGAGGCCGCGGGAGTTCCGCGGCCTCGCCGTGCCCGAAGTGCTGCTCTCGGGCGACCACGGCCGGATCGCGAGTTGGCGGCGCGAGCAGTCGGTCGCCGCCACCCGCCGCCGGGAATCCGCCAGCCAAACCCCATTCCAGAGGAGTGCATCATGAGTCGGAAAATCCTTGCCGCGGTCGAGGCCGGGAGCCTCAAGGCCGAACTTCCCACCTTCGCCATCGGCGACACCGTCGACGTCCACACGCGGATTCTCGAAGGCGAGAAGGAGCGGGTGCAGATCTTCAACGGCGTGGTGATCGCCCGCAGCGGGGCGGGAAGCCGCGAGATGTTCACCGTACGGCGGATCGTGGCCGGCGAAGGGGTGGAGCGGAAGTTTCCGCTGCACTCGCCAAAGATCGCCAAGATCGAGGTCAAGCGGTCGGGCGTGTCGCGCCGGGCGAAGCTCTATTACCTCCGCGACCGGGCCGGCAAGTCGACGCGGTTGCGCGAGAAGCGGGACGACGTTGGCGGGGACAACGCGGCCGGCAAGACCGTCAAGGCGGCCAAGGCGAAGAAGCCCGCGGCTGCCAAGGCCTGATGGTTCGCGGAAGTGCCCTCCGCCCGCGATGAACTGGGCCGGCGCGGCGAAGACGAGGCCGTTCGCTACCTGCGCGGTCTGGGTTACCGGATCGTGGGCCGCCGCGAGCGGGTGCTGCGCGGCGACATCGACGTGGTGGCGCTCGACGGCCGCACGGTGGTGTTCGTTGAGGTGCGGTCGCGGACCGAATCGGCCCACGGCCACCCGGCCGAAACGGTGGGGCCTGCCAAGCAGCGACGCATCGCCGAACTGGCCAACGCCTACATCCGCCGGCACCGCCTCGAGGACTGCAACGTGCGGCTCGACGTGGTGGCGGTGACGTTTCCAGGACCGGGGTCGCCGCCCGTGGCACGGCCCGCGGTCGAGCACTACCAGAACGCCTTCGACAGCCCGTGGTAGCGACGCTGGTCAGGGGACCGGCAGGTCGGCAAGTTCGTCGGCGGCCGTGAACACCCGCATCGTCCCTTCCGGGAGCCGGCGGGCCAGCCGTTCCAGCCGCGTGCGCACCTTGCTGCGCGAGGCCTTCGCCTCCACCTGGCGGATGAGGATTCCCGCCACCTGCGCCGGCCGCCGCCGGGCGATCGACGCGTAGACCTCCGGATCCCGCTCACCAGAATCGCCCACGAGCAGGAACCGACGCCCGGGAAAGTCGCCCAGGATCTGCTCGATGGCCCGGCGTTTCGACCGCTTGCGCGAGGGAAACCGCCCCAGCGGAGTCGAGTCCTTGAGGCGAAAGAGCTTGAGGTGCATCGATCCGGCGGGCAACCCCGCGGCGCCCAGGAAGGTGTTCAGCGAGTCCGACAACTGCCAGGGACTCGCCGACACGTAGTGGAACGCCGCTCCTGTCTCCTGCCAGCGCCGGTAGGCCTCGGGCATGCCCGGCACGGCGGCGAACTCCCGCAGCAGCGTGTTGCGAAGAAGTTCGCGGCGGTCGGCGACGTTGGTGATCTTTACCGTGTCGTCGATGTCGGAGATCACCGATGTGCCGGTGGCCTCGACCAGATGGACGGCGCCGGCGGGCGGTGCCGGCAACCCGTCATCGTCAGTATCGCCGAGGACTGCGGTGTAAGACAGGCAACGCTCGGGGCCGACCGGGGCCAGGTCCGCCACGAACGCCTCGTCGAGGTCGAACTCGGCGCGAAAGTGCCCGCTGCGGTCCGACTGGCCGGCGGCAAACCGCCGGCCCCCGAGTTCGATCGTCACCCGCTGGCCGGCGACCCGCTGGAACAGAAACGACTCTGCCCGGCGCCGGAAAAGCTCCGACGCCAGTTGGGCGTCCTCCAGTTCCAGGAGCCGGCGCAACACCGCCACCGCCAGCACCCGTCGCCGGCTCCGCTCGGGCAGGGGTCGCACCACCATGCCCGCCACCGAAGCGCACCAGCCTCCCGGCACCCGGCGCGCGTAGGTGGGGAAAAAGACGATCATGCGGGGCTGGCTCTGATCGGGACGCTTGAAAGGACCGAGTCTTCATCTTACAACCTCGACATTGTGCCGCGTCCAAACCATGGCGGGCCGACCAGAGGAACCAGGCATGGGCGTCAAGAAAACGGGCAAGGGCCGTCGCAAACTCGGCCAGAAGAAGCGCCGCATGCGGGCCCGCATCCGCCACCGCAAGGGCTGAGCCTCGAGAGGGCCCCGCGTCCTCCGACCTCCGTGCCGACGGCACGACCGGCATAGGTTTCCACCAACCGTGGCGCGGCGACAGTCTGTCGCCGCGCAGCCGGTTGCCGCGCCACCGGCATGGGGTAGGGTTGCGTGGCCTTCAGGCGGCCCGGGTGGTTCACGGGTGGCGGATGGAGGCCGACCAGGGTCTGCCGTGCAGGAGACGGAGCGATGCGAAAGACGATGTGGAGCGGACGGGCGTTGGCGTGCGCGGCGCTGGCTGGCGTGGCGACGTTCGCCGGATGCAAGACGCTGAACGAGCGCTACATCGCTCTCGAAGTGTGGAAGTACGAGCGCTGCTTTGGGCACCTGCCCCCCGGATTCACGCCCCCGGGAGCCGCGCCGGCGGCGGCCCCCGGCCGCGTCTGCGGCCAGCAGCAACCGTGCCAGCAGGCCCCAGCGTGCGACCAGTGCGCCGGCGGCGTGGTCGAGGGCGGGATGCCCGCCGGCATGGCCGTTCCGGCCGGCCCGGGTGGTTCACCCGGCCCGGCGGCAGGCGCCGCGCTCCCCACGCCCGCAGGCGTCACGAGCAGTCGTCCGGTCGTGATCTCCGACGAGGTCGTGATCCCGTAACCGGTTCGCGGCCGGCGGCTAGCCGAGCGTTTCGGCGGCCCCGGGAAAGTCGCGCCGCTCCACGTCCTGCCGCCAGCGATCGAGCGCCGCGCCGATCGCGGCCCCGGCGTCGACGTAACCCCGCACGAACTTTGGAACGCGGTCGAACGACAGCCCGGCGAGGTCGTGCAGCACGAGCACTTGGCCGTCGCAGTCGGGGCCGGCGCCGATGCCGATCGTGGGCACCTCGAGGGCCGCCGTGATGGCGGCCGCAGCGGACCGCGGCACGCATTCGAGCACCACCGCGAAGGCGCCCGCGGCCGCGGCGGAACGGGCGTCGGCCATGAGCACGTCGAGGTCCCGCTGCAACCGGTAGCCGCCGAGTTGGTGGACGGCCTGCGGCCGCAGGCCGACGTGTCCCATGACGGGGATCCCGGCGGCCACCAAGCCCGCGATCACATCCGCCTGTCCGGCCGTGCCCTCGAGTTTCACGGCCTGGCAGCCGGTCTCCTTGAGAATGCGGCTGCAGGCTTCGATGGCCGTGCGCACCCCCAGGTGCTGCAGCGGGAACGGCAGATCGACGACGACGAGCGCCCGCGTCACGGCCCGGGAGACGATCTCGCCGTGATAGATCATCTGCTCGAGCGTGGCCGGGATCGTCGACGAGCGACCCGCCACCACCATGGCCACACTGTCGCCGACGAGCACGCAGTCGACCCCCGCCGCGTCGGCCAGGCGGCCGGTAGGCCAGTCATAGGCGGTGATCATGGAGATCGGCCGGCCGGCGCGGCGGGCGGCCGCCAGATCGAGGACGGTCACCCGCTTGGCCGGGAGAGGTTGCTGGCCGGGCGGGTTGGTCATGAGAGGCTCTTGAAGAAGTCGTTGAGATCATCGTCGTCGACCGGAGCGGGCTCCTCGGCGCCGGTCGGCCAGGCGGGCAGTTCTTCTTCAGGCGACTCGGGGGCAGCGGCCAGGAAGCCGAAACCATCCCCGTCCGCCGCGGCCGGTGGCTTGGCCGGAACCTCGGGAGCCGGCTTGGCTGCGGCCGGCGGGGACGCCTTGGCCGCCGGCTTGCCAGGCGACTGGGAGGCGGGCGGAGGCGGTTTCGCAGCCGCCGGTTTTCCAGCTGCCCGCGGCTTCTGGGCCGGCTTCTCCGCAGGCGCGGGCTGGGATACCGCGGCGGGCGGATCCGTGGCGGCCGCCGCCGACAGAAAGGCGAAGTCTTCCGCATCGGGCTCCGCCGATTCGACCTGCAGGTCTTCCTGCTGGCCGTCGCCGGCCGTCGCGGCGGCGGACGGTTCGGCAATCGGGCCAGCCGAGTCCGCTGCCGACAGGAATGCGAAGTCGTCCGCATCGGGCTCCACCGATTCGACCTCGAGATCGGCCGATTCGTCGCCGGCAACGGCGGGCGGTTCGGCATCCGCCGCAGGTTCGAACGCCGTCGTTTCCGCCGCTTCCATCTCGAGCGGTTCGCCAGCGTCGGACTGCGTCTCGTCGGCGGCAGCACCCAGTTCGATGACTTGTGGATGGTCTGCAGCGGTTGGCTCATCCGCATCCGCGTCGGGCAGTCGCTTGAGCAGGATCGTCCGGTCGTCATCGCCGGATCGGGGCATGGCGTACTCGACGCGGATGTGGACGTCGCCCACGCTCACGGTGCCGCCGGAACTCACCGGCGTGTCCACGTTCGGCTGGATGCGCTTGCCCTCGAGCAGCGTGCCGTTCGTCGATCCCAGGTCGCGGATCCAGACGTGACCGTCGCGCTCCACGAACTCGCAGTGCCTGCGACTCACGGAGTCCTGGGGGATGCGGATCTTCGCCTCGTCGCCACGACCCACGAGGACCGGCAACGGCACGACTCCATTTCGCCGCTTGCCCGACGGCGAGCGGATGACGAATCGCACATCCATAAGGGGCAGGGACCAGGTGTCGCCTGGCCCGCGCGTAAGGAGCGGGAACGAGCGGCCCGGACCGGGCCTCAAAAGCAGATTCTACTCGGCGCCGGCGGCGAACCAATTTCCCCTTGCCGAAGCCGCGCAGAAATCCCGGTTTGCCTAGAGGGTGACCTTGCGGCGACAGGGGCCGCCCCTATAATCGCGGGGCTGCCGCCGGCCGCGAAAAAGAGCCTTTTCCGCGCCTTGGAAGCCGCATCCGCGGGTGTAGCTCAGTTGGTAGAGCACCACGTTGCCAACGTGGTTGTCGTGGGTTCGAATCCCATCACCCGCTTCCCCTTCCCGCATTTTCAGTCTCCAGCGTCAACGGTCGCCCTCCGGACCGAATGCGACGCCGGCTTCGTCCTCCTTCCCGCTCCAGCCCGGAACAGTTCATGTCCACTTCTGATTCATCAGTCGCGACTCCCGAAGCCCCTGCTGCGGGCGATGATGGGCTGCCGAAGCCGCTCAACCTCGACGTCGCCGTTGACACCGTCTCCACCTGCCAGCGGCGGGTCAAGGTCACGATCCCCCGGGCCGACATCGATCGCTACCGTGACGAGGCGATCGGCGAACTGATGCCCACGGCACTGCTGCCGGGATTCCGGCCCGGGCGGGCGCCGCGTCGGCTCGTCAGCAGCCGGTTCAAGACGGAACTCTCCGACCAGATCCGCTCCAAACTGCTCACCGACGCCATGACACAGGTCTCGGAGCAGCAAAAACTCGCCCCGATCAGCGAGCCCGACCTCGACCCGGCCGCCGTGCTCATGCCCGACGACGGGCCGATGACATTCGAGTTTTCGATCGAGGTGCGGCCGGAGTTCGAACTGCCCGCCTGGAAGGGCTTGTCGATCGACCGGCCCGCGCGGGTGATCTCCGACGCCGACGTCGACGAGGCGCTCGGCAATCTGCTCCGCGAACGCTGCCGGTTCGCGCCCAAGAACGGCCCGGCCGCCGCCGGCGATCTGATCGTGGCCAACCTGCGTTTCCGCGACGGCGACAGCCTGCTCTCCGAGGCCGCCGAGATGGAGATCGTGGTGCGCGACAAACTGTCGCTCGCCGACGCCGAACTGCCCGGGTTCGCGGCTCTTGTGGCCAAGGCCAAGCCGGGCACCACGGTCACCGCCAGCGTGCGTATTTCCGAGGAGGCTGCCGTGGAGGAACTCCGCGGCAAGGAAGTGACGCTTGAGCTCGACGTGCTCGACGTCAAGGCGCACGAACTGCCGGAGCTGACACCGGCGCTGCTCGATGAGCTGGGCGGCTTCGAGTCGGCGGACGCCCTCCGCGACGCGGTGCGCCGCCAGCTGGAACGGCAACTGGAGTGGCACGGCCGCCGTCAGGTTCGCCAGCAGGTTGCCAGCGCGCTGACGGCGTCGGCCTCCTGGGATCTGCCCCCGGCGCTGTTGCGTCGGCAGGCACAGCGGGAACTCGAGCGGGCGATCCTCGAACTGCGGCGCAGCGGCTTCGACGACGACGCGATCCGTCGCCACGTCAACGAACTGCGTCAGACGGTGATGGCCAGCACGGCCCGGGCCCTCAAGGAGCACTTCATCCTCGAGCGCATCGCCGAGGACGAGGGGGTGGCCGACGCCGCCGCCGACTACGACGAGGAGATTCGTGCCATCGCGGCCCAGTCGGGCGAGTCGCCGCGGCGGGTGCGGGCCAGCCTCGAGCGCCGCGGGCTGATGGACGTGCTGCGCAACCAGATCATCGAGCGCAAGACGATCGACCTGATCACCTCGCACGCCTCCTTCAAGGATACGCCGTTCGAGTTCCGCAAGGCGGACGCCGAGGCCATCGATCATGCCGTGTGCGGCAGTGTCGTCGGCGAGGAAGAGATTCCCACCGCCTCGCAGGCCGAGCCCTCCGCACGCCCGGCCAGCTGATTTCGCCCGCAGGGTCCACCCTCGCCCCACGCCGAGTTTCCCCCATGCCTCGCAGTCCCATGACTCCGTTCGCCTCCTCCGCCCACCGCGACTACCAGCGGCAGCGGCAGATGACGCTGGGCGACCTGCTCCTCGAGAACCGCATCATTCTCCTCCAGGGCGAGATCTACGACGGTAACGCCAACGAAGTGGTGATGAAGCTGCTCTACCTGCAGAGTGAAAATCGTCGGAAGGACATCCACTTTTACATCAACTCTCCGGGCGGCAGTGTCACCGCCACGATGGCGATCTACGACACGATGCAGATTCTTTCCTGCCCGGTCGCCACCTACTGCGTGGGCCTGGCCGCCAGCGGCGGAGCCGTGCTGCTGGCCGGCGGCGCCAAGGGAAAGCGGTACGTGCTGCCGCATGCCAAGGTGATGATCCACCAGCCCTACGGGCAAGTCGGCGGACAGGTCAGCGACATCGAGATCCAGGCCGACGAGATCATCAAGACGCGGGCCATCTTGAATGAGATCCTCGCCCACCACACCGGCCAGCCCATCGACCGCATCGCCAAGGACACCGATCGCGACCGCTACCTCACCGCCGCCGAGGCCAAGGAATACGGCCTCGTCGACGAGGTGCTCGCCAAGCCCCCGGCCGCCGCCGAGGACGAGAAGGACTGACCGCCCGACACGCGGAACCACACGCCATGCCCCTCATCCCCTACGTCATCGAGAAGAGCGGCCGCGAAGAGCGGGCGATGGACATCTACAGCCGACTGCTCAAGGACCGTATCGTGTTCCTGGGCAGCCAGGTGAACGACGAGGTGGCCAATGCCATCGTCGCCCAGATGCTCTTCCTGCAGTCCGACGACCCCAAGGCGGACATCCACCTCTACATCAACTCTCCCGGCGGCAGCGTGACGGCGGGCCTGGCGATCTACGACACGATGCAGTTCGTGACCTGCGACGTGGCCACGTATTGCATCGGCCAGGCGGCGTCGATGGGGGCGGTGCTGCTCACTGCCGGGGCCAAGGGGAAGCGTCGGGCGCTGCCCAACGCCCGGATCATGATCCACCAGCCGCTGGCCGGCATGGAGGGCACGGCCGAGGAGATCATGATCCACGCCAAGGAATTCAAGAACATCAAGCACAAACTCAACGGCATCCTGCTCAAGCACACCGGCCATCCGCTGGAGAAGATCGAGCAGGACACCGATCGCGACCGGTTCATGTCGGCGCAGGAGGCGCTCGACTACCGGCTGATCGACGAGGTGATCGAGAGGATGCCGGCCCAGAGGGTTGCCAGTTAGGAGGGTCCGGGAACGGATTCGACAGCAGGGCCGGACGCCGCAGCGCGGATTCCGGCTCAAGTGAGGCGCAAGGAGGCGCGTCATGAAACCGTGGCGAACATACGGGCGGGTGTCGAGCCCCGCACCGGGGGCGACGCTGACGCTGGCCTTGGTGGCCGCCGGCCTGACGGGCTGCAAAAGCGATCTGAACCAGCAACTCCTGGAGCGGGAACTCCGCTACCAGGAGGATCAGATCTACCAACTGCAGGACGAGTTGCAGGAGAAGTGCGCCCGCCTGGAGCGCGTGGCCGGCGAAAATGCCGGCCTGCGCCGGCAACTGGGCGTGGGCGACGAGCCCACGCCGGCGTATCCACGCCGCAGCAGGCCCGGAATCAAGCCGGCGGCA
>Ga0315900_10005926_pt1 | contig 16605 bp, 16 predicted proteins | sample LakEriMetagenome_FD_203521 | JGI IMG/M metagenome (GOLD analysis project Ga0315900, IMG submission 203521) | Freshwater fungal communities from buoy surface, Lake Erie, Ohio, United States - Buoy 12 MA114 | ecosystem: Environmental > Aquatic > Freshwater > Lake > Lake biofilm | place: USA: Lake... | reverse complement strand
GCCGGAGCGGACACGGGCCGCGCGCCGTCTCGAGGGCACCGCGCTGCGCGCCGAGCTGACTGCGCTGCGCGAGTCCGCACCCTGGGAGACGGACGACGTGAACGTGCGGGTGGTGTGCGCGCACGGCTCGCGCGGTTCCGCCCACCACGCCCGCGGCATGGAATGGCTGTCGGCATCACTTGCCCGTGCCGAACTGCAGGTGATCGAAGGGGCCGGGCACGGCGCGCCGAACTCGCACCCCGCCGAGTTCGTGCAGCAGGTCGTGATGCCCCTCGTCTGAGGGCAGCCCGGTGGCTACTCGGTGACTACTACTCGGTGACCGACGGAATCTCGACCGACTGGCCGAAGAACGTGCACGACACCGCCTGGGTCCCCGCCGTCGCGCGGACCCTGTCGGCGCAGTCGACGATGTTGGCGCGCTGCGAATAGGAACCGAAGCCGAGCGCGAGCAGGAGCACCACGCTGATGACGCGCATCACCATGTTCTTCACCAGCCAGAGCGCCGCCACGGCGATGACGATCGAGCCGACAGACATGCCGCTCGCGATGTTCTTGGCCGCGTCGATGTCCAGTGTGATGCCGAGAAGTGCCATGGGGGCAATCTATGCGCCCGCCAACCCGTAGCCTTGACACCATGCCGGGCTCGCCCTTCACCGTCGCCGTCCTCATCGGCGGGGACTCATCGCGAATGGGGGCCGACAAGGCGACGTACCTTGTGGACGGGGTCGCAATGGCGGCCCGCGTCGTCTCCGCCGCCAGGGAGGCCGGCGCGGCAGAGGTCCTGCTCGTGGGCGGTCCGCAGTCACGCGCCAAGGGGCTCGACGGGGTCTGGAAGAAGGATGCGTTCCCGGGCGAGGGCCCGCTGGGCGGGGTCATCACCGCGCTGAAGGCGTCAGCCAACGACACGGTGGTGGTGCTGTCGTGCGACATGCCCTTCATCACCGGAGCCGTCATCGCGAGTCTCGTGGACGGCCTCTCCGACGCGCAGGCGACCGTCGGGCGCACCGACCGTCTCAACTGGCTGTGCGCGGCGTGGTCGCGTGACGAGTGCCTGGCACCCCTGCAGGGAGTCTGGAAGCGCAACGAGCGCGCGGTGCACCGTGCCGCGGTGCTCCTCGACGTGCTCGAGGTCCCCGTTCCCGCGGTTGCCGTCAGGAACGTCAACACTCCGGCCGACCTCGAGCCGGTGGCCGAGGAGAAATAGGGTGCGGCGCGGCGGCGGGCAGCCGGGGCAGGCCAGCCCGGCAACGGCCCACGATTGGATCGACACGGATGCGGCACTGCGCGACTTCGTCGGCGCCTCGGTCGGCTGCGGCCAGTACTCGATCGACACCGAGTTCCACCGCGAGAAGACCTACTTCCCCCGTCTCGCCCTCGTCCAGGTCAGGGCCCGTGACATCACCGCACTCATCGACCCGCTCGCCGTCGACATGTCGCTCATGCGTCCGCTGTTCGAGGGCCCCGATCTGGCGGTGCTCCACGCGGCGCAGCAGGATCTCGACGTCCTGACGCAGTCCATCGGTTTCGTGCCCACCCGCATGTACGACACGCAGCTCGCGGCGGGTTTCGTGGGCTACTCCAGCCCTTCCCTCGTCAATCTTGCCTCGTCGCTGCTCCGCGTGAACGTCCCGAAGGGGGACAGGCTCACCGACTGGCTCCGCCGGCCCCTCACCAACGACCAGAGGAACTACGCGGCGTCCGACGTCGAGCACCTCGCAGCGATGAAGGAGATCATCGACCGGGACCTCGAGGCACGCGGGAGGACTGCATGGGCGGAGGAAGCCTGTGAGGAACTGCGAACCAGGCAGGTCGGCCCCGGCGACCCGTGGGACGCCTGGTTGCGCGTCAAGGACATCAGGACTGTCAAGGGCCGGTCACGCTGGGTGGCGCGGCACGTGGCCCGTTGGCGCGAGGAGCGTGCGATGGACCTCGACATCCCGCCCCGGCACGTACTGTCCGACATCGCCCTGCTCGGCATCGCCCAGCGCGTGCCGCGATCCCTCGACGACCTGTCGTCGTGCCGCGGTGTCGACGGCCGTCTCGCGCGCGGCGCAACGGGAGAGGCACTCCTGGACGCGATCGACGACGCACTCGACGACGCCGACAAGGGCGACCTTGCGTTCCCCTCGAACGACGGTGACGACCTCGACAAGTCCATGAGGCCCGCGGTGACACTGGTGGGGGTGTGGGTGGCCGAGCTCGCGCGGCAGAGCGACCTCGATCCCGCTCTGCTCGGCACGCGCCGGGACATCGTTGAGCTCCTCTCGGGGACCAGCGGTGCCAGGCTGTCCACCGGCTGGAGAGCGGACATCCTCGGTCACGACGTCGAACTGCTCGTCAAAGGCCGCCGTGCGCTCACTTTCTCCGCCGACGGACTGGTCTCGGGGCTCCGTATGGTGCCTGTCGACGGCCCTGAATGAGTCAAATTGCCCGAATCCGTCTCACGGGGGCTGTAAAGTACTGGGGTTGTATTGAGAGGCCCCCGGGCCACCGAATGTTGGAGCCCGACCGTGAAAAAGGGTCGCCACCGCCGCTTCGAGGAAGCGCGCAAACTGAAGCAAGCCGGCCCTTCTGCGTCTGACCTCGGGCTCAACGAGTCGTCCCGTTCCAACAAGTCGGAGGACGACGAGTACGCGGAGATCGCGGAACGCTACGGCTGGGTGGACGAGGACGACGACGAGGACGAAGAGTCCGACGAAGACTGACCCCAGCGGTCACCCCCAGACATCATGAAGAACCCCCTCCGCAACGTTGCCCTTGTCGCGCATGTCGACCACGGCAAGACCACCCTCGTCGACGCCCTGCTCAAGTCGACCGGCACTTTCGCGTCCCACCAGAACATCGTGGACCGCGTCATGGACTCCGACGACCAGGAACGCGAGCGCGGCATCACGATCCTCGCGAAGGCGGCACGCGTCCGGTGGAAGGACGTGCTCGTCAACCTGGTCGACACCCCCGGCCACGCCGACTTCGGCGGCGAGGTGGAGAGGGCGCTCGCGCTCGTCGACGGCATCGTGCTCCTCGTGGACGCCGCAGAGGGCCCGCTCCCTCAGACCCGGTACGTGCTGTCCAAGGCACTCGGGCGCGGTCTCCCCACAGTCCTCGTCATCAACAAGGTCGACCGGCAGGACGCACGCCCTGCCGAGGTGCTGGAGGAAGTGGAGCAGCTCTTCCTCGACCTGGCCATGAGCGACGACCAGCTCTCCTTCCCCGTGATCTCCGCCGTCGCCCGCGAGGGCCGCGCGATGAAGGGCGTCGGAATGCCCGCGCCCGACGCTGACCTCTCTGCACTCCTGGACACCATCCTCGAGACCGTCCCGGCGCCGTCGATGGACGAGTCGGCACCGCTCACCGCCCTCGTGACGAACCTTGACGCCTCGGACTACGTGGGCCGTCTCGCCATCGGACGCGTGCACAGCGGCGTCATGCACAAGGGCGACAACGTCGCCCTGTGGGGGAAGGACACCGACGGCAACCCGCTCCGGCGCCGGATCGCGCAGCTGAGCGTCTTCGACGGCATCGGCCGCACCGAGGTGGACGAGGTCCGTGCAGGCGACCTTTTCGTGCTGGCCGGCATCCCCGAGGTCGAGGTCGGCGACACCATCGCCGCACCCGAGGTCACCGCGGCGCTGCCGCGGCTGGAGGTCGACGAGCCCGTCATCCGCATGAGCTTCGGCGTCAACACATCGCCGTACGCAGGCCGCGAGGGCAAGTACGTGACGAGCAGGCACATCCGCGAGCGGCTCCACAAGGAGATCCTCGGCAACGTGTCGATCAAGATCGCGGACACCGACTCGGCGGACATCATGAGCGTTGCCGGCCGCGGCGAGCTGCAGCTGGCCGTCCTCATCGAGAACATGAGGCGCGAGGGCTTCGAGCTGCAGGTGAGCAGACCCGAGGTCATCACCCGCGAGATCAACGGCAAGAAGCACGAGCCACTCGAGTCCGGCAGTTGCGACGTGCCGGACGAGCACGTCGGCACCGTCACCCAGGCTCTCGCCCCGAGGAAGGGGCGCATCCTCGACCTGCGGCCGGGCGACCCCGGGCGCACCATCGTCTCCTTCGAGGCGCCGTCCCGCGGCCTGATCGGTTTCCGTTCGATGCTCATGACCGCGACGCGCGGGACCGCACTGCTCCACCAGCACCACGCGGGGTGGACACCTTGGGCCGGCGAGCTCCCGCACCGCACTGGCGGGGCGATGATCGCGGACCGCATCGGCTCGACCACTGCCTACGCGCTGGACAACCTGCAGCTGCGCGGGACCCTCTTCCTCAGCCCCGGCGAGGAGGTCTACGAGGGGATGGTCATCGGCGAGGGTGCGCGCGGCGAGGAGATGGTCGTGAATGCCGTGCGACCCAAGGAGAAGACCAACATCCGCACGCACAGCCACGACGACGGCGTCAAGCTCGCTGCTCCCGTTGTCCACACACTCGAGACCGCCATCGAGTGGATCGGCGACGACGAGCTAGTGGAGGTCACCCCCACGAAGATCCGCATCCGAAAGCGAATGCTCGGGCTCGAGGACCGCCGCAGGGCCTTCAAGAAGCAGAACTCCTAGTTCTTCTTCCTGCCCTTGGCGGCCGTCTTCGGCGTCTTCGGCGCGGCGGACCTGCTGTCATGACGGCCGCGCACGGCGGGGTGCGGCAGGGGAGTCGCCCGGGGACGGTCGAGGTAAGTGGCCAGCATCCCGTAGGCCTCGGCACCCATCAGTTCCGTCAGTTCGTCCCTGAAGTAGCGGAACGCCGGTTCGCCCCCGACGAAGGCATCCGTGGACTCGGTGCACCACCATGCGAAGTCGTCGCCGCCGGCGCCCCAGTCGCGCCGCTTCCACTCGCGCAGCGTCGAGATGACGTGCCCGGAGTCCTCCGTGTGCTCCTCCAGGCGCAACGGGACCTGCCAGCAGACGTCGGGCTTCCAGTCCATGTGCCGTTCCCCGGCCTCGACGGCCGCAATGTGGAACGCGCACCCCGTGCCGCCCTCGAAGCCCGGCGGGTTGTGGAAGATGCATGCCCCGTCGACGACGCGGGTCTTCGTCTCGCCGTCGTCGTCCTTCTCCGTCCAGCCCTTCTTCTCCGCCGCCGCGTGGTTCTTCCAGTGACGGGGCTCGAGCCGGGCCACGGCCCGCTCGACCGAACGACGGTCGTCCTTGTCGAGGAAATGCGCACCGAAACTGCAGCATCCCTGGGCCAGACCGGGAGTCGGCTCGTCATGGATGCCCTGGCAGCCCTCGCCGTAGATGCACTTGTAGGCCGATGTGAAGAACGTGGCGTCGATCATCCACGTGCGGTGCTCGCGCGGGTCCTCGAAACTGATCCATTCGTGGGCGAGGTCGTCGTGGGGCATGTGACAACGCTAGGTGATGACGACCACCGGGGAAGACATCATCGGCCACGGGCGAATGTACGGTTGTGGCCGTGAGCACCCCAGGCATCGACGACATCATCGCCCGGCTCGAGGAGATCAGCGAGTCCCTGGGCGAGCAATCAATGACGCTCCTGCGGGATGCGATCGAGCGTGGCGAGACCGCACGACCTGGCGACGAGAAGACCGTCTCCCAGGCTCGCCGGGCAGTCGACAAGGCGATTCATCTCCTGTCCGGACTGTCGGCTCAGTAGCGGTTGACAGCCTCGATCAAGGACAGGAGCGGGGCGTAACCCTTGCCCGTGTAGTCGAGCACGAGCCTCGCCAGTCCCACGTTGTCGTCGTCCCTCTGCTCGGCCTCGGTGGGTCCGGACGAACGGAAGACACCCCCGTGGAGGTGGGCGAATCCCCTGGACAGGCCCGCGAGGTCGCTGTCGGGGACTGCGCGGTTCAGCCTCAGCACGAGCAGGCCGTCGACATGCCTGATGGAGTGGAAGTTCGCGTAGAAGCCGGCGACGATCGATGCGGCCTCCTCCACGTCGCTGGTGATGCGGTAGATGCCCGTGTCCTCGCGCGAGATCACCTCGTGGGCCAGGAGGGTCGGCATGAGCGACGCCATGATCGGTTTCCAGAACGGCTTGTCCGGCGGGTCGAGGAACACGATCGGGGCGGGGACCGACCGGCCCGTCTGCACGAGCGTGAGCAGCTCGAACGTCTCGTCGAGGGTGCCGAAGCCACCGGGGAGGCAGATGAACCCGTGCGACTCCTTCATGAGCATGAGCTTGCGCGTGAAGAAGTACCTCATGGTCACGTGCTTGTCGTCGCCCTCGATCACGGAGTTGGACGACGCCTCGAACGGCAGCCGGATGGAGACCCCGATCGAGCGCTCGCGGCCGGCGCCCACCATGCCGGCCTCCATGAGCCCGGGGCCTGCGCCCGTGACGACCATGAACCCCTTCTCGGCTACGAGCCGTGCAACGTCGACCGTGAGCCCGTAGATCTGGCTGCCCGCCGAGATGCGCGCCGACCCGAAGACGGTGACCTTCCTGGTGTCGCGGTACGGGGCGAACATGGCGAACGCCTCCTGCATCTCGTCCAGTGCGGCGGCAGCGATCTTCACGTCGAGCGAGGATGCCGAGCCGCCCACCAGCTCGGTTGCTGCCTCCACGAGCCGCAGGAGCTGCCGCATGTCAGCCGGCGGCCGGGCCGAACCGTGGAGCGCCTGGGCGAGGCCTGCCGCGGCCGACGTCAGGTCGTCACTCATGCCCACGGGACGCGCCCCCGGGCGGGCAGATCGACAGGAGTCATGATGCCCCGAGGGCCGCTGCCTTCGCCTCCAGAGCAGCGATCAGTTCGTCGAAACTGGCGATGAACGAGGCGACGCCCTCCCGCTCGAGCTGTTCCGCGACCTGCGACGTGTCGACACCGTGCCCGGCGAGGGCTTCCCACTGCTCGCGCGCTGTGTCGACCGCAGTGTCGATCGTCCGCGCCGGGGTGCCGTGGTCGTCGAACGCCTCGAGCGTGGCATCGGGGAGTGTGTTCACCGTGTCGGGGCCGATGAGGGAGTCCACGTAGAGAGTGTCCGGGTACGCGGGGTTCTTCGTGGAGGTCGAGGCCCACAGCGGGCGCTGGACCTGCGCCCCCAGACCCTCGAGCGCCTGCCAACGCGGTCCGGAGAACCTTCGCCGGAAGAGGTCGTACGCGAGGCGGGCCTGGTTCACCGCCGCCGTTCCGCGCAGAGCGAGGGCCGGGGCAGTGCCGGCCGAGTCGAGCCGCCTGTCCACCTCGTTGTCGACGCGGCTGATGAAGAAGCTGGCCACGCTCGCGATCCCGGCCACGGGTTGCCCGGCCGCGGCGCGGTCCTCGAGCCCCCCGATGTATGCGTCCATGACCGCGTCGTACCGCTCGAGACTGAAAATGAGGGTGACGTTGACGTTGCGCCCCTCCGAGATCATCCGGCGGATCGCACCTAGTCCCTCCTGCGTCGCCGGGATCTTGATCATCACGTTCGGACGGCCGATCCGTTCGTGCAGCGCCCGGGCCGCGGCGAGGGTGGCCTCACCGTCGTGGGCGAGGGCAGGGTCGACCTCGACGCTGACGAAGCCGTCGGTGCCGCCGGATTCCGCGTGGAGCGGGGCGAAGCAGTCGAGCGCGGAGTGGATGTCGGAGATCACGAGTTCCCAGTAGGCCTCCACCGGCGAGAGACCTCTCGCGACCTCGGAGGCAAACTGCGCGTCGTAGTCGGTGCTGCCCTGGATCGCCTTCTGGAAGATCGTCGGGTTGGAGGTGAGACCGCGCACCCCGCGGGCGATCATCCCTTCCAGTCGACCGGACGCGAAGAAGGACCGCTGCAGGTTGTCGAGCCACGGGCTCTGGCCGTGGACGGCGGAGAGGTCGCGGAGGCGACCGCTCACCGCACTACGCCCCGAACCAGGCCCCGCACCGCTGCGATGACCGCGTCCTTGTTCACGCCGAGCTTGTCCATGACCACGGCGCCCGGTGCGCTCGCGCCGAACCTGTCGATGCCGACGGACGCATCGGCCCACCTCGACCAGCCGAAAGTGGAACCGGCCTCCACGCTCACGACGGGCACTCCGGCAGGGAGCACCTGGCCGCGCCACTGCGCATCCTGTTCCTCGAAGACCTCCCAGGAGGGCATCGACACCACGTTGACGTTCGTCCCCGATGCGGCGAGATCGCGCGCCGCATCGAGCGCCAGACCGACCTCGCTGCCGGTCGCGACGATGACAGCCGCGGGGGAGGGAACGGAGATGACCGCCTTGGCCCCGCGTGCCACGGCACTGCCGTCTGTCGATGCCGTCACCGTCTGGCGCGAGAGGATCAACGCGGTGGGACCGTCGTGCGCGACAGCCTGCCTCCAGGCCTCGGCTGTCTCGTTCGGGTCGGCGGGGCGCACGACGCGCAGGCCCGGGATCGCGCGGAGCGAGGCCAGGTGCTCCACCGGCTGGTGGGTGGGGCCGTCCTCGCCGACTCCGACGGAGTCGTGGCTGAACACGAAGACGCACCGTGCCCCCGAGAGCGCCGCCAGCCTGATGCTCGGGCGCATGTAGTCCGCGAACACGAAGAACGTGCCCCCCACTGGGATCACGCCGCCGTGCAGGGCCATGCCCACCAGGGCTGCCCCCATCGCATGCTCGCGGATGCCGTAGTAGACCTGGCGGCCGCCCGGGTTCGCCGAGGTGAAGGGGTTCTTGCCGTCCAGCTTCGCGCCGGTGTTGCCCGTGAGGTCGGCCGCGCCGCTGACGAGCGAGGGGAGGGTGTCGCGGCACGCCTCCAGGACCTTCTGGAAGGCCTGTCGCGTCGCGAGGCCGGCGTCCTCGCCGAACACGGGGAGCGAGACATCCCAGCCGACCGGTGCCGGTGACACCATCGAGTGCGTCACCACCTGTGCCTTTTCGCCGGCCGCGGACCGCCATGACGCATGTGCATCCGCTCCGCGCGCGGCACAGTGTGCACGGTAGGCACTCACGAGACTGCCGGGGGCCCAGAACGGCTCGTCCGGGATGCCCATGGCCGCCTTGGTGGCCGTGACGTGCGCAGCGGTGAACGGGTTCCCGTGGGCCTCGTGGTTGTCGGTGAGGTCGGGTGACGGCGTGCCGATGTGGGTGCGCAGCACGACGAGAGTCGGCTTGCCCCTGTGGGCCCTCGCCTGGAGGAGCACCTTCTCGATCGCGTCGAGGTCGTCGCCGGGGTCGCCTGCATCAATGACGTTCCAGCCGTACGAGCGGAAACGCATCTGGACGTCGTCCGAGCAGGCGAGGTCCACGCCGCCGTCGATGGTGATCTTGTTGTCGTCGAACACGCACACCAGCCGGTCGAGCCCGAGGTGACCCGCGAGGGACGCGGCCTCGTGGCTGATTCCTTCCATCATGCACCCGTCGCCTGCGACGACCCAAGTGTGGTGCGACACCGCATCCTCGCCGTGGACCGCCCTCAGGTGCGCCTCGGCGATGGCCATTCCCACCGCGTTCGCGAATCCCTGGCCCAGCGGCCCCGTGGTGACCTCGACCCCCGCCGTGTGCCCGACCTCGGGATGCCCCGGTGTTGCCGAACCCCACTGCCTGAAGCTCTTGATGTCGTCGAGCTCCAGACCCGTCCCGGCGAGGAAGAGCATCGCGTACTGGAGGATCGACGCGTGACCCCCGGAGAGGATGAACCTGTCGCGGTCGGGCCATGCCGGGTCGGCCGGGTCGAAACGCATCACCCGCGAGTAGAGGACGTGCGCGAGAGGGGCGAGCGCCATTGCCGTCCCCTGGTGGCCGCTCTTCGCCGCGAGCGGAGCATCCATGGCGAACCCCCTTATGAGGGAAAGTGCCTGTGCGTCCTGTTCATCGGTGAGTCGAGTTGCCACGTGAAGACTGTAATCCGCGCCACACCCCGGAGACGCCCAGATCCGGCGTGAGCGACACAGCGGAGAACCTCTGTCCGACCCTGATGCACCCGATGTCGTCCCGGCCGATCAGGCGGGCGGGTGTGCTCGTCGCCGCACGGAGGGCTGTGGATATGTCCACCCCGCATCGGCTCACGACGTTGCGCACGCAACCGAGGAGCGATGTGCTGCTGCCCGCCAGGGTCCCGTCGGGCAACCGTGGCGCGCCGTCGGTCACCGTCACTCCGCGCGCCGACGCCCACCTGCCGCTCCATGCGACCGAGTCGGACACGAGTGCGACATCGTGCGGCTTGGCAAGGAACGCGAGCCTCACCGCGGCGGGGGACACGTGGGCCATGTCGGCGATCAACCCCACCCTCACGCGCGGGTCCGTCAGCGCCGAGAGCGCGAGTCCGTCCTCCCGGTGGTGCACCCCCGACATCGCATTGAACAGATGCGTCACCATCGTGGACCCGGCCTCCACTGCCGCATCGAACTGCCGGGCATCCGGCCGGGAGTGCCCGATCGCCACAACGACCCCCGCCTGCACCAACTGGCGCGCTGCCTGCGCGAAACCGTCGAGTTCTGCCCCCATGGTGACCATGCGCACGGAAGGCGGCAGCGAGGCGATCCACTCCTGCGAGATGGGCACCACGTGCTCGCGCGGGTGAGCGCCGGTCGCACGGCCCAGGAACGGGCCCTCGACATGGATGCCCACCGCACCGGTCGTGCCACGGCTCACGATCGCGTCGAGCTGTCCGAGTCGGTCGGTGAGACGCCCGAGGCTGTCGGTGATGACCGTCCCGAGCCAGTGCGTGGTTCCCTCGCGGGCGAGGAGAGCGCCGAGTGTCTCCATGGAACCGGCGTCAGCACCCGCCACCTCGACCGAGTCCCACCCGTTCATCTGCGCGTCGACGAGCCCGGGAACCAGCAGGTGGTGCTCGGCCTCATCCGCCGCGCACGGCTCAATGCCGGTGACAGTCCCGTCCTCGATGACCACGGCAGTCGGGCCGTGCATCGTGTCACCGTCGAAGAACCTCGAAGCGGTGATTCTCAGGGTCCCGGCCCGGGGAGACGTCATCCCGAGAAGGTAGCCGTCCCTCAGGACGCGCCCGTGCGTGCTCCGTGGGACAGACGGACGTCGGAGAAGCGGAGCCGGGCAAGACGGACGGTCGCGAGCGCCTTGATGACCCACCAACCCGGGTCGATCTCGCGGCGCCGGTGGGAGAGCCGGGGCGAGGAGGGTGCCGCGTGATGGTTGTTGTGCAGACCCTCACCCATCGTGCAGAAGGCCAGCCACTGGAGGTTGGTCGCACCGTTCGAGTACGGGCGCCGCCCGAAGTGGTGACCCATCGCGTTCACGGCGGCGTTCCCGGCCAGGTACGCGTTCGCATGGATGAATGCGGCGAACAGACCGGACCACGGACCGAGAAGAACCATCAAGGTGCTGATGCCGATCAACAGGCCCGTGTTCTTGTGGTTGAAGAAGATCCTGTCGAGGCGGTCGTCAGGCAGGTCCTTCGCGTACTTCTCGAGGATTGCTGGGTCGCGCAGGGCCTCGCGGTACAGCGCGACGTTCTTCAACTGGACCTTGCGCCAACCGAGCAGGACGGGGGAGTGGGGGTCGCCGGTCTCGTCCGTGTACGCGTGGTGCTTGCGGTGCACCGCCACCCACTGGCGCGGCTTGATCCCTGTCGTCAGCCAGATGACCGCACGGAACACGGTCTCCGCCGCCGGACCGAGGGTGAGGGCCCTGTGGCTCAGCGCCCGGTGCAGGTACACGGTGGTTGCCGTGTTGGCGAGCGTGGTCACGACGGCGGCCGCGAACAGGGACACGAGCAGGAAACGAAGCACTTCTGGCACGTGGGCAACTGTAGGGCACTACCTACTGGTAGGTAGGTCACTGTGAGGAGTATTTTCGTCCCTGTGACAGATCCAGGGGACAAGCCCCCGCGCCCCACCCGGGATCTCATCATTGACGAGGCCATCGCTTGCTTCGCCGAGCGTGGCTACGACGGGACGTCGCTGAACGACATCGCGGCAGGCGTCGGCATCCGCAGGCCGAGCCTGCTGCACCATTTCCCCTCGAAGGAGACGCTCTACGGGAGCGTCTTCGAGCAGATCCTCTCAGACTGGCTGGAGCGGGTTGGCCAGGCCGTCGAGATGGACGGGACCGGGTGGGAGAAGGTCGAGCTGGTCCTGCGCGCAGGTTTCGCTTTGTTCGAGGACAACCCGGACTACGTGCGCATGATGCGCCGCGAGGCACTGGACGGCGGCGTGAGGCTGGGCATCGACCTGGCCTCCGTCCTGAAGCCCCTCTTCGCCGCCGCGGCCGAGTACCTGGACCGGATGATGGACGAGGGTGTCCTCAAGCGGCACGACTCGAGGCATCTCCTGATCACCGGGTACGGCGCGATCCTCACCTATTTTTCCGATGCGCCCTTCATCACCGATCTCCTCGATCACCAGGCGCTGACGGAGGCGAACATCTCGGAGCACAGGGAGGCCGTCATCGAGCTCTTCCGGTCTGCCCTCGTGTGACGCGCGCGGCAGACCAGCGGGCGAGTGCGTCTTCGCGTCCCGGCGGCACGCGATGACTACCGTGGGGGGCGTGAACCCCCGCAGCGCCACCCTGTCCGAAGCCGCATCGAAGGAGATCCTCGCCGGGTTCGGCGTCCCCTTCGCCAGGGAGCAGGTGGTGCACTCCGCAGACGAGGCGGCAGAGGCCGCGTCCGCGATCGGGTTCCCGGTGGTGGTCAAGCTCGGCGGCGACTCCATCGCCCACAAGACCGAGCGGGGGCTCGTGCGCCTGCGGCTCGGCGATGCCGAACAGGTCAGGTCCGCCGCGGCCGAACTGCTCGCCAAGGCCACCCCCGAGGACGGGGAGGTGCACCTGCTCGTTGCCGAGATGGTCGCCGGCTCCCGGGAACTAATCGCTGGGCTGCTCGTCGACCCCCAGTTCGGGCCCACCGTGATGCTGGGCATCGGCGGCATCCTCGCCGAGGCGATCGCAGACGTCACCTTCAGGCCGGCGCCTGTCACGGAGCAGCAGGCCCTCGACATGGTCGATTCGCTCCGGATGCAGAAGATCCTCGGTGAGTTCAGGGGCGAGGGGTCAGTGGACCGCAAGTCGCTCGCCCGGTGCCTCACAGGGCTGTCGGAGGTGGCGGTGTCGCGGCCCGACATCGTCTCGGTGGACATCAATCCCCTCATCGTGAAGAGCGACGGACGGGTCGTCGCGGTGGATGCACTCGTGGAGACGGGTGAGCGGGCCGCGCTCGGGAGGTCGACGCGGCGGTTCACGGGTGAGCAGTTCGCCGCGTTGTTCGAACCGCGCGGCGTCCTGGTGACCGGGGCCTCCACGCACCCCGGCAAGTTCGGTTTCGTCAGCCTGCACAACATCCTCGCCAGCGGCTTCGAGGGAGCAGTCTTCGGCACGAACCTCAGCGGGGAGGAGGTGCTCGGGGTGCGGACGGTCGCCGACATCGACTCGCTGCCCGACGGAGAGATCGACCTCGTGTTCGTGTGCACTCCGGCGTCCGCAAACCCGGATCTCCTGCGCGCCTGCGCGCGCAAGGGCATCAAGGCCGCCTTCCTCACCTCCGCGGGGTACGGGGAGGCCGGGGACGAGGGCCGTGCACTGGAAGAGGATCTCGTCGCACTCGCGGACGAGCTGGGCATCCTCATGGCCGGGCCGAACGGGCAGGGTGTCGTGTCCACCCCGGCGAGCCTGTGCGCGCAGATCGTCGCGCCGTACCCCCCGCGCGGGGGCATCGGGGTTGCGAGCCAGAGCGGCAACTTCGTGTCCAGCTTCATGAACTACGCGCGCCAGACAGGAGTGGGCATCAGCAGGGCCGTGTCGGCCGGCAACGCGGCGGCGCTCGGCGTCGCGGATCTCGTCGAGTGGTACGGCGTCGACCCGGAGACGAGGGTCTCCCTCGCCTACGTGGAGGGCATCTCGAACGGGCGCGACCTGATGGACCGACTGGGGGCCGTCGCGCGGACGAAGCCGGTCGTGGTCGTCAAGGGCGGTGCAACGGAGAACGGCGCCCGTGCGGCGGCAAGCCACACGGGCGCGCTCGCCGCGAACGACGCGGTGTTCGACGGAGAGTGCCGCGCGCACGGGATCGCGCGTGCGTCCACGGTGGAGGAGGCCTACGAGGCTGCGGCGACATTCGCCACCCAGCCGCTCCCGAAGGGCCCGAACGTCGTGATCCTCACCACGGCGGGCGGCTGGGGTGTCGTGACCTCCGATGCGATCGCGCGCGACGGGAGCCTCCGCCTCATGGCGCTGCCCGACGACCTCCGCGTGGCGATCGACGGCAAGCTCCCGCCCCGGTGGAGCCGCAACAACCCGGTCGACTGTGCGGGCGGCGAGACCCGCGACACGATCCCAGAGGTGATGGAGCTCATTGCATCGCACGCGGAAGTGGACGCCGTGATCTACCTGGGACTCGGCATCCAGGCGAACCAGGCGAGATTGATGCGGGAGGGCCGCTTCTACCCCGACCACGGGCTGGAGCGGATCGTCGATTATCACGAGCGCCAGGACGCACGCTTCGCGGAGGCCGCGGCGGCACTGAGCGCGTCGACCGGTAAGCCGATCCTCGTCGCGACCGAGCTCGCCACGGCCGACCCCGCGAACCCCGGCGTGAGGGCCATCGTCGCCGGGGGGAGACTGTGTTATGCGTCGGGCAACCGCGCCGTCGCCGCACTCGGGCACCTCTACAGGTATGCAAGGTTCACGGGCGTCGCGGCGCGCTGAGAGCCGGCCGCGCCGCGCAGCCAACCCGCTGCGGGTGGTGTCGTCCGTCGGCACGGCTGGCGCCGTGCTGCTCGTCGCTGCCTTCTTCTGGTTGACCTCCCTCGGCGAACGGACGCGTCCCCTCGCCGCCGCGGCACAGGTGCAGGCCCCCCGCCAGCCGGTGCTGTCCGCACGGCGCACACCGGACGTGCTGTCCTTCGTCACCCGCTCCAGTCGTCTCGGCGCGGGCCTGGCATCGGTGCGGTCGGGTCTGCCGAAGGGGTCCTGCCTCCGCGTCGACTGGTTGGGTTCCACGATCGCCTCGGACTCCGCCGGGGCGCCCCTCGTGCCCGGCAGCACGATGAAGATCGTCGTCGGCGCGGCCGCAATCGACGTGCTGGGGGCCGAGACAGTGTTCACCACGAAGGTGATGGCCACGAAGAATGCCGACGGCACGTTCGCCGACCTCTACCTGGTGGGGTCGGGTGACCCGCTCATCGTGCGGCGCGAGTACGTGGCAACGGAGAAGTACCAGACGCTGCACCCGACGTCGCTCGAGACCCTCGCGGACTCGGTCGTGGCGGCGGGGGTGACCGCCCTCAGCGGGAGGGTGGTGGGGGTCGACACGATCCTCGACGCCGAACGCTTCAACGCCGACTGGCCTGCGTCGTTCCACGGCGTGGAGGCCGGCCCGCTCGGGGCACTGATGGCGAACGACGGGGCCGTGGTGGGGCTGGCGATAAAGCCTGACGACCCGGCACTGGCAGCGGCGAGCGAGTTCGCCGCGCTCCTCGCCGCGCGCGGCGTCGGCGCGCCGGGGGGTACCGCGCATGACGTCCTTCCCGCCGGCGCCACCGAGGTCGCAGCGATCAACTCGGCGCCCGTCACCTCCATCGTCCAGGAGATGCTGGTGAACAGCGACAACAACACGGCCGAGATCCTGCTCAAGCAGATCGGGCTGAAGGCGAGCGGCATCGGCTCGACTAAGGCGGGGATCGATGCCGTCAACAAGACGCTCGCGGAGTGGGGCGTTGCGGGCCAGACCGTTCGGGACGGCAGCGGACTCTCGTCGCTCAACAGGTTGACCTGCGACGGTCTCGTCTCGCTCCTCGACAGGTTCGATGCCACTCTGCCGCCGCTCCTCGCGGTGGCATCAGAGAGCGGCACCCTCCGTGACATGTTCGCGGACACGCCCGCAGAGGGGAGGCTCGTCGCCAAGACGGGGACCCTGAGCGGCGTCAAGGCGCTCGCCGGCTACATGCCCGTCGACGGTGACGGTGCGGTGCGGTTCGCACTGGTCATGAACAGGCCGGGGATCGACAACCGGTCGGCGTACAGGCCCCTGTGGAACCGGCTCGCTGAGGGGCTGTCTGCCGCGAGAGAGACACCGCGCCCCACAGATCTCGCCCCGTGATTCCCGTCTTCCCCCTCGGTCATGCGTACCTGCCGGGCGAACCAGTCGGGCTGAACGTGTTCGAGCCGCGCTACCTGGAGATGTTCGCGGACATGACGGCGCAGGGTCTGGATTCCTTCGTCACGGTGCTCATCGAGCGAGGGCGGGAGGTTGGTGGAGGGGACAGGCGCTTCACGAACGGCGTCAGTGTGCGGGTCATCGACCGCCGGCCCACCGAGTCGGGTCTCGCGGTCGCCGGTGTCGCAACTGGCCCGGTGCGTGTCGTCGCCTGGGGCGAGGACGACCCGTACCCGCGTGCCGATGTCGTCCCGTCCGTGTCCGCGCCCGCAGAGCCAGCCGTCCTCCGGGATGCTGCGAGCGCACTCACGGTGCTCGCCCAGACCGTGCGCAGCATGCTCACCCGGCACGGGGTCGACGCAGACGGGGACAGGTTCCCCGGCATGCAGGGTCTCTCCCTCGTCGCAGGAGGGCACTGGTTCTCCTCGTCGGTGCCCGCAGAGGACGTGGAGCGGGCGTACTGGATGGTCGCGCGGTGCATCCCGTGCGGGCCGCTCGACAGGCACGCGATGCTCGCCGCGCAGGACGTCAGGGAACAGGTGTCCCTGCTGCGCCGCATCGCCGAGCACACCGACGAGATCCTCTCGTTCCGCACCGGGGACGGGGAGTAGAGCATCCAGCCGATCACCAATAGGCTG
>Ga0315900_10005924_pt1 | contig 16605 bp, 31 predicted proteins | sample LakEriMetagenome_FD_203521 | JGI IMG/M metagenome (GOLD analysis project Ga0315900, IMG submission 203521) | Freshwater fungal communities from buoy surface, Lake Erie, Ohio, United States - Buoy 12 MA114 | ecosystem: Environmental > Aquatic > Freshwater > Lake > Lake biofilm | place: USA: Lake... | reverse complement strand
GCGGTCGGTGCGCCAGCGTCGTGCCGTGCCACTTAACGTCCCAACGGCGACGGACATAAAAAAGACGACGATTCGCCGACTACAAAGATCTCCAAGGGTAGCGCGACCCGAGCTGTGTCTCAGGGTACAACGGCGCGATCCAACCCCGTGGGATCGAATCCAAAACAACCTAGGTGTGTGTATGAGAAACAATCTAGATCAACAGGAGAGTACAATGGCTAAGATCAAGAACGCTACCGACAAGTCCTTCGCGTCCCTCGTCAACGAGCTTGGCGCTTTCTTCAACCTTCCTCACATCTCGCAGGAGCGGGAGCAGGAAGACCCGAACATCGAGCAGCTTCGCGAGCCGGGGCAGCCGATCATCGTCAACGACCTACGCTACGCTCAGGAAGCGGTTCTTCGCTCTATCGCAAACGCTCTGTTCTACCAGCTGAAGAGCTCGCAGAGCTACCACGAGCGTGCCGTCACCATCGGTCGGAACATGCTGAACAGCACGCGTCCCGGTCCGAACATGGAGGATCGGTTCCACGAGCAGCGCGAGCGTATCCTGCGAGCGCAAGCTCAGGTCGAGGTGGTGCGCAGCGCCTTCCGAGACTCGGTCCGTGCATACGAGCACTTCACCGACAAGAACTGGGCGGAGCCCAACTACACTCCGCGAGTTCAGGCTCAGAGCAACGCTGCTGCCGATCTGGCCAAGCTGGTCGGCGGTGACGGAGCCGGGATCGGCGACGACCTGGCATTCACTTCGTCCGATCCGCGCCAGCGGGTCGCCTGATCCCGAAGGGGGGGGCGCAAGCCTCCCCTTTTTCCATTGTGGAGAGAGACATGATCGAGGCATTCGATAGCGATCCTATGGAGAACGCGGCTTTGTGGAGCGCGTACTACGAAGAGTGCATGAGGTGGGGCTTGGACCCATTCGAGATGTCGGGACTCGAACCGCCAGAAAAGTTCGAGCTCTATGACTACGACATTGATGTCGAAATGGAAGGAGAGTTCGCGTGATGAAGTATCTGGAACCAGTCATCGAGTTCGTCGGGTTTGCTGCATTCGTCCTGGCATGTGCCGTCGCTTGGTCAATCACACTCTGAAGGAGAGAAGACAATGGTAAACAAAGACACGATGTATGCGGTCATCCATATCTCTTGGGACAAGATGATCGTGGTGGACACGTCGCCTCAAGCAATCGATGCGATGAAGCGACTGTTCCAAGAAGGCAACTATTATAGGGAAGAGTTCATCAATAAGCAGACGCGCTGGGTTCCGGCAGGGAACAACAGTTTCCCTCGCATCGAGATCATCTCGCGGGCTGACTTCCTGAAGAAGACCGAGTTCCCGAAGGAGCTGGCGGCAGACAACGATAACGAGTGAGTCGGCTTGCTGCGGCGGCGTTGTTCAGCTACGCTTTCGAAAGTGGAGAGCGACAATGCCGCAGCTTGCTATTCATGTGAACCCCATTCGAAGGCCGCGTAAGCCTTGCATGGTGAAGCCGACGCCGATGGAAGAACAGTTCTATAGAGACTTGATATCAAGTTTGATAGCTGCTCGACATCGACGTGGCATCACACAAGAGAAGCTGTGCGAGGTGATCGGTGTGTCCGATGGGCTCGTCAATAAGTGGGAGTCGGGGGCAAGGTTGCCCTCTTCTTTTTATCTGATGTGCTGGTGCGTCGCTCTCGGTTTGAAACTCACAACGGAGAGGGCCGATGGCAAAACTTCCTGTTTCGACGCGTGAAGTTCGCGGCAGTCGCAAAGGTAAATACAATGCCAATGGACGGCACGTCGATGGGCATTGGTTCGCCTCGAATGCAGAGGCTGTCCGATACGAGCAGTTGAAGGAGCTCGTCGAGCAGGGTCGCATCGAAAACCTCGAGCTTCAACCGAACTACAGCATCAGGTTGAACAACCATCCCATCACAACCTATCGGGCTGACTTCCGATATGCCGTGCTCGACGAGCGTGGACGTGTCGAAAAGTTGGTGATCGAGGACGTGAAGGGAATGATCACCGACGTGTATGCCTTGAAGAAGAAGCTGTTCGAGGCTGCGTATGAGCTGAAGATCAATGAGATTCCTGCATCCAAGGTGGAGCAGTGGAGACTGACGATCCCGTAGGAGGAGAGGATGGGAGAGTTGCGTGCCGACGATATGAAGTCGTGGCTGAGAACAGTTTGGGATGCCCTTGAAGACTATAGAGAAATCGTGATCTGCGAAGGGCATCACGCACACGACAAAGAGTGGGATGATATCTGTCTGGCAATGGCATGGATCAGCCATGCGCTTCTCAGGCAGAGGGATGAGATCGAACCGTGAGCATCGAGGCATTGAACTGGGCATTCAATCTGCCGCTCGACAAGCCCGTACTCAAAGCCGTGCTGATAGGGATAGCCAACCATGCCAATCCTGCGGGCGAGGCGTGGCCTTCAGTCGAACGGTTGATGCTCTACAGCGGATACAAAGAGAGGGCCGTCAGGAAGGCTCTCAGTGATCTGGAAGAGCTGGGCTTCATGGCGGTTCAGGAAAGGCCGGGACGAACGAACTTGTTTGCCCTGTCCATGAGGGGTGCACGTAGTGCAGGGGTGCATGACGTGCAGGGGAGGGGTGCATGTGGTGCACCCGAACCTACACTAACCACCATACAAAAAGATAAGAGGGGACAGGCGTCTCGAATGTCTCCTCTTTGGAACCCCGGTCCCGAGCTCTTGCAATGGGCGAGAGAGGCGCGACCCGACATAGACGTAGGCCATGAAACAGATTGCTTCCGGGATTACTGGCTTGCCAACGGTGCAACAAAGCTCGACTGGTCAGCAACCTACAGGAACTGGATACGGCGAGCTCGTGCCGTATGGAAAGCGGAACCCCGATCAGTACGTCCTTCTCCCGCAGCAGTGGCTGAGTCCAACAATCAGCGAGTCCGTCGTTTCTTTGACGACATGGCTGATGATGCGACGGACATTACCTGAAGGAGCAGAGATCGCTGCATCGAGAACGGAACTCGCAGCCGCCCTCGCAGGGGTGCGGCGGCTGCTCCTTCCGCCCTCGCCGCAGGAGATAGTGCTGTCGTTGAATGCGATAGCGACAATCTTCCGGGCGCATCTGCCGGAAGAGGAGGCACTGAAGATTTATGTGTCCCTCTTCCAAGAGATACCGAAGGCTGCATTCAAGGAAGCGTGCAGGTCGCTCGCAAAGACGCATCGATATCCGAACATGCCTCTTCCGGCGGAGTTCTTCGAAGCGTCAAAGGAGTCTACAGCAACGCTGAAACTTTGGGAGGACCGCATCATTCGGGCTATGGCAAGGCTCGAACAGGTTGACACCAAGACTGACTAGCCATAACATCAACGTGTCGAAGGAGAGAGCGACATGACAATCACTGAAACAGCGCAGATCGTGCGCATCAATCGCAGTGCCGGCATCGGCGGCACGGACGCCATGCGTATCATGGCGGGCGACTGGCAGAAACTCTATCGCGAGAAGCTTGGGCTCGATCAGCCCGACGACCTGAGCGGCGTTTTCAAGGTGCAGCTTGGCGTGCGGTCGGAAGCCTTCCATGCCGAGTGGTTCGAGCGCATGACGGGCATCGCATTGATGGAGCCCGATCATACTTACGTGCATCGTGAGCATCAGTTCATGCTTGCGAACATCGATAGGCTCGTGCCGAACGAGAACTCGTTTCTCGAACTGAAGCACAGCCGCAACGGCGTGAGCGTGTGGGACAAGTCCCGGTTCTATATGCCCCAGCTTCAGCACTACATCGAGGTGCTGAACGTGGACTACTGCTACTTCTCCGTGATCCGTGGCAACGACGAGCCCGTGTGGTGCAAGGTCGAGCGCGACGATGACTACATCGAAGGGCTCATGAAGATGGAGTCGTCCTTCTGGTGGCATGTGCAGCAGAAGGTGGAACCGGAGATCGTCCCGCAGGGGGAGCTCAACCGCATCGTCAAAAAGGGAGAGGGCGTAAAGGTTGACGGTCTCATCGTCTCCGACATGCGGGCGAACAACCTTTGGACTGATGCGGTCGAGCGGTTCCTCAAGAATCAAGAGGCAGCCAAGACGTTCGAGGCTGCGAAGGAAGACATCAAGGGTCTCGTGACCGACGACATCGGCGAAGCCTACGGCCATGGCGTTACGGCAAAGCGCGACAAACGTGGGCGCATTCTCATTCGCGCTACCAAGGAGAGCGGCAATGACACTGAGTAATCTGCTGGGCGTCATGTATCAGGATCAGGCGCATCGTCTGTCACGGACGAGCGATCCCGACACGAGCAAGGAGGCGGCTGAGTCCGTCGCCCCAAAGCTGTCTCGGTTGCAGGGACTTGTCCTGCAATACGCCATCGAGTGCGGCGAGTTCGGGTTCACCGATCCCGAGTTGACCGAGGTCATGTGCATGTCCTCGCAAGGGAGGGAGTACGCGACTTCGACCTGGCGTTCGCGGCGTGCCGAGCTCGTGCGCAAGGGCAAGATCGAGGACAGCGGCAAGCGGCACAAGCGTGAAAGCGGGCGCAACCACATCATCTGGCGGGTCGTCAAAGATGTCTGATCCCAGCAAGATCATGAGCATTCTGGAGATCGAGGATCGGTGGCGCGAGCTTTGCGAAGCGGTGCTTGCGACATCGACCGACAAGCGGTGCCTGACGCTGGCCGTCGAGGGGATGGAGTCTCTGCGTGAACATGCAGAGGCGTGCGACGAGTACCACGACGACGAAGAGAACGACGCCGAGGCGCTTGCATCAGCAGGGTTCGGCACGGACGAGGACTACTTCGATGGAGAGAGGTTATGAGTAGGAACATTCATCAGCGCATCGCCGCTGCAATGAAGAAGGTGACATACATCCAGAAGGAGAAGCGTCAGGGTATGCGCTACTCCATCGTGAGCCATGATGCAGTCACGGCGAAGGTGCGACCCGCTCTCTTGGAGGAGGGCGTGATCTACTATCCGGTGGAAGTCCGGACGGATCAGGTCGGCAACCGCACGCAAGCTCACGTCACCGTTCGGTTCATCAACATCGATGACCCGGAGGATATGTTTCAGGTCGAGACGTTCGGCTACGGCATCGACGATCAGGACAAGGGTCCGGGCAAGGCGATGTCCTATGCCGTCAAGTATGCCCTGCTGAAGACGCTTGGCTTGGAGACGGGCGATGATCCTGATGAGGATCAGAACGTCACGTTCAACAATCCCGTGATGGCTTCGCTCGAAACCATGATGGGTCTCGTCGTCGATCAGCGGATGCTTGATGACATGGCAGCCGAGATCAAGAAGCACTCCACTAATCTTCAGCCCGCCGAGTTGGCGCGGCTGCGTCAGCTCTTCGTTTCCAAACAGAAGGAACTTGGCAAGTGAGCAAGTACATCATCGAATCCAACATCCCGGTTCCCGGCTATGGCATGGGCAAGACGCCCCTGTCTTACATGAATGTGGGCGACTCCTTCGTGGCTCCGATTGCTAACAGGGGAAGCATCGCATCAACGATGTCGAGGCTGAAGAAGAAGCACGGCAAAGTATATACGAGCCGTAGCATCGACGAGAACAACATGCGGATTTGGAGGGTTGCATAATGCTTGCGAAGGTCACGCTTGTCGGAAACCTCGGGCGCAAGCCTGAAGTGAAGGACGCCAATGGGAAACGGTTCGCTCGCTTCTCCGTTGCCGTGAACAAGTACGTCAACAAAGAGAAGTCCACGATGTGGGTGGACTGCGTGTGCTGGGACGAGAAGAAGGTCGATATCCTTGACGCCTATGCGGACAAGGGCACGAAGGTCTACGTCGAAGGCACGCTGGAGAAGCGGACATACACGAAGGACGGTGTCGAGAAGCTGGCCGTCGAGGTCAGCATCGGGCGGTTCTCGGGCGAGCTTCAGTTGCTGTCGAGGGCGGAGAGTGACGGTTCGGATTCACGTCCGAAGCAGATTGTTGGTCGAGACATCGACGACGACATGCCGTTCTAATCACAGTGCCGGGGTTCATAGCCCCGGCATTTCACCAAGGAGAGAGACATGAAAGACGCGTATCAAGAGATCACTGACCGTATGCTCCAGCTAGTCGATAGTGCCGGGAGATGGTCGCCGCCGTGGCGTTCGCTCGGCATGGATCGTCCGGTCAATGCGATCACCGGGAACTTCTATCGTGGCATCAACGTGTTCATGTGCTGGGCATCGAGCATATCCAACGGCTACGGCAGCAATCGCTGGGCTACGTTCAAGCAGTGGCAAGCCGCAGGATGCTCCGTCCGCAAGGGCGAGCGCGGCACGCCGATCATCTTCTTTAAAGAGTACGAGCGCAGCGGCGACTCCGGTAATCCCGAGAAGGTGATCGTCAGCCGAATCTCCTATGTCTTCAATGCATCCAGCGTTGAAGGTGAGCGGGCGAGGGAGCCGCAGCCGCCACAAAGCGGAGGCGAGCTCGTCCGCATTGCCCGCATCGAGAGTTTCGTGCATCGGCTCAACCCCACCCTTCAGATCGGGGGCGACCGTGCGTGCTATATCCCCTCGATAGATACCATCAAGATGCCGACGCCTGAGCAGTTTAACTCCATGGAGCACTACTACTCCGTGCTGTTTCATGAGCTGGTGCATTGGTCAGGCAGCAAGAACCGTCTTGATCGGCAACTCTCCAACTCCTTTGGCGATCAAGCCTATGCAATGGAAGAGATGATTGCCGAGATGGGCGCAGCCTTCCTGTCCGCAGACTTTCAGATCGAGAACCATGTGCGGGAAGACCACGCAAAATACCTGGCGGCATGGATGTCGAAGGTGAAGGAGAACAAGCGCACGCTCGTGCAAGCTGCTGCCAAGGCATCGGCTGCCGTTGACTACATGCACGAGCTTCATAGCATCGAACTTATGAGTGAGGTTGCCTGATGAACCTGAAGATGCAGTTGCACTTGGAGCGCAAGGCTCGGCTTCAACGCTTGCAGAGAGCCGCTATCCGCAATGAGGTGGCTCAAGCAGGAGGCGCTGACGTGCTGCAATTCAAGCCGCAGGAGCAGGAGGTAAAGAAGACCAAGGAGGTTCGGTTCCGTGACTGGCTCTTTGTGCACGACAGGCTGGACGCTCTGTCTTTCGAGGCGACCAACATCAGCCGCATCAAGAAGATCATCTTTGATGTCTGCGAGCAGACGGAAATCAACTGGGTCGATCTGAAATCCGAGCGCAGAATGAAACCGCTGCTGCTGCCTCGTCAGTATCTGATGTGGCGTCTTCGCAATGAGACGACGCTGAGTCTGCCCTTGATCGGCAAGCACATCGGCAATCGCGACCATACGACGGTTCTTCACGGAGTCAGGAAGTATCAAGCCCTTGTCGATGAAGGCAAGGCACCCTTCCTGCCCACGACGAACTACAGCATAGACCCCTACATTGGAGAGTGACCACATGGTTGACCGCATCACGGTAATCGAGAGCGCACGTCGCATCGTCATCGAGCGAGAGTCGGAATACGGAGGCGCATCCAAAACGCTCAACGCCATGGCCGAGATGTTCTCGCTCTATCTTGGGCATCCGGTCGAGGCGCATGACGTGGCGCTGATCGAGATCATTCAGAAAGTCGTGCGTCTTAAACAGACTCGCGGTACTCATGCGGATAGCTGGATCGACATTGCCGGCTACGCAGCGATAGGAGCGGAGGCAGCATTCAATGACAAAGAAACCCGACAGAACCTTGAGCTCGTCAAGGAACGCCTTTGCGTTGAGCTTGGCCTCGACCCGATACAGGCAGAGGAAGATCGGCGACAAGCGAAAGGATGAGGCGACCAAGCGCCTTGAGCGTGAGAAGCATCAACGGCATGAGGGCCAGCTACATGCGATCTAGACGAGAGATTACCAGCATCGTCACTGAGTTCGGCATTACCATCGACAGCATCAGGAACAAGAACCACTGGGTAGTGTTCGGGACTTATGAAGGGAAGCCAATCAAGGTCGTGCTTTCCAAGACACCCAGCTGTCGTCGTTCTTTGATGAACGAAAGGACTCAGATCAAGCACATGATCGCTGCACTAGGAGAGACGAAGTGACCGATATCCTTGTTCGGCTTGATGCCGAAGTTGCTCGGGTGGTTTATGAGAACGATAAGCCCGACCTTGAGACCCTGCTTCTGGATGTAGTGGATGAGATCGAACGGCTGCGCGATGCGTTGCGACTGATCTCTCACGCACCGCATGGCAAAATCTTCTGCCGTGACGGACACGAGGAGGCTTACTGGATTGCCCGCACTGCACTCAGGGAGGAGAAGTCATGAGCGGTCGCTGCAATGATGAGGGGCCACTGAAAAGTCGGGGAGCTTCTCCTGCCCAGTTGAAGCGCGAACGTAAAAAACAAGCACAAAAAGCCTTTAATGAAAGGCTCTCTGAAGAGCTTGGCTTTCTTACAACCGAGGCTTTTCGAAAACACCACAAGCATGTAGCCCTGTGGTCTCCTGATGGATGGACATTCATCAATATTAACACCGCACTCGGAGAGAGGAAGTGATGAGCGGTCGCTGTGATGACGATAAGGACGACCTGACCATCGCCTATCTGTGGGGGAAGGCCGAGGCTAATGATGAAATTAAGCGGCTGCGCGAGGCACTGCGCTTCTATGCGTGCCAATGCAAAGACGACATGTCGTGTGAAACATTCGGGGAATACGGACGATCTGAATGCGGACACACGGCCCGCGTCGCACTCGGGGAGGACAAGTGATGAGTGACATCGTGAAGCATTTGCGGTGGCTCGAAAGTCACGGGAACGAAACACCCCATTATTGGGGGCAAGCGGCCGACGAAATCGAACGGCTGCGCGAGGTGGTGCGTCAGGGCGTTGCCATGCGAGCGGCACAGAAGGCTTACTTCAAAGATCGATCCCGCAATAACCTGATCGCATCAAAGGAAGCCGAGCAAGCGTTCGATGCTGCTGCTCGTGCCGCGCTCAAAGAGGAGAAGCCCTTCGAAGACAGGTGGGACAATGCGTAATCGCTTTGAGGTCGTCTATATCAACCCGCGTGGCGCTGAACAGATACTCACGCGGGTCTTGCCAAATGGATATGCGGGCAAGTGGAAGGTCGTGAAACGATATGCGGCTAAAGTGCTGCCGCATCCGATCAAGGAAACAGGAGAGAACCCGCTCGGGTTGACGTTCGTTGTGGCGAGCACGTCGTATCCCGGCAATGGTTTCGTTGGTGTGAGGGAGTGCAAGTGATGGACTGGATTACCTACTACATGGGCTTTGCCGAGCATGCGGCCAAAAAATCCAAGGACAGCACCAAGGTCGGTGCGGCATTGGTCGGGCCGGAAGGCGAGGTCAGGCTGACGGCCTATAACGGCCCGCCTCGTGGCGTCGATGATCTGCCGGAGCGTTTCGAGCGGCCCGCTAAATACTTGTACGCGAGCCATGCCGAGGCAAACCTGATTGCCTTTGCCGCACGATCCGGCATCCAGACTGACGGCTGCACGGTGTACGTGACTCACGCACCCTGCGCGTCCTGTGCTCGAACGCTGATCCAAGCCGGGATTTCTCAGGTCATCCATGGCGATGGTACTACGTCAATGGCGCAGGAGGAGTTCAAGGCAGCAGAGACAATGCTGACTGAGGCCAATGTCTGGGTAATTAGAGCGCGTGATGCATCCTGAGGATAGAATGATTATCCTTTTGCTGCTCTTGCTGTATCTGGCAGCCTTCGGAATCCTGCTCTACGTCCTTCAGTAGACGGGTTTGCCACGAAAGATGGGGCGACCGCGAACCATCTCGCAGAACTCGGGCGGCATCAGGTTGCCGTCCGCATCAAAAGTAAGCACAACAAAGCCCTCGTGTGCGCGGCTAGGCTGTCCTTCGTGATACTCGAATGCCCGCGAGCGAGGATCGCCAAGCATTCCTGCCTCCACCCCCCAGTGACTGCCGTTCCGGTTGCGGACGGCGGTAATCTGAAGCTGATGGGTGTGTCCGGTGACGGTAGAGATGCCTGAGTGGAGAGCGTTGTTCCAAGCAGCGTGAATGCCACCACGAAAGCGGTGCCGCACCTCGACATCGTTGAGCATCGCCGCATAGCAGAACTCCCATTGAGGGAAGCGGTCCTCAAGCCGACCGACATACACGTCCAGTTCGGAGGCTGCATTTGCCAGGTAGTTATTCACACGTTGGTCATGGTTGCCGATAGGCCACAGTTGATGTTCGGCGTGCGGCAGCATCCGCAGCGCGTCGTAGAGGGCGTCGATCTCTTCGTCGATCTTGGGCGCACGAGAGCCAAGCAGCGAGCCATGGCGCGACACGCGGGCACCATCCAGCATGTCGCCGTTCAGCACGATGGCTTGCGGTCGAAGCTGGTGGGCTACCGAGCAGAAGGCTTTCCACATCATGGGGACTTCTCCCGGCCAGATGTGCAAATCGCCACCGACGATCACGCAGCCATCGACGATCTCGCGTGACAGCATCTGCGGCAGCGTCCAAGGCAGCGAAGACTTATGTGTTTGATTAGCCTCGTAGTCGAAGAGCTCGGGATATTTAGCTCTGGCAGTTATGATCTGGTCCTTGACCGTTGACGGACTCAAGCCAAGGGCGCGAGCAAGCGCCGCTGCATTGCCTCCCATCTGATTATATTGGCGTGCGCGTTCACGCATCAGTTCGTCAGACAGAGGAGCAGGAGGCATCTTACGATCCTGTCATAGCCTTGGCGGCATGTTCGACTTCATTAACGCGTCGAGTCCAGCCGCGTCCAAAAGTGTCCCAGTGTCCCAAGCCACGCAGAAACACCATGCGGGCGTTACACAGGTCTTCAATCAGATCGTTCGCATCCAGTGTCTTGGTTGCGCCGATGGTAAACGGCCCAATGACCCCGTCGTCATGCACGCCGACCAGCTGCTGCAAGGTACGAGCAGCCCGACGTACGCCGCTGTTCACCGCAAAGTCGAACACGGCATAGTCCACACCGAGCGGCAGGTCGTCTCCACGCACCTTCGTCCAGTACTTGGCGTGATAGATGGGAGACACGTCATCAATCGTCAGTGCACGCATCTCAGCTTCACTGACCGACCGACCCTTCCAAAGCTCGTATACCGACTTGGTAACACCAAGGTTGGTCATGCCGCCGGGATCACGAGGATGATGTACGAACCCGCCTTCGTGTTCGAGCATCAGACCTAAAGCTCGCTGGAAGTTATCGCGCACGCGCTACGCCCTTGACCTTTTCAAACGTCCTGAACCCGGCGATGCCCAGCATACCGAACGTCAACGACATCAGCGCGTCAGCATCGAAGCGAGGCTGCGGCAGAGAGAAGCCGAAGATGCCGCCGAGCCACACGATGATAGGGCTGACGACATACATAAACGCGAAGGCGAGGGCGCAGGACCAGCCGATGGCAGGACGCCAGCCCGCCACGAAGACGGAAGCATTGCCCGCCTCGACCTTGTTGATCTCGACTTGCCCGCGCATCTCCTCGATGGAAGCAGCGAGCAGGGTAGACTCGGCTTCAAGCCTTGCCTTCTCTCGCGCTGCCGGATCAGGAATGCGGTCGATCAGCTTGTCGATGATCGGGCCGACAACAGGCAGGAGCGTCTGGATCATTCCCGATTGCCCAGCAACTTCTGGATCGTATCCGTCTCGTAGATACGGATGCTCGTCCAGATGATGGTGATGATGGCAGCGATGGACGGGAGGATTCCCGCAAGTGTACCCACTACGGTTCCGACGCTCACGGCATCTCCGATGTTTTTGGCAGTCTCGGTCAGGTGAGCGTCAGCCATGTTATGCCTCCAAGGCGGCTTTGATCTCGTCGGGAGACTGGGCGGCATCGATGGCCGTCTGCATGGCAGCATACCGTGCGCGGATTTCTGCACGGGCAGCTTCGGCCTCTGCTTCGGCAACGCCGGGAATGCGCTTGGCGATCACTTCATCATGCGGGGCAAACTCTTCCGCCCGCTTGGCGCGGCGCATGTCGTGCGCGACGGCCTTAGCTTTGTCTACGTTGATGCGGATCATTCCACATACTCCCAAGCAGCACGAAAGGTGCGGTCGGACGGAATGTCATCGACGCTGACAATCTTGTAGGACTTGCCCGCCGGGACATCCTTTGCGGCCAGCGCCTCGATACCATGCTCTGCAACGTACTCAGGAGCAGGAATGAGGATTGCTACCCCGCCGTCATCAGTCGGATAGATGATGCGCTGATCCATAACGTCCTCTTGCTCAGCGGAAGATTGCAACAAACATGTTGGGGTTGTCGACGGCAGCAGCCGCAGTCGTCAAGTTATACAACCGAACAGCACTGGTGCTCTGCACCGAGTTGTCGAGGTTTCTACCAACAATGTTCATCCCGGAGGCCGCAGCACTTTGACCAGACGTGCCTTGGACGCAGTAGTTGGCATCCGGCATGGCGTTCGTGAAGTTGACACTATAGTCGCCAGCGCCATGGTCAGTAATGCTCGATACGTTACCGCTTGCGCGGATCGCCACCGTGCCCGTGCCGTTGAAGTTTACCCATGCACGGCAACCATAAGCCGCCGCCACGCTACCATAGCCCGAGTTGAACCGCAGTTCGCCGCTGGCAGTCAGGCGCATCTGCTCGGTCGGAGAAGAAGCGCCGTCAGCAGTCGTAGCGAATATGATGCGCCCCGGCATATCGTTGGTGCCGGGGGTGCCGTCCACGTTGGCAGCGATAAACGCCGCCTCAATGTAGTTCGTGCCGTCGAAACCGAACCAGTTGTTCCGGCCCAAACCGCGCCCGTCAGCCACCGCAGTCGGAGAGGCAGCAGTGCCAGACGACGTATACTGAGAGATAACGGCATTGCCCGTTGCAGCTGAACGCCGAACGCTCAGGATCGGGGTAGCGCCCGCAGCTTCAGACGTAATCATCTGGCCGACAGGGCTTACGCCCGCCGGAAGCGTAGAAGGACCAATGGTCAGCGGCAGCGTCGGACTGAATGTCGAGATTCCGACATTGCCCGCATTGTCGATTCGCATCCGTTCGGTCGGAACGGACGCGCCATCTGCGGTCGTGCTAAAGGTGATTCGCCCCGGCATGTCGTTTGTGCCGGGAGTGCCATCGACGCTGATGTTGATCTGAGCTGCGCGGATAAAGTTAGTGCCGTCGCTGCCAAGCCCTCGAAAGCTGAAAAGATCGTCGTTGCTCTGAACAACCGTCTGGCTGCCGACGCTCGTGCCGCGAGACTTGGCAGCCTGAAAGATGTTCGCGTTGGCATTGTTGGAGTAAAGGGCGCTGCCGAACAGGAACGAGCTAGTGCCGTGCGTTTGCACCAGACCAAAACTTGCGTCGGCACTCGTTTTGCCGATAACGACGTTACCAGATGCATCGATCCGCATGGACTCAACACCGCCTTCGCTGAAGGCAATAGTGTCGGCCGCCGGAAAGAAGATGCCCGTGTTGGTATCGCCCGTCGTCGTGAGAGAGGGCGCAGAAGCACTGCCTGCAGCAAGAACGGCCGTATCCGTAGCCACCTGCGTAGTGCTCAGAAGGCCCGCATCCGAAAGCGTAGCCGTCGAGTTCTGGATCGCCTTGCCGCTCGTCAGATCGAAGCGAACAATCGCGTTATCGGTCGAGGACGCAGGGCCAGTGACATCGCCGCCACCCGCCGGGGAAGTCCACGACAGGATGCCGCTGCCGTTGGTGGACAGGAACTGACCGCTGGTGCCGTCAGCCGCAGGGAGCGTCCACGAAAGGTTGGCGCTGATCGACGCAGGAGCCTTCAGGCCGACATAGTTCGTGCCGTTGTCGGTGTCTTCCGCAAGCCTGATCTCACCCGTATCAGACGCCGTGCCGGGGATCGTGACGGGCGTTGCGAGCGAAATCGATACGCCACTGATCGAGCCGCCCGTAATGGAGACGTTGCTGGCGTCCTGCGTAGCAATGGAGCCAAGGCCGAGAGACGTGCGAGCAGTCGAGCCGGATTCGGTGACGAAGTTCGTGCCGTTGCCGACGATGAAGTTGTTGTCGGACGGAGTCAGGCCAGCGATGTCAGCGAGTTGCGGATCGTAAGCCTGAACATCGGTGCCGATGGCAACACCGAGCGATGTGCGAGCGGTGGCCCCAGACTCGATAACGAAGTTGGAACCGTTGCCGACGATGAACCCGTTGTCAGAAGGCGTAAGGCCAGCAATGTCGGCAAGCTGCGGATCATACGCTTGCACGTCGGTGCCGATGGCAAGACCGAGATTAGAGCGAGCAGCAGAGGCGCTAGACGCCCCAGTGCCACCGTCAGCAACCGCAAGATCGGTGATGCCCGTGATCGTGCCGCTGCTGATCGTAACGCCCGTGAGCGTTTTGCTCGCCATCGTAGAGGGCAGCCGAGCGTCAGCGACAGTGCCGCTGGTCAGGTTGGACGCATTGTCCGCGCCGATATCAGAGCGGACCGTAGCGGGCGCACGAAGTTCGTAAGCCGTGCCGCCAGAATTCACACGAATGTAGTTGGTGGCGGTGAGGGCTTCAGGAAACGCAGTAGTCGTGGTGCTGGGCTGACCATCAGCATCGAACGAAAGAACGCGACCCGCACGGCTGGTCTTCGAAGGCAGCGCGTTCAGCGTGTTGGGCGTGTCGAACTGATCGATTCGCAGCGAGCGCGTATCAAGCGTCTCCTGCTGCTGGATCATTGCCGTCAGCCGATCCAAGTCGGTATTCAGCGCCTCGATGTTGAACGGACCAGAACTCGGGAAGTCGGTCGTCCGAGCGACCGGAACATCGCGAGCAATCGTAATGATCTCGCCCGCAGTTGCGGCGCTGACAAGCGTGATCGTGCCGCCGCCCGTGACGCCAGCACCAGTCACGGTGTAGTTGGTGGTCAGCGTCTGAAGCGTGGCGCTCCGATAAACCTTAAGGTCGGCATTCGAGAAGAACTCGAACGGAACCGTGAAGACGGTCTGACCAGAGGTCGCCGTATACTGAACACGAGCGCTGGTGTCGTTGATCAAAATCGGCATAGCGATCCTCCGCAGCTTGTCGTCGCCGCATCCCGATGTGCCATCAATGCACTAGTATAAGGTTTCCGTGAGCCCGCGCTCCGCTTCCGTAAACAACGACTTCCAATAGAAGGCGTCGTTCAAGGGAATCATGCGGCGCAGGATGCGAGCCTGTTCGGGTTCGGTTGTAGAGTCGTCTACGAACAGCTTGTACATATCCACGACCTTGCCGCCGCCGGGACCGACAAGCGGACCAATGGAACTGTACTCATCGTACATGCGGTAGCCGTAAGCAGGGGGCAAGCCGAGCATGGGACGGATGCCGTACTCACCGGAAGACGCATTCTCAATCATGTTCGGAATGTCGCCGACGATCCCGAGAATGCCCGACAGGTTGATCGCACGAAGCAGCCTTTCTTCCATCGGCATCTTGTCCCAGATGCTGTCAGGAGTCTTAAGCTGCGCGACCATGTAGCCCGCACCGAGAAGAGCCGCGACTCCCATGAAGGCATTCGCGTCTCGACCCTGCAAGGCCGACAAGAGATTCTTGTTCAGGGCCGCAAAGCCGAAGTTCATGTACTGGAAAGGAAGGCGCAGCAGCGCCGCCTCACGCACATCGTCGCCTTTGCCGATGAAGCCCTGAGCGATATTGGGCTTGTTGGCGGGGCCAGCAGTCACAATGGTTCTGCGGGTTTCGCCCGCAACCGCACCAATGAACTGCCGCACAAGGTCGGGGTCATCCCAGTCCTTGGTGTTCGCAACCCGCAGCTTCGTCAGCTTTTCGATGGGCTGATCTGCCATGCGCTTGGCATCGTCAACAGAAATGCCGAGCATTGACAGCTTCTCGACAGTCTTCTTCGGAGCCTTGCCGGATGCGACTTTGAGAACGTCCTCAAGAACGAAGTGCGCGGACATTGCACCTGAGTACGTCTTCATCAGGTCAGTTACAGGGCCGAGCAGGTTCGCAATATAATACGGACCTTGCGAGAAACTGATGAGCGGCTGGGTCGCTTTGTCGAAAGCGCGACCAATCTTGGTAATGCCAGGCGCAGTCAGTCCACCCTGAGCGGTGTAGTGATGAGCGTGCATGTTAAGCACGACTTCCAGACCCTCACCGGTCAAAGTCCGAGTTTCCTCAGACAGCGACTTGTAGGCATCAGGATCGGAAAGGCGGTCAATGGCAAAGCCGAGAGTCCGCTGGACGCCATGGACAATGATCGGTTTGACGGTTTCGGTCAAAGCCGTAATGGCCGATCCACCCATCTGCGTGATGGCAGCCCATCCGGTCAGAGCTTGAACGGCCTTCCGAGACAGAGACGAAGGATTGCTTGCGTAGATGTCGCCCGTGGCAATATCGCGGAGAGTCGTAATCTCATCCCGAATTTCTTTGATGGTCTTTTGAAGACCATCATAGCTTCCGTCTAACTCGTCCAGCGCCTGAAGAAGCACATCGTCAATCGCGTCTTGCATGTCGCGAGAACCGAAGTTTCGAGAAAGCTCAATCGCATACCCTGCGCGATCCGCGTAGGAGCGAAGCAGCTTGCTTACGTCGGTCTCAAGGAAGTCAGCGACCAGCTCGTTCGGGATATCGAGAACACGCTCCATGCGGAACTGAGCGGTGCTGCCCTTTCCGACCTGAAGCTCTCCGGTCTGCGCTTCTCCAAGGATGGTCTTCATCGTGCTGTCTACACGCTTGGCGACATTCTCATCCGTAACCGAGAGGCCGGGGA